>Ga0187872_10001455_pt1 | contig 23942 bp, 20 predicted proteins | sample June2016WEW_16_4_FD_132973 | JGI IMG/M metagenome (GOLD analysis project Ga0187872, IMG submission 132973) | Peatland microbial communities from SPRUCE experiment site at the Marcell Experimental Forest, Minnesota, USA - June2016WEW_16_40 | ecosystem: Environmental > Terrestrial > Soil >...
CTTCAGCCGCTCGAGCCAACCCGGCATCGAGTAGCTGCCAACCATCGTGGTCGGAAGAATGGGAAGCTTCATGGTCTTACTCCCGTCGTGTCGTATAGAGTACCGACGTATTTGATCCCGCCCCGTACTTGAATGGCGTAAAGTGGAGGTTGTAGCCGGACCGCTCGCCCACTTCCCGCAAAAGGGTGCCGTTGACCCAGCTCACGATGGAGCCGTCGAACTTTCCCGGGCCGTGGAACCCCATGTCATATTCGTTCAAATCGGTGACAAAAATGTCCTGCACCTGAAGGTAACCCTGCGGGTGCAGGAGCGGCAGAGTGTTGCGGAAGCTCTCGAGCGCGCCCGAACTCAAATGAAATCGCAAGTCGCTGGGCGCCTCCTTGAGGATGTCTTCCATTTGCGGCACGCTGAGTCCGGCGGGCAAGGAAGAATCGGGCAGATCCTCCGCCCTTACTAGCCGTTCTTCCAGCCGCATCGCCTTCCATATCTCCTGCCAGAAGGCGAGGCCACGGTTGCGATCGGGAAGGCATTCAGGGCCCACATCGAGTAAGCGTCGCGCTACCTTCGTAATATCTGATGCCGGAATATCGAATGCGGTGCCGATCTGGGCCGCGTCGGCAGGGGAAAGATACGCCCGCATCTGCACCCAGTAGATGCGGTTGTCGCGCCAGACGAGTTCCTCGTCGGGCAGGTTGTCGTACATGTTCGTCGAATGAACGTGCAGGATTTTGTGGCGAAGAAAAGAAAGGGTCTTGATCGGATCAAGAGCGTCGACGGCAATGAAACTGCAGAGGTCGATATGATTCTTGACCGCGGGCCGGCTTCTTTCGAGCGTGGCCAGGGAATAATCTCCCAGCAGGAAGCGAAGGCGAGGATAGTAGCCGGTGCCGCGCGCCCGATCGAGTTCGCGGAAACGGTCCAGCCACAAACCGGCCCGCGTCCCGGTCCCCACGCCGATCTCCAAAATGAACAGTTCGGGCGGGAGCTGATTGCGCTTCTCCAAGTCTTTCAGTAGCTCGAGGAATTCTTCCACGGAAGCCGAAATCGCCTCGGGCTGATGACCGTCAGATACGCCGCCCGGCAGCGCCTTTTCGTACCCTTTGCCCGTGGCCCGCTCCCAGTCCTTTAGGCGGTGCCAGTAGAGCCGGTTGAATTCCCACACGATGCTCGAACGAAGTGACTGAAACTCTTCGAAATAGACGCGCCCGCTCTCGACCCCACTTGCCAGCCCCAGGGCGCGCTGGAGCGGCTCGCGGAGCGATCCGGCCGCAACCTGCCTCGAATCGATGCGTATTTCCATGACCGAGGGGCCGCCACTCCGCTCGTGCATGTCCTGCGTGATCGTGACCGCTTCCCGGAAGTTGTGCTTGTACTGGAGCCAATCCAGGTGAATTTGGAGGCGCGCGAAATCCCCCGGCGTCAGATGCTTCTCTTCGAGAAGGGAAAGAACGGCGGCGACCGTTTCATTCGTGCCCGCGACCGCTGCGTCACGCCGAGTGTGGTTGAGATGTAGGATCATCGCCGGGGCGTGAGGTTGCCTTCATCCCGTCAACCGGGCCCGCCATTATATGCGATTGCGGGCCGCCCCGCGCACCAGCCTAACCCCAAACGTGGCGGGCCGTCTCCATGACCAGCCGAAGCTTGGCCCACTGCTCGTCTTCGGTCAGAAGATTGCCTTCGGCCGTCGAGGCAAATCCGCATTGGGGGCTCAGGGTAAGGTTTTCGAGTGGGAAGTATTTCGCCGCGTCATGGATGCGGCGCACGATGTCGTCGGCCTTTTCCAGCTGCGGCTTCTTCGTAGTGATGAGTCCGAGCACGACGATTTTGTCCTTGGGGACTGAGCGCAGCGGTTCGAATGTCCCGGCTCGCTCGTCGTCGTATTCCAACAGGAAGCGGTCCACTTTCAGCGTCCCAAAGAGTTTTTCGGCGATCGCGTCGTAGCCACCTTCGGCGTACCAATGGCTGCGGTTATTTCCACGACACAGGTGGATGGCGAGAATCACGCCGGGCTTTCGAGCCGCCTCGAAGCACGCGTTATCGGCCTTGATGGCCTCGTCAAGAGCCGCCTCCGGCTCCAGCCGCATCTCCTTTTTGATCCAGTCGCGCCACTTCGGATCCATGTAATAGCTGTAGCGCGGCGCATCGATCTGAATGTATTTCACGCCATCCGTCGCAAGCGTAGCGATATCCTTCTTCAAGATCTCGACGATGTCCCAGAGTAGCGCCGAATGATCCTTGTAAACCTTGTCCGTAATGCCGCGCTTAAATGAGATCGCGGGAAACTGGGTCGCGCTCGGCAGCAGCATCTTGATATCGCCCGGGCTGTGTTTCTTGAGGAATGGGAGCTCATGCGCCGTCAGCGAACGCACCTGGCGAAGTTTCGCATTGACGATACCGGTGACGTGACTGACGTGCGCCTGTTGCGCTTGCCCCTTAGCCCCCCAGTCGCGCGCGATTTCGGCACCGAGGTCAAAGCCCTCGACCGCGTCGGTGAAATTGCTCATGAAGTTCCGCCGCCGCAGCTCGCCGTCGGTGAAGATCTCGAAACCGAGTTCCTTTTGCTTCGCAAGCAGTCGGAGGACGTGCTTGTCCTCGATGGCTTTCAGAGTCGCCCCATCGGATCTTTCTCGCGCCGCGAGCAATTCCGGTGGTCGCAGAAAACTCCCCACATGGTCCGCTCTGTATTTCACTGGCATATCGCATTTGTCTCCTGCGCGAATTTACTGTAGAGAGACTTATTGGATCATACTAAGATCACGGAAGATTCGTAGTTGCCGAGACTCGCAGAAATACTCGCCGCGATCTCCTTTGTGAGTGCTATTTTCTGCGCGAGCTCTTTCCCGCGGAATCGGGGCGTCGGTCCCGCCATCCCCACGGCCGCAATCACGCGGCCCTCGCGCGACCGTACTGGCGCCGCCACGCCGCTCAGCCCGCGCTCGAGCTCTTGGCTGTCGAGCGCGTATCCCCGCTCGGCAACTTCGCGCAGGTTCCTTTTGACCGCGGAAAGATTCGTCAGCGTAAATGGCGTATACGGTGTTAGCCCTCCGATGGAAAGGATTGCATCCAGCTCTTCTTCCGGGAGATAGGCGAGCGCCGCCTTGGCGACGGCCGTGCAGTGTGCCGGAAACCTCGCGCCGATCGGAGTGCGCACAGTAATGATGCTGTCGCGGGAGTCCACACGATCGAGGCAGAGCACACCTCCCGGCCCGGGTACGGCGAGGCTCACGGTTTCGCGCGACGCGCGGGAGAGTTCCAGGAGGAATCGGTGCGCTTCCGTCCACAGCGTCCTTGACTCGACCGCCCGCGTTCCGAGCTCGTGGAGTTTTAGCCCCAGCCGATACCGGTCGCCTTCCGGATTCTTTTCGATCAGGTCGAATTTCTTCATGGCATTGAGCAATCGGTGAACGGTCGTCTTGTTCAGGTTCAGTCCCGAGGCGAGCTGCGTGACGCCCATATCCGGCCCATTTTCCCCCATGTACAAAAGAATGCGAAGGGCCTTCTGAAGGGACTTGCTCGATCCGTTCTCGCCCTCCGCTCGGCCCCGCTTCCTTCTCGATGTCAAAACCGTCGGCACGACTTGTTCTCCCGCTCCCTTGCCGTCGTCGATTCCGGCCACGCCCCGACCTGCGACCGGAAGGGTTTAGCTGGTGCGCGCGATAATGAAGTCACGGTGGAGCTGGTGTCAATATGAAAAGCTATTTCACAACGTAAAACGAAGGGCGACCGCCTAATGATCCTTTTCGGGGATGCGCCGTGCGGCCTATCGGTGAAAACTCGAATCGCGAAACGGGGGCGGATCGGTTTCGACAACCCGCCCCCCTTTTTGCGACCGGCTACTTTTGAGCGGTACGCCAGCCTGGAGCGTATTCTCTGCGTGCAACCTCTGAGTACGGGACAGGGCTGACAACCGCCCGGATCTCAATTTGCTTGTGGCGTTCGACGGTCGGCTTTTTCGTGCCGCCGCCTTCTTCGCCCCAGAGGATCTTGACCTCGTTGCCGACCTCCATGTCCGGATCCACCACACCCAGCGAGAGCATCGACCGCTCGTTGTAGCTGTAGCCGCTGAACATCGACAGGCCGACAGTCTTTCCGCTTGCCGCCACCTTGTCATACGATGCGGAGGCGTAATTCGATAACGGTACGTCGATGTATTTGTACGGTTGTCCCGGCTCGAACAGTGATTTGAAGACCTTGGCGACATCCTCGGCGTTCCAGGCGAAGGTCACTTTCTTCCGTTGCGGCTTGCCGGCCATTTTCTCAAGGGCTTCTCGTCCGATGAAATCATGATCGAATTTGACGAAAGGCCCGTAGCCCAGCTCGTACGGCGTCATGTAATAGTCTTCGATGTTATTGGAATTGAAACTGCCGCCAATGGAACCCGTAGCCTCATAACCCGTCGCCGGTAACCACTGCCGGTAAGCCTTCATCTTCTCGCCGGTATAGACCGCCGGTAGTGGTGACGGAATCCAGCCCGACTCAAGCGTATTGGTGGCGTAAGCTCTGGCGCCGACTTCACGAAGACCGAAGTCCTTGCCGGCCTCAACGATAGCGGCCCGGATTTCCTCGCGTTCCTCGTACGGTCCCCAGACTTCCAATCCCGGAGCGCCGGCCATGCCATGACGCAAAGCGCGGACCTTCCGCCCCGCGATGTTGATGACATCCATATTGAAAAACTTGATTTCCGGAATCGGCCCGCCATTCATCTTTTCGAAAATCTGCGGAGCATTTGGCCCTTGAATTTGATAGCGGTAACACGTGCGAACGACCGCCTTACCCTTTGGGTTCGAGGGCGATCGGTCGTCTTTTTCGATCTTGACGTTGTATCCCCCCGTCTCCGCATGGAATTGAATCCAACTGGCCGTCGGCGCGCGCCCGACGAAAACGAGTCGATTCTCTTCCAGATGAAAGAGAATGCCGTCGCCAATCACATAGCCGTCGTAGCTGCACGGCGCGAATTGTTTGGCTCGGTTCACCGGAAACTTTACGAAACTATTGGTCCCAAGATGGGACAGCATTTTGAGGGCGTCGGGGCCCTCCACATATACGTTCGCCATGTGGTGAGACTGGTCGAAAAGAACGGCGGTCTCCCGCCAGGCACGTTGTTCGTCGCGCCAGTTTGAAAATTCCGAAGAGACCACGGGATAGACATAGGCTCCGATCTGCGAATTGCGGAGCATTGTCACCGGATTCCCGGCAGCTTTTAACAAATCCTCCAAACTTTGCTGACTCATAAGTCCCCTCCCTGGTGATGAAGACATTTGGTCCAGCTCCTCCGGGACGGCAGCGAAAAATGCACGGGATAACCTATAGAAAGTTCCGCGCATTTGCAACTGGCTGGCGGCCCTGACTCAGCCTCGACTCCGATGCAAGTCGCCTGACACCCAACTCCGGGGCGTTCTGACGCGTGTGAAGGAGAATGCGAAGGGCTTTCTGAAGAGACTCACTGGTGCGGTCTCAATCTTTAGCCGGGCAGTGCTTCTTCGCGAAATCAAAGCTGTGGACAACGCTTACCCTTAAGTACAGAATCGCGTCGTCCTCCCTTCGTTCCCGGCTTTCGGACCGCAAAGCTGTCAAAGAAAAGAAGGGTCCCCTTGACGCACGCGGCATTGTAGATAAGATGGCGTCGATGTCAATATGAAAAGAAACTTCACATTGTAAAACCGCGAGGCCTCCGTGTTCATGCGAAATTTCTGGTACGCTGTGGCCTGGGATTCCGACGTTAAGCATGCCCCGCTCGCCCGCACCGTGTGCGGCGAACCCATCGTGCTCTACCGCCAGATGAACGGGGTTCTCTCGGTCTTCGAGGATTGCTGCCCGCATCGCCTCCTGCCGCTGTCCTTCGGTTATCTCAAGGGCGATCATCTCGTCTGCAAGTACCACGGACTCGAATTCGACGAGCGTGGCCAGTGCGTCTGGATGCCGGGACAGGAAGGCGTGCGCAGGGACATGACCGTCCGGGTTTATCCTGTGGTCGAAAAGCACCGGTTTGTCTGGGTGTGGATCGGAGATCCAAGGCTGGCCGACGAGAGCAAAATTCCGAATCTGAACTGGTGCTCGGACCCGAAGTGGGTCTTCGAGGGCAGCACCTATCACATCAAATGTAACTACCTGCTCTTAGTCGACAACCTGATGGATTTGTCCCACGAAACCTACGTTCATCCAAGCAGCATCGGGCAGCATGAAATCGTCGAGGCCCCGATCAAAGCCACCTCGGATGAGACTTCCGTAACCGTCACTCGATGGATGCTCAATCTCGATCCGCCGCCATTCTGGGCGGCCAACCTGAAGTCGAACGAGAAGTGCGATCGCTGGCAGATCTGCATGTTTTCTCTCCCTTCAAACGTGATGATCGATGTGGGCGTCGCGCTTGCCGGAACGGGCGCTCCTGAAGGCGACCGGTCGAAAGGTGTCACAGGCATCGTGGTGAACCTGATGACCCCCGAGACCGAAACTTCCACCTGGTATCACTGGGGAATGGTGCGGAATTTCCAGACAGAGGACCGCGGCTTGACCTTTCGCATTCGAGACGCGCAGTCCGCCGTCTTTGCGGAGGACACGCAGATCCTGGAAGAACAGCAGAAGAACATCCTGGTGCGTCCCGAGCGCGAATTGCGCAACCTGAAAATCGATGCCGGCGGCGTCCACGCCCGCAGAATCATTGAGCGTGAACTCGACCGCCACGCGCAAGATGTCAAAGCTGCTTCATCCACCTGAAACTCGGCCGCTTTAATGGATGGCGCGGTCCCTGCCAACCCAATACGGTGCGCGAAGAGTCTTGTGATCGACCTTCCCTGCGGAAGTTTTCGGAATATCGCTGCGGAATTCCACCGATTTGGGTGATTTCATCCCGCCGAGTTTTACCTTGCAGTGGCTAATCACATCCTCTGCGGTCAGCGAAGTGCCTTTTCGCACGACGACGATCGCCTTTACGGCTTCTCCCCAGGTGTCGTCCGGAACGCCGATCACCGCGCATTCTTCCACCCCCTTAAGAGACATGATGCCCGCTTCGACCTCGGCGGAGAATACGTTGAACCCGCCCGTGATGATCATGTCCTTCTTGCGATCGACGATATAGAAATAGCCGTCTTCGTCCTGGTAGCCGACGTCTCCCGTGTGGTGCCAGCCGTACTTGCGAATCTCGGCTGTCGCCTCCGGCAGATTGTAGTAACCCGGAGTTACCAAGGTGCCGCGCGCGACGATCTCGCCGGTTTGCTTTGGTGGTAGCAGCCGCCCTTCGTCATCCATCACCGCAAGACGCACCGCAGAAGTTGCCTTGCCGCAGCTGCTCAGTCGTTCCGGATGGTCTCCGGCAGCCGCCGCGGCGACCGTCTTCGGATCGAGCCAGGTCAAGAGCATGGGCGCTTCGGTTTGTCCGTAGCACTGGCACATAGATCGGCCGAAGACTTCCGCCCCTTTCTTGAATTTATCCGGCGAGACCGGTGAGCCGGCCAGGAGGAAGATGCGCAAGCTCGAGTAGTCGAATTTGTCCAATCGGGGTAGCGCAAGCAGTCTGTAGAGCGCCGTGGGAGGCAGATAGAGATGCGTCACTTTGTAGCGCTCGATCGCCCGAAGCACTTCGAGCGCGTCAAAGCCTGGCATCACGACGTTCGTTGCGCCAAGCGTGAACGCCGCTAGCGCCACGACCCCCGCCGCATGGGAGAGCGGCGCCGTGTTCAGGCAAACCGGCTCCACATCCTCGCATCGCCAGTAGAGAGAGGCCATTTCCAGCATGGTGCCCCACGGCAGATTCGTGACGCGCACGCCTTTCGCAGGTCCCGTCGTCCCGCCCGTCGGCACCACGCCCACAAGACGATCGGGGTTGCCGAACGGATCGCCCCAATCTTTTTCCGGCGTATCGGCCGCCTGTTCCATGAATGCCTCGAGGGACAGATGGCCCCGGTCCTCGGCGTCGATGCAGACAAGGTGTCGCAGAGTTGGGATGCGCCTTTTCAGTTCGTCAACTTGATCTCCGAAGCTGCTGTGGTAGAACAGCCAGGACGTCTCAACGTAGTTCATGTATTCCACGTTGGCATCCGCGGCGTTTCGGTAGTTGATGGGGACCCATGCGGCGCCGGCGCGCATCAGGCCCAGCATGCATAGCAGGACGCGGGCGTCGTTCGAGGAGAGAATAGCCGCACGTTCCTCCGGACGCAGGCCGGCCGCCTGCATCGCGCGCGAGATCTTTTGAGTCAGCAGGCGTGTTTCCCGATACGAGTAGCGGTAGCCGTGATCGATGACGGCGACCCGATCCGGATATGCGTCTGCTGCTTTGTCGAAATAGTCGATAGATCTCACGCCGTCGTTACCTGTCTATTCCGGATTCGCTATTGTGAACGGGGATTCCTACGGCCGCTCGGTGGCCCAAGCAGGACGTGTCCGGAATCCTGTAAATAACGGCCAGAAGACCTGTGGAACGGACGGCTGGAAAGCGCCCCGCTAAATGGCTATCGCGCAATCCGGACCCCTGGACCCTTTACGCATAAACCTTTGCCTTGGATAAGCCGAAGTTCTCAAGCGTCTTCAGAATCTCGCGGTGCCCAAAGGCGGCAGCCGGCGATGCGTACCCGGTCTGGCGCGGCGGGCGGTGCACCAGACTGTGCGCCCCAAACGCCTGCATCAGGCCGGTCTGCTTGTAACAGCAAGTGCCAAACAGCACGCACTGCGCAACTTCCATCGTGCCGCGCCCGACGATCAGGTCGATCGTGCGTTGTTGGCGCGAGTTCTCGCGCGGCGGAGTGCCTCCCTGCACCGCGTTGGCCATTTCGGCCAACTTCTTCTCTTGCTCTTCCTTCGGCAGCGGACGAATCGCTTCCTCGAAGTGCTTTTCCGTCGCCAGCACGCTTTCCATGATCTGGCGGTTCAGAAGCCCGCCGAAAGAGCGAACGTTCGCCGCCTGCGGATGATCCTTGTACCAGACGGGGTGCGGAAATCCGCCCCAGCTCAGCGCGAGCTGCGTGCGGATGTATCCCGGCACGACCGCTTCGTAGCCAACCGCGCGTTGCCAGGGCTTGTACTGATTCTGGTCTAGGTAATAGCCGTCGGTTTGAATCACGGCGAAGATGGTCTGCGTCGAGCCGAACGTTGGCATGCCGTCGAACATCGTGAGGATTTCGAGCGTGTCGATTCCCCCGGGCTCGAGGCACAGCCGCGCAGCGGCGTCGCTGGGCGCAGACATGAACGCCATTCCCGCCACGATCGCCAGGCCCTTCTCGGCGAACCTGTCGCTCCATTTTTCCGCCAGTTGACGGTGCCACGCCTGCTCGCCCGCGATGTCGATGTAATGGCACCCGGCCTTCAGGGACGCTTCCACCACCGTCGGGCCGTAATAGATGAACGGGCCCACGTTGTTGCACACAACCTTGGCGCCGCTGAACAGCTTGGCGAGCTCGTCCACCGACGAACCGACCTGGACAACCTCGTAGTCCACCGTCTCGATTCCCGGAACACGATTCATCACTTCCTGAATCCTGGCCTTGTTCCGGCCCGCTGCTACGAATGGAACGTTGTATTCGCGCAAATACTCCGCAGTCAGGCGCCCGGAAAACCCGCTCGCACCGTATAGGATGACCGGTCTCTTGCTGGACATTCGCTTTCCTCCGCTTAGGACGATCGCGGGTCATGATAACAGCATCGGCCGCCGGGAGGCGTTCGCGCCTGCGCTCCCTGTGGCCAAAGACGCGATTTTAGGCTAAAGTCTCTTTCCGGCTAGTAGGCACCTTTTTGTCACCTGGTATCTGATGGCATCTGAGGAGGTTTTGTGGACGAATTCGATTGCGCGGTCAAGCTTACGGCCGAGGTGATCGGCGGCAAATGGAAGCCGCTCATCCTGTTCTATCTCGAAGACAAGACTCGGCGCTTCAGCGAACTCAAGAGGTTGATCCCGAGCACCACGAAGAAAATGCTCACGAAGCATCTCCGCGAGCTCGAACGCGACGGCATCGTTCACCGCGACGTATTTGCGCAGGTTCCGCCTCGAGTGGAATATTCGCTGACGAGACACGGAGAGAGCCTTCGGCCGATTCTCGTGTTGATGTCGGCATGGGGCAAAAGACATCGCGCCCGGTACGGAGCTGCAAAAAGATAGCACGGGATTGCGGGCAAAATCGCTATTCACCGCGGAGACCCATGGTGTAGACTTCCGCAATTATGCGGCGAAGATTCAAGGGAGGAGATTCCCATGCATCAAACAGTCGCTGTCCGTGACGAAAAACTCTTCATCAATGGTGAATGGACCGGGGCGCTCGACGGCCAGACGTACCAGAAGAAAAACCCATTCACCGGCGGTGCCGCTTCGCACGTGCCCGCGGGAAAGCGGGAAGATGCGCGCCGCGCCATCGAGGCGGCTGCCGCTGCATTTCCGGCCTGGAGCGCGACGCCTCCCGGCGTGCGCCGCAACCTCTTTTTGAAAGCCGCTGATGTTCTCGAACGCCGCATGCCCGAAATCGCGAAGATCACTGCGGCTGAAACCGGTCAAACCTTTGGCTGGGGCATGTTCAATTGCATCTACACCGTCGGAATATTGCGGGAAGCCGCCGCGCAAGCCTACGGGCTGATCGGCGAAGTCATTCCCACGGACCTTCCGGATACGACCGCCATGGCCATCCGGCAGCCCGTCGGAGTGGTGGTCGGCATTGCACCCTGGAACGCGCCGATGATTCTCGGCATGCGCGCCGTAGCCTCCCCGGTCGCGTACGGAAACACGGTGGTCCTGAAAGCCTCCGAGGAATCCCCCGGCACGCACCTGGCAATCGCATCTGTCTTCGAGGAAGCTGGCTTCCCGAAGGGCGTGATCAACGTCATCACGAACGCTCCTCCGGATGCTGCCGAAGTCGTGGACGAGTTGATCTCGCATCCGAAGACGCGCCGCATCAGCTTCACCGGCTCCACGAAAATCGGGCGGCTCATCGCCGAAAGCGCCGGCCGTCATCTCAAGCGCGTTGTGCTAGAACTGGGCGGCAAGGCGCCGCTGATCGTTCTTGGCGACGCCGACATCGACGCTGCGGTATCCGCGGCGAACTTCGGCGCCTTCATGAACCAGGGCCAGATCTGCATGTCCACCGAACGCATCGTAGTCGAAAAGCCGGTCGCCGAAGAATTCGCGAAAAAGCTCACCGCCAAGGCGCAATCGCTGAAAATGGGCGACCCTCTCGCTCCCGAAACGCAGATCGGCTGCATGATCAACCCGGGCGCGATTGAGCGCGTCCAGGCTTTGGTCGACGACGCTGTAGCGAAGGGCGCGAAGGTTCTTTGCGGCGGAAAGGCCCAGGGACCGTGTTATCCGCCGACCGTGGTCTACGGCGTCACGCCCGCGATGCGCATCTATCACGAAGAATCGTTCGGCCCGGCGAAGCCTGTGGTCATCGCCAACGATGCTGAGGACGCTCTCCGCATCGCCAACGACACGGCGTACGGTTTGTCGAGCGCCGTCTTCAGCCGCGACATCAACAAAGCCATGAAAATTGCCGAGCGCCTCGAGACCGGCATTTGTCATATCAACGGCGCCACGGTTCATGACGAGCCGCAGATGCCGTTCGGCGGCGTCAAGGACAGCGGCTACGGCCGCTTCGGCGGCAGGGCAGGCCTCGACGAATTCACCGAGCTGCGCTGGATCACCGTCCGCCGCTCGCCCACGCCTTACCCAATCTGACGCGCTGCGGCTGACGAGGATCGATCGTGTGTCCATCGGGATCGGATTGAGTTGTATTGACATTGCTGTTCAAAACGTATTAGAAGGGTGCTCCGTTGAGTTCAAGCTACGTGAGTCCTGCGAGGTAGTGGGCCGTGAAGGGCTCTTACAAGAGTGTGGCAATCGTTGTTTCTTTCGCAGCTCTTCTTTTCGTGGCGGATCGCAATGAGTACGCGGGACCTCGCGCCGGTTCGTCTTCAAACGCCGCCGATGGGAGCCCCTTCACCGATTTTCACGGCGAAGCTCCCGGCACGGTCCATCACATTACTCCCGCTGATCTGCCGCCACCCTATGCCACCAAGTCCGCCGCGATATTTACTCCTCCCATACCCAGACCCGCTGATGCCTGGCCCAAGGCGCCCGAAGGCTTCAAAGTCGAGCTGTACGCCGAGAAGTTGGATAACCCGCGCCTGATTCAGACCGCTCCCAACGGCGACCTCTTCGTCGTCGAGACGTATCCCGGCAAGATTCTGGTGATGCGCGGCATCACGAGCGAGGGCAAACCCCGGCAAACGGAAGTCTTCACCACAGGCCTCACGCTGCCGTTTGGCGTTGCGTTCTACCCTCCGGGTCGGAAACCCAAGTATGTGTACGTGGGGAACACGGATTCGATCGTGCGTTTCCCATACAAGAATGGCGATCTGAAGGCAACAGGCCCCGCCGAGGTCGTCGTGCCCAACCTTCCTCCTGGAAGCATCCCTGGACAACCCGCGAAGCCCGGCACCGGAGGACATTTCACGCGCAACATCGCGTTCTCACTCGACGGCAAACGCATGTTCATCGCCGTCGGCTCGCGCACCAACGTCGCGGACATCGATCAGGATCAGACCGAGCACAACCGCGCCAACATACTCGTGGCGAATCCGGACGGTTCCGATTTGCATGTCTATGCATCCGGGATTCGCAATCCCGTCGGTCTCACGGTGGCGCCGCACACGGGGGAAGTCTGGGTGTCGGTGAACGAACGCGACGAACTCGGCGACAATCTTCCTCCCGATTACATCACCCACGTTCAAGAGGGCGGCTTCTACGGCTGGCCGTGGTACTACACCGGCGGCAACCCGGATCCGCGCTTCCCCGGGAAGCATCCTGAGTTGAAGGACAAGGTGATCGTCCCCGATGTCCTCATGGAGCCCCACGACGCCTCGCTTCAGCTCGTGTTTTACGAGGGCGAGCAGTTCCCGAGAGACTACCGGGGCCAGATTTTCGCCGCCGAACACGGATCGTGGAACCGCTCGGTGCGCACCGGCTACGAAGTCGTTTTCGTTCTGCTCAAAGACGGAAAGGCGACCGGTGAGTATCAGGACTTCCTCACGGGATTTGTCACCGACAAGGGAGAAGTCTGGGGCCGTCCCGTTGGAGTCGCGGTTGCCTCGGACGGCTCCTTGATGGTCACGGACGACGGTTCGAACTCGATCTGGCGAATCACCTACACCAAGCGATACACGAAGACGTGGTGAGCATGACGATTATGCGAGGGCTTGCAGCTGCAGTCCTACTACTGGCGGCGGGTGTCGTTCCCGCGCCCGCGCAAAACAACCAGCAGGGAAACGCGCCGCCACCCGCGCGTCCCAATGTCGCGCCGCCGCTCAAGCTCACGAGCCCGGCTTTCACCGACGGCGGCACGATTCCGCTGAAGTACACCTGCGCGGCAACCACTCCGCCTCCCAGCGGCCCCATGCAGATATCGCTTGGCGTGTCGCCGCTGCTTCAGTGGACGAATGTGCCCAAGGGCACCGCCAGTTTCGTCCTGATCCTCCACGATGCGGACGCGCACATCGCGAAAACGTTCGACGATATCCCGCACTGGGTCGTCTTCAACATCCCCGGCGACGCCACGCAGCTCCCGGAGGGCGTTCCGCCCGATGCTCCTTTGGCTAACGGCACCATGCAGGGCAACAACATGATGCGCAGAGCCGCGTACCAGGGACCCTGCGCGCCTCCCGGTGCTCCGCACCATTACACTTTCGATTTGTATGCTCTGGATCAGAAGCTGGATCTGCCGCAGGGAGCCAGCCGCGCCGACATTCAGAAGGCCATGGACGGCCACGTTCTCAGCGCTACCGTTTATATAGGTCTCTTCAACCGGTAGCCGCGGCGCTGGGACGCTCCGGGGCTATTGCCAGATCAAGAACGGAGGCCTATGATACGTCGTGTCCGGCCCGCATATTGGCCGGGTGCCCGGCGAGGAGCTCAAGGTTGCTCCCTCAGGCTCTCCTGGTTCGGTCGCAACGCAGCCCATAATGTGTGGCTCGACCCCAGCACGGTCGCAAGAAATCAGAATCGGCGTTCACGACTCCACCCATCGAGATTCGCCGATTCGCAGCCTGGAAACCTGAAGGTTTCAATTGATTGAAGGAGGATGGAGATGGCCACCGCTACACAAGCAGTTCCGCTCGATAGCAATGTAGCTAGCTATGTCGCAAAGCGGCGTCAGATGTTGATTAACGGGAAGTGGGTCAACGCAGCTTCCGGTAAGACGTTCCCATCCTACAATCCGGCGACCGGCGAAGTCCTCGCCCAGGTTGCGGAAGGCGACCGCGAGGATATCGACCGCGCGGTAGCCGCGGCGCGTGCCGCATTCGATAGCGGCCCGTGGACGAAGAAGATGACTCCGTCCGAGCGCGGACGCATCATCTGGAAGCTCGCCGACCTGATCGAAAAACACGCCGAAGAATTCGCGCAGCTCGAATCCCTCGACAACGGCAAGCCGCTCACCATCGCCCGCGTTGCGGATATTCCCGGCACCATCGATCTTTTCCGCTACATGGCCGGTTGGGCCACGAAGATCGAAGGCAACACGATTCCCATCTCCGCGTACGGCGCGAAGTTCCTCGCGTACACGCTGCGCGAACCCGTTGGCGTTGTCGGCCAGATCATTCCGTGGAATTTCCCGCTCATGATGGCTTCGTGGAAGCTCGGCCCGGCGCTCGCGGCCGGTTGTTGCGTCGTTCTGAAGCCGGCCGAACAGACGCCGCTCACGGCTCTCCGCCTGGGCGAACTGATTCAGGAAGCAGGCTTCCCCGACGGCGTTGTGAACATCGTTCCCGGCTACGGCGAAACGGCCGGCGCGGCTCTCGCCGCCCATCCGAAAGTCGATAAGGTCGCTTTCACCGGCTCGACGGAAGTCGGCAAGCTCATCGTTCAGGCCGCAGCCGGCAACCTGAAGAAGGTTTCGCTCGAGCTCGGCGGCAAGTCTCCCAACATCGTCTTCCAGGATGCCGATATCGAAGCCACGATTCCGGGAGCCGCGATGGCCATCTTCTTCAACCACGGCCAGTGCTGCTGCGCGGGTTCGCGGCTCTATGTCGAAGACAAACAATTCGACAAAGTGGTTGACGGCGTCTCGCAACTGGCATCGAAAATCCGCGTCGGCCCCGGCCTCGAGCCGGCCACAGACATGGGTCCGCTCGTTTCCGAGGAGCAGCTCAATCGCGTCTGCGGTTATCTCGAATCCGGGTATAAGGAAGGCGCGAAGGCCACGGTCGGCGGCGGCCGTCAGGGTGACAAGGGCTACTTCGTCAAGCCCACGGTTCTCGTCAACACCAACGAAAACATGAAGGTCGTGAAGGAAGAGATATTCGGCCCCGTCGTAACAGCGATCCCCTTCAAGAGCGTCGACGATCTCGTCGCCAAGGCCAACGACACCACCTACGGTCTCGCGGCCGGCGTCTGGACGAACGACATCAAGAAGGCGCATCGCATCGCAGCCGAACTCCGCGCCGGAACCGTCTGGATCAACTGCTACAATGTTTTCGATCCGGCGATGCCGTTCGGCGGGTACAAGCAGTCTGGGTGGGGTCGCGAGATGGGACACGAAGTGCTCGAGCTCTACACGGAAGTGAAGTCGGTCTGCACCCCGATTTCGTAGGAGCATCTTGCTGTCATCCCGAACCCAGCCGCCGTCGCTTGCGGATCGTTGGTGAGGGATCCGCTTCTGCTTTTGCGAACCGGCCCGCCCTTCCCGATTCTGTGAGGGGCGGGCTGTTCGGAGCGAGCCATTCGTGAGAGAGGTAGAAAAGAAAAAAGAAAGAAGGGAGGTAAAAAGTCATGGACAGGCGAAAGATGTTGAGGTTTTTAGGGGTCAGCCCCGCGCTTTTTACGGGGTTCCCTGCTGGCGCTGAAAAGACTCGGGCGGGCGTCTCCCCTGCAAACGGGAACGGGGACGGCGCGATTACGGTCATGAACCCCGCGATAGCCGGCAAGCTGGCTACCCGGGTCCCTCTGGTGCCGCCGCTCGATAGCCTTCAGGACAAGACAATCTACATGATCAACCTTTCCTGGGAGGGCCCGGATGCCGCGAACTACTTCTATGGAGCGATGACGGAGTGGCTTGACAAGCATTATTCCGGCGTCAAAACGATCGTGAAAGTCACGGCGGAGGGCATGTTTGGCAGTGATCCCGCGATACTGAAGGAGATCATCGCCAACAAGGCCGACGCTGCCATTGTCGGCGTCGCTGGTTGAAACGGCTGCTGCGCGGCCGTGGGCCGCTGGGCAAAGCAGATTGAGATGCAGTGCAAGATCCCCGCTATTGGCATCGCCTCTTCGAACATCGTGCATTACGCAACGGGCTACAATTTCAAATACAACAATGGCATGCCGATCCGATACGTCTCCGTGCCATTTCCTTTCACAGGTCAGCCGCGCGTCGTCGACGTAGGATATGTGACCGGCAAGGACATGCTAACCGGCCAGCCGTTGATGACCGCCGTGATTAACGCGCTAACCAACCCTCTGACGGCCGAGGAAAAGATATCGGGAGCGCCACCCGAGGAGGCGGTCGAGCCGAGGTTCCTCCCACCCGACTCCGAAGAGAACCTGCGGGTGATGTTTGACGACAAGGAATGGACCGATTTCAACTCGATCATCCTTCCCACCGAGAAGCGCGTGACCGCGATGCTCAAGGGCACCAGCCACAAGCCCGACGAAGTGATCAAAACAATCAATATTACCGGCGGGGCGCGGCAACTCACGGTGGAGAAAGTCGCCATCAACGCCGTGATGGCCGGAGCGTCGCCCGAGCACTTTCCCGTGATCCTGGCTCTCGCCACGCAAGCGCCTTTTGGCAACTCGACCAGTTCGATGGCGAATATGGTCGTGATCAGTGGACCGATCCGCAACCGGCTCAAGTTCAATTGCGGGACGAATGCGATGGGTCCGTACAACAGGTCGAATGCGGTCGTCGGCCGGGCCTTTACTCTGATGTCCAAGACGGCAGGCGATCTCCGCAACGATGTCAATGCCTGGGAAACTCTGGGCAACACCATGCAATACAACAATATGTGCTACGGCGAAAACGAGGAGGGCTTGCCTGAGGGATGGGATCCTCTGCACGTTCAAATGGGCTTCAAGCCGACCGACAACGTCCTTACCGTGGGGACAGGCTGGAGCAGCATTGCGAGCGTGGGAGCCAGCCAAAGTATCTACCCGACCCATTTCTTGATGCGCGACTACATGAGCTCGTTTTGCGCATCGGGCTCAGCTGCCACCATCGTGATGGACCCAACCGTGGCGGGGCTGCTCAAAGACACCCATGGATTCAGTACCAAGGCCCAATTGAGCGAGTGGTTCTCGCAAAACATCACGAAGACGGCCGCGTCCTATTGGGGAAACGGCGTCATTCAAAGCACCGCGGTTCCGTTTGCTCTCCAGGGTCTTGAGCCTTACGCCAGCTGGCGAAAACTGCCGGATGACGCTCTCATCAAGCCCTTCACGAACGCCAAGGCCATCCACGTGGTTGTAGCAGGCGGAAAAGTCCAGACCATGTGGTTCGTCACTGATTTCGGCATCCGCCGGGGCGTATTGATCGACGATTGGGCGTAGAATTAAGTTGGTCGGTGCAGGCACGGGGCGCAAGCCCCGTGCCCGCGTCTCAGAAGGGAACAAATATGAGGCCTCAATTCTTGACAATTTTCTTGTGGGGAGCGCTCGTCCTCATGCCTGCGGCGCTTTCATCTCGCGCCTTGCCAAAAGACTCGCTGCAGGCGGCTTCCGCCGCAAAGGCGGGCCACGATACTTCGGCGTCCGCGAAAGAAACGGAGCCTTTCCCGCAGGTGCCGCGCATCACCGCCGAAGAGGTGGAGCGTTTGGCGAAGGACAAGGGAAACGTCGTGCTCGTGGATACTGACGATTCAGAGAGTTACGCCGCCGAGCACATCAAGGGAGCCGTCAACATTACCTACGATCCCACGGCCGATGTCCGCGATCAAGACCAGACGCTCAGCGCACTCCCCGGCGACAGGTTGATTGTCTTCTACTGCAATTGTTCCCACGAAGAGGATAGCGCGCCGCTGGTGTTGGAGATGCAGCAACTAGGTTACGACCGCGACAAGGTGAAGGCGTTGAAGGGCGGGCTGACTCGCTGGGAGCAGTTAGGCTATCCCCTTGCGGGAACTGATGTGAATGCAAACAAAGAAAAGGTGGGAGAGTGATCGTTTCGGAGCGATCCTTGCCTGTCCCTCGCCATAATTCTGGCGGACTTCGAAATCAATAACCCAGCGAACCCGCCGCCTGGCCCGAATTATGGTGGGATTTCTCGCTTGCCTTCCTCTAGTCCCAGCCGGTCTTCGATCCGTACGGCAGTATGAAACCCATCGCTTCGATCTCGTGAATCTTGCCGCTGCGAATCTTGAAGATCTCGCCCGCCTCCAGATCGCTCGTTCCGAGGCCCGTCATCGGGACCGTATCCAGCCCCGGCACTCCTACGATTTTGATCGACCGTACGTTTCCCCGATGCATGAACATCGGAAACCCGAATACCAGCCCCTTTTCCTCGTCGATAATGATCAGGCGTCGCGGCCGAATCCTCGTGATGTAGCTCAGCGTGTGCGTATTGATGTTGTCGCGGCAGCCCAGCATCCGGATTTTCGCTCGCAGCGGGTCGATCGGCGACCCGGGCGGGTCAGATGGGTCATGCGTTGGCACCGTGTTGCTCGTCGTCTGCATGCCGTTTTCGTGACGCACGCAGTCATCCGCGAACGGCGCGAGGTTCCCGTCGCTGTGTTCGATGGCCTCGAAATAGGAATCGGCGATGCGATACATCTCATCGCGCGACACTCGCTCCGCCGGCGGAACTGTCTCGAGCAGGCCCGGCCTCGGCGTGGTCAGATTGGGCATCGACGTGTCTCTCACGTTGCGGGCTATGACGTGCTCGATCTCCGTGATCTTTCCACCCGCGATCTTCAATCGCAGCGCGAGAATCACCGGCTTGTCCCACTCCTTCATCACTGCGAATAACCCCGCCTGCTGTGACGTTGAGTCGAGCGCGTAGATTTTGAAGGTTGTCGGCGCCTCGGACGCGCCCACCCACAAACCGTCTCCCAACTGTAAGGTCGCCGTGTTCTCCGTGAACTTCACGTCGTTCGCCAGCGGCAAGCCGTTGTCATCATGCCGCACCAGCGCAGCGACGTAGCTGTCAATCATGTTTTTCAGGCAGTCGCGGTCGCACTCGTACTTCAACTGCGGCGTGGGCGCCGCCAGAACCTTGCTGTCTGAAGGGCTCTTAAACGCCGCCAAAAAGCCAAAAAACACCAAAAATGTGATCGCAAACACCCGAATTTTGACACGCATTTCCGTCCCCCAGAAATGGCTCCATCCGCCCAAACGTGGCGGATGATAACACGCGTATGGAAGCTCGCGGTGTAGAATGCTGCCTTTGCATGCAGTTACGGCAGACAACACGGAGGGCGCCGTGAGCGCAGACCCACAGCCATGGCCTTGGCCGGATTCTCTGGACGCCGTGGTGGCGGCGCCGAAGCACCATCACCTCATGTTCGAAAATGACCGCGTGCGCGTTCTGGAGGTTCGCATTCCGCCCGGTGAGACCGTGCCGGTTCACACCCACCGCTGGCCCGCCGCAATCTACGTGGCCAGGCAGAGCGACTTCCTCCGCCGCGACGGCGAAGGCAATCTTCTTTTCGACAGCCGCACGGCCGGCTCCCCGCCCAAAGAGCCAGTCGCGCAGTGGACCCCGCCCCTCCCGCCTCATTCGGTCGAGAATATCGGGGACATCGAAATACTTCTGATCAGCACCGAGTTGAAGGAAGGCTGATGTCAGTTGCGAAGCACGGCCTGAGTCCTCGCGTTGGCGGGGGCCGGAGCCTGTGCTATAAGTAAAAGGCTGCTCAACTCTGAGGAAATTGTGCCCTTTATTAATTTCCCCGCGCGCGAGATCAACTGCAAGCTTGTGTACTACGGCCCCGGTCTGGGCGGCAAAACCGCCAATTTACAGTGGATTTACGACCATACAGGGACGAATCAGAAGGGCAAAATGGTCTCGCTTGCCACCGAGACGGACCGCACGCTTTTCTTCGATTTTCTTCCTCTCGACCTGGGCACGGTCCGGGGGTTTCGCACGCGTTTTCACCTCTATACGGTTCCCGGGCAGGTGTTTTACGAGGCGAGCCGGAGATTGATTCTCAAGGGCGCGGACGGCGTCGTCTTCGTCGCGGATTCGCAGGAAGAGCGGCTCGACGCAAACCTCGAAACCCTCGATAATCTGCGCGAGCACCTAAAGGAACACAAACTCGATTTCGATACGATTCCCTACGTCCTACAACTCAACAAGCGCGACCTTCCGAACATCCTTCCTCCCGATGAATTGAAGAAGCAGCTTGGCGTAAAGGGCGAGCCCGCGCTCGAATCCGTCGCCGTGACGGGCCAGGGCGTGTTCGACACACTTAAGGAAGTCGCCAAGCTGGTGCTCGCCGAACTCAAGAAAAACGCCTGAGGCGTGTCTCCAGATAATATTCTAGGCGTACTCAACCACAGCGATCAGACGACTGTCCTTTTTTGTGCAGTCCACTTCGGATGAGCCTGTTACATCAAGAAGTATCAGGATCATGTGGCGGAACTGCTGACGGCTTCTGCCGAACGACGCCTCGCCCGCGTACTTCTGCGGCTGGCCCACTTAGACAGGAGAGGTCCGCCAGTCGCTAAGCTCCCACTGTAAGTCACCAAGTTCTGGCGGAAATGGTCGGCACTACGCGCCCGAGAGTCAATCTGTTCATGAACCGGTTCAGGAAGCGGGAATTCATCAGCTACAACGGCCGGATACAGGTACACAGGTCCCTGAAAAAAGCCCTGCGGCGCCACTAACGGCCACACGTGGTCTCATGAATCCCGCTGGGCTTGGATGTGTAGCCTCGGGTCGCAGGATTCGCGCCCCCCTTAGTTGGGGGACCTCCCGCTGTTCAATGTTGTACAGCGGGCGCTCAAAGATGGTATCCTATGTTATGTTGTCTTCTGTCCGGCGACGTGTCTCTGCCCGCGTTCCTCACCCCTCGAAGGCATCTCGGAGTAGCCGCGCTTTCAATGTACATGCATTTCTGAACTCGACTGGGCTTGGGAGAAAGGTTGCCAAGTTCCGAAGAGGAGAAAACATCTTCTCGCAGGGCGATCCCTCGAAGAATGTCCTGTTCATTCGAGAGGGGGGCGCGAAGCTCACTGTAGTGAACGCGGCCGGCAAAGAAGCGGTTGTAGCGATTTTGGGGCCCGGCGATTTTGTGGGCGAAGGGTGCCTGGCAGGCCAGTCCATTTGTATGGCGACCGCGACCGCGATTACACCGACTATCGTACTCGTTATTGAAAAAGACGAGATGATTCGCGTACTCCACGGGGAACATGAGTTCTCCGACCGGTTCATCGCTTACATGCTGGCACGAAACATCCGAGTCGAAGAAGATCTGATCGATCAGCTGTTCAACTCCAGCGAGAAACGGCTGGCGCGGGCTCTTCTGCTGCTCGCTCGCTATGGGGAGCAAGGCCGGCCAGAAAAGATGCTTCCGAGAGTATCGCAAGAGATGCTGGCGGAGATGATTGGCACAACGCGGCCCCGGATCAATTTTTTCATGAACAAATTTAGGAAACTGGGCTTCATCGAGTACGGCGGCCGGCTGCGAGGGCTGCAAATCAACAAGTCCCTTCTAGGCGTCGTCCTGAAGGCGTAACGCTTCAAGCAGCGAGAGAACTTCTGCGTTTTGTGTCCCGCCTACTAGCATCGATCCCATGAAAGCGCTGCGACTGCATCGCTGGAATGTGACGCCGCGCGAAGCCGCGCGCATCCAACTACGGCTGCGCGAGCGTCTCGAGCGGAACGATCGCTTCGCCGAGATCAAGACCGTGGCTGGGGCCGACGTGGCGCTCGATCTTCGCCGCAAGCGAGCGATTGCCGGCGTGATCGTTTATCGCTTTCCGGAGATGGTGGAAATCAAACGCGCCTGGGCGGAGCGTCCATTCACTTTTCCCTACGTTCCCGGTCTGCTGAGCTTTCGCGAGATTCCCGTGCTGCTGAAAGCGTTTGCGCGGCTGCGCAACGCGCCCGACCTGATTTTCTGCGACGGGCATGGCTACGCGCATCCGCGGCGCTTCGGAATCGCCTGCCATCTGGGCGTGCTGCTCGACCGCCCGACGATTGGTTGCGCGAAATCGATCCTGGTGGGTATCGTCAAAGAGCCGTCTCGGCAAGCCGGCTCGTGGGCGCCGCTGGTGGACGGGAAAACCGAGGAAGTCATCGGCGCTGCCCTGCGGACCCGCGAGGGCGTCAAACCGATCTATATCTCGCAGGGCCACCGCATCTCGCTCGAGAGTGCCATCGAGTTCGCCCACGCCGCCGCCGACGGCTTTCGCATCCCACAGCCGACGCGGGACGCGGACCACTTCGTCGAGGCTGTTAAACGCGGCGAAATGAAGCGGTTACAAAGGCGTACAAAATAAAACGGGAGGCGAAAGCCGAAGGCTTCCACCTCCCGGGGTGGGTGGGGTTTGTTGCCAAACACCCAGTAGGAATTTTGGTGTTCCGCGCCTGGATGCCCGGCAAACCGGTCTTTAAACCGGTGCCACGTATGCCCCACGCTTATCATCGTTCGGAAGACGTGTCAAACATTATTTGTGAGCGATCAAACGTGGACGCCGGTCGAGAGTTTCCCGGACTGTGCGCGCCAAACCGCGGGGCGAATAAGGCTTCTGTAGAACAGGCAAGCCCTGCTGCTGGGTCTTCTGGAGTAAGGCAATTTCGGGGCTGTAACCGGTAGCGAACACGACCGGCACGTCCCGGCTTCTCTTAGCAGATTCGCGCATAGCCTTCGGGGCCGCTGAGTTTGGGGAGCACGACATCCAACAGCGCGAGATCGATGTGGTCGCGATGCGACCTGAACTCCTGCAAAGCACCATTATCAAGGGAGAGAAACGCTAACGCGCCGCTCGTCTGGCGTGCACGCACGGCGGGCTGCCGGTTCCGCGTAGACTTGCCGGCATTTGGACAGAAGATTAGAGAAGGCTAATTTCAAGACTCCGGGATCGCAGTCCACCTCCGCAGCGGCTCGATCCCGTGCCGCCGAGGCTGAAGGGGCCAGCTCTAGCTGCGATGGTCCAGGGGAATGTAGCTGCGGAGATCGTAGCCGGCGTAGACCTGGCGAGGCCGGGAGATTTTCTGCTCGGAGTCGAGCAGCATCTCCTCCCACTGCGCAATCCAGCCGGAAGTCCGGGGAATGGCGAAAAGGACGGGAAACATGATGACGGGGAAGCCCATCGCCTGATAAATGAGGCCGGTGTAGAAATCGACGTTGGGATAGAGACGACGCGAGACGAAATAGTCGTCTTCGAGCGCAATGCGTTCGCATTCGAGCGCGATGTCGATCAGCGGGTTGCGCCCCATCACGTCGAAAACGTCGTAGGCAATCCGCTTGACGATCCGGGCGCGCGGATCGTAATTTTTATAGACGCGGTGGCCGAAACCCATCAGCAGCTTTTCGCCGGCCTTCACGCTCTTCACGTACGCGGGCACGTTGTTCACCGAGCCGATCTCGAGCAGCATCCGCAACACCTGTTCATTCGCGCCGCCATGGAGCGGGCCATACAGCGCCGCGGTAGCCGCAGCCGTTGCGGAATAGGGGTCCACGTGCGAACTGCCGACACCGCGCATGGCGGTGGACGAACAGTTCTGCTCGTGGTCCGCGTGCAGGATGAAAAGAATGTCAAGCGCGCGCTCAAGCGTCGGGTTCGGGCGATATTTCAGCTCGGTCGTCCGGAACAGCATGTTCAAGAAGTTGCCGCTGTAGCTCAGATCGTTGTCCGGGTATACGAACGGCATCCCGAGGCTGTGCCGATACGCGAATGCGGCGAGCGTGGGCATCTTGCCGATCAGGCGGTAGGTCTGCTTGAGGCGCGATTCCGGATTGAAGATGTCTTTCGCGTCCGGATAGAACGTCGAGAGCGCGGCGACCGTCGATATCAGCATGCCCATCGGGTGGGCGTC
>Ga0187872_10001458_pt1 | contig 23921 bp, 22 predicted proteins | sample June2016WEW_16_4_FD_132973 | JGI IMG/M metagenome (GOLD analysis project Ga0187872, IMG submission 132973) | Peatland microbial communities from SPRUCE experiment site at the Marcell Experimental Forest, Minnesota, USA - June2016WEW_16_40 | ecosystem: Environmental > Terrestrial > Soil >...
AAGATACCGTCAGCACCAGATGAAATGGCTCTCCCGACAGGCCGCTTCACTGAATCTGCAACTTATTCCCGTGCCGGAAGTTACGGGTTGAGTTTCTGGAGACTGGTTGTGTCAAAAATGGGGGCAAGTCCATTTGCGCTCTAGGGTCTCGACACGCCTCCCTAACGCTATGACTCTATCTGGAGTGATTCGGCGCGTGAGTGTTTGGGGAGCGGCGGGATCGGGGCCGCCGGATCACTGCGGATAGAGTCATAGCGTTTATCGCGACTGATCCTCCTTTTGGCCTTAAATTACGGTGTAAAGAAGACCCCGAGACAGACGAAGCGGAGCCCTGCAGTTCCGCCGACGAAAGGTTTCCACTGCCAGCGGAGCGATGAGGGTATGACTTAAGTCACTGACAGTTTACGCCGCCTGACTTAATCTCATCTCAGAGGCGAATCCATGACACTTGATAAAGACCAGACAGTCCGCGAGATCGCAATCAACCATCCTGCGACCATACGGGTATTCGAGAACCTGGGAATCGACTATTGTTGCGGCGGAAGGCGCCCGCTTGAGGAAGCCTGCGAGAAAGCGAGCGTGCCGATCGCGAAGGCGATGCAACTGCTGGGCGAATTGGTTGCGAAAGATGTTTCTGCGGGAGCGCGGGAGTGGAACGAAGCGTCCCTGTTCGATCTAACGGCGCACATCATCAAGCGCCATCATGGCTACGTGCGCGACGAGACTCCCCGGGTGAAAATGCTGCTCCAAAAAGTGGTGAGTCGCCACGGAGAAAGTCACCCCGAACTTAGCTCGATCCAGGAAACATTCGCTGTGCTGTCAGAGGAATTGGCCGCGCACATGATAAAGGAAGAACGTGTTCTCTTCCCGTTCCTCCAGCAAATGGAAGCAGCGCGGCGCACTGGTGGACCGTTTCCCGCAGGGTGCTTTCCTTCCGTCGAATTCCCCATTGCCCGGATGCTGGCGGAGCACGACGACGCAGGCGCGTTGACCGCCAAGATCCGCGAACTGTCCAGCAATTATCAGCCGCCGGACGGCGCATGTCCAACCTATCGCGGGCTCTATTTCGCCTTGGAAGAATTCGAGCGCGACCTTCATCATCACGTCCACCTGGAAAACAACATCTTGTTCCCCCGCGCGGTGGCGCTGGAGCGCTCGCTTCAGGAGACAACCCATGTCCGCAATTGAAGTACCCGTGCCCATCGAAGAGGGTGCTGCCACTTTCGTGCAACGGGAACGACGGCTACAGCAGTTGGTGACCACCTACATTGCAACCGGTCTGTGGTTCATGCTGCTTCCGGGCACGTTCCTGGGCGTGTGGAATCTGCTCTCCATCAGTGCCCAGCACACGGTAGACACTCTGTCTCCGGCGTGGTTGCAAGCCCACGGCCACGCCCAGATTTTTGGATGGCTGGGGACGTTCATCCTGGGCATCGGATTCTACTCGCTTTCCAAAATGGGGAATTTGCCGGCGTTTGCAATCTCGCGCGGGTGGCTCTGCTTTGGATTGTGGACAGCGGGCGTCGCTTTGCGGTGGGCAACCAATGTCACAGCTTGGGAGTGGCGGTGGCTCTTGCCGCTCTCCTCGGCGTTCGAACTGGGCGGGTTCCTGCTGTTCTACCTCACAGTGTCCAAGCATCGCGCGGCCTCCACATCTGGGACACCTCGTAAGAAGGAAGCATGGATGACCGTCGTCATCGCGTCAACCTTCGGGTTTCTTGTTACGCTGCTGGTGAATTTTGGCGTTACAATTTACGTCTCGCTGCTTGAGAACTCCCCGGCGGTCCCCTCGACGCTGGATCAACACCTGCTCATGCTTCCGACGTGGGGATTCCTTGTTCCCACCGTGTGGGGTTTCAACGCGCGCTGGCTTCCTACGTTCTTGGGGCTGCGCGCCGTTCGCCCAAGGCTGTTATACGCCGCCGTGCTGACGGCGTGGGCGGCCGTCGCCGCGATGCTATGCGGCCTTGCGATACTTTCCACCGCGCTACTTCCCGTTGCTGCCGTGTGTGCCATTACCGCCTTCGGGATCTTTGAGCGCTCAGTGCAGCCAGCCAAGCTCAACGGCGTCCACCCAAGCTTCCCCATCTTTGTCCGAAGCGCCTATGTCTGGCTGTTGATCGCATCGCTCTTGTCCATCGCAGCGGCCTTGGCTGATCACGCCGGCGGCATCTGGGGCGCATCGCGCCATGCCTTGACTGTGGGCTTTCTGGCGGTCATGGTTTTTTCGATTGGTCCCAAGATCTTGCCGGCGTTTTGCGGAGCGCGAGTTCTTTTCAGTCCCAAACTTATGTTCCTCTCGCTGATTTTGCTGAATGCCGGTTGTTTGATGCGCGTTTGTTCGGAGATCACAGCCTACGAGGGATACGCGCGGCATGCCTGGTCAATACTTCCGATCTCGGCCGTGATCGAGCTCAGCGCGGTGACGGTATTCGCTCTGAACCTTGTGGTGACCTTCTTGCGCCCGCCGGCGCACCTGATGCAACACGCCCTCGCTCACTCGAAATGAACCCGTTATGACCAGGGCGAATCCGATCCATCGCAGAGCCACTGATCACTCACAGCGGCTGCGCCAAGCCACTCAATTCGCCTTCGCTGCCCTGAATGTCTGGATTGCCGCCAATTTCTATCTGTGATTGAAGCAGTGCGAAAGTGGCGGCCCATTGATCCACGGTCGTCCGCCAGGCGTAGTAGGTTGGCTCCCCATCGCGGGCCTGCTTAATCTGAAGGCGTTCCTTGCTACTGGGCGCGTTCCGTTGATTCACCCGGCCGCGATGGTTCTACTGATCGCGTTTGCTGCAATGGCCCTGGTGTTCCGGCGCTCGTTTTGCAGTTGGTTCTGCCCGGTTGGAACAATCTCGGAACTGCTTTGGAAATTCGGCCGCCGGATATTCCGGCGGAACTGGAGCATGTTTCGATGGCTCGACGTCACTCTGCGGTCCGTGAAGTATCTGCTGCTCGGTTTCTTCCTGTTTGCCGCCGTTACGATGTCCGTGGAATCGATTCAAGCGTTCCTGAGTTCACCGTACGGTGTGCTGGCGGACGTGAAGATGCTCGATTTATTCCGCCATATGAGTGTTACCAGCGCCGTCGTCCTCGGCGCGCTGATCCTGTCCTCTATCATGGTGAAGAACTTCTGGTGCCGATACGCATGTCCGTACGGAGCGCTGATGGGTCTCATCGCGCTTGGCAGTCCGCTTCGAATTCGCCGTCTGACCGACAAATGCATCGATTGCGGAAAATGCGCGCGGGCGTGTCCGTCTCAACTTCCCGTGGACCGATTGGTTCAAATCCGCTCAGCGGAGTGTTTGGGCTGCATGGAATGTGTATCTTCTTGCCCGGTCGAGGGCGTGCTGGACTTACGCACGTTCTCACGAAAGCGCGTCCCGGCAGCATGGGTGGCCGTGGGCGCCTCCGCGATTTTCGTCGCGGTAGTTGCACTCGCGCAGGCTACGGGGCACTGGCGCAGTCCGATTCCCAGCCAGGTTTACAAGGAATGGATCCCCTTAGCGCGGGAACTCTCGCACTAACGGCTGTCACTAATGAGAAGCTTCGAGCTTTCGCAAAACGGTGTCCGGGTCACTCATCTCCGCCAGAGGCAGCACCTGATACTTCGCGAAATTGTACACGGGCGCAGCAGCCAGCAGCATGTCGAGTGCCCATACCGCAATGAGGTATCAAACAGATTCGAGGTCACATGTTTTGGGCGTGTTTTTGCCACGGCCTGCTAGCGGCGTTTCAGCGGGAAGCCGACGCACCGCTTCAAGCAAGCTCTCCATTTCCCGGGCGATCTCGGCGGCGACGGCACCGCCGTGATCGACGGTCAAGAATTCCGGCGACTGTCTAAGGTATTTACCGATGTCCGCGGGGTGCCTCATGGCCATGTTCGTCATGCATCGCCTTGCCATGAAATTCCGCCCGGTGTTCAGCCGGACGCTCGCCGCGCGCCGGCATAGGCCCGCGGTAGCCCTTACGGAAGTCGAGACGGTGATCGACGTGTCCGTAGAAATGACCCGATCCGTGATACCAAGGACCCACGCCGATGAATATACCGCCTGAGAACCACTCCGGGCCATAGTAACCGTCCGGAGCGCAGTTATAAGGAGGAACCTCGTAATACCCGTAAGGACAAACGGGTGGCTCTCCGATATTGATCGAAACCTGCGCCTGCGCACGATTACCGGTAGACAAAACGATGCCAACACCAACGGTCAGGAAGCAGAGACTTTTTAACATATGCGTAACCTTCTTTCCCGTTAGTGAGACGAGCTAGTGCCATTCATGTTTCAAACGGCCCTCTGAATTCCTGATCAGTCATGGACTGTCGGTCAATCCTTGCGCCCAATGCGTAGAGAGAATATGTCACCGCGGCCCAAACCTCTGGCCCGAAGTGGCTGCTAAGGCTGCAAAATAGCGTCGTACACAGCGATGGAGCCGAAATATGCGACGAAGATGCGATGTGTGGCCGGGTCCACGACAAGCGAGTGCCCGCCGAAGCGCGTCGGAGCGTTTTCCAAGATATGATATCGATCCGCAGAGTCCTGCTGAATCACGGTCATGCTACCGATGCCGTTTGCGGTATAAATCCGGCGCAAGCTGGCGTCGTAGTCCGCGCCGTCCGTACCGGCGCCGATCGGCAGTACCGTGATGATCGCTCCCGTATCCGCATTCAGGACGATCAGCTTGCCGCTACAGGTGCTGAACAGCCGGCGATTGGCAGCATCGAAGGCTAGCCCGGTTGGCCCTTCGCCAGGAGCAAGCGGATAGCGCTTCATCACAGTCCGCCTCTGCGGATCGACCACCACCAGTTCGCTGGTGTCCTCCAGGTTCTGGTAGATCAAGCCAGTCTCGGGATCGGCCCGAGGGTATTCGGGCTCGCCTCCAAGCGGGATTGTAGCAACAACGGTCTGTGTGGCAGGGTCGATCAGAGTGGCACTCTTGCCAGCGTGGTCGCTGACATAAACTACGTGCAGCTTCGCATCAGAGATGATGGCGTCGGGTCCGTCGCCGGCGGGAATTCGCTTCAGCAGCCTGTTGTCCGCAAGATCGAACACATTGACGTTGTTATCGCCACTGGAACTGGCAAAGCCGAGGTTACGCTCCGGAACAAGGGCGATGCCGTGCACGCGGCCCAGACCTCCGATCGTGGCGACGGTGCGGTTCGTCGCTGTATTGATGACGCCGACCACGCCGTGGCTGGCGTAGCCTGCATAGAGCGAGGAGCCATTCAAGGCTAGATAGTCGATGAAGGGGCGCGTTATCCGGAACGGCGCGGGGATGGAAACGGCCACCACCTCCCGCACAGTTTTCGCGGCGGGACGCATAAGAGGATAGATATTTAATGCCACGATTGCCAGAATGACAATAGCGAGCAATGCCGCTAACGCTTTCAGCAAAAGGCGGCCGAATCGCATGATTTGCATCTCCCTAACGCCCTTTGGCGCCGAACGCTAATGCGCTCGGTTTCGTGCCGCAGATTCGCGGCAATCATTCGCCCGTCCAAGGCGGTCTTCTATTGCACCCACTATATTATCCTCACGAATTGCACTTCAACGCCTAGCCGTCTCGTCCAAGTGCGAGATAGCGTGCAGTAGAATGCTTGCTGGGCGAGTTCCACCGAACCAGAGCGCCCCAAAAGGAGAACTTCGATGAGACGGCGTTATTGGATCGGTATCCTCGTGGTGGTTGCGGTACTTATACCCGGCGCTGAAAGAGTTCGCGCCCAGCAGGCCCCGGGGCCGCAAGGCGGCGCGACACGAACGCCCACAGCGCCGCCGGCAATCATCTGGCCTTCACCGCCCCTTCCTGATGGCCCCATCGTTCTGGATACTGGTATCCAACATCAGATCCGGCTGATCGTCACCAAAGGACTCAATCAGCCCTGGAGCATGGCCTTTCTGCCCGACGGCGGCATCCTAATTACCGAGCGCCCTGGACGATTACGCATCGTCCGAAATGGCGTGCTCGACCCGAATCCAATCGCCGGCGTGCCGCAGGTGCAAGCGCAACGCCTGTCCGGTTTGATGGACCTGGCGCTCCATCCGCGCTTTAGCGACAACAAGCTGGTTTACTTCACTTACCACAAGCCGGCCGGCGACGATACCGCGAAGAGCGAGAACAGCGCCGGGATCATTACGCTTGCTCGTGGGCGATGGAATGGTACCGCGCTCGTCGACGTCGAAGACATCTTCTCCGCCATTCAAGGCGCCAACGCGTCGCGGATTGTCTTCGGCAGAGACGGTATGGTGTACATGACCGTCGGCATCGGCGACCCGCCGGGTGCGGCGCGCGCGCAAGACCCGAACGACCTCGCCGGCAAGGTGCTGCGGCTGCGCGACGATGGAACCGTTCCCCCGGACAATCCCTTCGTCGGACGCCCGGGCTACCGGCCGGAGATCTACACGATGGGCCATCGCAATGCATTGGGCCTAGCCGTTCAGCCCGACACGGGCACGATATGGGAATGCGAGGATGGACCCAACGGCGGTGACGAGATCAACATCCTGCAGCCGGGCAAGAATTACGGTTGGCCGGTGGTGAGCTACGGCCGGTTCTATCTCGGACCGCGCGTGTCGGAGAATCCGTGGCGGGAGGGTATGGAACCGCCGCTGGTCTTCTGGGTGCCGGCGATCGCCATTTCAGGCATGACCTTTTACACCGGCGACAAGTTCCCAAACTGGAAAAACAACGTTTTCGTAGGCGGGATGCGCCAGGGCGAAGTTCCGCGATCCGGCCATCTGGAGCGAATCGATTTCAATGATAAGTGGGAGGAACTGCACCGCGAATCGATGCTCCGCGAGCTCGAACAGCGCATTCGCGACGTGCGCCAAGGTCCCGACGGCTTCCTGTACTTGTTGACGGCTGAAAACGACGGCGCGCTGATCCGGATCGAACCTTCGTCCGAGCGCCCGAACGTCCGGTAACATTCCGAGTCATCGACACCAGAAGACCAGGCCGCCTTGGATCGCTTTTGCCGCGGAGCACGGACGGGCGTTGGCATGCCTCCAGTTTGATAATTAGATTTTGCCCCAAAATGTAGTCCGATCCGGAGTGATTCGGATGATCGGTGCGTCATCAGCGAGCATTCCGCGGGCATACTGCGGGTATTTGGCTCTTAACTTGCGAATCGCCCCGGCATGCTCTTTATGCGCCCACTTCGGAATCAGCTTCGCTTTCCCACGTATCAAGATATACCAGAGCTGTGTCCAGTCCTCGTCGTATTCGTCGATCAGAAGCGCCACGCGGGGTACTGCCCGGATGTTTCGCAAACGAGCGAGCCGTTCTGGTGTAACGCGCTTCGGTTTTTCGTCGATCGCTGTGTAGAAAAGCTTGCCATCATAAGCAAAACAGACCGGCACGATGTGTGGTCGACTCTTGGCATCCAAAGTCGCGAGCCTCGCAACTCTGGCCTCCTTGAGCAGTTTCTGAACCGCACGGGAAATCTTTGCCTTCACGCTACCAATCGTGTGTAATTGTCGAGCACGCGCAGAATTTCGTCACGAGTTAGATCAGGAATCGCCAGAAACACGCGTTCGATACCAACCTCACGGTATTCGGCGAGAACCGCTTCGTCGGCCGGCGCCCCGAACACATTGATCGAGAGCGTCGAGAAATCCCGCCCAGCCGCGGATGCCGCTTGACGTAACCGCGCGACTGCTTCCTTCGGGTTGAAGCCCGGTCTGGCGATGGGCAACCAGCCATCACAAAATTCCACGACACGCTTCACGGTATGGTCGCTAGAGCCGCCGAGAAGTATCGGCGGGTGGGGTCGTTGCGCGGGCTTCGGATAAAGCCAGACGGGATCGAAGTTCACCATTTCTCCGTGGAAGGCCGCCTCCGGCTGTGTCCATAGGGCCTTCATCGCCAGGATGCGTTCGCGCATCAGCTTGAAGCGCGTTTCGTAGCGCGCTCCGTGATTCTCCATTTCATCGACATTCCAGCCACCGCCGATACCGAAGATGAACCGGCCGTTGGACAACTGATCCAGACTGGCCACGCACTTTGCCGTCACGATCGGGTCGCGCTGCGGGATTAGGCAAATGCCAGTGCCGAGCAAGATTTTTGTTGTTGCAGCGGCAGCAAACGACAGCGCAACGAACGGGTCGTGCGTATGAGAATAAGCTTTGGGCAGTTCCCCCCCGCCGGGATATGGAGTGCGGCGAGACTTTGGAATGTGCGTGTGCTCCGGCAGGAGCAACGAATCGAAGCCGCGCTCCTCAGCCGCGCGTGCCAGTTCGCGGATGTCGATGCCGTAGTCCGTTGGAAAATAGAAAACTCCCACACGCATCATCATTTCTCCTGTCCACAACTTTCGGAGTTTAGACGACGTCTTCTCTGAAAGTCAACCTAGCGTCGCACGGCGACGGCGCTGCGCGCCAGGAAGCGCGATCGGACCCATCCGGCATGAAGTGGTCATTATGACAGCAAAATCTACCTCAGCCTGATTTTTCGCGAGCTGCTTATTCAGCCGGGACTGGAACTGGTAGTACAAGCCGCCCGCCACAACAGTACGTTTTTCATCTCTGGGGTATTCCTTTGCCGCCGGGACAGTGGCATGATCGGTTCCGAGCCGCGCAGAGTAATCATCGAACGAGGGACGCGCCAAACCTCCCCCGCCTCTCTCGCGGCTCACCAATCTGTTTAAACCCCCGAGGCGAAGAGGAGGCGAATCCGGGAGATGCGTTGCCGCTACCGGGCTTTTTCAGGCACAACAACGTCCTCGGATATTGGCTGCGGATCGCGATCCGGCGCCGCCACGATCCTGCTCAACTCCCCGCAGTCAAGCCAGAGCACCCCGCAAGGCTCACACGAATCGACATTCATGTTGCCCCCGCCCCCGTAGAGATGCTCGTCCATCTCGTTCTGGCACAAAGGGCAGTGCAGGATTCTGCCAGCGTCAAAGTCGCGCGGCGCCTGCGAGCTTCTGGACCAGTAGCGGTACTCGCGCAGAACGTCGAGCAGTGGCAGGAACTTCTCCATCTCCAACAGCATCCCGTGACAGCGCGTGCAGTATAGCAACTCCTGTGACTCGATCGACGCGTTCGCCAGCGCAGTCTTGCACGCTGGGCAAACGTGTGAAGTGGCGTCCATCACGACCACGCCGTCTTCATCCGTCCGAGGCGTAGCCTGGCTGCCGCAATAGTCGCAGAGCATCAAGCCCTGGTCACGAGATAAACGCATGGGAGCACCGCAGTTTTCGCACGTCATAGGAATGCAATCGGCAGTGCGGTGACAGCCGTCCAGGGTATTTTCACAAAGAATTGGGCTCCAGCCCGCGGATTACAAAACTTTTTCACTGTCTCCAACCTTCGTAACAAAGCGTAGGTTTTGAGACGCGTGCGAACCTTAAGAATTAAGCTCTCGAATGCCCCAGAAATCAGTCTCAAGACTGATCCTCCATAACCCACGCCCATGGGAACCGCACGTAGCGCAACGGCCCCACTACGAGCCGCCTTCGGGTTGACTGCCGTGGCATCGCAAGTCCAGCGTAGAGTTCCAAGTCGCGAAGCGCTTATCGCAAAAGAGCAACATGGGGCTGGGATGAATCCAGCTATGGTCATCGGACGACGCACAGAATGCCTACGTGAGCCGTGATCTGTGCCGCTCTTATTGCGCCGGTTCTATTCGCAGAAGGGCGCCGTCATCTTCGTCCGTAAGCAGGTAGAGGTACCCATCCGGACCCTGCCGGACCTCGCGAATCCTCTGCCTTAACTCGCCGAGGAGCGATTCGCGCCGTAACTCCTCGGTACTCTGGTTGAACACAATGCGTTCCAGATGACCGGTGCCAGGGACCTCGCCAGTGCGCATCGAACCAACAAAGACGTTGTTCTTCCACTTAGGAAAACGGTCGCCGGTATAAACGGTCATTCCAGCAACCGCGATGGACGGTATCCACACTACGAGAGGATTCTCCATGCCTTCCCGCGTCGGGTTCTCCGAAATGCGTGGGCCTGAGTAGTCGCGCCCGAAGCTGACAACCGGCCAACCGTAGTTACGGCCGGGGAGAATAATGTTGATCTTGTCGCCACCGTTGGGGCCATTTTCGTTGTTCCACAAAGCGCCGGTCATCGGATGGACGATGAGACCCAAGGAATTGCGGTGCCCGAGCGTGTAGATCTCGGGCCTGTAACCCGCACGGCCGACAAACGGATTATCAGGTGGCGCGGAGCCATCATCGCGCACACGGAGAATCTTGCCCCGTAGGCTGCTTGGCTCTTGGGCGACCCATCCCACGTTCCCTCCGGTCGCCATGTAAAGCATCCCGTCGCGTCCAAACGCAATGCGCGCACTCAGTCCTCCAGTGCCTTCATAAGCGTCGGTGACCAAAATATCGCGCACATCCGCGAGTGCGCCGCCTTCCAGCGTTCCGCGAGCAACCGTTGGGGCGCCTTTGTCCTTTTCGACCGGCTTGTCGTAGGTGAAGTAGACGAGATGATTCTCGGCGAACCGGGGATGCAACGCAATATCCATCAGGCCCCCGTTTCCCTTCGTTCTCGCCTCCGGCACACCGCCGATCGGTTTCGGGTCCAGTACCCCATCGCGCACGACGCGAATCCGGCCCGGCCGCTCCGTGACGAGCATGCTCCCATCGGGCAGGAATGCCAGGCTCCACGGGTGCACAAGACCTTTGGTCACGATTGTGACTCGAATCTTGTGTTGCTCCGCCGTATCAAGGACGAACGGACCAGCGCCCAAGGGAGGGACCGGGACGCCGATGGGTTGCTGCTGGGCCGCGGATGGGAAAGGTGCGGCGAACAACATCGGGATCATGAACCAAGCAGCGGTTCTTATCAAAAGCGCAAAGGGTGCGGCGCGCACCAACAAGCCAGCCAGCAACTGTTTCGCGCCGCGCTCCGTTTTGCGCGTGTTCCTCAAAAGTGGCGATCGCATCATGAACGTCATCGAGAATCACCTACCCCATGTCGGCCCACGCTTTACCGTGCCGAAGAAGTCGCTTGTTTCTTAAAAACCGCGTCGATCGCCGACTGGGCGCATTTCTCGCCGTCCACACCGGACACGCCCATCGCCCCTACGACCTGGCCATTGACCACGATGGGAAGTGCGCCCGGTTGTGGGAAGTCGCGCATGAAGGTCGGCGCCAAATTTTCACCGCTCCGCACCATCCTGTTAGTCTCTGAGGTCGGACGCCGCCAACGCAAGGCCGACTTGGCCTTCAACAGCGCAGTGTCGATTGCGTTCATCGGTGCGCCTTCCATGGCGTGGGACTCGATGAGATTCCCGCCCCAATCCAAAATCGCCATTGCCACGATTTGTTTGTTCTGCTCAGCCCAAGCAGCACAGGCGTCCACCAAGGCACGCGCGCCGGCACTCGATATGACCTTGATGTCCCTCGTGGCTTGTATCACGGGTGTCGCTGGCATCGCTGGCTCTGGGCGCGCCTGCTCCTGAGCGGGCAACTGCACGAAAAACGACAGTGTAAGTACTATGACCGTTCCAGAAATGGCAAACCTTTTTTTCACGTCAATCCTCCTCACACCCCGCAGCACTGTCGCTAGCTGATCGGCCTGCCCATTTCCCGGCGAGAAAACGGGCCGAGCTTATCGCTAGCGACATAGGGCGTCCACCGAGTTTATCGCAGCAACGTGGAGCTTTCCTCCCGGACCGTGGCAGCCTCATCTCGCGGCACGCCCCTTACGGAAACTTTCCGTCCCGTCACTTCTTCGTCAAGCTCAATCCAGTGACAAGGACCTCCGTGTTGTGAGCGAAGCGAAGGCCATAAATGCCATCCGTGGACTTGAGCTTACCTTCGGTGACCAACGCAGTCTTGTTGTAGCGCGCAACGACAGTGCCGTTGATCGAACACTCAACGTGGTCACCCTTCACGGAAAGAGCGATCTCCTGAGTCACGGGTTGTCCTACGCCAGCAGCCTGATGCACCGCAACGTTCGCTTCACCCTGAAAGCCATTCATCTGGAACGGGCCGGGACCGAAGCCGCGCACGATGAATCTTCCGTTGCCATACGCGGCGCAGTACAGATAACTCTGCTCATCCGTTCCCAAATATGTTCCCCCGATGACGATGCCGTATGGGTGCGGATGACTATTGAGATTCATGTACTTCGGTTCATTGAACGTGGCCTTCACGGTGTAGTCGCCAGTCGCCTGATTCGCTGGATTCCAGTACGTCACCGCAGGACCGGTAATCACGTGAAGCGCACTGCCCTCTTTGGCAAGTTTTGCGTCACCAATCGTCTTGCCCTGCCTCTGCTCACCGGCGTCCACCTTTCCCGTCCAGCCTGACACCGAAATTCCACCGCCCGCAATGCTGCGAGAGGATTCGTCTTGAGCATGGCTCATCGACGGGATCAGCAAAAGGATGGCGATGGCAAATATGGACCGATCATCGAAGCGCATTGTTATTCCTTTCATTTCGACGAATCTCGCAGACCAGCATCATACACTGCGACTGATTCCACACCAAGCATACTATCGAGCAACAACACTTGGTTCGGTTGTCGTTCCGCTCGAAGTTCCACTGTAAGTTCTTGTGAGAGTGGATGGGTTCCGCTAGTTCAGAGGTCTACAGAACCAGCGCGCATTACGCGGACCCGGTGGGGTGCCCGCTCAACCATGCAAACCTTCGCACGCGCTAATTCTGTTCGCTTGCGCTTCTTTGCTTGACGCTCGCGTTCGAGACGTTCCGCCGTGCGCTTCTTTCCCCCGGCCGTGGCTGCGATCTTCGCTCTCGCCGAGCGCTCCTCCGGCGTCATAGTGTCAAGATTCTTCTTGCCGCCTCTGGAGCCACTTGGGTATTGACTACCTAATCCGCTTAGGTGTCTTCTGCCTGCGTTCTGGTGTTCGATTAGTAAAGGGAATGGTTTTCCTTTGTACTCTTCCAACTTTGTTTTCGTCTTTGCCCTCCAAGGTGGGATCATTCATCACTTTTCCGAATTTTCCTTCGTCAGGCCCTTCGATGCGTGAACCTTGGCCTTGTTCGCAACCTCGGCACTTGATTTCATGCTATTCTCCTCCATGAAAATTGCTCTCAAACGAACGTATCAGGTCAGCATCAGTGCGGTCTGTTCCAGAATGCACACCCCCGATGAGCGCGCAAGAGGGTCCGTCGTTCCCATGCTTCGATTGTGCAAGGCAAATCTACGCTGCTATTGACACGCACCGCGCTCTCAGCGATTATGAGGACACATTTTTGATCGCAGGAGTGTGCCATGGCCGAACCGGCAAGTGTCGAGACGATCTCCAACAACTTCTCGCGGCGCGCTTTCGTGGCGACGGCGGCGGGGCTCGGCAGCTTCGCGATCGCGCCAGGCACGCCCGCGCGTGCCGCCGTCGTGCACACCGATTTTTCGACGCTTCCGGCTTACGGTAACGGCACGATCCCCGCCGGCATCCGTTCGCGCCACATCGCAAACGTGAATGGCATGACCGTGCATATTTTGGAGGCAGGTTACGAAACGCCTGGCCGGCCGGCAGTTTTGCTTCTGCATGGTTTCCCGGAGCTCGCCTATAGCTGGCGCAAGGTGATGCCCTCTCTGGCGGCTGCCGGCTATCACGTGATCGCCCCCGATCAGCGCGGCTACGGCCGCACCATCGGCTGGGATGATTCCTACGACGCCGATCCCGATCCGTTCCGCATTCTCAACATGACTCGAGACGCCATCGGGCTCGTCTATGCGCTTGGCCACCGCTCGGTCGCGATGGTGGTCGGCCACGACGCCGGCGCGCCGGTCGCCTCGTGGTCTGCGCTCATCCGGCCCGATATTTTCCGTTCGATTACGATCATGAGCTCGCCATTTGAAGGCGCACCCTCATTGCCCTTCGACACAGGGAACGGCGCTCCCCTGCCGCGTCCCGCAGTCACGGACGACGAGCTGGATGCCGAGCTCGCAAAGCTCAACCCGCCACGGAAATACTATCAGAATTATCAGCGCACCCGCGGCGCCAACGACGACATGCTTCACGCGCCGCAAGGCCTGCACGCCTTCTTCCGCGCCTATTACTTCTACAAGAGCGCCGACTACAAAGGGAACAACCCCCATCCCCTGAAGGCGCGCGCCGCCGAGGAGATGGCGCAAATTCCGACTTATTACGTGATGGAGAAGGACAAGGGCATGGCGGCGACCGTTGCGCCGTTCATGCCGCCGGCGGATTACATCGCCAATTGCAAATGGCTGACCGAAGCCGAGGTCGATGTCTACGCGACCGAATATGCCAGGACTGGTTTCACCGGTGCGCTCCAGGGCTATCGCGTGCGGCGCGGTTCCGATCCGAGAAGTATCGCCGAGATGCTCACCTTCTCGGGCCGCACCATAGACGTGCCCTCTCAATACATCGCGGGGAAGAGCGATTGGGGCGTGTATCAAACGCCCGGTGCGGTCGACAAGATGCGCAATAGCGCCTGCAAAAATATGGCCGGATTTCATCTTCTCGATGGTGCTGGACATTGGGTGCAGCAGGAACAGCCGGAACTGGTGAGCACCTTGCTCGTTCAATTCCTGCGCGATTATGCAAAGCCCTGATCGCACGCGATGCGCGCTATTCCTGCGTCGCCGTAGAACAAGGCGACGGATGAGGTCGTTTTGAGCATCGGGGGCGCCATCGCGACCTAATCCGCCCCGAACGCATTCGGTGCATAGGATGCGGCTGGCAGCCGCACAGCACATCGCTCGGACGCGTTACTCAAAAAACGTACTTGACTGCGAATTGCATGATCCGGGGTTGAACGTCAGATTGAATCTTGCCGAACGTGCTGCTGTTCAGGGCCGAATTGGCGCTGCCGCCCGCGATACCCACCGTACCCGGATTCAAGAAATTGGCGCGATTTTGAATGTTGAACGACTCTGCGCGGATCTCGAAATACTGCTTTTCCCTGACGCGGAATTGGCGTGACAGGGAAACGTCGACGTCGAAGTAGCCCGGGCCTTCCAGATTGTTGATGCCGAGGTCTCCGAGAGTGCCAGGGGCAGGCGAACCAAACGCCGCCGCACTCATCCAGCAATTGATGGTCTTGTTGGTGCAGTAAACGCTCGGCAGAATCTGATTCGGACGCTGCGCGCCGATTCCGGTCAAGGCGTTGTCCACACCCGTAGTCACCGAGAAATAGCTGCCCGAGTGAGCGCTAACGATCGGCGCAAGCTGCCAATCTCCGGCAATCCATTGCAGCATCCGCGACGAGTAATGAGGCGATTGAAGAATCCCGGAAAGATTGAAGTTCTGGTGGATGTCCACGGACGTGCAATTTCCGCGGTCAAACCGGCGATCGGCGGTATCGGTGTATATGGGGCCGGACAGCTCTGACGTCACCAGGTCGCCGATGCAATGCGAAAAGGTGTAGTTGGCCAGAATAGAGAAGTGATTCGACAACCGGTGCTCGGCCGAAACGATCAAAGCGTTGTAGCTCGCCGTACCGCCGTCATCGAGATATTCGAGGGTTCCGTAATACGGTCCCTGGCTCGGATTCAATTGCGTGAGGAGGCGCCGCGCTTGAGTAGTGGATGTGGTGGAGCACAGGCCGGGCTTCGTCAGGCCATATTGTCCGGCGGCACAGGTTCCCGGGACGTAGACTGCGGGATTCAACTCCTGGTCAGTCCAAAGGTGAGCGGTTTCGCTGCCCAGGTAGCTCGCCTTCAACAACCAGCTCGATCCCAACTGCTTCTGAAGCGTCAAATTCCACTGCTCCACGTAGGTGTTCTTCACGTGCAGTGGAACGGTCTCGTAATATCCGGCAGTCGGGTAGGTGGTGTTGGGATTCTGGGTGGTCGGGTACGGGTTTCCGCCTGGATAATTCAGCCAGGGGTTTGCGAACCCTCCCGCGGGATTGGTGAGAGTGATAGATTCGCCCCACAGCGGTTCTGACGAGGCGTTGTAGTAGAACAGCGTCTGGGGCATATCGTAGAACATTCCCCAGGAGGCTCGAATCAGAGTTTTGCCATTGCCGGTAGGATCCCACGCCAGGCCGACGCGGGGCGCCCAATTGTTCCAGGTGGTGAGGTTGGGCCGGCCGCCGGTTTGAAATCCGGGATCGCCCGGGAATAGCGTTCCCGCCGGGGCGTTCGGATAAATCGTGGAATGGACGTTCGCAAGAAAGTCCTGCATGTCGAAGTGGGTAATTTTATTGTTGACGATGCGGCCGTTGAGATAAGGCTCCCAGCGCAGGCCGTAGTTCAGCGTCAGGCGCGAACTAATCTTCCAGTTGTCTTGCGCGTAGAGCCCGACATAGGCCCACTTTTCATTGTCATGCGAGACGTTGGCGTCGGTGAAGGAATCGAGCGAGCCCGAGATAAAGTCGGCCATGGCGTTGCCGGTATCCTGGCCGGAGAAAGTGAACAGCCCATTGCAATACACGCAAAACGTGGTGGCCTGCATGGGACGAATAAAGTTGGCTCCGAACTGCATCTGGTGGGAACCTTTGATCAGGCTGAAGTCGTCCGCGAACTGGTAGGTGGTGGTGTTCACCAAGCCAGGCGTGGCAAATCCACCCGCGCTCATGAAATCGCCCGTGATGTTGATATTGGAAAAATTGGGCAGAGCTGTGTACATGCCTTGGACACCGATGTCAGTGGGGGTGACAATCGGCACCTGAAACTTGGTGATGCCGTCGCGATCCACGGTGGCGTGGAATGTGTTGAGTGCGCTGGGCCCGAACACGTAGGTGTGACCCAGTACGAGGGTATTGACTTCATCGTCGGTACCGGCGTTTTGAACGGACAGCTCAGTTCCGGTAAAGCTGGAAGGCGTCAGACTGTGAGTTCCAAAATAGCGCGCGAAGAAGGACTGCTTGGAGCTGATCTGGTAATCGATCTTCGCCAACCCCATATGCTCGTCTTGATTGGCTATTTCGGGGAACGTAACGTTGCCGCACGGCCCTGGGCCTACCGGGAAGTGGCTCGCGAATGAAAGAGCCTGCGGACTGACCAGCGACGCGGGAAGGATGTTGTTTACGTAGGGCGCCTTCAACGTTTGCGGCCCGGCGCTGAAGCACTGCGATTCGTACGCCTGGAAGTTGCCAGTGAGCTCCGCCGCGGTGGGAACAACGGCCGGTGTGGCAGCCGGAGCGGAACGGATCAGTGTCCCCTGGTAGCCCAAAAAGAAGAAGAGCTTGTTCTTCTTGATCGGCCCTCCCACGGTACCGCCAAATTGATTTCGTTTCAGGTTGTCGCCCACCGGCGCGAAGAAGTCCCGCGCATTGAAATCGCCGTTGCGGACAAACTCGAATGCGTCGCCGTGAAATTCGTTGCTGCCGGATCTGCTAACAACATTCACCGCGCCCGCCGAGTGCTGTCCGTATTCGGCCGGAAGAGCGCTGGTCTCCACTTTGAATTCCTGCACCGCGTCGGGGAAAGGCAAAGGCAGGTTCAGGTTGTTGAACACATCGTTATGCGTTCCGCCATCCAGCAAGTAGGTGGTTCCGTTGAGCATCCCACCCGCCACGCTGACCAGCGCTTCATTGGGGTAATTCTTGCTGGAGATCAGATTGCCGGAAGAGGGTGCCTGTCCATAGCCGTACTGTACCGTGTTCGCCCCGCCAGCCAGCGTGATCAACTGGGTGATCTCGCGTCCATTGAGCGGCAGATCCACTACATCCTGCGAGTTGACCACTTGGCCAACGCCGGTGCTATGAGTTTCCACCATCGCCGCCGCGGCTTCCACTTGCACGGATTCCGAGAGCGCACCCACCTTCAACACCGGATCGATGGTGGGCGCCGAGTCCACTTGAAGAACTATGCCGGATTGAACGTAGCTGGAGAAGCCCTCTTTCTTGACCTCCAGCCGATATGGCCCCAGGGGCAGACTAGGCAGCGAGTAAACACCGCTGGAATCGGTTTCCGCCGTGCGTGTGACTCCCGTGTCGGTTTGTGTGACCGTAACCTGAGCGCCCGGAATCGCAGATCCACTGGCGTCCTTGACTGTTCCTGAGATCTGGGACACCGATTGTCCGAAGAGCCCCAAACTGCTTACCAAACACAGCACGGGTAATGCGACCAACAGTGTCAAAATCCGTTTCATAGTCCCCCAAAAAATTTGACCGTACTCGGACTCATGACCTGACCAGCAAAAGCGAAACTCGGAAGGCGTTACAGACCGGTCAGCAACCTCGATGCATGCATCCCAAAGATTACGGTGAGTATATCCTGGCAGAAGAGTACTGTCAATCCAGGTTGGACCTGTCCAGAGGTTGTGTGGGAGCTTGGCCTTGGGTCTGGTTCAGGGCAGTCTACTTCCCAACCAAATGCTCAACGTCCCGGTTGTTTTCCTGACAGATGTACTCCATCAATTCACCCTTCAGCATTATCGGATGAGTGGTGAACGACCACGGCTTTGTGTATGCTTTCGGGTCGTCAATCGTGTTTTCAGTTTCCAGATGCCCGAAATCAGGTCTGCGGAATCGCTCGATGACATGCAGGGACTCAGTGGTGGGTAAGCCCGCCTCGTCGAGCCAGGTTTTGCCGTTAAACCCAATCGTGTCGACGACAAAAGTATCGCCTTCCCAATGACCAATAGATTCTCCGAGCCAGGAGGGATTCGGATCTTCCGAATGTGCGCGTCCATCGGTAAAGATCTGCCGCCACACATGCGCTCCTCCTTCATACACGATGATGGTGAGACCTGGCGTCTGCACGATCCGGAACGGATAGGGCGTCGTAGTCATGCGCGGCACTCCAGGAGGCAGACAGCGCGCTTCCGGATCGTCTCGCGAGATAGTGTCCTTATGTTGCTGGTACACCTTCTCGGCCCAGGGCTGAAAAGGGACCTGGACTCCGGTGGCCATCAAGTCTACGTTCTGGCGGATAGCGTTCGGCGCCCAGGCCCCGGAAAGGTCCGGCTTGCCGTCCGCAGTGCGAGGTGTCGGACCGGAAGGCGGCCATGCGGGTTTTGCCGCTCCCGGCTTCGATTCTGTCGCGGACGGATACGCCTGCGAGCCTGCCGGAGCCGTCAGAGTGTTTGCATTCGGGATCTGAGCCAAAACCGGCACAGAGAGCGCAAGTGCGAGAAGCCCGGTCAACGGGCCAGCGGCTTTACACGTCAGGGAATGCATGCATTTCACCAAAGGCGGTTTTAGTATATATTTTGACGGGAATATTTGTCAATCTTGGATTCAGCTCTTGGATTCAGCTCTTCTTGCGGAGCTACCCAGGTAGCCCACAATGCGCATGCAACCGGTAAGTACAATGCATGCATCAGCCAGGACCGAATATACTTGTTTGGGGGCAGCGGCATGGAACGAATGATCAATGCTTCAAAAGCGCCAGCCAGTAAATCGAAAGCGTCGTCGCAAACGGCGCGCGCCGCCCTCACGCTGCGCGAAATGTTGGTACAGGGCCGCTTTCGACCCGGAGAGCGCATTCGGGAAGTACCGCTCGCCGCCGAACTCAAGGTGTCCCGTATCCCCCTCCACCTTGCTCTGGAACGTTTAGCCCATGAGGGTTTTCTTGAGATCCGCCCCACCCGGGGATTTGTGGTTCAAAGGTTTTCCACGGAAGATATCTACGATGCCATCGAACTGCGTGGCTTGCTGGAGGGTGCGGCAGCCAGACTTGCGGCCGAGCGATACAAACACATGAGTGAACTAACTCCGCTACAGGCCACCAGCCATGAAATGATGACGCTGGTGCGGCGCAGTAAACTGACCATGGAAACGTTCAACCTATATATTGACCTCAATGCACGCTTTCACGCGGGTTTGCTCGACCTTTCGCGCAGCCGCATGCTCCGGCGCGCGATTCAGCAGGCGTGCTCGCTTCCCTTTGCATCTCCCAGCGCCTTTTTGAAGAGGCAATATGTCTCCAGCGATCTGCGCGAGTTGTTCCTCATTTCAGCGGACCAACACTGCGGCATTGTGGACGCCATTGCCAATCGCGAAGGAATGCGTGCTGAAATCCTCACGCGAGAGCATGCTCGCGTGGCGCGCCGAAATCTGGAGGACGCGCTCAGAAATTCAGAACTACCGCTCGATCTCGCCGGCGCCAAATTGGCGCACGTGTAGATCGCGGCTTCGCGCTCTGCGTGCTAAGAACCACACGCTCCGCGAGGTATCGAATCAGCGGCGTTGATTGGCATTATCAAGGCTAACCTCTCGACTAACAGCACTGTCGAAGATATACTCGCCCGAGATGCATGCAAACGTTCGTGAGTAGGGCACGAGCTGCTCTTGCACCATTTGGGGTTTCGCTACCAGCAAAGTGGAGGTTAGCCGAGTATGCTGACGCAGCTGTACACTCGCGGACGAATTTTCATCGTCCTGGCGCTTTTCGCGATCATTGGGGTGGCCGCTCTTTGGGGGCAAGCGGTAAACGGAACGATATCGGGGACAGTAACCGATCCTTCGGGCGCGGCAATTGCGGGCGCGATGGTGGAGGTCAGGAACACCGCCACGCAAGTTGTTCGAACCGTCACCACTAATGCGCAAGGACGCTATACGGTGCCCGAGCTATTCGTGGGCAACTATGAGTAGGATGCCGCAGTTGCCCTCGGTACATATCGGATCCGATCGAGCTTCGGGGCGGGACGTTTTTGGGGTCGCGTAAAAAAGGGGAGATTAAGAAAATGGCACATCTAAAACTACGTCGTAGCCAGTGCGTTTTCACCGTAATGGTTTTCGGCCTGCTGCTTGCATTTCTCGCGCTGCCGAACCTGGTAAATGGACAGGGAGCGAACGCGACGCTATTGGGCACCGTAACGGATGTATCCGGGGCGGTTGTGCCCAACGCGTCGGTGCAAGTTACCAACGTTGCTACCGGCGTCAGGCAGACCGTGACAACCGATTCGCAGGGCCGCTACACGGTGGTGGATTTGATCGTGGGCACCTATGACGTGCAGGCATCGGCCATGGGATTTCAGACCGTACTCCGCAAGGGCATCACGCCCACCGTCGGCAGCCAGACGGTGGTGGACATTGCGCTTTCGCCCGGCCAGCAGCAGCAAACGGTCACCGTCGAAGCACAGGCCTCCCAGGTGGACGTCGTTTCGTCTACTCTTTCCTCGGTAGTCGAACAGAAACAAATTGCGGACCTGCCGTTGAACGGCCGCAATTTTACGGACCTCATCGCGCTGGCGCCAGGAATCACAACGGGAAACGGGGTCGGAGCCCCAGCCGGGGGCGCGAACTTGCTCTACGGCCTGGAGGCTAACTTCAGCGTTTCCGGCGCAAGATCGGAAGGCCAGGCGTATCTTCTGGACGACGTCGACATTCAGGGCTTCTGGGCCCACGGGTCGGGTTCGGGCGTGTTGGGCACTACCCTCGGCATTGAGGCCATCGCCGAATTCTCGGTACTCACCAACACGTACAGCGCTCAATTCGGCGGCAATGGCGCGGTGGTGAACACGGCCAGCAAATCCGGCACCAACAGTTTTCACGGCTCCGCCTACGAATTCTTCCGCAACAGCGCCTTGGACGCGCGCAACTTCTTTGACGGTTCGACCGTACCTGCTTTTCGCCAAAATCAGTTTGGCGGCAGCATTGGCGGTCCCATCAAGAAGGACAAGTTGTTTTTCTTCTTCAACGACGAGGAGTTGAGGAAATCGCAGGGCTCAACCGTCCCTTCGTTTATCCCCGACGCCAATGTCCACAAGGGGCTGGTGCCCTGCGCCCTGGCTCCAAATCTTGCATGTTCGGGCGGATTGGCGAACGTCGGAGTCAGTGCAGTGGCGGCGCCGATCTTGGCTCTTTATCCCGCGACAACGGCAGTATCACCGAATGGCATTCTGGAGGTGCCGGAGGTTGATAGCCAGACCGGCGACGAAAATTACCTTTTGACGCGTATCGATTACACGATGAACGACAAGAATTCGTTCTTTGTGCGCTACGTCCACGACGGCGCCAGCACCGTTTTGCCGTTCCTTGGTTCGCCCCTACCGCCCCGCTGGCCGGAACAGGGCATAACGGGCAACCACTTCGCAACAGTAGAGTGGCGCCGGTTGATTTCCTCAAACCTGGTGAACCTGGCCCGCTTTAGCTTCACGCGAACCAAAGAGGCCGACAATCAAGTTAATCTAGATCCCGTGCCCTCGCTCAATTTCTACACCGGGCACCAAAACGGCGGAGTGTCCGTAACGGGCCTCTCCCTGCTCGGCACCAGCATTTTCGCTCCGCTGAGCCAAGTGCAAAACAAATTCCCCGTGGCCGACGATGTGATCTGGAACAAGGGGTCTCACAGCTTCAAGTTTGGCGGATTATTCAGCCGGGTGCAGAGCAACTTCACGCAAGACGGATGGTGGGGCGGCTCCTATACCTTTACCAGCATCCCTAATTTTCTGGAAGGGAACCCGTTTCTCTTTATCGGACCCATCCCCCCCTACACGGACTCCTCTCGCGACTTCCGCGAAATTGAAGTGGACGGATACGCTCAGGATGAGTGGAAGGCGACCTCCAGGTTGACGGTCAACATCGGTGTCCGGTATGAGTTCATCACCAATCCTGTTACCCACGAGCAACCACTCAATAATATTATCAATCCTCCGTTTGGAACCTTCGTTCCCGTCACGCACGTTTTCGCGTCAAACCCCTCGACCAGGAACTGGGATCCGCGAATCGGTTTGGCGTTTGACCCGTTTAAAGATCACAAGACCTCGATTCGCGTAGGCGCCGGAATTTTCTACGATCCCATTCGCGCCCGCACCTACGCTTCCGGTTATTACTTCAATAAGCCGTACGAGCTGGCCTTCGAGATATTCCCTCCGTTCCCGAACGCGTTCGCGACCGGCTACTCAACTCCATCCGAGATCGTTGGTATCGATTACAACATCCACGATACGCCGCACATGTACCAGTGGAACATCAACATCCAACGCGAATTGTTTGAGAACACTACTTTGACGGTGGGTTACGTTGGCTCGCGGGGCCTACACTTGTATGAAGGCCGCGACATCAATCCTGTGGAGCCTGACTACGTGAACGACGTCCCCGTTTTTGGCCATTTATCGCCGACTGGTGCAATCGTCAGTAACCCGCGCGAGAATCCCGCTCTCGGCGCTCTCAGCAGCGAGGCCCCCGTGGGAGATTCGCACTACAACTCTCTGCAGGTGGGCCTGAACCGGCGCTTCTCTCACAACCTACAAGGCCAGCTTTCCTACACCTGGTCCAAATGCATAGACAACACCTCCGGCACCTCCGGCCTCGAGGGCGGCGCGCCCTTTACTGATGCGCTGAGCGGCTCCTACGACGAAGGCCGCTGCCAGTTTGACCGGTCGCAATTTGTGAAGTTGAGCAGCGTCTACTCATTTCCCTTTAAAGGCAACGTGCTGGTAAGCGGGTGGCAACTGAGCGGTAACTTTACGTACTCGAGCGGTGCGCCGTGGAACGTTCTGCTTGGGTTTGATCAAGCCGGAAACGGAAATAGCGGCGAAGAACGGCCCAATATCGTTTCGGGTGTCAACCCCATTATCGGCAGCGTCAACGGTTATGCCAACCCGGCAGCCTTCTCGGTGCCGGCGGTAGGTACTCTCGGCGATCTTCAGAGAGACTATCTGTCGGGCCCCGGTCTCGTGGATTTGGACATGGCGGTGCTGAAGGACACTCGGATTCACGAAACGACCCGCCTTCAGTTCCGCGCGGAATTCTTTAACATTGCCAACCATCCAAGTTTCGGGTTGCCTAACGCCACTGCCTTCTCGCAGGGGCCGGCCGGTACCGGCATCCCCAACTCGACGTTCGGGCAGATCACATACACCACTACCTCTTCGCGGCAGATCCAGTTTGCCCTAAAGCTGTTGTTCTAAGACTCATTTGAACGGCGTAGCGGGTTGCCGGCGAGATCACGACGCTGGCCTCGAACATGCGCCAGATCCAATTCGCGCTGAAGTTGATCTTCTAGATTTTCGGGGCTAGCAGGCTGCTGAAAAGCATGGCCGAAATTGTTCCAGCGATATTTTCTGAGTTTGAGGATAGCCTTCGCACGGCGGATGGGTGTTCCGCGGGTAGATTCACGATCTCGAAGTGGTCGTGA
>Ga0187872_10001462_pt1 | contig 23888 bp, 20 predicted proteins | sample June2016WEW_16_4_FD_132973 | JGI IMG/M metagenome (GOLD analysis project Ga0187872, IMG submission 132973) | Peatland microbial communities from SPRUCE experiment site at the Marcell Experimental Forest, Minnesota, USA - June2016WEW_16_40 | ecosystem: Environmental > Terrestrial > Soil >...
GCCAAGAAGCTCGCCCTGGTTGCCTGCATGCGTAAACTGCTCGTTATCCTCAATGCCATCCTGCGCGACCAGCTGCCGTGGAACCCTAGCTATTTGCTTGACCTTCAACACAGTCGCTGAGCGGCGACTCCCCCCGTCATCCTGAGCCTGGGAAGGGTCTCGGCTCTTTATGATTGAGCACGCACCGCACGACTTGGCCGCATCCCGAGCGACGCGAGCGTCAATCACTGAAAAAAGTGTTTCCCCGCAAACGGCGGGCGAAGATGTTTCACGTGAAACATCTTCGCTAAAGCTGCGCCATACCCGGGTGCGCCGACGAAATGAACCTCCGATCACTCGTTCGGCATCACTCGCCGCCGGACGCCTTCTCGCAATCAACTAATGAGAACCCACGGCGGTTATGGTTTGACGTAAAGGAAAATTCCTTCGTAAATCAGCGCGGGCTTGTCCTGCCCGACGACGTGAACGGTGGTCTCCTGCGTCACCTGCGTGCCCTGCGGCCGCGGCTCGACGGCGACCAGGCGTGCGCGCGCGTGGACCTTGGCGCCGGCGGGCACCGGCGAGATGAAGCGCAACTTGTTGGCGCCGTAATTGACCACGTTGCGATAGCCGACGACCTTCCAGCCCGCATCGATTTCCAACGCCGGGATCAGGCTGAGCGTCAGAAAGCCGTGCGCGACCGGCCCGCCAAACGGGCTCTCACGTTTCGACCGCTCGATATCGATATGAATCCACTGATGGTCGCCGGTGATATCGGCAAACTGGTTGATCTTTTCCTGCGTCACCTCGACCTGCTGGCTCCAGCCGCTGTATTCCGCGCTGATTTTCGATTTCAGCTTCTCGACATCGTCAAACCGAATCGTCTCCATTTCACTCTCCTATTAATTGCCAACCTGGAGCGTGACTTTCGCCTGCCCCTGCGGACCTCCGCCGCCGCTATTTCCGGTCACGTAGATGTTCGAGTTCCCGGTATTCGTAGTGGGGCTGACCTTAAGCGTCATGGTCGTGGTTCCGGGGCTGTTGGGACCCACGTTCACGCTAGTCGGGCTGAAGGCGGCGGTCGCGCCGCCGGGCAGACCGTTCGCACTCAGAGCGACGGCTCCGTCGAACCCGCTCGACGACGTTATCGTGATGGTCGTCGTACCGCTGGGGCTCCTAGAGCGGCTGACCGATACCGTCGTCGGCCTAGCGGTCACAGTAATGTTGCCCCCCAGGCTCACCGTTAACATGAGATTGGTTGAATGGCTGAGCGCACCGCTCGTGCCGGTTACGGTAAGGGTATACGTGCCGGCCGGCGTGCCGTTCGGCGTCAACGTCAAGTTGGACTTGTTCGAACCGCTGATCGAGGTCGGGTTAAAGGTCGCCGTCAAACCCGCGGGCAGCGTGCTGGTGATGCTCAAACCGACACTCCCCGTGAAGCCGTTAAGCGCACCGATTGCGATCTGTGATTTGGTGCTCTGCCCCTGCTTCGTGGAGGGATTGGAAGGCGAAGCCGAGATCGTGAAGTCGCTAGCCGTGATGGTCAGCGATACGGAAGGAGCGTTATGAGTCTGGCCGGTTCCGGCGGTCCCAGTGACGGTGAGAGAATAAGGGCCGCCAGCCCCCGCCGTGCCCGCATTCACGGTCAGCGTCGAGCTCCCTGAACCCGTCACGGAACTAGGACTGAAACTCGCCGTAGCTCCCGAAGGCAACCCGCTTACGCCCAGACCGACCGTCGAGGTGAAGCCGCCGAGCGCGCCGACGGTAACCGTGTAGCTCGTGCTCGTCCCTTGGGCGATCGAGCGCGAGGAGGGCGAAGCCGAGATCGTGAAATCGGCCACATTCAGAGTGACGGTGGTGGTGTGAGTCAGAGTTCCGTCGGTGCCCTGAATGGTCAGTACGTGCGATCCAGCCGGCGTGGCGCTGGTCGTGGAGACGCTCAGAGTCGAAGTGCCGGAACCGCCCGTAACCGTCGTGGGCGAGAAACTGGCGGTGACTCCGGTAGGCAGAGCGGAGGTCACGCTGGGAGTGACGGTCCCGGTGTAGCCCTTCAGCGCGCCGATAGTCACCATGTAAGTCGTGCTGCCGCTGGGAGGGACTGTCTGCGAGCCGGGCAAGGCCGAGATCGTAAAGTCCGGCCCTGATGCGGTTCCGGCGAGCGCATCGATCAGGCCTGTATTCGGACTGCCCCAGCCCGTCGCCAGATCGTAGCCGGTCACTGCCGAGTAGCCGTTGCTGCCGATGGTGATGTCGTGAAAATCGGTGTCATAGCCTGACCCCAGACCAAGCGGATAAATAGTTGGATTAATGAACCCGACTGTCGAATGGCCATTGGCGACCGCCTGTTGATTGGCCAGCGCCATGTAGCCGGCCCACATGGGCGCCGCAAAACTGGTCCCGCCCCAGTAGTTTGCCGTGCAGCCGTTTTGGTTGGCACACACGTAAAAGTCAAAATTGGCTTCTGCCGCGACGTCCGGGGCGTTCCGCAAAGTCGTGGACCCCTCGTTGGCCCCCGTGATCACGCCAGCGAGCTGCTGCCACAGGGGAATCGGAATAGCGTCGGGCGTAAAATAGCCGCCACCGCCGTCGGACCAAACCGTTTCCGCAACCCAGGAGCCGCCCGCGCCACTGGTCGCCAAATCCGTGCCGCCGACTGCCGTGACATTCGCATCGTCCGCCGGGAAAACATACTGGGAAGACGACCTATACGCGCCACTGTCGCCGGCCGCTTGAAAGTAACTTTGACCCTGCGCCGCGAACTTTTTAAAGTAGGGGTCGTCAGTGCCCGGGTCCGACGGCTCCCAAGTCCAGGATGAGCTCAACTGCGCATCCAGCTTTCCATTTGTAGTATGTGTGGACATTGAACTAAGAAGCGCGGTATCGCTCGACCCCACGTACACATTCAGTGCTGCCAGCCCGGGGGCCATGGAGACCGCCTGTGTGATGTCAAGCGTCTGTTCGGTATCATCACAGCTCGGATAGGTGCAGCTCACGCTGGTCCCATCGGTGGGAATACCAACGACAGGAACAGTGTTCGTTTGCCCGGTGTTCGTGAAGTAAGTGTTCACGTCGGCGATGTTATAGCCGTAGTACTCGAGCAACCCGAGCGACTGGCCGGCGCCGGTGAGCGCCGTTCCCCCGTAGTAGGCGGCCCGCATGTCGCTGCCGCAATAGGAGTTGCCAGGACAGGAGCCCGTAGTGGTCGCGGGCGTCACAGTCGTATCGGATGTCGCACCCAGAGCTCTATGCTCAAGGGCCGGACGCGGGATCGAATAGTTGTCCAAACCCGAGACGTGCCACAGCGGGAACGGCAGGTCCACCGTCGGCTCCCGGTCTGGCGAATAGAAGGTGCGGTTTTCCGCGGGGTCCCGGTACACCCCAATGGTCACATGGAAAGCGGCCTCTATGTCCGCGACCGAGCCCTTAAGCTGCACATCCAGACCATCGCGGGAACCGCCAACCACCTTCAAGCCGTGCGATTTAGCGTATTGAACCACGGCGTCATAATGTTTCTGGCTGGGACCAAACCGCGCGGTAAACTCCGGCACCGTCAGGAAATGCCGGTAGGAGGGGCTTGAAGGATCGGTGACCTTTTGCAGGAGTTTTTCCAGCCCCGCCGCCTGGTCGCGTAGCGGCAGAACAATGTCGATGCGCAAGGCCTGAGTAGCCGGCAGGCCGTTCAAATACTGCACCTGACCGCTAACGACTGCTTCGTGCAGATGATGCGTCAGCAGGGACTGCGCCTGCGCCGAAGTTCCCATGGCGAAGAGGAGCATGGCCGAACACAGCAGCGCATACAGTCCCCGTAGAACTGCCACTCCATAGCTTTTCCCTAATTGTCTCATCAGTCAGCTCCTATGGCTTTCGAGAGCGCGGAATCCACCCTTTTGAGAGGTAACGGGCAGACCTCTACTGACACTCCGCAGGCGAGCGCATCGCAGAATCCGTAAACGAAATAAATCGACCGTAGGCTAGCGATTCCTAGCATCTGCTCTATCCTGGGTGTTAGATTTCCAATTATTGGTTCTTAAAGCAATAGTTTATATTAAGCGGGGATTTCTTTTTTGCTGCGAATTGGGATCGGAGCCTTGTGGACCAAACGGCCGGGGGGTTAGCGGCGCAAGCCTAGCAGATTGCGCGCAATCACCCAGCGATGAACCTCGGACGGACCCTCGTAGATGCGCATCGCGCGCACGGTCGAAGCCATCAACTGTAACGGGAGTTCCTTGGTCATGCCCATGGCGCCGTAGGTCTGCATCGCCTGGTCGATGATGTCGGTAGCCATCTCGGTGCCGAAGACCTTGATCATCGACGCTTCGGTGCGCGCCTCGCGGCCCTGGTCGATCTTCCATGCGGCGTCGTAGGTCATCAGGCGGCAGGCGTGGATGCGCGTGGCCGCATCTGCCACCCACCATTGAATCGCCTGGCGCTCGGACAGCGGCGCGCCGAAGGTGCTGCGCTGCGGGGCGTATTCGCAGATCATGTCGAGCGCGCGCTGCGACAGGCCGACGCACCAGGAGGCGATCTGGATGCGGCGGGTCGAGAGCCGCAACTGCATCGGCGCAAACCCGTGACCCTCCTTGCCGAGCAGCTTGGACGCCGGCACGCGGCAATCCTCGAGCACGATCTCGTAGGTGTACAGCCCGCCAATCATCGGAATGCGGCGCACGACGTTGAAGCCGGGCGTGTCTTTGTCGATCAGAAAGGCGGACATGCCGCCGCGCACGCCTTTGGCCTTATCGGTGACCGCCATCAGGATCGTAAAGTCGGCTTCGGCGACGCGGCTGACCCAGATTTTGCGGCCGTTGATTACCCATTGGTCGCCCTCGCGCTCCGCATGGGTCTTCATCCCGGCTGGATCGCCACCGGCGCCCGGCTCGGAAATACCAATCGCCGAGACTTTTTCGCCGCGCGCGTACGGCTCTAAGTAGAGCTTACGCTGTTCATCGTTGACCGTCGCCATCAGCATCCGCAGGTTGGGCGAATCGGGCGGCAGGGTGTAAGGCGTGACGGTCTTTCCGACCTCCTCGTTGACCCCAATCATCGCGACCGTCGGCAGATCCGACCCGCCGAATTCCGTCGGCGCGTCGAGCCCCCACAAGCCCATTTCATGCGATATCTTGTCGATCGAGACGCGCTCTGCGGGCGTCACGATCGTGCCGCCGCCCGCGGCTTCGCGTTCGAGCACGGCGCGCTCGAGCGGAATCAATTGATCGTCGACGAAACGCCGAACCAGGTCCTTGAGCATCTGATGCTCTTCGCTGAGCGCAAATTCCATCTTCCATCTCCATGAGTGCGGCGGTCGCGGCCTGCCATCAACCGCTGATCGATAGCGCGCCGGGTCCAAATCCGCAACGCGGAGGCTATGTTCTCAGGGTGATGCGGTCAGCGCCAGAGCCGGCGCGCGGTCGGAAAGGAGATTTCGGTGAGACAGTTCCGGGCTGCGATGCCCGGAATTTCGATCGTCGCGAAAAAGTTTTGCGAAAAAGTCGGAGAGGGATTCGAAGGGATTAATTATGCGACGAGCTTTCCACTGGCTCTCCCGATAGATTCGGCAAGCAGTGGCAACCCTCGGCGGTCATTCGATATCGATAATCTGACCGGGCTGCGGTCCGGGAACCATGTCCTTGAGGTCGGCGTCCTTGTCGATCGTCGCGCCCGGATTGTTGCGCTTTTCAGCTTCGCGCTGCACGCGGCGCTGTTGTTTGTCCTGTTGCTTCTGTTTACGGGTTTGCTCTCGGCGGCGTTTTTCCAACTGGTCTCCTTGGGTTTGGCTCACGATTTGACCGATCGCGTCGGTTGCGTCACGTGCCCCGGCTCAAGGAGTCTGAACGATCGTGTACGGGCGCATGCTGGCGCGTAGGGGCAAATGATAGAATCGCCAAGATTGACTAAATAATTGGCGAACGTTCATTGGCCCCGGCCGAAATGAAAAGGGGCGGGACCGGGCCCGCCCCCAAGTTGGCTGTTACCAGCGGTTGCGGCCGCGGTCACCGCCGCCGCCGCCTCCACCACCACCGCCGCCACTACGATTGCCGCCGCCGCCGAAACTGGATTCGCGAGGTTTGGCCTCGTTCACCTTGATGTTCCTGCCCTTGAGCTCGCTCTCGTTGAACTGCGCGATCGCTTTGGACGCCTCGTCCGCGTTCGCCATCTCGACAAAGCCGAAGCCCTTCGACTGGCCCGAGAACTTGTCCATGATCACCGCCGCACTCTGAACCTGGCCAGCCTGTGAAAAAAGCTGTTCCAAGTCAGCGTTCGTAACCGAGTAGGCCAGATTGCCTACGTACAATTTGCTGGGCATTTGTTGCCCTCCGTAATTTAATGGCCGGGAAGCTCGCGAACAGGAAAACCCGGGCTAATTCCCAGGTTCAGGTGAAAGGAACAATCCAAGCGTTACAAATGGGAGTGTACGCGCATTCGCAGGCCAATGATAGGGGGGGTGTACTCGGTGGGCGGCTGACAACTTTTGACTCGACGATCTCATGAGGTCGGCGGTTTCCTCCGTCAATCAGGCTCCGCTCATGAGTGTGGTAACGAACGAGGCGAACGGCCTCGATTCAACCAGCTTGACGATTACGCCGACCAGGACCCCAGACAACAAGCCGGGCAGGGTGGTCAAGGTTCAAGTGCAGTATAATTTTAAACCGGTCTCGTTGTTTCTTCATTCCACTACATTGTCGCTTGGCTCAACTTCTCAGATGGTCATCATGCATTAGGGAGGGATTGGATGCGACCGCAGTGAATCCCGGCGGCGTCGGAGCTGCGGCGCCGTCAGCTACTGCGATATGACCATCTGAGAAGTGCTCGAAAGCGGAAGTGTCACACTGCCAAAGAACGGGATCGAGAGCGCAAAGTTATAGGTAACGACGACTTTAACTGTGCTGCCGGGGCTGTTATTGGGAGTCCACGTCGTAGCGACCGTGAACTGGCTCGCGTCAACTCCATTACTTTCGTTCAGAACGAAATTTTTCACGGCAGCGCTGGTCGCCGGCGTAATACTATCGCTGCCATGCACAATCGCGTACCGAGTTGCATCACGCGCGGCGTAAGAAACTAAATTGTAGGAATACACCGCCCGGCTCAATTGAATGATTCCGAAGAGCACGAGTAGAAAGACCGATGCGATCAATGCGAGCTCAACCGCGCTCTGGCCGCGGCTCAGCCGCCGATCGTGGTACGTAGCTTTCATGACCCTCTGAAGCTCCCGAGCCTTATTGCTCACGCATTACCGCCTGTCCGTTGACCGTAACCGATGACGGAATCCCTGGCCACTTGGTGATCGTGGTGAATGTCGCCGAGGTATTGCACTGAACGTAAATCCGCATGTCCGACATGTTCGTGCAGGGCTTGGCTCCGGTTACTCCTGGACAGGTGACCGTGGTGCCGTCATCGCATTGGCAGAACTCCGTCGCTGTCGCAGTGAAACCGCCGATGTTGACGGCGTCATTTTTCGCCGCCGTGACGATGCCGCCGTTGGGGCCGGTGTCCGCGGCGTCACCCACGTTTTGGGCGCCATACTGAACCCCGGCGCGAGCCGCGTTATTCACCGCGACACTCAGATAAAAGAGCCGGCCGAAATCGGCCGCGACCACTAGCAGCAAAATAATCACCGGGGCGATAAGGGCCAGTTCCAAAGCACCTTGGCCGGGTGTGTACCAGCGCCACTCGCGAGGCCATACCTTACGGAAGCCGCCACGGCGAATGAAGCTGATTGTAGCGCTCGGGAACATGACTATTCCGCGAGTGTGGGGAATTTGACTGGTGCTCCGGTGCTGCCAAACAGCGTACAGTTGTTATTCACGGTGCTCGCACCCGATATGGTTATGGTGTCCGCGAAAATCTCAGTGCAGTCGTTGCCGACGCTTCCGCCCGAATACACCAGCGGCGTAGTAGGGAAGTACAGCGCGCCGGTGAAGATCGCATTGGACGTGCCCGAAACCGGGATCGCTCCCTCGCTGCAGTTGTGTCAATACGGAAAGTGCGTAGTACTCCAACTTAGTGCTTAGATGTGCTATGCGAGTCAGCCAGAAGGTCTCGAACATCTCAATACGGAGAAATCAGGCTCTGCCGTCGTTGTGACATGCGTAAGCGCCGCTTCGACCTCCGTTGCCTGGGCCGTTTGGCTGCTTAAACTCGAGGCTGCGCGATTTTTCCGACCCCGCCTGGTAGCTTGGACCGCGTGCCGTTTCGTGCTGTGTGAGAACGAATAATCTTGACGAGCTGTTTTGCTTCCAGCTCCCGAACGAGGCTCAGGACGTCTTTTGCCACAACTTCACGGCTCACCGCATACTCGCGCGCCATTTCCGAAGCCGCGTTGCCAATCTTGGAATGCGCAATGAGCAACTCCCAGATTCGGCTGCCGATTTCATCGAGCCCAAAATACGTTCCGCTCACCATGTTGACGAGGATCGTTGTCGCGCCGAGCCTGCGAAACACAACTCCTCGCGATGGCCTGATGGAATCATCCAACGCGATCGCGGATGCGAGGTTCTCTGGAAACCATTTCATACCTGCAGACGCGAGGCCCCGCGTTGAAACGAACCATCCGGCCAGCGCGGTCTTGGAGATCGAGCCGGTTACAGGGGTGATCCGATGCTCGAGGCCGGGATCCACCCGGAACAGCACGGCGTCGCCCGGTCCGGTATTGGCAATCTCGTGAAGGATACGCTTAGAGCGGGCCTCGCGAATTTGAAGCAAGCCACCGGTGAAGGGATTTTCACTAAGGTTAACCGTTAACGCGAGCCTGCGGTTTTTTACAAAATCATCGTGCCAGACAAGGTCGTGACCTCCGCCGGGGCCATGCGATAGACTCGCCCGACGAACCTGCCGATCTCGCGGCATCCAGTCAGCCGCCGGATCTGGACGAACAATTGCGGATCATTGAGGAGCACCTGCAACGCCCCGAGCAAGGGTCCGTGAGTGATCGCGAGGTCAGAGCCCACAGCGTATTCTCTCTCGCAGAATTGCAGTTGCGCGAGTTGCTGCTGGATGATCCGCAGCAACTCCACGAAACGTATGATCGAGAAGCTGAAGCCTCCGCCACGTCCCGCAAGCAATCATCCTCGGGCGCGGCTGCATCGATCGCGAAGGCGTTCGGTTGAGCCACCGGTTCTCCCCGCGCGTGTTTTTTCAGATCTGCCAACGGAGGCTGGAGAATGCCCGAATCATAGCAGAGAGAACAGACCGTTGCGCATCCGGAGTCGCTCGACCGGTGCCTCTGTGACAACCCGACACAGTCAATTGACCGCGTAAGCTTCCCAGAGGAATAGCGCGCTTTTGCAGAGCGCGGTACCCGCGACCTTTGCCCACGCCTGCCACCTATGATCTACCCAAGAGAACCAAAAATTGGCAACGGGCGCTATAGATAATGCTATAGCCCTTGACTCGAAGGCTTGGTTTATTCTAGCGTCCCGAATTACGACGACGGTTGCTTCGGACTCCGGGTTGGCCGGAGGCTTCAATCAAAATCGGCGGTGCGGGCGGAGGTTTCAACCAAAATGGGTGATTTGGCTGACATGCCCCTTTTTCGCTTGGTCCGAGATTAATACTCTGGTCTAAAAGCTATCAACCCGAGTTGAGATTCGCGCACATGACTTCTTTCCAGCCTACTTTATCTTTTGTGTTTTTATTTGTTGCCAGATGTTCGAACCTTTGATACAGATACCCTAGTCTCGCTTTGATGCAGCAGCACTGCGAGGACGTTAGCCAGGACAAATTGACAATCGGATTAGGACAATCTCGGATAGAACCCTCAATGATTCAGCACAAAGGAAGGTGCAACATGAAAAGGAATCGCATAACCAGAAACAGCCTGAGCATCGCACTTTTCGTCTTTGCGATCGGAATTGCCTTAGCGGCGTCCGGGCCTGCATGGGCCAAGCCCAAGTCCGCCGCAACCGGCCCCGATCCTACGACCGTTATCCCCTGTACAGCGAGTACTACAACACTCAGTGCAAACAACACGGTCTATGTGGTTAGCAGCTTCACGACAACCTTTACCGGCACGTGTATCAAGCTGATCGGCAACAATGACCTCCTGACCTTTAGTGCAGGCGGGTCCACGGTCCAGGGCCCCGGAGCAACTTCGTCGAGTGGGGCTGGCATCGACATCGAGGGTACCAACGACGTGATAAACGGTCGTGCAAGCAATGTGACCGGGTTTGCGATTGGAATATTGGACAACGGTAGTAACACCTTGGGTGATAACATCGACGTCGGCTGCTTCGCGGGTTCGTGCGCAACCGCGGATGGAAATGGTATCGGGCTGGAGATGACAGGGGGCACCGTCAGATGGAACAACGTGGGTTCGGCTTATAACACCGGAGACGGCATCTTCTTCAACGGATGTGGTGATGAATGCGGCATTTCGGATTTTTTCACTGCCGACAACGGCGGCGATGGATTGGCCGTGCGAAATTCCGGCGACGGCATGGCGGCCGTATTCATCTCTATTGATAACACCGGTAACGGAGTCCACTTGGGCGGTACACGTGACAAAACCGGCAATTCGGAATTCACGGTAGCTGACGCGTCTACATCGTCGACACTCGGAGTCTATAACAACGGCTCGGACGGGGTTTTTCTGGATACTAGCGAAAAAAACGCTGCGGACGTGGTTACCGGGATTGATGCCGAGAGCAACGGCGGTATCGATCTCCACGACGCGACCGCCACCTGCGGCTCACAAGGCCACTATAATCTCTGGGTCTCCCTCATTGTTGGTGCTGGTGGAACGACGCAGGCCGGCACTGCGACCAGCCCGGCCTGCATTCCGCTACTTCCGAATCTATAAGCTCTGATCGCTTTGCCGGCATCCTCCGCGGATCCACTGGGATCCGCGGGGGAACCGGTGAGATTCCCCGATCACCGCCGCCCGAGACTCGCCCGGACTTTAGCGATTTCCAGAGCAGTCGGCCTCGGCGGTGTTCTCCCCCGCACGGTAACCCGCTCACAAATCGGCCTCGTAGAGGCGAAGCTACGCCTCCATCGCCATCTGCAATCACATTCTTTAGCGGCAGCCAGGATGTCTAATGCTGAGAATCAGACACGGGCTGGTGTCATTTCTGGGAGCGCTCGTCCAGTACCCAACGCTCGGCGTCGTGGTCAACGGCCGGGCCCTTGGCTCAAGTCGCGCAGGACGGCCTGCCTTACATCGGCGAGCGCGGAAAAATCGTCGGGCATGACCAGCCGTTTGACTGGCACCTGCGCGGCCACGCGAGCGAGGAAATGGAATTGGCGTTCCAGCATCGCGGTGTCGGTGATATCGAACCTGTAGGCCGCCTTGACCAACCCCATCAGAGCCTCTCCGGGAGCGAGATCCTCGATCAGGACGCGGGCTGAGCGTTTGCCCGATCGCATGCGCTTGAGCAAATAGATGCGCGCGAGCCGGTGTGGCTTCGAATAGAAGTCCGTGGGACGAGAATGCGTTGCCCAGCGTGATTTTCCCGTGTAGTGGGCGACCGGCTTCAAATTCCGCGAGGTTGCGCCAACACCCCGCATCGAATCGTCCCAAAGCCGCAAGCCGGGATACCCTGGTAGCGCCATGATGGTCTTGCGTTCGGCAACAGCCAGGCAGTCGTCACAGACCAACGGATAGCCGGACAGGACGAAGCTTGCCGCGAGCGTCGATTTGCCCGACCCTGCAAGCCCGGTGAATGCACAAATTCCCTTCTGCATAGCGACGGCCGTGGCATGCAGCGCTTCCCGCCCGCGCAGGTTTACGATGAGCGGAAGCACCTGGTCGATCAGGAGATGACGGATGGTCTGAATAGTAGCGTCGCCACTGGCGTTGCAACAGACTATCTGGCTTCCGGACTGGTCAACGACGAAGTCGGCGAGATGGGGGAAGGAGAGGACATAGCCGCCCGGGATCTTGCCGTAACGAAGCCAGATTTTGCCTCCTGGCTGCCGCGACCGCAGATACCATTTAGGATGGAGGCGTGAGCGCCCACAGCGCCGGGCAAGACTCACACGAACCGCGTTCCCTTGCGCCGACGGCTGAAGCGTCGTTAGTTCAGGCAGCGGTATGTCGGCGACGATCCGTAGCCCATAAGCCTGCTGATGGAAGTTTCGGATCCGCGCTTTGCTCAAATCAAGCCATGGGCGCACCCGCTCAAAGTATTCCGCACAGAGACACGCTCGGCGCGGGTGACCCTTGAAAACGGATCCGACTACACCTTCCGAGAGTTGTCGGACTCGCTAGAACATCGATGGCGCGTTGGGCGCCGGAACTTCTTTGCGTATCCCGACTTCCACGGAGCCGGAAGTCAGGTCCACGCCCAATCCGGCGCCCGGCAACTCGAACCTACAGGCAAGTACTGGACATCATGGCGTTCGAGCCATCAAATGCAGTAATGCTCCCGCCGGAGGCCGTGAGCTTCGCAACATTCCCATACTCGATCAGACGGGGACGAACATAGTGTCGCTTTGCTCGCTCTTCTTTCTCTTTTGCCCGCTCTTCTTTGCTCTTAGTCATTTTTCATCTCCCTAATCTGACAAGGTAACCTAGCAAGACCCGCAACTGTTGTCAAGAAACAGCGTATTTGTGATTGCATGGCACACTAACATATTTCTTCATTACGAGTGCCAAAACGTCTTGCGCAACTCGGGTGGCGCCTTAAGCGGTAAATAATCAATCCAGTGACCGGTCCACGTCAGGCGAAGCCATAGTGCCGGGCGTAGCCGGCAGGCTGTATGGGATGAGAACTTCGGTCACATACTCGGAGGCCTGGGCCAGGGACGGAAAGAGATCACGATGAAGCCGAAACAATTCCTTTTCTATTTCTGCGACGGTGCGCTTGCCATTGACCAAGTCGATCGCTGACCGTCTGGCCTCGCCCCAATCCGTCAGCCGCGGGACGAAGTCGGGCCGCGTTTTGGCCAAATCCTCGGGCACAAGCAACATTCCTTTCAGCGTCGAATGAACAAACCGCGCCTTCTCTTCACCCTTGGAATTGAGGAGTGTCACCGTCCAACTGAGCATGGTCTGCGCCGCTATGATGCCCATCTTGATCTTCAGACGGTCGCCCCTGCGCAGCACTAAAGGCTTCTCAATTGGTAGGAACGCGGCGCGCCGGCTGATTCGCCTCTTGTTGAAGGGCGAGTTGGTCATATTTATACCCGGCGCCAGTTCGGCCACGAACCATCCGCTGAGGCCGTGCATCACGCCAGCCGCAGAAACCTCGATCTCGGCTTCGGCATGGAGGTGTCCTGGCGTCAGTTCGGTTAGGTCGTAAGTGAACATCCGCGCGGGCTTGCCCAGGATTCGACGCGGGCTATTCTCGGTCGGGTATCCGGTATTGAATGCAGTGACGTGCGCCGGCCCCATGTTCAGCCCAGCCGGCTTCTTGTCCCAAAAAGTCACGACGCGCCACATTTCAGGAAAATTTACGGGCGTGACGAACAGTTCGATGCGTCGCGGTATGGTCCGTCCACCGGGTTTGAGGAAACGCCGGCGGGCGTCGTTGAAGATCTCGGGCATTCCGGCGCCGATCCCGAAATGGCTCAACTGGTCTGCGATGATCACGTCGACCATCTCGGGCAGCCTGGCGCGATTGGAGAGTTCGCGAATCCCGACCGCAGTTTGTCCGCAACCGTTGGCGCGGGCAATGTCGCGGGCGACCTGGATCATCGGTGTCACGTCGATCTGGTACAGCCTCGCGGCTCCTGCCTTCATCGCCAGCATGCCCAGCACGCCGGTGCCACAGGCGAGGTCAAGAACCACATCTCCCGGCTTGACCACCGTGTTTATCGCCCGTCGAAACAATGAGGTTCTGATGCGGTCGGAAAGGTATTGGCGGTGCTCATCAAGCATCAATGACATTGTGTGTGTTCCATTTCGCTCGGTTGTCCTTCGATCAACTGATTTCAGGCTGGGGATTAGGCAGGTTAGACAAAGTTATACGGCCGCCTTTTGAGCTGCGGTCACCTGTTCGAAAGGTTCGGTGATACCTAGAAACACGACACTGAGCCAAAGCTCAATCGCCAGCACCATCCATAGCTCGTACAAATTCTCCACGTAGGAGGGGTCGCGGCGCGAAAATGCGGCGGCCATCGAGCCGTACGCCATCCGCACCGCCTCGCCGTCTACCCATCCGTTCTTGACGCTGTTGAGATGCTCGAACAGCCGCTCTCCGCCAGACGTGATTAGCGCCATCGCGTATAGCTCGGACAGCTCGGCCTTGCCAGGCCGCAGCCGCACCCGCTCGGGCAGAATTCCGCGCATCGCTTCGCGCAGCGCGAACTTGCCAAAGTTGCCCCGACATCGTTGGCTATAGGGAATCGCGAACGCAAACTCCATCACGCGGCGGTCCAAAAGCGGATGGCGTCCCTCGAGTCGAAACCCCGCGGTCCAGCGCGCATCGATCTCAAGCGCGTATTGGAGCCATCCGGAAGCATAGACCCGGTATACCTCCCGCTGGGCAAAACTGCGGCATCGGGGCAACGGCAATCGCGCGGACAGCCGCTCGGATAACCTCGTTTTGGCCGCGAAGGCGGGCGACACCAGCGCGTTGGGCTGCCGAGGACTCCGCCATTGATTGATCGCGGACTTGAGGCTCTCGGGCAGGAGCGGCCACACTCCGTAATGCAGGAGAACACTGGCGTAACCCGGAAAAGGGGAAAACCCGGCCGGAGGGTTTCGATGAATCCGCAAGGTCTCCAACAGCGCCGCAATGCGAAGTTGTCGGATCAGGTCTGCATAGGCGAAGTACGTTTCGGAAAGCCACTCGTCGCCACCGAGTCCGGTCATCCGGACTCGCAGGTCGTTGCGCTGGCCAAGGAGTGGCGTGTAATCGGCACACGCCGTGTTGGGATAGTCCGGCACGTCCAAATAGTGCGCAACCTGCCGGATGAGTTCGGCGAGCGGGACCGCTCCGGGTGAAACATACGTATGGCGATGAGGGTACTTGTTCAAAACCTCTTCGACGTACTCAGTCTCCGCCGCGGGTCCGGGCGGAAAGCGCACCGAGAAGCTTTCGAAGCTTGGGACTTGCGCTTCTCCGTTACGTCGCAAGGTTTCGGTCAAACAGACAATTGACGAGGAATCAAGACCGCCGCTAAGGTCCGACGCCACGCCCTTGACGCTCCGCAAGCGGCATCGCAGCGCTTCCTTGAACAGCGAAAGGAAATGTGCGCCGTACTCCTCATCGGTCCGATAGGTAATTTCGCGTGAGGGGTCGAGATCGTAATAGCGCCGGCATTCCACGCCGCTCGGGCTCATAGACAGGTAATGCGCCGGCTCGAGGCGGAGTATCCCCTCAAACAGAGTCTCCTGGCGATTAACCGGCATCCTGACCAGAATGTCGGCGATGGCAGGCTCGTTCGGCCTTCGTACCACGCGCGGGTCCTGAAACAGTTGATGAAGCTCCGAGGCGCATAAAAAAAATCCTGGACCGATGAAGTAATAGAAGCTTTTTACCCCTAAAGGATCCCGGGCACAAAAAAGTGTCCGCTTCGATGCGTCCCATAAGGCGAATGCGAAATCACCGATGATTCTTGCAGGCGCCTCCGTACCCCAACACTGCCAGGCGCGAAGCACGATCTCGGCATCCGTGTCTGTGCGAACATGATGACCACGAGAATTCAACTCCGCCGTGAGTTCGTCGCGGTTATCCACCCGCCCGTCCATCGATAGTACGAGTCCGCTGGTTTCGTCCACGAACGGGCTGGATTCCGCGAAAGCTTCGGGCGTCGCGCAGAGTCTCGCGTGGCCGATCGCGACCGGTCCACGATGCCAGACGCCACGGCCGTCAACCGCGCGGTAGGGGATGACTGCGAGCATCCGGTCGACAGTCGAGCGGTCCGCTGGAGCGCCGTCCGACTGATACAGGACCGCGATGCCGCTCATCAGTTCGACGCGCCGAGGTGACGGCTCGATGCGTCCAGCATTGGCCTCACTGCGAATCACCCTTAGGTTCGGCGGTCACTTGCACGAGACCCTTTCCGACCAGTTGATCCACAAGGTCGTCGAGGTCATGCCGTAGTTCATCGGGCCCGATGTCGAACTGCTCTTTCAGCGACGCGAAGGCTTTTTCGACGGAACCGTGTTCGACGAGCTCGCGCCATAACTGGCCACCCGAGCCGTCGAGGCCGAAATAGACGCCCGATTCGACGTTCAGGATGACCACTTCGCTGTCGAGGTCCCGCCATATGACGGCATCGCTAATTTTGACGCGCATCAAGCTTTCCTTCCCCCGCGGGCCATTGCTCCGCAAAATAGGGTGTAGATGGCACAACTATGGCGCAATGAGCGGCTCGGCGCACAGAGCGTCGTGATAGTCTCAGAAGCTGGCCCGCTTCCCATTCGAGCCGGCGGTTTTGAGCGCAGTACCGATCATCCGTTCACGGATTCACGGATTAGTGTCGCGACCCTTTCGCCATGCTGGTTGCCCAAGCCCTGAACCATGAAAGGTTACTATTCATCCTTAGCACCCGCAATGGGGCTGAGCGCGTTGGACGCGGTGTTCGTATGGGCGCGGCTGCTCGATCGGCCCAAACCGCAAAGCACAAACCCGGGCGACTGAAGCTTGCGCGAGCGCAAATCGCTCACCAGGCAAACGGGGCGCGCTCGCCCCGCGTCAAGCTAAGCGGCGAGCCCTCGGCGGACGCGTGGGAGCCAGGGGAGCGGGCGCGACGCCCTGGCTTTCGCACAGCGCGCGAAAGCGGCCGTGCTCGCGGGCACAGAGCTCGTTCCAGCTTCCAGATTCGACGATCATGCCGCCTTCCACGACGTAAATCCGATCAGCCCAGCGCACCGCGGCAATTCGATGGGCGATCATTACGATCGTTAGGTCGGCGCGCAGTCGTTCGATCGCATCGAGGATCCGTTGCTCGTTGTGCGCATCGAGGCTGTTGGTTGCTTCGTCGAGGATCAATAGCTGCGGACGGCGCAACAGCGCGCGCGCAAGCGCTATACGCTGGCGCTCGCCGTGCGAAATCGACGCTCCGCGGTCGCCGATCACGGTGTCGAGCCCCGCCGCCAGCCCGTCGACGAACCGCTCCGCCGCGGCCAGTCTGAGCGCCTCGCGCACCTCGGTCTCGCTCGCACCCGGCCGCGCCCACAGCAGATTCGCCCGCACCGTATCGTGGAAAAGGTAGGTGTCCTGTGAGACGTAGCCCACCTGCTCGCGCCACGCGCGCGCCCGCGCATCGTCCAGCACAACGCCGTCGATGGTGACGCGACCCGAGTCGGGCGCCAGTAGCCCGGTCATCAGGTCAGCAATCGTGCTCTTGCCGGCACCCGACGCTCCAACCAGCGCAACCACCTCGCCCACCGGCACAGTCAGATCGACAGCGTGGACCGCGGGTGGCCTGGACTGAGCGGAAGGCGTGGCGTCCAGCCGGTAGGAGAACGAGACTCTCTCGAGGCGCAGCGCATTTCCAAACTCGATCGCCTGGGCGGGAGCTGGCCCTGGCTCGGCCGCCGCGGCGCAACGCCCAGTCAGGCCGGTTACGTTTTCGAACGCGGGCAGCGCGTGAATGCACTCCTGATACAGGTGATGGCACTGCATCACCCGCGGCATCACCCGTGCGAACATCGCAAGCAGCAACAACACCGCGAACGGGGCGACACCGAGGACGTTAATCGAGAGGTAGAGCACGACGGCCAGAATCACGACCGAACCGACCGCGAAGAGCGAGCTGGTGGCGGCCTGCTGACGCGCAATTTCGACGTTGAAGCCGGCGACCTCGCGGCTGAGCCGCGTATAGGATTCATAATTGCGCTCTTGAACGCCGTACAACTTGGCCGCCTTAAGGGTTTGCAAATGTTCGACCGTGGCGGCGTACAGCCCTTTGGTTCCCTCCGACAGATCTGCACCCGCGCCGTGCAACAGCGCTGTGCGCCCGCGCAGCAGCACGACAAGAGTGAGCCCGCATCCAAACGCCAGCGCCGTCATCGGCACCGAGACCGCCAATGCAATTCCGCAGTAAAGCAGGAACAGCAGCCCCGTGGAGGCGAGGCCCAGCGCTGCGAACGTGGCGCTCTCGACGCGATCAGTCTCCGCCGTTAGCGCATGGGTCAGGTCCGAGGAGCGCATCCGCGAGAGCGCGAGCCAGTTGGCGTTCGCGATAGCGTGATACAGGCGCTGGCGCAGTTGCACGCTAAAATTCTGCTGCACCGAGTACATCGCGACTACCTGCCAACGCTCCAAAAGCGCTCGCGCCCCGACCAGGGTGGCGAACACCATCAGCAGCAACAGCAGGGTCGGATGCAGGCCGACGGCCTCGAAGGCGCCGGCCACCGCGTGCGCGTAGCGACCGACCGCACCCTGGGCGCCGAGGTCGAAGCCGGAGACCTGGAGGATCGGCAGCAGTAGCGCAATGCCGATGCCCTCGCTTAGTGAAAACAGGAACATCAGCGCCACCGCGCCGGCGATCCGCAAGCGGCCGCTCTCGAACAGGACACGGAGATAGGCGCGGAAGGTTTTTCTCACCGCGGTGATTGGTCCGCCCGCGACGGGGCCGATCGCGCCAATCTGCGCAAGGCGGCGGGAGCTTCCTTGAGCGCCGCCCTGACGGGACGCAGCAGATAGTACAGGGGATAGAGAACCACGGGCAGTCGCAGAAATCTGCGATCATCGGCGCTGGGCAGCAGCGCGCGCGCGGCCAGGTAGCGCAGCCGGGCGCCGGGCTCCGCGATGACCCGCAGCGGAATCGACCATCGCTGGTAGAACCCCGGGCCGGAGTCGGTCGGGTTGGTCACGTAGCCGATGAAGGTGCGGGCGGCGTGCACGGCGGCAGGCTCCCGACGGACCGCCGCAAGCACGCTCGCCGGCACCGCGGCCTCGAGCAACTCGTGCGCAAGCAGCACGCCGAGCGCCAGCATCCGGCGCGCGCCTGCGCGCTCGGCCCCCGCCCATAGTTCATCCCAGTCGATCGACGAGACGCGCATCAGCTCGGCGAGGTCGCAGATCCCGCCAAGCGTCTGCCACCCGTGTTTGGCCCCGTGCGCGCACAGATAGAGCAGATCGTCGCCGGGCGCCAGCGTCCGCACGGCGGCGCCTTCGATTTCGACCTTTACCGCCCGCCGCCACAGATCTTCGCCGTCCAGCGCGAGCGGAAAATAGGCCGGGACGAGGCGCCAATGGAGATCGACCTCAACGAGCGAGCCCGGCCGCGCCAGCGCGATTTCGTATGCGCCCCAAAGGCCGAGGTCGGCAACGCCGTATCCAGCGCGCAGCGCATAGCCCTCTTTCTGCAGAATCTCGACCGTGTGCCTGACCTCGCTTTCGCGCAGGAGGAGATCGAGGTCGGAGAATTGGCGCTGCGCGACCGCGCCGTAGGCGGCCACCGCCAGCGCCGGACCCTTGAGCGCCAGCGGCTCGACGCCGCCACGCTCGAGCAGCGCCGTCAGCCGTATAAGCTCGCGCGCGAAATGGAGGCTGCGTATCGAGTTGCCGTAAAAGGCCGGGCGCAGGCTATCGGTCGCCGCGGCCAGCGGCACGCCTTCGAGTTCCGCGGTCAGATAGCGGTAAACCAGCGGGACCACCGCCTGGACCTGGGCCATGTGTGCGACGAGATGCCAGTCGACGCCTTCATCGATGATCGCGTGCATGCGCGCGGTGCGCGCGGGCGTCGCAAGCGAAGTCGCGCAACAGAGCAGCAGTTCGGCTTCGCGACTGGGCGCCCGACCAGAATTGAGCATGGATGAGATGGACTTCACGGCAGCTATTGGCGCCCGACCCCGCGTCGCCTCCGCGTCAGACAGGGGAACGTCGGAATCAACCGCCAACCCGCAAGCGACGTCGCTGAACCCCGGCGGCCGTCGGGCACTAAACCTGACTTTGCCCACGCTTTGATTATCCGCCGCCCGCCGATATCGAGTCGCGAAGGTCACGCCCGCAGGCTGAGGTCTGACCATGAAGCCTACCCTGTTTAGTCAGGACAAGGAACAGATGCCCGCACGCTATATGAGGATGCCGAGGGCGTCCCACCAAGAGCTTGATTTGTTTGGTGGAGCTGACGCGGATCGAACGCGCGACCTCCTGAATGCCATTCAGGCGCTCTCCCAGCTGAGCTACAGCCCCACCGCTCGGCGAGACCCACCAGCTAAGCGAAACAGATGGGTGGAGTCAATCGTGGCTCACGATCGCGCGCCTGCGCGGGGTCGAAGCAAGCGGACGGCAGCTCTCGGCGTCGCGAGTTGACGCCGAGGGCATTCGCACCGCAGTACAGCTAGCTGGCCACCCACCCGCGACGATCGAGACGATCGATAAGCCGCCGGCAGGCGGCCGCGGTTCGACTATGCTCGCGCAGGCGCGTGAACCTGCTGCACGACGAACGGTCCTACGGCTTCGAGCTCTGTCGCAGCTCGATCACGTTGCCGTCGGGGTCGCGAATCCAGAGTTGACGGCCGACCATCTTCTGCGCCTCTGGAGTCATCTTCGCGACCATCGCGGCACCGTCGAGATAAGGCAACCCCAGCTCCTCGACGCGGGCCTTCGTCGCCTCGAAATCCTCGACCTCGATCGCCATGTGCGGCCCGGTCGGATCGATTCCATCCTTGCGCGGTTTGCCGCCGATGATATGCAGGGCGTTTTGGCCGATGCCGTACCATTCGCCCGGGATATTGATCTTCGGCCGCGGGATTTTGCGCAGCCCGACCACGTTCTCATAGAAGTGCTTGGCCTTGTCGACATCGGTGACCCTGACTGCAACGTGATTCAAGGTGGTGGTCTTAATCATTTCGCGTTCTCCCACGGACTGGTTGTGGGCCCCGGTGAATTACGTCCCGGAGCGCGCCGTCCCTTATTTTCTCTACTAACTCTACTAATGCATCGGACGTGCTAACGGCAAACGCCGCAAGCGCGCGGGAAATGACACGCGATCAAGAAATATTCGGTATTACATGTATCCCAACCGGAGAAGTTAAGAAGTTAAATGGATAAAGCGCACGATCATCGCCGCAAGACGTTTGAAGAGCTGACATTTCAGCAACAAGCGAGATCACTGTCGATGAGGGCCTTGAAATACAGAAAAGGTTTTGAAGCCCACCTGCGACGGGCTCAAGATGAAGGAAGAGATACTAAAGAAGCCGCCAAAAAACTGAATGATTTGTTGAGAAACATCATCGCTGACTTTCAGCATCTCGAATTGTGACTTTCGATTAGATCACTAATCGAAGGCGCTGGCGCCCGTAATGTCCCGGCCGAGAATGAGCGTATGCACGTCGTAGGTGCCCTCGTAGGTGTTGACGGTCTCGAGGTTCAGCATGTGGCGGATGATCGGGTAGTCGTTGACGATGCCGTTGGCGCCGAGCATGTCGCGCGCCGACCGTGCGATATCGAGCGCCACCTGCACGTTGTTGCGCTTGGCGAACGAGACCTGCTCGGGGCGCATCGTACCCGCGTCCTTCATCTGGCCGAGCCGCAGGCACACCAGTTGCCCCTTGGTGATCTCGGTCAGTATGTTGACGAGCTTGTTCTGCACGAGCTGATAGCCGGCCAGCGGGCGCGAGAACTGTTTGCGCGACTTCACATAGTCGAGCGCGCAATGGTAGCAGCTGCGCGCGGCGCCGAGCGCGCCCCAGGCGATGCCGTAGCGGGCCTGCGTGAGGCATGCGAGCGGCGCCTTGAGCCCGCGCGCGGTCGGCAATTGCGCACTGGCGTCGAGCTTGACGTCGTCGAAATGGAGCTCCGAGGTGATCGACGCGCGCATCGAGAACTTGCCGTGGATGTCGCGCGTGGTGAATCCGGGCGTCCCCTTGTCGACGATAAAGCCGGTGATGCCCTGGTCAACTTTCGCCCACACAATCACGACGTCGGCGATCGATCCGTTGGTGATCCAGCGCTTGGTGCCGTTGAGTATCCAGCCGCCGCCGTCCTTCTTCGCCCGCGTCTCCATGCCGCCCGGATCGGAACCGTGGTCGGGCTCGGTCAGTCCGAAACATCCTATCAGCTTGCCCTGCGCCATCCCGGGCAGGTAGCGCTGCTTCTGCTCCTCGGAGCCCCACGCGTAAATCGCGTACATCGAAAGTGCGCTCTGCACCGACGCGAACGATCGCAGGCCGGAGTCGGCGGCCTCGAGCTCCTGCATGATCAGCCCGTAGGCGACGTTGTTCATGCCGGCGCATCCGTAGCCATGCAGATTGGCGCCAAAGATTCCGAGTTCGGCGAGCTTCGGGATGAGGTCGAGCGGAAAGCTCTCGCCCGCGAAATGGCGCTCGACGTTCGGCATCACCTCGCGCTGGACGAACTGGCGCACCGAGTCGCGCGTCATTTTATCTTCGGGACTGAGCAGTTCGTCGAGGTTGTAAAAGTCCAGATCCGCTAATACGCCGGTCATCTCAGGCTCCTTTGAAATTCAAACGTCTGGTGACTGATGAAACGGACCGAGCGGGGCGAAATCCCGCAAAATATTCGAGCACTTTCGCCTTCCCGACGCTCTCGCGTAAGCAGAGCGACGCCGGGTGCGGTTTGCGCCGGAGACCTGGTTGCGTCAGTGCAAGCCATCAAATATCCTTATACAACAACGTAGTTATATGCATATCGAAACGCTAAAGGTCTTCTGCGACATTATCGAAAGCGGCAGTGTTTCTTATGCTGCCTCGCAAAACTTCGTGACCCAATCGGCGGTCAGCCAGCAGGTCCGAAGCCTTGAAGACAAGTACGAGTGCCGATTGTTAGAGCGGGCGCGTGCCGGTGTCAAACCGACTCCGGCGGGGCAGATACTCTACAATTCGAGCAAGGAGATCGTGCGGCGGTTTATCGAGCTGGAGAATCGCCTGCGCGAGATCGGATCGGTGATCGCGGGCTCGATCAGGGTGGGTACGGTGTACAGCGTCGGGCTGCACGAACTGCCACCGTATCTGAGCGAATACCTGCGCACGTTTCCCCAGGTCAACGTGCATCTGGAGTATCTGCGTTCGAACAAGATTTACGACGACCTGGTCGAGGGCAAGATCGATCTCGGCGTGGTCGCCTACCCGGCCAAGCGCGGACAGATCGTGACGATCGCGTTTCGCCACGACGAACTCGTGCTGGTAGTACCACCCGATGACCCGCTGGCCAAGCTCAACCGGGTCGGAGTGGCGCAACTCGCCGGACAACGCTTCGTCGGCTATGAGCGCGATATCGCGACGCGCAAGGCCTCCGATCGCATCCTGCGCGAGCACGGCGTCAAGCCGAACTACACGATGGAGTTCGACAACATCGAGACCATCAAGCGGGCGGTCGAAATCGGACAGGGAATCGCGATCGTGCCGCGCTCGACGGTCGAGCTGGAAATGGCGCGCAATTCGCTCAAGATGCTCGAATTCAACGAAGGGCCATTCACACGGCCGCTGGCGATCATCTACAAGCGCGGGCGCGAGCTATCGCCGGCCGTGCGGAAATTCATCGAGGTATTGACGACCAGCAAGGTGAAGGTTCCGGGCGGCCATCCGGTGCGCAACCCCGATAAGCCTGACAAGGGCGAGAAGCCTGAGAAGAACGACAGGGGCGATCGCGGCGAGGCGATCGAGCGCGCGGAGAAAATCGAGAAGTCGGCCTGAGCGGCGGCTGCCAGAGCGAGGCGATCTCGCGCGGTCCTCCGCGTGTAATCCAGTGGTTGAGGAACGCAGAACTGATATTTTTACTGAAACCTCATAGAGGTTTCAGACTTCCCATTGGTAAAGATGCGGGCTTCGCCCTGCGGGAACCTGATCGGTAACACCGCTCGAATTGGTAGTTCCAATGACCTCGTCGGGCGCGTGTTGATTCACCGAGCGCCGCCGTAACACTTCATTAAGGTCGCACAAGTATTCGCGCGGCAACCGCGCGAGATTCATCGGAAGCTCAGCCCCGTGTTTGTCATTCTTGTATGTGGATTCTGATCGTAGCAAGAAGGAGGAGCAAGACGAGGCGGGAGACCGATGTCATTCAAGGCCGGTAGAGGCCGTCGCTCAGCAAGGATCCCCGCCTCGTGTA
>Ga0187872_10001470_pt1 | contig 23829 bp, 21 predicted proteins | sample June2016WEW_16_4_FD_132973 | JGI IMG/M metagenome (GOLD analysis project Ga0187872, IMG submission 132973) | Peatland microbial communities from SPRUCE experiment site at the Marcell Experimental Forest, Minnesota, USA - June2016WEW_16_40 | ecosystem: Environmental > Terrestrial > Soil >...
GACATCCAGATGGGCCAGGAGGTCTTTCTCAAGTACGGTCTGATGGAGCACGGGAGCCTTTGGGGCCATGGCGCCTACTTGGGTCCCGATTACAGCGCGGAGTACCTGCATAGGCTCAGCGAGGTGACCCTGGACACGATCGCGAACGAGAAGTACGGCAAACCCTTCGCGCAGCTCTCGCCGGACGAGCGGAGCATCGCATCCGCGCGGACGATGACGGCACTTAAAGAGAACCGGTACGAACCAACCTCGCGCACGCTCCGGTTCTCGCCGGGCGAGGTGGCCGCCTACCGCACACAGCTTCCCGAGTGGAGCGATTACTTCACCAGGAAGGACGCGGCTCCCGGGCTGCCAGCCAACTATATTCGGAACCCCGCGGAGCAAAAAGCGTTGACCTCGTACTTCGCCTGGGCGGCCTGGGCCGCAGCGGCGAATCGCCCTGGGAAGGACTACTCATACACGAACAACTGGCCGTACGAGCCCATCGCGGGAAACCGCCCTTCCACCGAGGCCTATGTCTGGAGCGCCCTCAGTCTGATCACCCTCCTGTCGGGGCTGGGTTTGATCCTCTTCGTGGTCGGTAAGTTCGACTACCTGGGCTGGAAGGGCGAGGGCGCCAGCGCCCACATCATGCACTCCGCTCCCCTTGCTTTGAAGCTCACGCCCAGCCAATGGGCGACGGGATGGTACTTTGCCATCGTGGCCCTCCTGTTCCTAGCGCAATCGTTCCTGGGAGGCGTGCTCGCCCACTACCGTGTGGAGACGGGGGCCTTTTACGGGCTCGACATCGCCCGCTGGCTGCCCTACACCCTGGCGCGCACCTGGCACCTACAACTCGCCATCTTCTGGATCGCGACAGCCTGGGTGGGCGGCGGCCTTTTCCTGGCGTCGTGGGTCGGTGGCGCGGAGCCCAAACACCAGAGAGCCGGCGTCTACGCACTCCTCGGTGCGCTGGTGGTGGTCGTCTTTGGCAGCCTGGCAGGCGAGTCCCTCGGCATTAACAACAAGCTGGGGCAGTTCTGGTTCTGGTTCGGTCACCAGGGTTCCGAGTATCTGGACCTCGGGCGGTTCTGGCAGTACTTGCTGGCCGTTGGCCTCCTCTTCTGGTTGTTTCTGATGTTTCGGGCGCTCAAGCCCGCCTTCAAGAGCCCTGACAAGCGCGAACTGTCCTCGCTCTTTCTGTACGCGGCCGTGGCCATCCCGGTCTTCTACCTGCCCGCGCTGTTCTATGGCCCGCACACCAACTTCGCCGTCATCGACAACTGGCGCTTCTGGATCATCCATCTTTGGGTGGAAGGATTCTTCGAACTCTTCGCGACGGTGCTGGTCGCCATCATGTTCCACCAGATGGGCGTGGTCAGCACCAAGACCGCCACGCGGCTGATCTACCTGGATGCCATCCTGTATCTCAGTGGCGGGATCGTCGGCACAGGCCACCATTGGTATTTCACGGGCCAGGGGACGCTCAACATGGGGCTGGCGGCGTGCTTCTCGGCTCTGGAAGTTGTGCCTCTCACGCTTCTGACTCTGGACGCCTGGGATTTCATCAAGCTGAGGAAGGCGCAATGTTCCGCGTGCGGCCACGATCTGGCGTGGGGCCAGAAGTGGTCCATCTACTTCCTCATGGCCGTGGGTGTCTGGAACTTCGTCGGCGCGGGGATCTTCGGTTTCCTGATCAACCTGCCGATCGTGTCCTACTTCGAAGTGGGCACGTCGCTCACCCCCAATCACGGACACGCCGCACTGTTCGGCGTCTTTGGGATGTTGGCCTTGGCAGTGCTGGTCTTCTGCTTGAGGGCCATGCAATCCGACGTCACATGGAAAGAGACGCAGAAGTTCGTCCGGGTGGGCTTCTGGGGCGCCAACGTAGGCCTTGCGCTCATGATTGCACTGGATCTGTTCCCCGGAGGAGTGATTCAGCTCTGGGATTCCGTCGCGAACGGGTATTGGCATGCGCGCCGCCTCACCTTTCTCATGGGTGGTACCTACCATAAGCTGGAATGGCTGCGCATGGTGGGCGATGTGGTTTTCCTCTTCGCCGGCGCGCTGCCCATCACGCTCGGCGCGTTGCGCAGCGTGTGGAAGAGGGATCTCTCCCCCGCGGCGTAGGGGCGGTCCCATGCCGGATCCGCAGGGGCGCCGGGATACTGCTAGTCCCCTAACCGGTAGTGTCGCGGCCGTGAGCCGCACCATACCGCAGTTACAAGTGGTTGCCCCGCTGCTTCACGCTGACGATGTCCAGCCATGGCGCCGTTTCCGGAAGAAACTCCACGCCGGCGATCAATTCCGGGCGTTGCGACTCCATGTTTCGGCCCGCCACCTGAGGGGCTAGGGCGAGGAAAAGTTCGTCGACGCAGCCGTCCGCCACGAACTTGCCGAACAGCGTAGGGCCGCCTTCATGTAGAAGCAGCGATACGCCAAACTCAGCGTGCAGAAGTTCGAGAATGTCAGCCGGCGCAAGAATGGACCGTCGACCGTCCTGACTTCCGTCGAAATCAGCAATCCTGCCCCGCTCGCCGCGAGAAGACCGCTACCGGCTTGTGTGCTGACGATCAATGTTCGTATGCCGGGTGTCTGGAATATGGCCCTTCTGAGATCCACTTTGCCGCCTCCGCTCACGACCACCTGGAGCGGGGGAGCCGGCTTCTTCAAGACCTCGTGCCGGTAGCGCGCATAAAGGTCGCGGGCTTCCGGGAATACGCGCTCGGCGACGAATAGATGCTCCGGTGCGGTCTGGTGAAGCGTACCGGATCCTACCATGACAGCGTCCGCCGATGCCCGGAGGAGACCCATAATGAAACGGCCCGACCCGTCGAATCCGCTGATATCGCCTCCTCCGGATTTGCCGGCGATTTCGAAGCTGACTACGCCATCAACCGTGCTCACGAAGTTGCCGATCACACAAAGCCGCTGAGAGCCGGGTGGTGGGAACAGCAGAACTGCGCGAACGGCTGCTTCCGGCTCGCGCTCCAGCAAATCGAACACCGCCTGCACCGCCTCGCGCACCACTCCCCACCGCGGCGGCACATAACGCGACGTCCGCAGGTAGACCGCATCGTTACGGTATGCGGCCAGCGCCGATGGCGTCATCAGTCCGGCGCTCACCATGGCGGGGGAGTATGCTGGGCGTCAGAACTCCAGTCGGGCCTGAAACGCGATCATCCGAGGGGAACTATCTCCACCTAGCCCGACGCCCAATAGTCCTGTCGGAGGCGCAGTCGGGTAGCTGAGCGCTCCGAATCCGGTCTGTGTGGAGGGTTTGCCCGGAATTCCTGCGTATACCAAATTTGGCAGGCCGAAATTCGGGTGGTTGAAGACGTTGAAGAACTGGCTATCGACGCGCAGCTTCAGCCGCTCGCTCAACTGGAACCACTTCGTCAGGTACAAGTCGCTCCAGACGAAATCGGGACCGCGCAACGCGTTCCGTCCTAGATTTCCGAACTGGCAGTTCTTCGGGCTGTCCCCACCGGCACATGCACCGGTGCTCGGATCGACAACCGAAACAAAGGCGTCGGGGTTGAGCCACTGGATCGTTCCCGGTTGTGTGACACCGGGAATCGGATTGTGTTCGTACAAAGGTACGCCGGGAACCACGCTGGCATACTGCGGGCCACTGCCCTGTACAATGCCGTTGCCGTTGGCGGAATAGGCCGCGCTCAACACAGAGAAGGGCAAGCCACTGTGCCAAAAGGCGGTGCCTGAGACCTGCCATCCGTTTAGCGCCCGGCCCAGCACGTGATTCTGGAAATTGATCGGCAACTGATAAACGTATTGGGCCGTGAGGTTGTGGCGGACGTCGTAATCGCAGGGGCCGTATTGCCGGCGAAGTTCTCCCGGCAGCGGTGAAAGAATGGCTCCGGCGGCGAAGGGCAGGAATCCGCCGTTTGAGACCGTGTCCATGCAGCGGCTCCAGGTATAGTTAGCCTGGATCTGAATGCCATGGGCCAGCCGCTTGTCGGCGGTTAACTGGAGGCCGTCGTAATGGCTGTTTGCGCCCGTGCTCAACTGTGTCACCGGCCCGAAGCGGGGATCGGTGGGCTGGCCGTAAGGAAACGGCGCGAAGCAGCCCTCGCAGACCGTCTGATAACCATTCACCTGCGTTTCGTACGGCTGGTTCACCGCGCGCGTGCCTACGTATTGAGCTCGCAAGTCGAGTTGGTTGCCGATCTGGTGCTCCAAGCCAAAACTCCACTGCATGAAGTAAGGAGCGTGGAGCTTGCCATCCGGAACCGCGGTGATGGAAATTGGCGGAAGGCAGGAGCTCGGATTAGCCAGGGGCGACGCGCAGGAAAGCTCGCCCTGAGGGAAGCCGGAGTTGAATTGCTGATTCGCCGCCGAAGTCGCGTCGATAGCGCTGTTCGGTACAGCCGGCGCAATGGACACTCCGCCCACCGTGCCCAGCAGTCCGCCCTGGAATGTGTTCGAGTAGGGAGGGTTCGTTCCCACGGTATCGACCACGCTGCCCGGTAGGATGTCGCTGAACAGGCCGAAACCGGTGCGCAACACAGTATGCGGCGCGATCTGCCACGCGATCGCGGTTCTGGGCTGGAGGATTGCGGCCGGCGTGGCGGCGAATATCGTCCCCTGCTGGGTCCGGATGACCCGGTTCAGCGGCTGATTCACATCGTGGGAAATCGAGTCGAACGAGCCGGTGAGGCGCGCTACGGCGCCATGCGGATTCAGCGGGTTTGAATTGTACGTGTCGCGAACGCCGAAGGTCCAGGTAAACTTGCGCGTCACCTTCCAAGCGTCCTGCGCATAAAAGTCCAGGTTGAGAAAGTTGTACGGTTGCGAGTCGGCCAGCGGGAAGGTTTCCGAAGCCGTCGACGCAACGCCGTAAATGAATTGCGGCAGCGTGGTGTAAGTGACCAGCGGCACCACACCTTCACCGAAATCGTAATCGTTCAGACGGAGGATCCGGCCGTTGGTTCCGAACCGGAATTCGTGCGCTCCCATCGTCCACGCCAGATTGTCATTGATAAAGAACCGACTCGCGCGGCGGCCCTGCACCCACGTATTGTCGAGCCCTCCCAGCGTGGTGAACGGCGCATTGGCGCCGCTGCCCTGGAGGACGATCGGAAATGCCGCCAGTGTCTTCTGTAAATCGGCCGGCCCAAACAGGCTTTCATACCACGAGAACGCGGGGTTGAAGTAGTTAACCAGATGCCCGGAGAAGACATGCGTATAGCCCGAAGCGAACGAGTATAGAGGCTGCGGAGAAGCAGCGTCGAATACAGGATTGATCGGATCGGTGTAAGCGGCCTGAAGTCCGGTGTCGGCTTGTAACCGGACCCAGGCGATGTTCAGCGGATCGATGTTGTAATCGATGCGAGCCGTTTGCACTTGCTCGCGATCGTCGCTGGAATGGGAAACGCTCCGGCGGTTAGCGCAACCGTTTCCATTGGGCGGATTGCCACCCGCAGCGCTGCCATCGCTGTTGAACGGACAGCCGAGAACCGCGAGCGGTGTCCCCGCCGTGTTGCCGTACAGGGAAAAGAGCTTCTGGTAGAACGGCACCAGTTGCGGCGCTGGCTGATACGTCGATCCGGTCACGGAATCCACACCGCCGCGCGGCAATTGCCGCAGGACGTAGTTCTGAAACGCCGGCGTCGGCACCGTTGTGGCAGTAACGATCGGCAGCGCAATCCGAACCCATTCGGAATCAAAGAAGAAGAACAGCTTATCGCGCCGGATCGGCCCTCCCAGACTTCCACCGAAATGGTTCACCGTGGAGCGCGGCTTTTGGTTGCCCGGCGTCGAGTTCGTAAAGAAGTCGGCCGCACTGAACTTCGAGCCGTCCCACAGTTCATACAGGTTTCCGTGAAACTGATTGGTTCCGGATTTCGTGACATAGTTAACCTGAGAAGCCCCGTACCTGCCTTGATCGACTGCATAAGAGAGGGTATTGACTGTCACCTCCGCAATGGAATTCAACCCTAGGACGAGATTGGTCGAAAGGCCGCTATTCAGGTTGGTGAGCGGGTCGTTAGTCTCCAGCCCATCTACAATATAGCCGTTCGAAAGGGACGGCAGGCCATTGAATTGGACATTGCCATAACCATTCGTGCCGCCGACGAAGTCGTTGCTGCTCCCCGCGGTATTGATGAGAGCGCCGGCGGCAAACTGCAGCGGATAGGTCAAGTCGCCGCCCGGATTCGGCAGATCTTCGAGAGCGCGGGCAGTCAGGCTGGTCGCGGTATTGGGATTCTCTGGATTGATCAGCGGCGCTTGCTCCGTGACGAGAATCGTTTGGTTTGAGGATGCGATGCTCAGCTTGAAATCGACCGTTTGCTTCTGTCCAAGGCCGGCTGAGACCGAGTTGCTCTGCCGTGCCTCAAAGCCGTCCGCTTCCGCCTTCACTGAGTACGCGCCTGGCTTAAGCTGCGGAAAGTCAAACCGCCCGGCCTCGTCCGTTTGCACGGAACGCTGGAAGCCGTTTTCCGTGCCGGAAACGGTCACGGTGGCGCCCGCAATCGCGGCGCCGGTCTGATCGGTGACCGACCCGACGATGGCGCTCGTTGTCTCGCCCTGCGCCAGCGCCGGAACCTGTAGTACTGGGACCGAAATCAGCAACGCCAGGGGCCCGAGAAGGATGAGACTGCGCAGCCATAATTTAGGCATGGCTAAATAATATCGTTTTGATTGTCCCCTGTCAAGCGCTCATGAAAGCAACCATCGAACCGGACCGATTGCAGGCGTGCGGCGACGGGAGGTAATCTGGATTTAGTGCTACCTAGGGTGCATGGACCGTACACCACGGAATCGGCGGACGATTACCTGAAAGCGATACTGGAGTTGGGCGGTTCTCGACAGGAACGCGTGACCAGCAACGCCCTCGCTCAGCATCTGGGTGTCCGTGCCGCTTCGGTGACGGGAATGCTGCAAAAGCTCGCTGCGCAGAAGCCACCGTTGGTGAAATACGTGAAGCACCATGGTGCCTGTTTGACTGCCGCGGGAAAGATGCGCGCTCTGGAGGTGCTTCGCCACCACCGTCTGCTGGAGCGTTTCCTTCATGATTTCCTCGACTACTCCTGGGACGAGGTTCATGACGAGGCAGAACGGCTGGAACACTTCATCTCGGAGCGGTTTGAAGATCGGATCGCCGCGAAGTTAGGAGACCCCGAAACCGATCCGCACGGGCACCCGATCCCCGAACGAAGCGGCGCGCTTCCGATTCGCTCGGAGGTGCTGTTATCGAAATGGGCTTGTGGCGTTCCTGCCGTCGTTAGCAGCGTGTCCGACCGCGACCCCGTGGCTTTGCGCGAGATGACACGCCTCGGTTTGAGGCCGGGCGTGGCAATCGTGGTCGAACCCGGACCCCGCAGTGCCTTTTTGCGCGTCCGAGTAGCCGATCGTTCCGATTCCGTGCGCTTGAGTCAGACTCTCAGCTCCGGAATAGCGGTAGTCGCCCCTGAGAATCACCGCAGTTGATCACATTCGAACGTCGGTCCGCACAACGAAAACCATTCATGATCGAGCGCTGCCTTGAGTCGCAAGCGCTGGGCTTAAAGTGGAAGCCGACGGTTGCCGTCAGCGAGCGCGGGGTGACGTCACATTCACCGGAACGCAATGGTCAATCTGGATCACGTTCGAAGAATGAGCGCCCTCAGCCGCTGATATGCGCCATCGGCGAGAAATCTAGGTACTATACCGAGTACATTGCGATCACGGAAGTATACAAAACTAGCTGAATCGCACCGATCAGCACCGCAAAAGGCGGATCAAAGAGGGTCGTCCGGTCTTGGCTTCCAAATGCTCCGGCCGCTTTCTGTAACTGGTTTGCAACTAGGAGATTTTGTAGACTTTTTCGGTCTCGAATCGTTGACAATCTTCGGAATCGTGGCTTATAGTTGAATCGGATGGAAAGTAGTTCGCCGCTTGGGCTACTGAACACCCGATTTGCATGGATCCTCGGTAGGCGAGGCGTCTGCGCGGCAAACAGGCCACTGCCCTCCGGCGTCGAAAGATGTGCGTCAGGGTTGACCAGGGACTCCCGGGTTAAGGGTTTCTCTAAGGTGGCTGAGGTCATCGGATCTCTCACGGCGCGCGGTGCTGAAGCTTGGACCAGTGGGGGAATCCGTCAGCAATCGCTTGCGATAGTTGGCCATTTCTTCCGCTTCGGGGGATGGCTTTTTTGGTTTCCCTCCTTGAGCTTCAAACTCGTCTCCGGAAAGGTATATGGAACCGAACGACGATAAGCCTCCTAGTCCGGAGGATACGGCGTGGAAGTTCCGGTGGTAAACCGATAGCCTCTCTCAGCTATCGCGTTCGCCGCCGCTTCTTCCACAGGATTGCGGTGGTGATCGCGAAGGGCTGAAGGCCGACGCTCCAATTCCCCGGGGCGCGAATTTTCTCCCTTCGGCATCTTGAGCCAATGTTCCGTAGGCAGCGGCCGTGATACCGCGCCGCCAGCCACAGTTGCTTGTGGTGTGTCCGCACGCGGGCGGGAAAGGAGATGCGTCGATGAAGAACAGACTCGTGATGGCTCCCCCCAATCCCGGGACATCGCCGCCGGCGGGTCCCAGCTGTATCCCTTGACCTGATGGACAATCCAGCGGCCAACCGAGGGAAGGCATCGTGAACATTCTTTCCAAACTTTATTATCGATACAAAAAGATCCTCAAGACCTTGAGGTTGTACCTATTGATCGCCGGCCCGGGCATCATCGTCATGGTGGCGGACAACGACGCGGGCGGCATCACCACCTACACCGCCACCGGCGCACAGTACGGCTTTCATCTGATCTGGTTTCTTATCCTCCTGGGTCCGGTTGCCTACTATGTTCAGGAGATGACCGTCCGCTTGGGAGCGGTCACTAAGCGCGGACATGCCGAGGCCATCTTTCACGCCTTCGGCTCCTTCTGGGGATGGTTCTCGTTGCTGGACTTGGTTCTGACGGATTGGCTGACGATGATCACCGAGTTCATCGGCATGACCGCGGCCCTGAAGATCTTTGGTGTGCCGGCATGGGTAACGGTCATCGGGGCCTGTCTCATCATGAGTTGGATGGTCCTGCAGGGCCGCTACTGGACCTGGGAGAAACTGGCACTGGTATTTTGCGGCCTCAACCTGATCTATGTTCCTGCTGCGTTCTTGATCAATCCCCCGATTCATGAAATCCTGCGTGGAAGCCTGATTCCCCATTTTCCGCCTGGAGGGTTCACCAATGACTTGTTCTTCCTGCTCATGGCCAACATCGGTACCACAATCGCACCCTGGATGATCTTCTTCCAGCAGAGCGCCGTGGTGGACAAGGGGCTACAGGAGAAAGACATGGTGGGGGGCGAAGTTGACACCGCCGTCGGATCCGTGCTTACCGTGGTGGTCGCCGCATTCTGCGTGATCCTGACGGCGACCCTGCTCCCAGGGCAGCACATCGAGGATGCGGCCACGGCGGCCATTAAGTTTATGGGGGTCAACAAGCACCTGGGCACATGCCTGGCGATAGGGCTCTTCGACGCGGGACTGCTGGGAGCGATCTGCATCTCGTTGGCTAGTTCGTGGGCATTTGGAGAGGTCTTTGGCTGGGCGCACTCGCTGAATCACAAGTTGAAAGAGGCGCCGTGGTTCTACGCCTATTACATATTCGTCCTCGTGCTGGCGGGCACGGTCGTGTTGATCCCCGGCGCGCCGCTGGTGCTGATCACTCTGTTCGTCCAGGTGATTGCGGTGACGCTGCTGCCGGCGGCTCTGGTCTTCCTCATCCTGCTGCTGAACGACAAGGAAACCATGGGCGAATACAGGAACACGGTTTTTCAAAACATTGCCAACGTCGGCATCACCGCAATGATCATTTTGGTCTCCACTTTGTACGGAATCAGCGCGCTGTTTCCGAATCTTCTGAAATGACGGAGCCGGAGGAAAAGGCATGATTATTACATTTTTCAGGAACACAGCTCAGACCGTCCGAGCGATCAACCAGAAATACGCTACCCCGCATCTGCAGACCTCCCGCATGGTCAGAGTCTGTCTGGGGATGCTGCGTGGGTACCTGATCCTGCTGATCGGAATTCTGGTGTTCAAATTTGTTCAAGCGCTCCACTAAGTAAGGAGGTAACCCATGAACGGAACGACGAGGAACGCAATCGAAGAGACGTTTTTCCTGTCCCAGTTAGTGGGAGCTCGCGCCTATGTCGGGACTCGGAAGATGGGCAAGGTGGGCGACGTGGTCGCGGTCGACCAGGGCAAGGTGGCGGAGGTTACCCATTTTCAGATCACTCGGCCCTTCGGCGACCCGCCGCTGCTGGTTCCACTGGCGCAGGTCCGCTCTTTCGGCCTTCGGAAAGTGGTCCTCGACATCGAGGAACCCCTCGGCTTTGTACGGGCGCTTGCGGTCGAAGAGGTCCTCCTGAGGGACTATCTGCTGGACAAGAAAGTGCTCGACATGGATGACCGCGAGGTTGAAGTCGTTTACGACATACGGCTGGTCCGGACCGGCGGCAGAATCTATGTGGCCGACGTCGATATCGGCCGTTACGGCCTGCTGTGCCGGGTTGGATTGAAGGTCGTTGCCAACTACCTGTACCGCCGTCACGGTGAGTCCGAGAAGAGGCTCATCCCGTGGTCCTATGTCCAGCCGCTGCCGCCCCAGTTGGGCACCATGCAGGGGCACGTGAAGCTGAACGTCCTCAAGGAAAAGCTTTCTGATATTCACCCTGTAGATCTGGCGGACATCATCGAAGAGTTGGACAGCTCGCAACGGGTTGTGCTGATGGAGGGCCTGGATACGGAGCACGCCTCGGACACTTTGGAGGAGATCGACCCGGCCGTACAGCGCGACGTCGTGTTCGCATTGAGCAAGGAGCGGGTCGCGCAACTAATCGGCGACATGACCCCCGGCCAGGCGGCCGACATCGTATCCGTGCTGCCAGGCGACGAGAAGAGGGTAATTCTCCGGCTCCTTGATCCAGCGATGGTGGCGAAGATCGAAGAGATCATGGAGCAGCAGGACGCCACGATTCTGAACTTCGCGACGCCGAACTTCTTTAAGTGCCCACCGGAGATGACGGTCGAGCAGGCGCGGGCGAAATTCCGTCAGGCGGCCAAATCGATGGACGTAGTTATGTACTTCTACATGGTCGATAACTCGGACAAGCTGCTGGGTGTTATCGATATCCGGGATATGTTCGCGGCCGAGGATGAACGCCTCCTGAAGGACCTGATGGTCGAGGGCGTAATCAGCCTTCCTCAAGACGGCACCATGAAGCAGGCGTCGGACATGTTTCTAAGATACGGGTTCAGAGCGCTGCCGATCACCGACGAAAACGATATCATTCTCGGCGTCGTGCCGTATCGCGACGTCATGAATCTCAAGCACCGCATTCTGGAGTAGACCTTGGTATGGTGGCGCAGCACATTTCTCGGCCTGCGGGCACGTTTGCCTGGAAACTAATCAGGACTTTGTGAGAACGCCTGGTCGACTATTTCGAAGAATGCCTCATGCGCTCGCGGCGCCACAGAGTCGATCGGGAAAGGTTACTACGTTTGGCACGCAATCTGGGATTGGACCTTCACGCATGGACCACCTGCACGGGGTCGAGCAATCTACAATTGTGGGCAGGGCCCTGTTGGCTACCCTTGGTAGCCGGCCTCCTTCAGGTTCATCGACGGAGACACCGCCACCGCTGATTGTGACGAAATGCGAAATACGGCGGCCGGCGCGACCATGCCGCTACTGCCTCGATGGGCCGGCCCTATTTCAGATACGCGTGCAGGGCGCTGACCAGGTCGTCGGCGGCTTTGGTTTGCTCGTCGGTGGCGGCATCCTTCGGCGGCAGGACGTGAAAGCGGATGTGGTTTTCGATCACCTCCGCCATCAACGCATCCATCGCTCCCCGGCAGGCGGATATGGTGTGCAGCGATCGGCCTCAGGAAGCCCAAGTCCGCGCCGAATGCGGGGCTCTGTATGAGAAGCTTTCCCGGCTGCCACCCTCTGGTGTTCGGCTGCCATCGGAGCGATTTCGGGGTTGGGAAAGCCTCTCCACGCTCTGCTGCTGGCGTCCGCGCGGCCAGAGTCGCTCCACCAGGAATCGACCGCCATCTTCCGGAGAAGGCGTGTCAATAAGCGCGTTTCAAGGCCAGCATTTCGTACCTTTTCTTCCGCGGCAGTTTATTTCTTTAACCCGCTGCACGCTGTGCGGTCACGTAACCCGGCATCTCAGCAGCCCACTCAGGCCGGGCACCTTTGCGCTCAAGTACCGACAGAACCCGGCGAGTCTCTCCCAAATCGCTCCAGCCAAGGTTAGCCGGGAGCACGGCCAACTCACCGGGATAAGCCGAGAGAACGTCTTCCGAAAAGTTACTGGAGCGAACTCCCGAGTAAAGATCGGCTAAAGCCTCTCGCTCCGAGCCGGTAAAGAAAGTTGAATGGACCGACTCCACGGATTGCACGAGATCCGGCACTGCACGCCGGGCCAGGCCCAGTAAGGAGTCAATCCGGCCAACCATCACAAAGCTGTTCCAAAAGCAGCCACGCTCCATCAGTACGCAGGCGAGCGCAAATGACGGTTTCTCCCAAAAACGCCTCACGCGGAACACAGCGGCATGGCCCGTCAGGCGTACGCCCGGCTCTATCCAGCCATACTCCACTTCCGGACTGTTCGGTGCGATGCCCAATAAGACTACCGGCGAGGGGCGGGACTCCGCCGCAATGAAAGCCGAATTGACCATATCTCTTAGTGCGTCGTCATCGGCGAAATGATGGTCGCAAGGGAAGAAGGCTACAACGGCTTGCCGATCCAAATCCCTGACCTTTAGCAGGCTGTAGACGATCGCGATCGCGGTGCCCCGATTGTAGGGCTGCACCAGAGGGAACAGGGGCGAGAAGCTAGCCATATGATCGGCATAGAAACGCTCGTGGCTCTTCGTTAGGAAGATCAGCGTTCTCCTGGGAGAAACTACCCGCCAGACTCTGCGTCTTGTCTGATCCAGGAGTGTTTCCCCACCCAGAATGGCGCAAAACTGCTTGGGGCGGTCGTCGCCGGAGATCCTTCTGGTTAGCGGAAGCAACCGCTTTCCGTCGCCGCCGGCGAGAATCACGGCCCAACGGTGCTTCCCCGGATCATCCAAATCAGGCTGCGGACACATCGATTGGAGCTTCGTCTGCATTCTGCTCTCCACGCGCTGGATTTTACTTTGAATGAGTGCTCAAACAAAAATCTAACGCATGCTGTCTCAAAACGCTGTCAAGAATGGCGATAGGCCCGTCAAAGAATCGTCAAGAGAGCGAGGCTGCGCAGCGGTACGAGTGAATTTAGGAATCGCTCCGAAGCCGATACCCCACGCCGGGCTCGGTAATGATAAGGGCAGGTCGCGTTCTGTCGTCCTCTAGCTTGTTACGAAGATTGCTGATGTTGACGCGGAGCAGATGGAGAGCGTCGTCGTAGTGCACTCCGCCCCAAACCTCGCGAACGATCTGCCGGTGAGTCAAAACCTTGCCGGCGTGACGAACAAAGGCATTGAGCAGGTCGTACTCGATGGGTGTGAGTGACACCAGCCTCCCGCTTAATCGCACTTCCCGCCGGCCCAGGTCCACGGTAAGCGCGCCGCTCACAAGGACGGAGTCGGCCTCGCCGGTGACGGCTCTCCTGAGCGCGGCGCGGATGCGTGCCAGCAGTTCGCCCGGTCCAAACGGTTTGGTAAGGTAGTCGTCGGCGCCTGCATCCAGCGCCGCGATCTTTTCGGACTCCTCACCTCTCACCGACAGAATGATGATTGGGATCTGTGTCCACTCGCGCAAGCAGCGGGTGACTTCCGTGCCACTCAGGTCCGGCAACCCGAGATCGAGAATGATGACGTGCGGGTGCTTGCCTCGTACCTCCTCGACCGTTTGCTGCCCCGTCGACGCCTCGTGGACGGAGTATCCGTGCGCGGCCAGAGAGGCGTGCAAAAGCCGGCGTATCGCCTCCTCATCGTCAGCTACGAGTACCCGTGTCTCCTGTTCGGTCAAGATAGCTCCGCAACAGGTCCCCTGACCTTATTGCGGCCAGGGGACACTTCTTTTGTAATGCACGACACGTCAAAAGCGGATCAAAGATTCCGAAGCCCAAGTCAAGGAAAGATCAAGACGAACCGGAGTCTCCCGCAGCAGCCACGTGCTCCGTCCGCAAACGGTATCCGACTCCCGGGTCCGTCGTAATATAGCGGGGACGCGACGCGTCCTGTTCCAGTTTGTGTCGCAAGTTGCTCACGTTCACTCGCAGGATGTGGAGGGCGTCTTCGTAGTGGATACCCCGCCACACTGCCTGGACGAGCTGCGCATGGGTCATGATTCTTCCGGCGTGGGACACAAGGACCTTAAGGAGCGTATACTCCGTGGGGGTTAGTTGCACCGGGCGGTCACCGATACGCACTTCGCGGGCCGCGAGGTCCACCGTCAAATCGCCGGCTGTGAAAACGGATCCCTTCTCCAGCCCGGCAGCTCTGCGCAAGGCCGCTCGGATACGTGCCATCAGCTCTCCAGGACTGAACGGCTTGGTGAGATAATCGTCAGCCCCAGCGTCCAGGGCTTCGACCTTGTCGGATTCGCCCTCCCGGACAGAAAGCACAATGATGGGCGTTTGCGTCCATTCGCGCAGACAACGCGTGACCTCGACTCCACCGATATCGGGCAAGCCCAGGTCGAGGATGATTACATCCGGCCCGCTGATTCGGGCCTGCTCGACTGCCTCTCGGCCTGTCTCCGCCTCGTACACCGTGTAGCCGCGGCTCGACAGGAGGCTGCATAGGAAGCGCCGAATGGGTCGTTCGTCATCAACCGCGAGTACTCGTAACCCTCGTTCGCTCATCTTCACTCTCACTATGCCGTTCGGCATCTGCAGTCATCGGAATTGTGAACGCGACCGTAGTTCCTCCTTCCGCGCCGCGCCTAACCCGAATGCGGCCGCCGTGGGCCTCCACGAAGCCCTTGCAAATGGACAAGCCCAAGCCGGCTCCCGTGCCGCCGTCGCTTCGCCCGCAACGGTAGAAGCGCTCAAACGCTTTCTCCAAATGCTCTTGGGGAATACCTTCACCGTGATCGATCACTTCCACTTCAACCTGCCCATCCGTTTCTCTGACCTGGATCTCAATAGGACGATCATCGGCGGAATACTTCAGCGCATTATCCACCAGGTTGACCAGCACTTGAGTGACGAGAACAAAATCCAGGTTTACCAGCAGTGGGTGCGCTGGCAAGCGCAGGCGAATGGGCCGGCACCTGGCGGCTTCGCCTAACTGCTCCAATGCAGCTCCTACAACATCCTGGATATCGCACGGCTCCGGCTTGACGCGTACCGCGCCTGCTTCCAGGCGTGACATGTCCAGGAGATTCCCCACTAGCCGGTTCAGACGTGTGGCTTGCTCTTCAGCGTTTATCAGCATCTCCTGACGAGTCGATTCATCCAGAATCGCGGTATCCTCCAGGAGGCTTCTCAATGTTCCGGTCACAGTCGCCAGTGGCGTCCTGAGGTTGTGCGAGATCGAATTCAGCAAGGCTTTTTGCAGTCTATCGGTTTCCTCGAGAAGCTGAGCTTCGTGTGCCTTCTGCTCCAGCTCCGCCCGTCCAAGTGCAAGGGCCGCTCGCGTGGCGAATGCCTCCAAGACCCGGTATTGTCTGGCCGCCAGCCGGGGATGCACCGCCTCCCCTACCTGGGCCGCGAGCACACCTTTTATCCCCCACGCCGTCCTTAGCGGCAGATAATGCCCCCGCACTTCCGGGAATCTCTCCGTCCCGCGGCCGGCTGGCTGGCCTACTTCGTAGGCCCAAACGGCCGCTGCCCACTCGGCGTCGTCATAGGCAAACTCGGGGCTGCGAAACTGAGTTGCGAGCCCTCCCCGGACTGGAAGCGCCAGTAACACCGGCCAGTGAAATGTCTCGACGACGTGCCGGGCAAATACCTTCACAATCTGATCCTGGCTGCCTGTCTCCGCCAGGGCCTGTGCGATCGCGTACACTGCCTCCACATAGGCCGCGTTCGTGCGTGCCGTTTCCGCCTGCTCTCGCACCTCGGCGACGAGGGCACTGACAATCAACGCTACGGCCAGCATGCTCACCATGGTGATCAGGTACCCGATGTCCGTAATGGCGAAGTTCATCAGCGGAGGGATGACGAAGAAGTCGAATGCGAACGCTCCGGCCACTGCGGAGCATGTTGCCGGCCCGCGCCCCCAGCGCACCGCGGCAATCACAACCGCGAGCACATAGAACATCACCACGTCGATCGGCGTCAGATGTCGCGAGATCGCGAAGCTCGCCACGGTGACAAGGGCCATCAGCGAAAGGGCTTCCAGGTAGCTCAGCCGCTGCCGCGAGAGCTCCTCGCCCCAGATTGGCGTCTCGCCCGGCGGTGCAGCGGAGATGATCCAATTTGCGATAGACCGCTGAAGCCGTGCTACCGCAAAGTTCGGCATGGGCGGATCAATCGTGGGGCTAGTGCCCAGGCGCAAGCCAGCCGGACTGTGGCGTGAAGCCCCTCTCACAGATTCGCCTCCTCGCCCCCCCAACGTTGAGAGCGCCTTACCTGCATACCATGATATCCGATGCAGCGGGATGGGAGAGCCGCTCTGTCAGCAACCTGTCGGCGCAGCGTGCGCACCCTCCCAGCAGGGCTCTTGCTGACGACTATGCGTCACCATCGAAATCCCGGCTGTATGGGTAATTGCAACCTGTGTTCGAGAACGGGCTCCGGGGTTTCGGCCGATGACAAATCCAGCACTCGCACACGTTGGCCGACGCTCAACCGTTGGAAGAGAATTTCTTCTGTGTTCCGAAACCTTATCGTGTCCCGGTGGCTGTTTTCGAGAGAACCCGTCTGGGTGAAAACGACCTCCTCCTCCGGACTCACGCCCAACTCGAGTTGAATGTGTACTGGGATATCGCGGAGCAGCAGCCTGGCTCCCGGCGGGACACATACCACAGGCACCGGCCCCGGGCGGAAGGCCGCCTTAAGGGTCGCCCAGATGCCCTGCGGCGGCGCGACCTTTGGTCCTAGGCCCAGTGAGCCAGTACTGTAATGATGAACCACCAGATTTTCGCCTTCTGTGGCCAAACGATTGGGCAATCCCATCAGCGAATAGTCGCACATTTCCGTCTCCTCCCTTCGTGGTTGAAGCGAAGCCGACCTCAGTTCCGCCTCCCAGCTCCACTCTATGGCAAGCAACGTCAAGCCCAAATCAAAAACAGGCACGCTGTCGTCAAAAAGGAATCAAGCCCAAGGGCGCACCTACAGCCCATTTGTACTGTGTGGAAGAGCGAGTTCGACGCACGCCGCAGCACGGCCGGAAGCCGGCCGGGCACGGGTGGGATAGCGGCCTTGATCCGTTCTTGACGTTAAAGTCGCCACTTTTGATCCTATTCTGATTTCCCGTCATTTATATTTTTGGGTAGGAGACCAAGTCATAATGCCAAGAACTTTATCGGCGGTTCCTGGCGGAAGAGTATCAGTAAGCCGACTTCGGAGGGAAAGGAGAACGAGAGTATGATTAACGAGGATGTGGATGCGACTTCGCCCTCACTCAGCAGGGACGACGTCCAACCACGGGTCTTTTTGCAGCCGATCGCGGCGCCATCTATCCTGGGGCTGTATGGACTGGCAGGGGCCACGTTCATGGTGGCCGCCCAGATGGCGCATTGGCTCGGATCGTCTGACACGATGCTGCTGCTCGTCCCGTTCGCAGCCATTTTCGGAGGCCTGGCTCAGTTCCTGGCCGGCATGTGGGCATACAAGGCCAGAGATGGCGTGGCTACCGCAGTCCACGGGGTGTGGGGCGCATTTTGGATGGCATTTGGCATTCTGGCTTTGTTGCTCGCCAACGGGAAGCCGCCAATGCCTGCAGGACCTCTGTTTCCCGAGCTGGGGTATTGGTTCATCGTACTGGCGGCCATTACCTGGGTCTGCACAGCGGCGGCCACCGCGGAGAATAAGGCGCTGGTCACCGTCCTGGTGTTCCTGGCTGCCGGTTCGACTACTTCGGCAATCGGCCTGCTCCTGGGAACCGAAGACCTGGTGATCTTGTCCGGCTATTTGTTCCTCGTGTGCGCCATCGCCTCATGGTACACGGCGAGCGCTCTGATGCTGAGCGAAGCCTTTGGCCGTGAAGTGTGGAGCTTGGGCAAAAGCACCTATTCGAAACAGATGGCGCCCATTGCCCTGGGTACCGGCGAGCCCGGTGTGATCCGAGGGCAAGCGTAGCCGTTACGTTATCGTTGTTTTTCGATGAGCCGCTCCCGGGGGCGCAGACCGAAACTGCGCCTCCGCTTTTCCCTCGATACGTCATAATTCCTACCCAAATCTTGGCGGTGTCCGAACCGGTGGCCTGTCGCAAATCTAGATAGATCGTGATACGATATATATGTGAGTGCAGACAGCGATCTAACCAGTGATCAATATCGCGATCTGGCCGAATTCCGCAGGCAGATCCGGCGATTCCTCTATTTCAGCGAGCTGACGGCGAAGGAACACGGCATTGAGACTCAGCAACATCAACTGCTGCTTGCCGTGCACGGTCTGCCAGAGGGCACACACCCCACCATCCGGGAGATTGCATCGAGGTTGTTCATTCAACATCACAGTGCCGTGGAACTGGTCGACCGGCTCGAAAATACTGGGGCGATCGTGAGGCATCCCGGAGTTCGGGATAAGCGCGAGGTTTGGGTCCGGCTGACGCCGATTGGCCGCGCGACCCTACGTAAGCTCGCCCTGGCCCATCGCACCGAACTGGAACGGTCTGGTCCCGAGTTAGCACAGGCGCTGAATACCGTGCTGCGGCACAGCAGGAGAGCAGCGGCATCATGAGCAACCACGGCGTCACGGAGAAAGGCCCCAGCGCCCATTCCCAGGAATTAGGTGATTTTACGACCACGGCGCGCGTGATTCCACTTTCCGTGGCAGCGATCGGCATCGGCATTTTGAGCACGTTTGCCGCGTGGGCGTTGCTTCGACTCATTGCCTTTTTCACGAATGCTCTCTACTACGGGAGTGCGAGTACGGTGTTCCGTTCTCCAGCAGGCAACCACCTCGGCTGGCTCGCATTGCCGATCCCGGTGGCGGGCGGTCTGGTGGTCGGGCTCATGGCGCGATACGGTTCGGAGCGCATTCGCGGTCACGGCATCCCGGAAGCGCTCGAATCGATTCTGATCAACGGAAGTAAAGTGCAGCCACGGCTCGCGATTCTGAAGCCTGTTTCGTCCGCGATCTCGATCGGATCGGGCGGCCCGTTCGGCGCCGAAGGTCCGATCATCATGACCGGCGGCGCACTGGGAAGTGTCATCTCACAGCTCTTTCGACTGACCGCGGCCGAGCGAAAGACGCTGCTGGTTGCGGGTGCGGCCGCTGGGATGTCCGCTACCTTCGCAACACCCATCGCGGCGGCGCTGCTGGCGGTTGAGTTATTGCTGTTCGAATGGAAGCCGCGGAGTGCGATTCCGGTCGCTCTGGCGAGTGCGACCGCCGGCGCGGCGCGACGGTACATTCTAGGTATGGGTCCGCTCTTCCCGGTGCCGCACCATGCCATCTTCATCGGTCCGCAGGGGCTTCTGGGATGTGTCCTCGCCGGCCTGCTGGCGGGCGGCCTCTCAGCGCTCCTCACAATCGGCGTCTACGCCGCCGAAGACTCGTTCATGAAACTGCCGATCCACTGGATGTGGTGGCCCGCGATCGGCGGCCTGGCGGTCGGATTGGGCGGAATGATCTTCCCGCAGGCGCTGGGCGTTGGCTATGACACCATCCAGTCTCTGCTACAAGGCGATGTGCCGCGTGCGGTGATCGCCGGCGTGCTGCTGGTCAAATCGGCAATTTGGGTGATCTCGTTGGGATCGGGAACCTCCGGCGGCGTGCTGGCGCCCCTGCTGATGATGGGAGCGGCGTTGGGAGGTGTGGAGGCGATCTTCCTGCCCAACGAAGGCGCCGGGTTCTGGCCGCTGGTCAGCATGGGAGCGATCCTGGGCGGGACCATGAGGGCGCCGTTCACCGCGATTCTCTTTGCGCTCGAACTGACTCATGACGTGAATGTGCTGCTTCCCTTGCTGGTGGCGGCGATGCTGGCGCATGGCACCACCGTGCTGCTGCTGAAACGCTCCATCCTGACGGAAAAGGTCGCGCGGCGTGGATTCCACCTGACGCGCGAATATGCGACCGATCCGCTCGAGGTCCTGTTAGTGCGAGAGGCGATGCGCACGAAGCTTGTCGCACTTCCGGCCGAGGCGACGATCGAGAACCTCCGGCACATCCTGGTACGCGCGCCGGCGCACCGCGGCCAGCATCTCTTTCCGGTGGTGGATGGCGAGAGACGGTTGAAAGGTGTGATTACCCGCAAGGAGTTGCGCAAACTGACGGAGTGGCCGGCCGCAGAGGCGTCGCTGGCCGATGTGCTGAGAGAGCCCGTGGTGGCTTATCCCGATGAGCCGCTGCGCGCAGCGGTCTTGAGGATGGCGGAGACCGGCCTGACGAGGTTTCCCGTAGTCGACCGCGATAAGTGGCAACTGGCTGGGATGATCTCGCTCGACGACTCGCTGCTCGCCAGAGTCCGCAACCTTCACGAAGAACGTCACCGCGAACGGGTATTGCGACTCCGCTCGGCCATCAAGAATGTGTAGGGCGAGTAGTCTCAAGAAGTCCGCTCTCGTCGCACATTCTGAGGGGAGACAGCGTCAACTGGACGGATCGATTATCGCGTCAATCGCACAAGCCTCTCTTTGTTCAGCCCTGCGGTTTGCTTAGAACATTCTTCACTTCTTGGAGTAGTTCAGCCGCGGAATATGGCTTTGGGAAGACCTCAAATCCTTCCAGCGCCGCTCGATATTGAAGCCGCTCGTCATCAAGAAGCCCCCCGAGCATTAGAACCCTCATTGTCAGGCATTTCGTGCGCAGATACTTAGCCGCTTCGTGCCCCGGCAAGCCCGCAACATAGGTACGGGTTATCAACAGATCTGGCGTGCACTCCTTCAACCGGTCTACCGCCTGTCCCAGGTCACCGGTAGCCCGGACCGTGAATCCTTCGTGCTCCAATGTCTCCTGGAGAACGGAACGGACAATCGGATCCGAGACCAAGAGTAGGATCGTCGTCTTCATCAAGGAGTGGTCCGCCGCGGTCATTCCCTCGCCAAGTGCACGCGCTGATGGGTTCTGCATTGATTATAAGCCGCCAATGGAGTCATGGACGACGGGGCATGCTTCAGCTTGCCCGGACCGTAAGGAACCGCACGCCTGTTCAGGCCAGGGCTTTCATCGGGCGCTGACCGTTGGCGATGCTGACCACGGGCCTTTCGAACACGGTCATGTCCTGGATCAGCCGCTCCAGGTCGGCGTCGTCGTCAACCATGATTTCGTGTTCGATCCAGTCGGAAAGCGGAATGTTGCGGAAATACATCCGCTCCTGCAACACCAGGCTTTTGCGGGGCTGGGCCAACCGGCGGCTCTCGCGCGTGTAGTGGCGCTGCTCCACCTTCATCTCGCCCAGAAATGTGTCCAGCGCCTCGCGGTGCGCGCGTTCCTGCGCGGCGCGCATGGCGGTCTGCAACTGCGCTTCCATGGCTTCCCGTTCGGCTAGGATGGCGCCCTTGTCGGCCGCGATGCGCTCGCGCGCCTCAGCCAGCTTGACCTCCATCCGCGATTGCATGACGAACCAGGCCAACATGCCGGACGCCACGGCCGCGAATACGGGCATGCCAATCCACAGTAGTGCTTCCATAGGGTTAATGCTAACCGCGGCCAGCCAGGCAATGCTAGCTGCCGAAGGTAAACAGACGCCGGTAAACCTATGGGAATGGGGCAGATCGGGAAAGCGCTGGGCACCGGAGCGTACCTACCCCTGGGTGCCGTCGATCTTCTGGCCCGCCAGGGTATGGTGGACCTCGGCGAGCTGCAACCTGGCCAGTGGGCCGAAAATGGCGGCCAGACGCGCCCGCAGGCCGGCCAGGAAGCCCACATATTTGCCGGCGAAAACCGCCCGGCCGAGCAGGAAATCGGCTCGCACCAGCGCCTCCGCCGGCCGGTCGCCGTAGTGGCGCACGCGGGCCTCGGGAATCAGCAGAATCTTCTTGCCGGCGCGGAGAATCTGGGCCGCTAGGTCGGCATCCCCGCCGAATTGCCCGTAGCGCTCATCGATCTGCCGGACGGCCTTGATCAGAAACACCCGCGCCATCAACGCCGCGCCGCGCGGGTACTCGACGGCGGCTGGCTGCGGGCCCGGTTCGGCGGCGCGCCAAACGCCATCCGGCGGTAGCGAGCCAAGCTGCGGCGCGGGGTTGCCTTCGCCGTCCACCAGCAGCGGGCAAACCGCCGCCGCCGCGGCATCCGCATCCAGCGCATCGGCCAGGCGCATCACCGCGCCCGCTTCCACTTCCGTGTCCTCGTGCAGAAACAGCACGTATCCGGCGTCCGCCGCCCGCCACCCCAGGTTGAGCCCTTTGGTCAGCCCGAAATTCTTGGGCAGGCGGATGAGCTGGATGTCCGGAAACTCCTCGACAACCTGGGCGCTCGCATCCCTCGATCCGTTCTCCACCACGATCAGTTGCAGCCGCTCCCGGCCATCCAACCGCTCGAGCGACTCCAGGCACTTCCGCAGCCGGTCCGCGCGGTTGTGCGAAACCACCACCACCGAGGCGCGGGGCGGCTGTTTCACCGGTTCGGCATTTCCTGTCGGCGTCACGCCAATAGCATAGCGCCGATCTGTTAACGTGTGCCGATCTGTTACCGTGTAGTGTTATGTCAGCAGCCAACATCCTGGCGGCCCTCGTCGAAGGGGCCATCATACCGGTGGTGCGCGCCTCCTCTCCGGAGGCCGCGCTCCTGGCCGTAGAGGCTATCGCCAACGGCGGCATACGCGCCGCCGAAATCACCATGACTGTGCCCGGCGCGGTGCGCGTGCTCGAAAAGCTGGCTGGCCGCTTCGGCGGCAATCTGCTGCTCGGCGCGGGCACCGTGCTCGATCCGGAAACGGCGCGCGCCTGCCTTCTCGCCGGGGCCGAGTTCATCGTTTCCCCCAGCCTCAAGCCGGCCACTATTGAAATGGCTAAACGCTATTCCAAGCCGGTCTTTCCCGGTGCACTCACTCCCACCGAGGTGCTGACCGCCTGGGAAGCCGGCGCCGACGCAGTGAAGATTTTCCCCTGCGGCAACGTGGGCGGGGCCAAGTACATCAAGGCGCTCAAGGGACCGTTCCCGCAGATCGAGACGATCCCGACCGGCGGCGTCAACCTGGAGACCATCGGCGAATTTCTCAAGGCCGGCGCTTGCGCGGTCGGCGTGGGGGGCGAACTGGTGGATGCCAAGTTGATCAAAGAGGGCCGCTTCGACGCCATTACCGAGCGCGCCCGCCAGTTCCTCGCCGCCGTCGCCAAAGCCCGCGCCGAAATGGGAACCGCCCGGGCTTAATCGTTCGGTGGGCCATATCGGAAGGCCCCCACCGGCCTGACGAGCACTTCCATGGAACGGGCATTCTTCGTCGAAGTGACGCTCGTGTCGTTACGCTGATTTGGCGATGTTTCGACGAGCGAGATTCCCGGACGTAGATGCAGTCTAGATTAGCATGGCAAGAACGCGGCATTAGCGCGCCACACCGTCTCGAAAATCATCGCTGACCGCGATTGAATCCGCTGCACTGACGGTGTGCGAGGCCGCTCGCCGGAGGCTCGACGCAGGCCCAGGTAATATCGCATAGGGACGGTTTGCCAAACTGTGCATCCTCCCGCCGCCGGCATATTCCTCGGATGGCGTTTCGGGAAGCGAGAACGGCGAGGGCGCCCGCTCCCGGCCCGCCGCGCTACGTTTCCGAGAATCTGGCCAGCTTCGCCAGAGCCAGGCTTTCCGCGGAAGGCTCCTCGGGAACAAACGCCACCACGCGGTTGCGGCC
>Ga0187872_10001473_pt1 | contig 23815 bp, 22 predicted proteins | sample June2016WEW_16_4_FD_132973 | JGI IMG/M metagenome (GOLD analysis project Ga0187872, IMG submission 132973) | Peatland microbial communities from SPRUCE experiment site at the Marcell Experimental Forest, Minnesota, USA - June2016WEW_16_40 | ecosystem: Environmental > Terrestrial > Soil >...
CGCTTCTTGGAGTATCCCGAATTAGAGCTAAGTACTAACCTGGCGGAGAATTCAGTGCGTCCCGTGGCACTGGGTCGGAATTACGCGCAGTCCGCGATTATGTGCAGTCTGTAGACCAAGCATGCGGCCCGACGGGGTACTGGCACTTGCGAACTGCGCATAATTAAGTTAGAGCCCCTGGAGAAAACGGAGCATTCGATCAGGTGGTTGGTAGCGGATCGGCTTCGTGGTTAGTGGTTGGATAGCCTTTAGTGCCGCTTCCTTCATCTTTAGATCGGCTTCTACATAGATGTGGGTCGTGGCTGGGCTTTCATGACCAAGCCAGAGAGCAACGACTGTGATATCAACGCCAGATTGCAGCAAGTGCATCGCGGTCGTATGCCGGAAGGTATGTGGCGAGACACGCTTACGCGTGAGGCTCGCGCACTTACCCCTGGCGGCCTGCACGGCCCGTCGCAGGCGATCGGTAACCGCCGACCGCGTCAGCGGGCCACCCGATGACGCGGGAAACAAGGGGTGATCCTGCGCCCGCTCGATCTGCATAAGCCAGCGACGGAGCCGAAGCGCTGTTGCATGAAGGTTGCCCAACCAGAATATCGGCGATGCGGTCCCGCGTGTCCATCCCAAAGAGGTGGCACGGTTCCTCCCAAATGACGGTCTTTCGCATCGATCAGCGGCTGCTCCAGCAGGCCCGGCATGGCCTTTAGCGGCCGGTATCGTCTTCCAGAGGTTGTCTTGCGCAGTTGGGGCACGGTGTCATCATAGCGTCCAGCCCTGCGTCAGCAACCGGGTCTGTCGAGCCCAAGGGTTTAGTGGCATTCATACAGCTCCTCAGGCGCGTAGATAGCGACATCCTTCGCCTCCCCCATTTCAGCAAAGAAGTCCTCGGCCTTCGCGGAACGCAACCGCAGAGCATCACTAAGGTCGTACAAATAGACTGCAGCGCTATATGAACTCTGGCAGTCTACACGATGACCGATGGTATCCAGGTACCACTTTGCGGCTCTCAACTCCACATTGTGGGTTGGCCCAAAGACCACCCATAGCCGTCTACGCCCACGAAACTCGTCTAGATCCTTTAGAGTTTCAAGCGGCTGCACGCCCGGGTGCTGGAGAGTAACCTGGTTTACGGCAAGAGAGAATCGCGGTCCATAGAATTCAAGTGCAGACTTTGCCTCCCCGTGAACGTAGATGGAGTCGCCACTACGGCGGTGCTCCCCCAAGTAAGACAGGATCGGTTTGGTTTCACTATCGCGATATGGCGGAGGACGCATCCATATAGGACGTACCCCTATAGCCAATGCGGCCGCTAGAAACACCGCGCGCTGTCCCCATCGGGGGACCCGTAGCCTCGCGGCGGCACTCGTGACCGCCAGAACGCCCGCAGTAAGCAGTAACAGCACGTTGGGAACCAAGAAAAGAATCAATCGTCCGCTGAAGGGATAGTACCGCAAAGCCGAAGCTACCAAGGTTATTGACAACGGTCCCAAAAGAAGCATTGTATCTGGAGTGCGGCGAAAGAGATAACATGTCCCAATAAGCAGCAACACGCACGAAGTCTGCCATTTCGGTAGACGAAGAAAGTCGGAAAGGAAATCCTGGGCTACCCGGACAAACCACGTGGCAATGCGAGGAGGGGTCAACTGTGTAGGCAACATCCAGTCCGCCCAAAACGCCTGCATATATGAATGCGTCTCTGGCGCCAGGCGATGATGCTCGACAATAGACAAAGTTGTCGCCGCAATGAGCCAAATAGCGAGTACGACAATAACATGCTTGACAGAAGGCCTAGAAAAACGCGATGTGGAGCGCCCGAGCACCAGCAGCGCAGCTGCAGCGAGAGTAAAAACTGAAGGGTAGGAGAACCAGATTACGATAGCACCCGTCGCTGCGGCCCGTAAACACGTCCGAAGAGTCTTCGCCTCCATCCACGAGCGGACTACAAGGAGACAGAGCAAAGAAGCCGCTACGTCTGACGAATAAGGTTTCACTTGCGCGGCATACCGAATGAGCGGTATGGATGTCGAAAAAGTCGCCAGTGCGAGCAGTAGTGCTTCGCGGGGAAGGAACCTGCGAGCGAGTGAGGTGAATAGGAGCAGGGCCAAGAGCGAGGACAGGAGTGGAATGAGGCGCAAGGAATACTCGCTTGAGCCTATGAGAGTTACCACCAGTTTCAGCAGAAGTACGAAGCCGGAGGGAGCAACTTGAAAGTCTCCGATTGGCTGCGTGAGAAGAGTGAAGGGGTCTTTTGAGATGACGTTGCGAGCAACGTTAAACTCATCTCCCCAGAGAGAAGCGGCTGCCAGATATTGACCGATCCGAAGAACGGCCCCCACCGCGAGCAGAAGGAAAATTGTTTTATCGACTGGGTGCTGCAAACGGTTTGTCTCGTCACCAGTCATCCAGAATCTCCATCTCCACATTTCGTTCGCCGCTGATGGTCGGTCTACCTTAGATCTCAGGTTTCCTGGAGACGTCATGACTGACCTGAGCACTTTCTTGTACCGAGCAGAGAGTTAGTGTAGCGCTGAATGAGTGGCTCGGGAGCGGCAGAAAGAGCCAGAGCACGACACCCGCTTTGTCGAAATTGGCAGGCATCTTGGGCGAGGTGCGCGCCGGACAATACTGAAGGCTGGAGAACCTGACGTCGTTTGACGAGTTTCTGGCGAGGCGGTTCCCGGAATCGAGAAGGAAGCGTACTACCTGATATCCATCCACGAGCACTTGCCGTCGCAGGCGCGGAAGGATCTGAAGGAGGTGGGAATGGACGAAGGGGCTCGAACTAGCGAAGATCGCGCGCCCACGTCCCAAGCGATCAGGTCACAAAGCAATCCCATGTTGCTTGTGCATCCATGCTGCACAAATTCGGGCCCCGTACGAATATGAACTATCGTCAAACCCCTTCGCCCCATCACCGGACCTTGCTGACAATACCTGAGAACGTTGTTACGCTCAACGCAGGCAATGCGTAAGTAAAATTGCCCCTTACTACTGAAACCGGAGCCTGAGCCGCGAGCGACATTGTGGGGGACGTGATCCACGGTACGACGCTCGTACCCATTGTCGTGCCTACGCTGAATGCCTGATTGGTCACCGCCGAACCGCTGTTTATGACTACGATAGCCGCTCCTCCATTTGGTCCTTTATAGGCGGATACTAGCAGTCCCGTGCTATTGGTCACGGCTACCCGAGTCCAGCCTGGGAGAATGAACTTGGAAAAGTTCCCAAGCGTGTAGGCTCGCTTTGCCGGATTTCCGTTCGCATCGGTGAGCCCTTCGTTGTCTTTAAGCAATATGCCTGAAAGCGACCAGTAGTGCCATGAGTTAACATTTGCTGCCGTTAGAGCGCTATGAATCTCCCTGGCATACATTAGGCCGCTGGTCATTGAGCCATCATAGGTACCAAAATCGCTTACTTCCGTTTCCCATACGTGCTGCGTTGTGAAGTTGTTCCACGACAAAAGAGTACTACAGCAGCCGCCATACCCATGAGCAGCAAGGATGCCAATATCAGCAGCTACAGTCGAATCGTTCATGGCGGTCGTGCTGTAGCTATTGCTCCAGTTGCCTTGCTCCGCGATCATGACCTTGACCGACCCGTAGCCGGCGTTGCGAAGTGCTCTCGCCAAGTATGGTACATAATCGTGGAATTGCTGCGCTGTCCAAGTGCAGGAAGTATAGGCTGCTCTGACGTCAGGCTCGTTCTGTGGGCTGAGGGCATATACCGGAATACCGTAAGTCCCAGTCAACAGCCTGACAAAACTCGTTTCAATATTTGCAAGATTTGTGAAATTTGTCGCTCCCCCAATGAATGATTTGTTTGTTAGAAAGTTAGACATCATCAAACTGGGAGGACCCCATTCTGTTCCCCATACGAGAGCGCCTCGCGCAACTGCGGCCTGCGCGTTGGCAAGATCAATTTTGCTGATGGTGGCATTGGACGAAGTTACGCACTCCCCCGGTGCTAAACCAATCTCACACTCAGCTTGGCTGGGCCAAATTTCTACGCGAATAAAATTGAGATGGATGCCGCGGTCCGTGTAGAAGAAGTCCATCAGGGCAGACGACAATTGTGGGTTCACGCCCGCCGTAGCCGCGCCAAAGCCGTCAATGGTCTGCCGTGTGCTAGACCAGTTGATGGTGTTTTGTGCCTCATTCCAACGAGATGCTTTAATCACGCTGATTCGCCCGAATTCCTTGACATCGCGATCCTCTTCGACCGGAAGCCTCGAGGCGAGCGACGGTTCCAGCCAAGACGCCGAGACGACCCACAAGGGATCGCCAGGTGGCACGCCTAGCGCTCGCGCCGACTCGGTGACCTGTTCGAGCGCTTCATCGGGACGAAAAGCCCACACGTGCCTTATTGGTACAACGACGCGGTAACCGCCAAGCCGTTCCTCGACCCCTCCTTCGGAGCGCAAAGTGTCCAAGCTCGTGTCGTTTCGTGAGAGGTAGTACCTGAGTACTACGCGAGTCTCGTGATCCACGAAGAGCGGTGCCCCCCTGGGGATCATCCGGCCGACGTATTCGATCGCTGCGTTCATATCGCCTATTGGCAGCGCCCGCGTGTTATTGTCCGGCGCGGTGCGGGTGACCCAGAATGGCGCAATAACGGCTCCTAGCAGCAACAGCGGCACCGACCGCCCGCGCGGTAGCCAGGCGAACGCTGCTGCAATACCCTCCGCGAGAAAGGGCAGCAGATAGGTCTGGTGCCGGGAACCGGCGAATGGGAACACCTGAAAGACGGCGGCCGCGAACCCCACAGCAAACGGAGATATAACCAGGAGCGCCAGGAGCCTTGGTGCTTTGGTTCGACCTGTCGCCAGAGCGGCGAGCCCAGCAAGGAAGACCAACATCAATAGAAACGCCAATCGGTGGGCACCGACCACGTATAAGAAGGTCCCCGAGAGCGCCCTCCAGGTAAATCCGAGTGGGGTTTCGCTCGCCCCCGCGAAATAATAGTGCCGTAGATAGTCCATGCTAGAGCCGGGACCGAACGGCCACGACCGGGCGTGTACAAAATATAGCCAGCCTAGCAGCGTTGCGAGGACAAGTTGGGACACACCAATCGCGAAAAGGATACGCCGGGGCAAACCGTCCAAGAGCGAGCGGAGCAAGACATAGGGGCCGAGAGTGAGTAGCACCACGATCGCAGTGTAGTGCGTCAGGAGGGCACCAAGCAGGAAGAATCCTTGGACGATCGCCCACATAGTCGAGCGCTCGGTGAACATGCGCTCTGTCGCGTAAAGAGAACCGCAAATGAAGCAAAGTAGAAGACCGTACTGGCGGACTTCGGTCGAGGCAGAAATAGCCGCTGGGGATAGAGCCATGAACCCGAGTCCGGCAAGTGCTGGGGTCTCTCCGAGGCTGCGCCGTATCCATGCGAATGTGAACCAGAGGGCCGCAGTCCCGCCGACGAGGCTGGGCAACCTGAGAATCAGCTCGGTCCGTCCGAGGAAGAGAATCCCATGAAGAACCAGAATGAAGAGCGGCGGGTGCGCCAGCATGAGAGATGCCTTGTAGGTCTCGAGCCAGCTACTTGGCCTAGCATGGTCGAAGTGCGATGCTTCATCGGGGTTTAGGTAGCAGGAGTCAGAGTAGGCAAGGCGCATCGCGAAGGCCGCAGCGATGACCCCTAGCGCCAACCAACTTGAGTTCTTGACGACCCACGCCTCGAGCCGACCAACTTCCGCGTTGTATATCGTCGACACGGCGCCACTCCTTGCCCTCGAATTCAGACCGCACCCCGGAGGCTCAGGTCGGTGACTGTCCTTGCTGAGATTCTTTTGTCTGCCACTTCTCTATTCTAAGTTGCATCCGGTACCACCTTCACGCATTCTCCGCCGTCAGGACCAGAGCACGACTCACAAATCCACAACAGGAACCACTTGAATGCGCAGTAGTGACAGGCCAATCCCACAGTTAGTAGAGGAACAATCAGCCATGTCCGTAGGTAAAAGCCTCGTAGTAGTCAGCACAAGAGCCACACCCTTCAATCACTTGATGCACATCCGTCGAGTTGACGACGGCGGCCCGCGGAAGAGCGGGCCAAGCAAAAGAGTACTCAGGCTAAGGCGTACAACGCAGAAAGCACTAGACCTATCCTTTACCATTCGAATGCTCCTGGTACCGGCAGGTGCCGAACCCCAATACGTTGTCGCGAACGTAGAGATCACCATCTGGGAAACTGCAGGGCGATTTCGTGGGTGACAAGTTATATGCCTCGACCGTAGCCAGCGCGCCACAATCCACAGATTAAACGACTATTTCCACCTAGTCATGGATGCCCGCAGCCAGCGATCAGGGAGTTCCCTGAACCGGAACCGGACCGAAATGACGCGAAGACGGTTCAACAATGGCAAACTCCATTGCGGAATGCGAGGACGAGGCTCATAGGCAAACAGCAGTTCTCCACCCGCTCGGTAGGGATTGATCTCAGGTAGGGATTCGAGATCATCTGGTAGTTCAATTACAAGGTCACCCCGGTCGGGACTGCTACCGGCGTGACATACAAAATTCCGATAGTCGACGCAGGGACCGTCCTTCGTGAAAGCCTTGCTTACAAGAACAACCCCGTTCGGAGCGACAGAGTTTACCGTGGTTTCTTCTCCTTCCACCCGGATACCCCGATAGATAAGGTAAGAGGCAAACTCTGTGACCGGGTAAACGTTCGAGAATGGGAAGAAGAGCCTTTGAGCATGGCTCGTGTCGCTCTGCGACTGGACCGCAATCGCGTTGGCTAATTCAGCCTTTGCGTGGATGATGTTTTCTCGCTCGTATACATGAAAAGCTGAAAGTGAGACGCTTTGCAGTAAGACAGCAAATACCAGCGCCAAAGTGGCTATCCTGCTCCACAAGCGCATTTGGTTCCATGACAGAACGACGAAACGGCCAACATAGAGCACTGCGATAAAGTCCACCGGCGCAAGGTAGTAGGGCCTGCACAAACGCAAATAGAGGTAGGCTGCGTAACAAGCGACGCCGCCGAATGCAAGTCCATCCCACAACGGCAACGGTGCCAATCTGCGTCGCCAGATCAGGTAGGCCCTTCTCAGCGCAATGACAACAAACAGTAACCCAAGCAGGTCAAGTCTCAAATAGTAAAGAAGGGCCTCGTCCCATGGAACCCGGTTTTGGTCCGCATATTGTATATTGGGGTGAGGAAGCATAACTGCTACATAGTACAGCAAGAAAAGTACCACTAGAGAAATGAGGCACAGATCCAAACGACTCTCCCTGTCCCGAAGGCGGCCGTGGTCCCAGCCTTCCCCATCTGCGCACCGACACCGCAATATCAGCCTTCCAGCCGCAAATCCCAAGAGCAGCAGGAATGCAGTCTCCTTGTAATAGATCATGTTCTGAGCACAAATCGCTGCCGCGACCGCCCATGGAGTAGACCGAGTATGTTCGAAGAGTTTAACAAAGAAGACCAGGCAAGCGAGCCAGAACAAAACGTTGCGATCGGAGAATACTAATCCAGTGAAGCTGGTGACAATGCTTGGGAGAATTAGGCAAACAGCCGTAAGGGCCACTCGTGCTGTGATGCTCAATGCATAGTCTAAGAAGACAAGAAGGCAAGACACGATCAGAAGCTGAGCTATGGGCACGGCATGGTACCCCGCAACTGAGCTTGTAAAGTGACGTATCAGGTTGAACTCCTGTTGGCCTAACGGAAAAAACCGTCCGCTCCTAGGCCAGATCGGCGGTCCTAAATTGCGGCCCCTAAGCGTAAAAAGTGTGAAAAACGCGTCGTCGTAATCGGCAAAGTCCTCCCACTTCAGAGCTACTACGACGTAACCGACCAGGATCAGGCTTACCAACGTTAGGGTGGCAATGGCGCTACCCGAGTAAGAGTATCGCCGTGCGCGAGTGATCGCGGCCTCCCTGCCCTTCTCGATCGTCGGAGCCGCTGCGTGCCCAACCACCCACGCTACGCCGATCGCTGCTGTCCCAGTTATCAAGGTCCAGATTAGCCAAAATCGATCAATGCGTGCTCGCCACACTGCTTTGAGTATTTGCAGAAGCGATAGCATCATTTAGTGCTCCGAGGATTAACCGGGATTTCCTTTTTGACTTCAAAAACGGCACCATTGCACGTCCATCTCGCCTGCTCGCGACGTTGTGAAATGATTTTCATCTCGAGCATTCCGAATCAATATCCATTCTGCACTAGCATCGCCGAAAATGATTCCATAACAATGTCGGCTCCCACGCCCGAGTAGACTTTGGTGGTGCCAATCAACCGAGAGCCGGGAGAAAGGAGCAAGGCCCACCCCGTCGGGGTGGTTATATGACTCAGAAACTGTATGAGCAAAGTGTGGGATGAGTGGCAAGCAGCTTGGTGCGAATTAAAATCTGAGGCACAACGAGACTCGGCAGCTAAGGCCGCATAACGTCTCTGGCGCGTTCCTGCCCGATAAAGGAGCATGGCTCCGGTACTGGCGATTGTATAGATGGTGGCGGCGTTGTTCTGAAAAGAACACCGGCCCGACCCCGATGGAGAGACTGTGTAAAGGTCGCCGACCGGGCCGAGCCGAGTTAAATCCACCATGGAAGATGAGCCATGAAATCCAAGCAACCGGAGAAAAACAAGAAAGCAATCTGCCGCCCCACGCAAAACAACTGGCACCAGATGAACCGCAAACAACGGCGAGAGATGACGCGGAAAATCCAGAGCGAAGATCTCAGTTTGGAAGTCGTGCATCCGACGCCGCTGGCATTGATATCGGCAACGAATCTCACTATGTGGCTGTGCCGCCAACACGAGATAGCCAACCCGTACGTCGCTTCGGATGTACCACGTCGGAACTGAAGGGGATGGCGGTCTGGCTGAAGCAGTGCGCGATTCGGACCATAGCTCTGCAGTCGACTGGAGTGTACTGGATCGCGGTCTACGACATTCTCGAAGAAGCTGGTTTCGAAGTGTATTTGGTGAATGCCAAGGAGACGAAGAACTTACCCGGGCGCAAAAGCGATGTGCAGGAGAGTCAATGGCTGATGAAGCTGCACACCTATGGTATGTTGTGGAACTCGTTTCGGCCCTCCCAAGAAATCCGCACGATGCGGACCTATTGGCGGCAGCGCCATGATCTGGTGCGCGCAGCCGGACGGTATATTCAGCGAATGCAGAAGACGCTAACGCAAATGAATATCCAGCTCGCCAATGTCTTAAGTGACGTGAGCGGAATGACGGGGCAGGCGATCGTCAAAGCCATTCTGGCCGGCGAACGCGATCCCTATCAGCTGGCGGCGCTCCGGAATTGGCGGGTGAAGGCGAGTGAGGAAGAAATCGCGCGCAGTCTGGAAGGTAACTGGCAAGAAGAACTGCTGTTTGTGCTGCAGCAGGAGCAGGATGGCTACGAGTTTTGCCAGAGGCAGATGGCCGAATGCGATCAAAGGCTACAGCAATATCTCCAACAGCTCGAGGACCGAAGCCATGGAGCCGGTCTGCCGGAAGAAAAGCGCAAGGAACGGCTCAGGAAGAAAAAGAAGGGGAATGCGCCACAGTTCGACCTGCGCGCGGAATTATTTCGCATGACCGGGACCGACCTGACCCAAATCGACGGGATCGACGTCACCACGACCATGACGATCCTCAGTGAAGCAGGATGGGATATGAGCAAGTGGAAGACGGAACACCATTTTGTTTCCTGGCTGCGGCTTTGTCCAGACAACCGGATCAGCGGAGACAAAATCATTGGGAAAGGCCGATTGCCGACCAACAATCGAGTCACGAATGCATTGAGGATGGCAGCTAGCACCCTACGTCTAAGCAATACCTATCTTGGAGCGCAGTTTCGCCGACTGAGAACCAAGCTCGGGGCTCCCGTTGCCATTAAAGCTATGGCTGCCAAGTTGGCTCGATTGGTCTATCCATTGCCATGGGACAGTTCCGGCATTCGTATCCTGGCGATCTGTTTTCTGCTTGCGTACCCGCTTCGTTCGGATCTCCGCTGCGTCCCCGACCCACAGCTCAAACTGCAGTTCCGAAAGCAGGCGTTCAAACCAGCGAGCATGCCTACTCGCTTCCATTCCCACGTGCACCTTCCTTTCCTGTGCCACGAGATCACGGTAGAACTTATCCGCTTCTTCGCGATGCTGCAGCCGCCGCTCTTGCACTTCCCAATTTCCATATCCACAATGCAATTTGTTGGAAGCCCGGGTCGTAATCCGCTCCTATAATGATGCATTGTTCGGCTCTCCAGAAACTACGCTGCCGGAGCTTCGATGATTTGGAATCCGAGATTGGCGGCTTTGCGTTTGAGATAGTTGATTTGCAGTTTGCGGTGCTGAGCGTCGTAAAACTCCGCTCCTCGGTCGACGAATGTCATGCCATAGCGCAGCATGCGGCAAACGCCGCATCCGCTCTCAGGCCGGCAAGCTCCAACCGTTTTTTCGTACGATCGCTTTCAGCGCCTCTTTGTCCAGGTTGAGATCGGCTACCAGCTGTTTCAGACGACGGTTCTCGTCTTCCAGACTTCTCAGCCGTTGCGCTTCCCCAACCTCCATCCCACCGTACTTACTCTTCCAGCCATACAGTGTCGCTTCGCTGACACCATGCTCCCGCGCCAACTCCGCGACCTTCGGTCCCGCCTCGTGCTCTTTCAGAATCTCTACGATCTGCTCCTCGTTGAATCGCCTTCTCTTGATCACCACGGTCTTCCTTCGTCGCTACCGCCAAACGTGAGGTCCCCAATTCTAGCGGGGTTGAGTTTTTCTAGCACAGGTCGACGGGAAGCGTCTCTTTCGGTACAAACTGAACATATCGCTCCGGGCAGCGATAATACTGGGTCAAACAATCATTCTTCCTCGGGGATCCATTCTAGAAACGAATGGTGCAGCGAGCACGCACCTTGCCCGCTGTGGAGTCTAGACTTGCAAGAACGCCATGAATCGATCGTTTGAACCAAGCTGGTGCGCAGATTTGTAAGGATGTTGTCACTTGACTGGCTGGACGGGACCTTCCTCCTTTCGGGGACCTGCATCGTTTGGTCCGTACCCTCAAAGCTCATCGGAGTACTTTCGGGCTCGACCGCCGGGCAACACGATCGCCGGAGGAGTTCATTCTGGTTTAGCGCTGGTGGATGGACGTGCCCGGGTGCGATTGATGGTTTGGATTATCGACGGCTCGTCAGGCACACCACCGCTTACGAATCGCGTGGCATCGCCGGTGGCCCGCACAGTACCTTCCGCTGTACCGCATTTGACGTAGATAAGGTCGCGATCGTCTCCACGCGCCTGAATGATACAACTGGGTGGCATGGGTGGATTACTCAAAAACGAGCCCTCCTGTGGCCCCAGGCAGTACCGGTCACCAACCAGTGCTTCGATCGACGCGGGAAAATCACGCTGCTGAAAGTCCTGAGCGAGTACTTGGGGCAGATCCACGGCGCGCGTCGCAATTACGCCTGGAATGCGCGCTGCCGCCGAGGCGCCAAAACGCTCGAATTCCACTTTCTGAAATGGCTCCGGCGCTCGGTGGTCCCCCGTGATAAACAGCAGGCCATTCTGGAAGAAGCCTGCCGCCCTCAGCCTCTCGTAAAAAGCTCCGATCTGCGCATCACTATCGCGGAATACACGCTCCTCGCCGTTCAGCTTGCCGTCATCGTCCGGATCCATGAATGGACGGTGGCTCCAGAATGTCTGCACAACCATGAAATACGGTTTGTCCGCGGGCATCTGGGTCAACTCATTAAGGGCTACGCTGTAGAGCAGGCGATCCGGCACTGAATTGAAGGGGCCACGCCTTTTCTGCGCCGCGAAGCGCGGATCGTCTCCGCTAACAATCTTCTGGAAGCCGACGGCAGGCAACCATTTGTCCTGTCCCACGAACTTGAGGTCACCCGGCGCGACGAACTCTGTCGCATATCCCTGCTCAGATAGTGTTCGCGGAAGCGTCCGTGGGACATCGAGATAGTCCGTGAGCGACGTTCCTCCGATCGGAGTGAATGCTGTGGTCCTGCTCGTGCGTAGCTCCGGAACCAGGGGGAGTGTTCCGGTCAGCAGCGAGACCAACCCGCCAGTAGTCGTCCATCCGTTGGCATGAAAGTTCGTGAGAGCTGTCTCTCGTCTTGCAATTGCGTCGAGATTCGGTGTCCAGTCCTCCACTCCCGAGAAGAAATGGGAGTGGTATGCCGATAAGCTCTCGACGATCAGGAGAATCACGTTGAGCCGACGGCCTCTCCCCGGCTCGCAGTTCATGGCTGTCGGCGGGGCAGCCAAGATCTGCGCTCGGAAAGCATCACTAAAGGTGTTGCGCACGTAGAAGTTATGGTTGCGCTCGATAAAATTCTCAAACAGTGCCCTGTCCGTGAAGGAATACACGTAGTCCGGGACCGGCACACGCCAGAAGATCGCAAGCGCCAGCGCGGCCCCCACTAGGTAACCGCCGCGTACCAGTGGGAGCACGGGCCTGGCCAAAAGCACACAGCAGGCGCGCAGCAGCAGCAAGGCGAGGGCAGCATCAATCGCGAGCCGCCATGCAGGACGCGCACTTGTAACCCGCCAACCGGAGCGCAACAACGAGAGCACGCCACGCCCCTCGGACGAGAAGGTTACGATATCTCTCGCGTACAAGCGCGTAATAAAGAATTGGTACGCAGCAACATCGGCGGCATATAGGAGTACGACTAATAGAAACGCCAAAATGCACAGCTTGCTGAAAGTCTTCGCGGCGGCCCCCGCTATTCCGTTATCTTTGTTCCGGCTCGCGATTGCGGACCCAGCGACATAAAGCAGCAGCAATAGGGCGAAGATTGCCCCATCGTGCTGGACAACGGCAAAGGATATGTGGCCCCTCGCCGCGGGTCGCATGAGCTTGAGCTTCTGAAGTAGCAAAGCGATGACGAGGAACACGATCGTAACCTCAGGGCGCCAGAGAGCGCGGGTTGTGACCGATGCGAGTCCTCCTCGACTCTTGTCATCTGCCATATAGCTTTTCGTTCTCGGATATCGTCTTACGCGACTTTGCGGATTCTTCACAATCGTCGTTTTGCACAAGGTTCCATGTGTCCGCAACCACGTATAATGGCCTCCCCTTCCCTTCCTCATAGATTCTGCCTACGTACTCCCCGAGGATGCCGACTGCGATCATGAGGGCCGCGTTGCTCAAGCACAGGACAAGCATCAGTGATGTCCAGCCGGGAACCGTCTTGCCGGAGAAATGCTCTATCAATGCGCGAACGGCCTCTTCGATTGCTACAAGCGTCATTATTCCGGCTCCGAAAAAGCTGATTCTCAGGGGCAGCGCAGAGAACGAGACCGCGGCTGTCCAAGCCAGCCGGATCATCTTTCGGAGCGGGTACTTTGTCGCTCCCGCGACTCGCGGCCCGCGCTCATAAGGTACGCAGACCTGCGGATAGCCAACCCAAGCCACCATACCCCTTAAAAAGCGGTGCAGTTCCCGCATCGAGCGGAGGCTCTCGACACACCGCCTCGACATCAAGCGAAAATCGCCAACATCCTGCGGCAGAGTTTTCAGAAAAAAGACCCGCATGCAACGATAGAAAAACCAAGCAGTAAATTTCTTAAAGACGCTCTCGCCGGAGCGCGCCACACGCTGGCCACAAATAACGTCATAGCCTTTGCGGTACTGCTCCACCATCTGATGGATCACGTCGAGCGGATCCTGCAGATCCGAATCGATCAGAACAATTGCGTCCCCTGCGGCATAGTCAATCCCGGCTGTGGCCGCGTATTGATGACCAAAATTGCGAGACAGGCTCAGTACCTTTATACGTTTGTCCGCTTTGCACCAATCCGTGAGCAATTCAATAGTCTGATCGGAGCTTCCGTCATTTACGGCAATCACCTCGCAAGGATAAGGTGAGTGATCCAAAAAGTTTGTGAGCTGTGGGCGCAACAGCGGTACGATCTCTTCCTCGTTGTAACACGGTATCACAATAGATAACAGCGCCGGATTCGATCGAGGCTTAAGAGTATTATGTGTCACCGTATATCCCACCTCCGTTCTCCCTTAACCCACGGCCCAAGATATGAATAGCTGGAACTCAACGAACAGCCGGGGCTTGCTCTGGGGGTTGACATGTCAGATTCTTGTTCACAAATACAAGAACCTCAACCGGTTCGAAGCGCCCCATCCGAAGACCAATCGGTTCCCGGAAACGCGGGTCCCGAGAAAGATGCGCGGCAAATTCAGAATTATGCTGATTATCTAAATCTTGTCTATCTGCGATTGCGCGAATGTAGCCGGGTGCAGTGAGGACGATGTCACTATGCTCGGCTACGTCCATCACTTTCTGCCAATCTATAGCTCCGTCCTCGTATCGCCACAGCCATTTCACATCCGTGGCGACTCCTTTCGCTGCCCACGGATATTCGATTTGGGCCTGATTGAAAGCCAACCCACTTCCTAGGTACGAAATCCTTGGGTCGTCGACGCCGCAACTGCGGCCTATCTTCAGCACCGGGCCCCAGTCCCACTGATCGAACTGAACCATAATTCGCCAGGGGAGTGAGCCATTGACGAGTCCAGAGTCTACAGCGTGTTTGTTCGGAACAAAGACAGGAGCCAAGATCATGAATAACTGGGCGCAAAATAAAATACTGGAAACTGCGATGCCTGCACCTGAGCGAGTCCATCCAACACTGTCCGCTAGCACCGCCACGAGGATAGACAGGGGTATAACCGCTGGACTTATATGGCGAAGCAGATGATTTGTGCCGGACAACTGTGCGAGTACAATCGGCAATCCGGCGCACGCACAGACCCCGAACGCCATTTTCTGGAATGCATCGAGAGTCGTCTGTCTCCGGACAATGACGTTGCGAACAAATGCAATCACGACAAGAGCGATCAGAATGCTGAGACCATAGCCTAGCAGGCTCTCCAGCACTGTGCCGAACCAGCGCATCCATGTCGCGGGAGACGGTGGCCCCAAAGAATTCCGCACAAAGCCTCTTGCGTATTCAGCATAGGCAATCGAAGACTTGATATTCAAAACCCACCAGGGTCCCGCGACTAACAATGCGAGTGTTCCTGCCTTGCGCAGCGACGATGATATCGAGACACCCAGATGACCCCAGCGATCCACGAAAAACCCGGATGCCAGAACTGGAAGTGCGATTAGAACGAATGAGGACTTGGACAAGAATCCCAGGCCCACTGCAAGTCCCAGACCGATCCAGTTGTTGGGCCGTTTCGATGTATCAGTCCAACTCGAGAAAAGGTAGTACAACATGGCGGAAGTAGCCAGGTACAAAGGTCCCTCAGAGCTAAACCAAAGGCTGGCCGATACAACTTGAGGTGACAGACAGAACACAAGAACTGCGAAAGCACCAGCCACCTCGTTTGCGATACGCTTCGTCGCCAAGAAGATGAACCACGCGCTCAACCCGTAACATGCCAGAGACACTAGTCGTGCCGTGGCCGTGTGGAATCCAAGGAGGGCAAGGATAGGAACGGCGAGAAGACGGTATGCTGGTGGGCGGCCCCAACTCTTTAGGAGGATCCTCCCACCCAGTTTGAGCAACATTCCGGCCTGAAGGCGTTGGGTGTCGATCGCGACTTCGTTGAGGTATTGAGCCTCGTCCCAATGAACACCATACGGATGACGAAGCGACCAGCAAATCGCTGCCACTATGATTACCAGCAGCGTAGCTGCCGCGACCACACCCCAAAAACTCACTCTAGGTCTGATCTGCTCCATCTTGATCTCAGCCTCCCAACCAAACCTTTCCATTACCGCTCGAGGAATCCACTTTGCTAGAAGTCGCCAGGCAAGAACGTAATTAACGGACGCCAGCCCACTTCGGTGAAACTTGCAGAATTCCTGGCCTTTGCCGTGTAGCGCGCAGGTGCATAAAGAAAGTACTCCTGCTCAATTTCTTTAAGACATCGGTCGTACTCCTCCTCGCTTAGATAATCCCGCCCGTGCGCAACTACGAACACCAGACGCAAAAGGTACAAGAAGGAAATCTTAAGCTAGACAACTAGCCAATGGTCCCAACATCTGAAGTGCTTTCATGAGTAAGCTCCTCGAGGGTGACCGCGCGACTCGGGCCGCCGCGGCGACGGCGCAGAAGCTGAGCGACTAGTGAATACTGAGGCCGCAAGAGTCGGTCGTAGTGGCGGCGAGTGGCGGTTAGCCTCGGCGCGATGAGGTGACCATTGGATTGGAGCCTCAAGAGCGCTCCGAGCAAGTCATCGCTGTTGAACGTTTGGATGTCGAAGCAATAATCTGCTTGACGTAGCTCATCCATCAAGCACCTAACCTTACGGTCATACGAAATAGCGATACAGGGTTTGGAGGCCAGGAAAGAAAGGAGCAGTCCATGAAGGCGGCTGGCGACAACGAAGTCGACGGAGTGAAGGAGAAGGAGGAGGTCGTGCACCGACGTCACATCACCCGAGCTGAGCCGCGCAAGGGCTTCGTGGTCGAGCCCGGGCCCGACCCGGGCGCGGAGGTCTTGGAATAATTGTTCGTCTGGATAGGAGGACGAGAATAGGGTAACGAAAACACCGCGCCGGAGAAGGGACGCTACAAACGAGGCCAACTGAGTCATGTAGTGCTCATATTGCAACCGATCTTCCGTTGGCCAGAGTCCGGGTTGGGCGTAGGCGATCGGACTAACTCCAACACGCAATCGAGTCGGATCAGGCCGAGCGACGGATTCGTACCTGATCAAAGGAAGGCTGAAGGCAAGGTCTGGGATTACGGGGCCATCGGCCCGTGGGTCTATACCAAGCGCCAATCGCCTCGACTCGTGATCTCGATAGGAACGGTAGCAGGCCAATGACAACGCTACTCTCAAAAACAGCTTGGTAAGTCGCGAATCCATGAGCGACGCGCCTACGCTTAGGAACACTACAGAGCTTCCCGCTGCTCGGGACAGCACCGTCCACTTCAGCAGCGCGTAAGGGTGCCCCCAGCACCCCCCCCATTCGTCATCCAGTTGTCCACCTCCCGCAACCACGAGCACGTCAATATCACGCAGCAAGCGGTAGCTCCGGATGAGATGCAGGATTTCATCAGTCGCGCGAACCAGGACTCTGAGAGGCCTTAAAAACGAAAAACCCTTTGCCATGTTTCTCAACCGCATGTAGACACTGCGTATTCCGGAGGTTCCGTGTGGAGGTGATTGGTACGTGCAATCACTAGTGGGCGCGGGCTTCTGTGTCACGGTGTAGTGCGGACGGGATGTTACCGCTAACAAATAACATGGAATGCCGTGTAAAGCTGAAGTCCTTGCCGGGTTCAGCGTGATCCCACAGAATTGAATATTCGGATCCCATCTGCGGAAATTAGCAATTAAAGCTTCTTGGATTGCACCATCTCCCAAGTTCCCACCATCATACGGCGTCAGCAAAGCAATACGGCCAGACGAATGCCGCGCCCGCCACAACTTCATAAACACGCCTCGCGCAGGTTGTGCATCAATGCTGCAGGCTTGACTGGTCCAAACTTCCGAGCTGCCATATCAATCGACACTTTCCCTTTGAAACAATTCCACGATCCGCTCACTCAACACGAATGACCAACCCACCCCCGAAAGCCAAAATCCAAAGACACTTTACCTCATTTCTTCGACCGCATCTTACACGATTCAGTTCTGTGAGACCTGACCTATGCACAGATTCTGAGTTGATCAGAAACGACTGAAGGGCAGGACCATTTGGAGACCCTGGAAATCCTGTCGTAAAACAGAAAGGCCGCGAAGTTCGCACCTTCGCGAGCCGATTTCCAGGAGCCACCCAAATGGTTAAGCGTAGTCCACAGCATAGCGAGGAAACCCGCGCCCCACAAGGGACAGAGCGAGATAAGCCGGACCCCAATAAAATCGGGGCTTCCACCCGATTCGACTTCTCCGGCAGAAATCTAACTCCCTATGGCGGCCTGCTCCCAGTGGCCACGATGCTGGAGAAACTGGGATTTCAAGAGCTGGTAGAAGAAACCCTGACCGTCGCTCGCATCCCGCGAGTCATGGCGATCTACCAATTCTTGTTGGGGATGGTGCTGGCCCTGTATGTGGGCTTTTCCCGCCTGAATCACTTGCGCTTTGTGGCGCACGACGCGATGCTTACCGGGATTCTGAAGGTGTCGGAGTTGCCGCCGCAGTGCACCTTCTGGAGGTTTCTGGCGTCGTTGCATTTGGGGGCAGCGCGGCAATTGCTGCAGGTACAGCAGAGGATGCGAGAACGGGTGTGGGAGGCCGGCCAACCTGCGGTTGACCTCCATCACGTTGGACACCGATACGACCGTGCACACGCTCTATGGCCGACAGATGGGCGGTCGGAAAAGCTACAACCCGAAGAACGAGGGCAAGAAGAGTTATCCGCCCATCCTTACCTTTCTGGCGGAAACCCGAGAATACATCTGGGGCGAGTTGCGCAATGGCGATCGGCCGACGGGCCAGCAGATCGCGCGCCATCTGGAGAGTGTTTTCGCCGCTCTCCCGCAGTGCATCGTAAAGATCTTCGCCCGGGCGGATGCTGGTTTCTATTGTTGGGAGGCAGTGCAAGCCTATGCGAAAGGGCAGGCATCGTTCATCATCGTGGCGCGCAAAACCACGCGTCTGTTGGCGCAACTGCAAAGCGCCCGCTGGCAGCCCTCGCCGCGCACCGATGCCGATGAACAGTGTGAGTTCTGCTATCAACCCGAAGGTTGGGGTAAGGCCTACCGTTTTATTGCCTTGCGCTAGGGGCGGACGAACTTGCTCTATTGCCCCGTCACGTACGTGCGCTTGGGATAATTGGATAATTCAGGTTGCTGTCCACGAGTAGCAGTTCCTGCTGTTGGGCATTGGCCCGGACGAGCAGCAAGACGCCTGAGAGGAATATCTACAGGACCAGTGCTGCCGTGAGCATAGCTCTGGTGGCTGTAAGCCGCGAATTACCTCAATCAGCGTGCGGTCGGTTCAAGTTAGAGACGGCGAGCAAGCCCAAACCACTCAGAGTCGTGCTGCCAGCGCTTGCAGCCGCCACTTTGCCGCTCTTCTGACATCCTTGACCGTGCAATCCAAATCCAAAAGGATCGACAAGATCCTGCTGTGATTCACGGGTTTGAAGCCCAATTCCGACATCAGTGGCCCCGCCAGACGTTCGACCCGAGCAATCTCCCATTTCGAGAGTTCGCTTCGCCAACTGTCAATCGTACCTTGCCGAAAACTTTCCTTGTGCATTTTTGCGACATCGTATGGGGCGTTATCGAGCTTCCCTGCTTTGAGATTCGCGATGTTGCATTCGTCAACATATCTTTGACACTCGTCTAGGCTCGACTGGACGCCGACCTTGGTCAACACTCGCAGAACGACATCCGGACCATCCGAGATCAATTCTTGGAAGATGACTTCCTGATAATTTCGCGTTGCCGAACTAATTTGTCGGCCCTCGCTGACGTCCGCAATCCATCTCTCACAGTTCGTCGAGATCCTGGAAGAAGCCCATTGCGATGCCCAGCTTCTCGACGCAACACGCAATGATGCAACCACGGAGCGCGGATCACGAATAATATGGATAAAGTGCGCTTCCGGCCACGCATCCAGGATTTCCCGCCAGCAGTGCACATGGTTGGGTGTCTTGTCGAGGACGACTGTGGCCGATGGTTTGCTCTGTGCGATTTTGGCAAGGACATATCCCGAGATGCTGCGCAGCAGTATGTGAAATTCGTCTTCGCTCAAGACTTGATTCAGGCCTATAATTTCACCGGTCTTTCGAATGCGGTTCCATTGATCCACCATAGAGCGTAGGAAAAGGCTGAACAAATGTGTCTCAGGAGCCGTAACGACCGATGGGGACCGCGACAGTAGCAGTTGAAGCCAAGTCGTGCCACTGCGCGGTGCGCCGACCAGGAAGACCAATTGTTTGCCCCGAAGCACGTCTTCAACTTGATCCTGCCTCAACATCGTTGGAACTTGAAAATGCATTGGGTTATCTAGCTGCTCCTGTAACAGGTAGACTTAGCATCCAAGCTGCATGCTTCTTAAACACTCGCCCTGGAAGGTCGCCGTTAAGACTTCGTGCCAAACCACCCGTGGCTGCTGATCCACGTGCTCTTCATATAAGACTGTATGACATCATTTGATGAGCCGGGCCATCAGCAGCCGACCCCGCGTTTCACAGCAACGACAAAGATATCCTGGCCAAAACCCGCGCGTTCCTTCAGACGCTTCACCCGTGGCGCTCCAAGCACTGCATCAAGATAATCGTTAATCCTCCGGGAGTTGATGACGCGGAGAAGGCCGAGATGACCTCCCGGCTCCAGGGTGGTGGTGTGCCAGAGGGAGAATTCCGGTCGAAGCAAACGCTTGAGCGTCTTAAAAGTCACCCACTTCCGGATCCAGCCCTCAGGGGGACCTATGTCCGCACGGCGCTCATAGACGAATTTGTTTTGCGTGACAAGAAGCAAAAATCCACCCGGCTTGAGAAGCTGAGACAACCTGCGCACAAAAGCGGCCTGGTCGGCAACGTGGGCCAAAGTCCCCAAGGTGACAATCACATCAAAGGAATTCACCGGCAGATCCAGAGTGTGAATGTTACCCGAGCGAAAATCGACCTCGGGGTGACGTGTTTTGGCGATTTCGATAATTTTCATGCCGAGGTCAACGGCAGTGACCTTGCCAAATTCGCAGAGCCTGGGACTTAGCCTGCCGGCGCCACAACCGACTTCCAGAATCTTCGCGCCTCGAATTTTGAGGTCGGTCAGCGACGCGAGGATTTCCCGCATGCGACGCTCGGCAAGCTCGTTCAGCTTCCCATAGCAGTGCTTCATGTTCCAATCGTCCCAAACCTGAACTTCGTCGATGAGTGTTTCCATTTTCAGGATCCTCCTTAGACTTGGCAAAACTTGGTGGAAGCAGCGACGGCTTTTGACTCGACGAGGCGTGGAAAACAATTGACCGCACCACCGACACCCGTTGTGGAGCCGATGAAGATCGTGGTGACCGGCTCGTGGCGATCGTAGCTTTTCTGAATGTCATAGCGATAAATCTCGGTAACCAAATGGAAGGTACCCTGGGAGATGTTGAGGGTAAGTTCGAAGGTACAGCGGTAGGTGCCACCCGGTTGCAGGGAAAACGGGGCGAAGCCGAGACGCTCGGTCGAGGTATGGAAGATGATGTACTGTGTTTCGTCCGTGAACCAGATAACAACGGCCAGTTTATCGAGAGCCTCCCGAGCTTTAACTTCAACGTCCACCCAGGCTGTCTGTCCAGACTCAAAGGTGGATTGCTCACCGTCGCGGCCGCGCACATTCACACTGGAAATATAGACCGGCTTTTTCTCTTGCGGAGTTTTCGACGTTCCGCCGGCGGTCAAGTATTTCCGGATGACGGCATCCGTCTCGTCAATGGTGACAACTTTTCCGTGCTCGAGCAGCATCGTGCGGTTACAGATTTCGGCGACGGATTTGAGGTTATGCGAGACAAAGAGCACAGTGGTGCCGGCATGGATGACCGAGTGAATACGCTCCATACAGCGTTGTTGGAAAACGTAGTCACCCACACTGAGGACCTCGTCCACGATCAGAACGTCTGGATCGACGTGCGCGGCTACCGAGAATCCCAGCCTAGCGAACATGCCCGAGGAGTAGCGCTTTACTGGCGTGTCGATGAACTCTTCGATTCCGGAGAAGTCTATGATCTGATCGAGCTTCGACTCGATCTCGCGCTTGGTCATGCCTAGGATAGTGCCGTTCAAGAATATGTTCTCTCTGCCCGTGAGGTCCTGGTGGAAGCCAGCCGTCACCTCAATCAGCGCGGAGAGGCGTCCATTGACGACCATCCGGCCGCTGGTAGGCTTCATGATCCGGCTAAGGATCTTCAATGCAGTGCTTTTCCCGGCGCCGTTGCGGCCGATGATGCCGAATGCCTCCCCACGCTTCGCCTCAAACGAAATATCCTGCAAGGCCCAGAACTCACGTGTGTCGCTTTCACTGAGTTCCCGCTGGCGGAACATTGTTCCGGTCAAAGCGGGTAGGAGATCGCGTAGCGAGTTGTAGACTTCACCTTTGCGAAACTTTTTGTAAACCTGCTCCATCCGGAGAGCGACGTCAGACATTAGTATCTCCAGTCAAATGCTTTCCGCGAAGGCCGGCTCCAGGTGTTTGAAGAACACATACCCGCCAAGAAGTGCCACCGCAGCAAAACCGAAGCTGTACGCAAACCAAGGCAGGTTTGGCGACTGATGGCGTGCGATGCAGGCGCTGAACCCATCCAAAATCGGGCCCACCGGATTAAGCAACAGCCATTTGCCTTTGTCACCGAACATGCTGACATCGAAAAACACCGGAGTGAAAAAGATTCCGAACGTGAGTAGTGCTTCGACGATAAATTTCACATCGCGGAAGAAGAGGCTGGCCGCGGAAACAACCATTCCGACTCCTGTGGCCAGAAGCACCATCGTCAAGAGCAGCACCGGAGTCCAGATTAGATATAGGCCCCAACCTGTTTGGATTATCCACAAAAAGATTATCAGGGCACCGGACGCCACGACAAGATCGAAGAGGCTGGCCATCACCGCCGCTATGGGGAAGATCTCCTTTGGGAAATAAGTCTTGGTCACCAGATCCCTGTTATTGATGAGGCTAAGACAGGCAAACCGAATGCTCGAAACCAGAAATGCCCAAGGGAGCGACTTCACTGCCACGCTGGCGATATCCGCTGTCTTGAGCGGCGCATGTGCAGCCAGAGCATATGCATAACGGACCACTATACCGGACAGTACGATCAAGATCGGCATCAGCACGGCCCACATGAATCCCATGATCGATTGCTTGTACCGGACCTTGATGTCACGGCGCACAATCATGTAAAGCAGCTCGCGATGTCGGTATAACTCCAGAACTTCGTCCTTCATAACTCGGCTCGTTTCTCCTTTGCTAGTTTTGCCACTCGAACACGGCTGTGCTGAACATTCCTGGAATTGCTGCCCATTCCTCACATCCAGAGCTGGCGCTAGCATCACTCCCTCTACACGCCCCTTCCATGATGATAGCCGTGGTCATTCTCCGCGGTTCCACTAACAAACGTTGTCACTGCTAGATGCAGGCGACGTATATATAACTCTCCCTCTCCGCGCTGTAATGTGACTCTGAGCCGCCACGACAGAGTGGTAATATCACCCAAGTGTTCCGGTGTTGACAACAACACCCTTCACAACACCTGTCTGAGTTACCGACCGACCTCTATACACAGTTACCATGGCAACCGCTACACCTGTGTGGGCCTTGAAAGCCGAAACCTGAAGTGGTCCCGAGTACGATACTCCAATGCGACTCCAATGCGGACCCAGCCTGGCCGAACACATTTGCTCCACCGCCCCGTCACGTATGTGTGCTTCGGATAATTCAAGTTTACATCTGTCAATGTTGCGTCGTCTGTCCCATTGTCATAGTTAAGACCATCGGACAGGAACCACCAGTGCCAGCCACTTACATTGGCGGGCGTTAAATACCTCATAGCAACGGCACCAGAATGGCCCATAAGAACCGCATGATGGACTGCTTGTACCGGACCTTGATGTCTCGATAAACAATCATGTAGAGTAGTTCGCGGTACCTGTATAACTCCGCTATTCGTTTGTCATAACTCGGCCAGTTTTTGGTCTGATAGTGTTGCCCTTCGAACACGGCTCTGCTGGACATTCCTCGAATTGCTGCCCGTCCGTCCCTAACATTCCCCCAATCAATAACAACCAGCCAAGAACAACCTCACAAAGCAACGCCTATCACCCCAATCCGAAACATAAACAAACAATAACAACTACCCTCCTACTAATCTCGTAACTCCTGGACCTCGACAGTATCTTCCTCAACGCCATTGCCTTTAGCACCTACCGATCGGGCGATCAGCCAAGAACG
>Ga0187872_10001475_pt1 | contig 23794 bp, 29 predicted proteins | sample June2016WEW_16_4_FD_132973 | JGI IMG/M metagenome (GOLD analysis project Ga0187872, IMG submission 132973) | Peatland microbial communities from SPRUCE experiment site at the Marcell Experimental Forest, Minnesota, USA - June2016WEW_16_40 | ecosystem: Environmental > Terrestrial > Soil >...
ACCAGCCACACGGAGGGCGCGGTCCTGGCGCATGCCATCGAACGGCATCCGCTCGACTGCACGCAGATGGCGCTGAACCCTTCGGGAACCGGCGAGTTTGAGAAGACCGCCCTCGCCGCCGCCAGCAAGAAGGGCCTGGGCGTCATTGCTATGAAGGTTTATGGCCAGGAGTTCCTGATCGGAACAGAAGGCGGCAAACAGGAGGCGGATACCCTCCTGCATTTTGCCATGAGCTTGCCGGTCACATGCGCAGTGGCCGGTATGCCCCAGGTGGACATGCTCGAGCACAACGTGGAATTGGCCCGTGCCTTCACACCCTTTAGCAACGAGAAGATGGATCAGTTGCGCCGCGACATGTCGGTTCTCCGCGACGACATGCAGCATAAGCTCATCGGGCACATCGATGGCCCAACGGACCACCCAGAGGTCTTTTGGGCGTGATCAGAAAAAGGCAACGAGGGGCCTCCTCCTTTTTTCTCAAACGCTTATGGGGGAAGTCCACTTCGGTTGCGCTTTAGACTGCGGAGGGATACCGCTTTTCAATTCAACCACGCTCGAAAAAGTGGTTGGCAGGACCGCCTCGATTGAGTATACTGTCAATGCGGGGTGGAGCAGTCTGGTAGCTCGTTGGGCTCATAACCCAAAGGTCGCTGGTTCAAATCCAGCCCCCGCAACCAAACGGGCGCTGAGGGGCCAAACCCCGAAGCGCCCTTCCTGCTTTAGGTTACAGGGATTTTCGACACGGCTTCCAAATCATCTTGGGCGGGCAGGATTTCGGCTGGAAGGGCTTTTGTGACGTGCTTTGTGACGTAACCCCCCCCGGACACTCCCGTTTGAGGCGATGCCTTGACCGCTGATAATAATTCGACGGCTTCCCTTTTTGCGGCAAGCCGCGGGTGCGAGTAGTGGCGCGTCATGGCCGGATCCACATGGCCCGCAAGTTCGCGGATGACCCCTTCCGGTGTTCCCGCTTCACACAATTCGGTAACAAACTGGTGCCGGAGGTCGTAGTACCGGAGCCGAGCGAGTCTCGGCATGGCTTCCCTGCCCGCGTCCTGGTCTTCCTTCGCTGCCTCTTTTCGGAGGCTGCGCCAAGCCGTCCGCCAGTTGCTCATGGGTTGAGTCGGGTCGATTTTCGGAAATTGGCGGTGAAAGATGTAGTATTCCAGCCCGTACACCTGCGCCTTGTCGGCCCGCGTCTTGAGCGCGGCGATTGCCGACCAGGCTTCGTCATTCAACGGGATAATCCGCGAACTCCCATCGGTTTTCGACTTTCGAATGGTCACAAGCCGGTTTTCCGGATCAAGGTCTCGCCAAAGCAGCCGGCGCAGTTCCACCGGGCGCATCGACGTGTTGGCGGTGAGAAGGGCCGCACAGTAAGCCGTCACCCACTCCGGTCTCATGCTCGCTGTCTGGAAAACCCTTTGCTTTTCGGCCGGGGTGAGCATCTGACGTGGCTCGGAATTCAGCGGCAAGAGTTGCACGTCATCGTGGATTCGGCCAAGCAGCTTAGCTCGTTTCAGGAGTTGGAGTAAAAGTTTCGTTTCGTGATTGACCGTCTTGGCGGCCTTGCCTTCGCCCATCCGGTGACTTTGGTACGCCTGGAGGTCCGCGGCGGTGAGTTGCCTTAGCCGCTTGCCCTTGAAAAATGCTTTCAGCGGTTTCGCATGGGAGCTTTCGCTTTTGGCGTATGCGGCCTCGGTTCTTGGATCTTCCATGCCCCGCGACAGACGCTTGATATGAATTTCCGCCTCACGCTGGGGCAAGAATCGGGCGAAGGCTTCATCCACACTGAGGCGCGCCAGGGCCGCGAGATTTCCAGCAGCAAGCGTGCCCTGAGTGGCCTTGGCGATTTTCTCCTTTTCGAGCCCCTTCGCTTCCCGTTGGTCAGTAGTTTCAAGGGGGAGTCGGTATCGGCTCCCGTTCACTGTGAAGTCACACCACCACCAGCCAGCACGCTTCCATAGGCTCATTTTCGTTTTCCTCCCCTCGGTTTGAGTTGCGATTTCCTCGCCTTCGTCTTACCCTGTTGCTTCTTCGCCCGGCGCTTCCTTTGCCAATCCAGCCCATACTTGTCCCACCAATCCCTCTTGAACTCGCTCTGCGCCTCGCGAGCGCAAATGTCGCTGCAATAACCCCGACGTTTTGGCGACCAGATGAAGTAAGGGGTTAGGCACTTTTTCCGCTTGCACACCCTCAAACGATCCACGATGTGAAGAGCCCGCAGCAGCACGGACGCATAGGCGTCCGGATGCGCCTGATCTTCGGGCGATGATAGGTGCGCGGCGATGGTGGGGAGCAAGGTGATTTCCCGGCCGAAGGGCGTCGCCTGGTGCCAAGCGGCGCGGAGGCTTCGCTGCCAGTTCAAGACACCGTTTTCAAGGCTTCCCTGGATGGCACGATTCGGGCCGGGCGCCGGGAGAAGATGTCGAAATCGGCGGATGAATCGTGCAAGGTCGAGAACGTTCGTGACATCCAAATTCAACAGTTCCTCAAGGAATTCATCTGCGATGGAAGCCTTGATGCTCCTGACGGGAGTGTTGAGGCGGAGCTTTTGGAGTGAGTTCACGGTGTGGCCTTTAATCTTTGACGAGATACTACGATTGCCGTATGCTCCTGTTGGAACACGCCAATATATGCTCATGTTGCGCGCGTGTCAAGCGGACGTGAGCGGAAAGGAACATTGAGATGAGTAAACGGATTCAGGTTGATCGAAGCCGGAATCACGACGCGCCGGAAGCACGACGGGCCGAAGGGTTGCGACAGTTCTGCTCTTCCATCAGCGTGAGCTATGACAGCGGCTTCCGGGCCGTTCAGAGCGGCCGGCTCAAGCATGTAAGATTTGGAAAAAAGATACTGATCCCGGCCGACGAATGCGCGCGCGTCCTGCGAGAGGGTTTGTGATTCGATGCGCCCGAGCTTCGAGCCGACAGTTCGCCCCGACGAGGCGACATGGGAGGAAAGTGAATTGTCGTGCCCTCATACCCTGATGCCCAATACGCGCGCACGGCCATTCCCATTCGCGACGTGGCCCGTGCCCTCGCGCTCGATCCGCAGGGAAGACGGTTGCGCTGCTGGCTTGACCGCTCGCACTGGGCTTCTGTTTGGTTGCGGAGGAATCGCGTGAAGTGCTTCGTCTGTCGTACCAAACCACTCACCACTATCGACCTTGTTGCCGCCTTACTGGATCTTACGCTACGTGAAGCGCTGGAGTGGCTGGCGAAGCGGTTCGATATGCCGCGTCGCCGTCTCATGCGCATCGACCGTGGCGTCTTGGGAACGTCGCGGCCCCTGCCCCTGATAGTGAAGTGCCGGACGCCAAAGCGCTTAGTGCCCGACGTGTCAACGCTGCGCCGCGCGCCTGGCTGGCCATTCTTGAGCCACGCCGCCCGCCTCCTGGCTCTGGTGATCATTGAGCGCATCCCCTGGCACACGCCCACGATGGTCACCACTCAGGAACAACTGCGGGGCTTCGCCGGCATCGCCGACCGTCGCACCGCAAAAAAAGCGCTCGCCCAGCTTGAAACCATCGGACTTGTCGCCACCCAACGTGTAGCGAGCGAGCGCAACCCGCTGAACGGCCAGTTCACCACCGAACTCTGCATCAATCTCGAATGGGGCTCTGAGAAGTTCCAAGACTGGCTCAAGCATCCACGATCACGTGCAACTAAGTATAGATGTGTAGAATTACACACGGTGGAAACGGCCAATCGACATGAAATTGCACACGGTGAAGAGGTAGCGAATCGACAAGAAATTACACACGGCGGCAGCATTCAAAACCAAGAAGTTACGCTTCCAACCTTCGTTCTCGATAACCCAGTCGTTCGAGCCCTCTCAGCGGTCGAACGCGCGGAAGAGGACTTTATGGTGCGAATGTTCTTGGAAAAATTCAAGGGATTCATCGTTGGCATGCAGGATTTGAGGAGGGGCGGCGGTGAAGCCATCTACGCCCCAAGGGAGCGAGTGCAATGAGCGCGAACGTGTGTAAATTCGATTGGCTCAAGGGCGAACGTGGAAAGCGGCTCGCCTGTGTCGTTCACGCGAATCATCCGAAGCACTCCACCATTGCGATTCTGCCGGGCTTTGAAACCTTGGCGGAGCTCGCCCGCGAAGAGCGGTTGACGGGCGTCGCGCTGGAGGATGCACGCGGGGCAGCGCGGGAAGAGCGAGCCTTCGCGCAATCCATTCGCGACGCCGCGGACGACGATCATCGCGCCGGCCGGCCCGCGTTCAGGTGAAGTCGGAGGCGAGGCGTAAAGGTGGGCATCATGGACCGAAGCTGTGAAGACCGAGTTTTCCGGCGCGCGTGGGAATGCAGCGCCCTATGGCGCAGTGCGCCAAAGCACCAGGACGAGCGCGCCAAGCTCACCTGCGGCTTTACCCTTGACCGACCGAATCGGCGCCGCAAATTGGCGTGTAGCGCGTTTTCGGAATTCGGAACGGGGCTTCGGCCACAGTCGCCTGATACCACCATGATTCGGGCGCTCGGGGAACTGACAATTTTACGGCTAGGATTTTCGCATGTAGCTTATGCTCCAAGAAAAAATCAGCAGGAATTCGCACCGAAAGGGCTACATGCTCAACCGGGATTCAACGGGTTAGCCTGTGGATTCCTCTCGTCACGTCTGATAACAGACATTCGGTTAAGTTGCAATCGCCTGAAAAAAAAGGGCTTGTTTCGATGAAATTCGGCGGTGAAAACAAAGAGCTTCCTCAATGCCCGAGTGACGTGCTGCGCGCGATGGAAGCGGCGGGCGCCCGGTTCTGGGTTGAAGGCGACGCGGACGGCGGGCTCCTGGTATGGTGCGTGTCCCCAGATGTGCCACGTCACTTGATCCGGAAGGCAAAGAAGCACCGCCATGCGATCGCCCGGGCCGTCTTCCTCCGTCAGTTGCTCGCGGGATGGGAACCGAAGCCCGACGAGCGGAGAAACTGAATGAGCAAGCCATTCAAAATTGGCGATGTTGTAAAAAAAAGCGAATTCGGCCAGCCTGGCCGCGTCGTCGGGTTTGTGGCCGACGGTCGGGTCAAAGTCGAGTTCCGTAGCGTCCTGTGGTTCCGGCCCGATGAGCTTCGGCCGGCGGAGTCAAAAGATGGCGACCGAGCCCGGCCCAATCGCGACGAAGAGCCTCAGCGGCGACTTTCCCGACTGGGGCCTGTTGACCGTTATCGCCCGGACTGAGCCGGGCACATGATGGGAGGGCCGGATGACGGCTCCTGGCAATTCCTGGCACAGGGATGGCAAAACAAGCGGGGAAAATCGGCCGAAAGTGGGAACTTCTGCTCGCGGCGCTGCTCACCCGGCCGACGATCAAGGAAGCAGCGGAAGAGGCTGGCATGAGCCTCCGGACGGCCATGAGGGCCTTGGCCGATCCGGTTTTCCGCGAGGCTCTGCAAGCGGCGAAGCGTCAAGTCTTGCGAGTCGCGATGACCCGACTAACGATCAACACGGCGGCCGCGGTGGACACGCTTGCGGAGATTTACGCAGACCAGAAGGCGCCCGCATCGGCTCGAGTGTCAGCGAGCGCAAATACAATCCGGCTGGCCTTGGACGATCACCTTCAGGACGACCTGGCCGGGCGGATCGCGAAGTTGGAGCGGCAATCCGATGACGACGCATGACCTTGAAAACCGCGTGCTGAAACTCGAAGGGAAAAGCAAAGCCGCGGATGTTTTGCTCACTTTCGCGGACGGCTCGACGCGGGCGATCCATGTCCCCGATGCTGTTGCCCTGCTGATTAACGCGATGCATCGACGGAGTGATGAACTTGAAGGCCGGGCCACTGAGCCAAACGAGATACTCGATTTGCTGGAAAAGTGTGCTGATTTGAAGGAGCCGCGAGGCTGGCATGTGATCGCACTTGCTGCGTGCTGCGTTCAAGCAAAGAAAAAAAACGGTTTGCGGCCAACCGTGAAAATCGACGACGAGAAGTAAATTCAACCTGGAGGTGCTTTTTATGAAACTTCGACAAACGGAACGGACTTCGATGGATCCTTCGACGGCAAAGGGGGCTGCGGCGCGAGTGCCGCGGGCGGCGGATACCGTCGATGTGAAAATGCCAATCACTCCAATCGAGCAACCGAGGACAGTGCTGACGAAAGCTGGAATCAAATATGTCGGCTCGCAACCTGCCGATTTCGTCGAGGAGGCACAGTGAACATTGAAAAATTCGAGAACGATTTGCGAACCGGGCTCGCGAAGATCGCGGGCCGAGCTACTTCTTACCATGACACCGAGATCGCCCTGCCCTTGGGCGCGCCCCTGATTACCGGGTTGCATTTCTGGGCCGAGCGCGAACTTGCGGAGGCGCGAACACCGGCCGAGCGGGCTTTCCTTTCGCAGTATATCGACGGCGCCCGCAAGACCGAGGAAACCGAGAATGCGCGCTTCCTGGCAGACCTTGAGGAACTCAAGCGCTTAGTCGGGGAGCATCAACGGCGCAAGCCGGCTCCTGCAAATTCCGCGCGAAGCTACGCTCGTGACCGGCGCCCGGTCGTTTCGCAGATGCGAAGCTGCGCTTTCGATTCCGCGAGCTTTCCGCTTTGCGCCGAGTACTTGCCCGATTCGAGCGAACCGGCAGCCGCAGCGATCGCGCGGCTCGAAACAGTCGCGCGGGAAAAGTCCAAGCCCGCGATCAAAGGCTTTTTTGCGGGCCTGCGGATCCATGCCGCAGACATCGGAAGAGATTCTCGCGTCCGCGATTTGAACCCCGCGTCGGTGGAAGGAATCTTGGCAGGCTTGAGTCGGTTTGGTGCATTGCGGCCGCTAGCGTCCGTCCTGGCAGCGAGCGAGAATACGCCTTTCTATTTGCGACCGGACCCGCCTCCGGTCGGAAAGTCGTATAGCTGTGAAAGATAATACGATACGAGAGGAGAAGCTATGTTCAAACGTCGAAGCATTTTCGAACCCGAGGTGACGATGGGCTCTCGATTCAGCGGCGTGGTTCATCCGATCATGCCGGAGCCCGCAATGCCTCAAGCGGCGCCCGTACCTGCGGAGCCCGCGAAGCAAGAGCCTGGCTCCGCACTGCTCAAAGCCTTGAGCGACACGGTGTCAGAACCCTTCCGTTCCGAACAAAGCGCGCTTCTCCGGGACGCGACGGCTTTCGCGGCTCGCGTTGACGATTTTCTGGCCCGCGTGCACGACGAGAAGCTGGAGGGCGCAACCGCGGAACACGCCGATTTGAAGGAGCAATGCCGGCGGCAGCGAGCAACCGTGGCCCGGCTTCGCGAGGAGAATCTTGGATTCTTGACGCGGCTTTCCACGATCACGATGAACGCGGGCGGCCCATTGTCCGAGCTACGCGAGGCGGAAGGGGATTTCCCTTCCGAGGACGACTGGCCCACCGATAAGCAACTCCAAACGGCGCAAGCCCGCATCGACCGGGCGCGTGAAGCCTTCCGCAAGAGCGAAGAGGAAAAGGTAGCGGCCGTCGCGGCCTATAACGAAAGCTGCGCGAAGCTCGCGGAAGAGGCGAAGCTCCTCGCGTCGCTCGCGAGCAAGGAGAAACTTCTGCGCGGCGCCATCCGGGGGGAAATAGTGCGCGATCCGGAGACGGGCCTTTCCGCAGTGCCGCGCCTTTGAGCTTGGAGGGGCGTACCGAACGGCGCCCTAACAAGGGCCGGGGCGCGGACTCGCATTCGCACCCCGGTCAATGCCAAGGAGTGTTGTGTGCTGAACGCGGCCGAAATAGCAGCGGAAAAAAAGAAGCTCGCCCGATTGCTTGAGGCGCAAGCCCGGCAATGGGCGGATTTGAAATTCTGCCCGTTTGTCTCCGAAGAGCGGCGCCGAGCCCGCGTGCTCGAATTGCGGAGCCGGGCCCGGACCCTCAAGCGATCCGCCCAAAAAAGCCTCGCGGAAGGCGCGCATGGACCGAAGTTTGGCATCTACATCTGAAATCTGTAGCAGGGAAATTCCGATATATCGCAAAAATCCCAATCCAGCAAAACGCGCCGAGCAGCGGGCCGGGGAGCTTCTGAGGGAAACCACGCGATCAAAGGGTACGCCTGGACCAGGACGGGGAAAGAAGGGACAAAAGGCTATCCGACAAAAGGATAGGGTTTTACAACCCAAAACACTTGCTGAAATAGGAATCACTGCAAATCAATCTTCCGACTGGCAGAAACTCGCGGACGTTCCCAAGGAAAAGTTTGAAAAGCTGGTCGTGCAGCCCGCGGCTTGATCTTCCTTCCCTTCGCTCATTCCTGATTTTCAAAAATGGGGTAGAAAAAACGCGCGACGATTCGATTTAAGAGGCGTACGCGAGCCGGAAAAAAGAAATTCTCGGGGAATTTGGGAGCGCGAATCCCTTGTGACGTGAATTGTGACGTAACCCCACCTGATAAGCCCCTGTATGCAGTCATCCGCAACAATTGCGAGAGCCGAACTCGACATGCTCAAAAGACGCATGGATACGGGCTGAAACGCGATTGTTGCGGATCGCTGCCAATGATAATTCCTGTTCTCATAACCCAAAGGTCGCTGGTTCAAATCCAGCCCCCGCAACCAACACTATCATACGCACACGAGCTACGCTCAAATCAGACGAGGGACTGATAGGGATGGATAGCCCTATACTCCCGAGAGTCCCTCCCCCCTTCAGGTACAAATCTCCTCTTTCGGTAGAACCATCTTTACGCCCCGGCTGTGTGCTTCCCGCTGCTGGTCGCTGCCCCCCCTTTTTCCCTTAGATATCGCGCGACGTCTGAGCGTTTGCATGGCGCATCAAATCGTGTTGAGTTTCGATGTGCGCGCTCGTCCGCTTGAGCCATGCCCGGCGACTGTAACAGAAGGTGTGCCAGCCGATCGCGCCGGGCCCAGTCCCTACTGCGGCTGGTTTGATCTGCGATCGAGGATGCTCTGCCGCCAATCGGCTTCCTCGTGCCGAGATCTGGGAAGATGAAGTCGTCCGGCCCCTTGTTGGGGTAAGGCGTTTCGTCCCGCCGGCGCAAGATTTCCGGCGCGAGATTTGGACCGAGCGGTAGATTTCCGAAACACGCACTCGGAAGAGTGGTAGCACTTATGGCAGGTTCATCGAGTCCAAGTCTCCCTGGAATGTGTTAGCGGCCGAAATGTCACTCCTCGCACCGAACCCTACGCGGGGTCGTCGCACGTCGGGATTCTGCGCATCAGCTTTGGATGATTCAGACAATTCCCCTGCAAAACCGCGCAAATTGATCTGCCGGCCTCCTTTTGACTGGGGGGTTTCACGCAACTAATTCGCTTATTCCCAGCTATTTGGGGGGGCCGTTGAAATTTTCTGCGAAAACGGTGAAAGGCTAGGACAACTAGTTCCCCAAACCCTATCTCTACGCCATGCGCCGAGCCCATGCTTTGGCATCAGTGTTGCCTTGCTCTCTTTTAGATACCATCTCCCGGGTGGGGGTGCTATCCCCATGTTGGCATTTGGGCGCCCTAGGGTTCCTGAGACCCGAGGCAATACTCTCGACTCCCCCGGTGAAAGGGCCGCGACCCAGCGGTCAGCAGATAGCCTAAACCTCAAAACCATACCAATAAAGCCAGACCCACAGCAGTGTCAGCGGTTATTGCTGAGGCGAGGGCTCCCTTCAAATGAGCCCGCTACCCACATTCCTCTAAGCCAATATCACCATCCAAGCCCGCGGTTTCGGGGGGAGGTGTGACATGTTACCCGTCCCCACCACGTGCCCGTTCTGCGCTTGTGGCTGCGGGTTTTCCTTGTTACCGAACAACGGCAGCTCGGTGGGTGTGACGCCGAGCGAAACCCACTCCGTGTCCCTGGGAAGGCTCTGCGCCAGGGGGTGGAATGCTCATGAAGCTGCCCGCTGGGGTAACCGCTTGAGCCAACCGATGGTCAACCGGAACGGAAAGCAGGAGTTTGTTTCGTGGGACGAGGCGCTTGGTCACATTGCCGCGCGCATCAAGAATTTGACCAATGCGGGCAAGTCTGTGGGCGTGCTTGGTTCTGCCCGAGCCACCAATGAGGAGAACTTTCTGGCCGGCAAGCTTGCCCGGGCTGGTCTCCAAACCAACAATCTCGATTTCTCTTACCGTTCCATTTGTGGCCCGCTATTGACCGGCCTTGAAGAAATATGCGGCGAATCCACTCCTTCCATCAGTCTGCATGACATCGAATCAAGCCAAACGATCTTGCTGATTGAAGGTAATTTGGCTGCGACGCACCCGCGGGCTGCTTCGGCGGTGATGGCCGCAGTAGAAAAGGGCGCTCACCTAGTAACCATAGCCCATGCCAAGACGCAAATTTCGCGCTTGGCTTGCGCGCTGTTATCTGCTGCGCCGGGTAGTGAAGGGGAAGTGATCGATGGTCTGCTCGCCGCGGTCCTACAGCTTGGGCTGGAAGATCAAGCGTCGGTTAGGGTCCATTGTGAAGGGTATCACGCAATGCGGCGTGACCTGGAGACTATCAAGATAACCGCAGAGATGCGCCAGGCGGCGGAGTGGATCGCCCGAGCCACGCGGGCGACATTCTTGATTCCCCCGGTCAGTGGGGAGGGCCTCCCCTCTCGCAGAGAGGCTGCCGCTCTTGCCACCCTGGCCGCAATCACGGGACATCAGGGCCGGCGGGGTTCCGGGCTGATGCCGCTTCTGGCGCGGAGCAATGCGCGTGGGGCCTGCGACATGGGAGTCGCGCCGGATCGCCTTCCCGGTTATCAACCATTGGATGACAACGAATCTCAGCGACGTTTGCAAGGTCTTTGGGGTAAGAGACTTCCCTCAACCCCTGGTTTGAACGTAGAGAACATGTTGCATTCCGTGAGCGCCCTGGTTGTATTAGCCGACGATCCCCCTGCGGTGTTGCCGATGGGCCAGCGGGCGATCGCGGCGCTGGGGGGGATCGAGTTCCTGGTGGTCCTGGATGCCTTCCTCACCCCCACCGCGCAGATGGCCCACGTCGTACTGCCGATTGCGAGCTTTGCTGAGACGGAAGGGACGGTCACCAGCATGGAAGGCAGAGTTCAGAGACTCCATGTTGCCGCCGATCCGCCGGGCGAAGCGCGCCCTGGATGGCAGGTGCTTGCGGAGCTTTGCGCGCGATTCGATGTGGGCACATCGTACCGTTCGGCTCAAGATGTCCTCCGCGAAGTGGGATGTGCTGCGCCAAGGTACGCACACGTGAGCCAATGCGAGGATGTGTGGGGCGGCATAGGTGTGGCAAAAGACTCCGACGGCGGGAAGTTCAGACTTTCTGCCGCTAAAGTGCCCACACTGACCTCTGCTGAAGGTCAGCATGTGCTGGTGCGTGAGGGCGATTATGACTGGGGTCGTGACCCGCTCGTTTCATTTTCTCCGACATTAAGTCGCGACTTTCAGTCAGAGCGAAAGCTTTTTCCGAATGGTTTCGTTGAGATGTGCAAGCAGGATGCCGATGGAGTGGGCGTTCATCCGGGGCGGCCGGTCAGATTGACCTCCGTTTATGGCGAGGCGGTGGTTCCCCTTCGGGTGAGGGCCGACGTCAAGCCCGGCGTGCTGCTGGTGCCTTTTGCCTTTCGCGATCATCTTGCCAACGTGTTGGGAAATCATAGTGTTACGGCCGTTAAGGTAGAACAGGCCTAAGGGGCCGGCAATGGTCTTCACACTACCCAGAGAAGGTACGACCCGATGGCTTGAGAAGCTCCTGGAGGCTGGAGAGGTCATCGCTCCAGTTCGAGGTCCTTGCGGGGATGTCATCTTCCGCACGCTCCGTGCCCCCACCGAGGTCCTGTGGGATTTCGAGAACCCTCTTCACCCACCGAAGCAATTTGTCCTGCCGCAGACTGATCCCCTGGTCAAAATCAAGCTCAACGGGCAGCGCCACGAGGTTGAGCCCATTTACGATGATGTCCCCCGCACGCTCTTCAACGTGCGCAGTTGTGATGTGGCAGGAATTGCCTTCCTCACTCGCATGCACGAAGCGGAGCCCGCCGATGCTTCCTACCTTCGCCGTGCCCAAAACCTCACCGTCATCAGCCTGGCATGCACCACTCCTTGCCCGGCGGGTTTCTGTGTCTGTACGGACTCCGGACCCTTCTTGAGCGTCGGTTACGACCTGCAACTGACAGATCTCGGCGGAAGCTTTCTCGTCGAGGTCGGCAGCGAAAAGGGTGAGACGGCGATGTCCAAGGCTCCGGACCTTTTCCGGAAAGCTACGGAACATGACGTAGCCAAGCGCAAGGCACTCGAGGCAGCAGCGAAAACCCGTTTTGGGCCGGAGACCTGCCATTTTGGCTCGGCCATGCGACGCATTTCGACCGGGCGCGTGCCCGATGCCCTGTGGGAGAAGATGGCGGACTGGTGTCTCGAGTGCGGCGGTTGCAACTTTGTGTGCCCCACCTGCTACTGCTTCAGCGTGAAGGACCTCCGCCAGAATGGCTCTTGGGTACGCTGCCGCACGTGGGATTCCTGCCAGTACGCCGCCTTTACGCTGGAGGCTTCCGGCCACAATCCGCGGGCGCAGCGCAAGGAGCGGATGAAACGCCGCTTCTTCCACAAAGTCAGTGCGCAGTACTACTCCCGCGACAGCGCGGTGGGGTGCGTGGGCTGCGGGAGGTGCATCAAGACGTGCTTAGGCTCGACGCACATGCCGGCGGTAGTCGCCGCCATCAGGAAGGGGAAATGGCATGAATGATGTTTTCCTTCCGGATATAGCCCGCCTCGAGAAGGTCCGGGATGAAACGCCTGACACCAAGACCTTCACTTTGCGCTTCCGCGACCACGCGGATGGGAACCATTTTCATTTCCTTCCCGGGCAATTCCTGGAGCTATCCGTATTCGGATGCGGTGAGGCGCCGTTTTGCATTGCCTCCAGCCCCACACGGCCCGGCGTCCTGGAAACCACGGTCCGGCGCACCGGGCAGTTGACCGATCAGTTGCACCGGCTCGGAAGTGGCGACGAGGTAGGCATCCGCGGTCCCTTTGGCAACGGCTTCGACGTGCAAGCGGCTTGCGGCAAAGACTTGCTTTTTGTGGCTGGGGGGATTGGATTGCCCCCGCTGCGCAGTTTGATTTGGAACGTCCTGGATGAGCGGGACGATTATGGCAAAGTGACCATTCTATACGGCGCGCGGACGCCGTCGGACTTGGTTTACAAGGATGAGCTCGTAGAGTGGGGCAAGCGCTCGGATGTGGAACTGCTGGTTACCGTGGACGTGGCCCCGCACGAGTGGACGGGAAATGTCGGGGTAGTACCCATTCTGTTCCAGAAGGTCACCCTTCACCCGGAATCGACCCTTGCCTATGTGTGCGGCCCGCCAATCATGATCCGGTTTGTGGTCCGGGATCTTCTTGCCCGCGGGTTCAAAGAGGAGTCAGTCATCTCGACCTTGGAACGCATGATGCAGTGTGGCATCGGCAAATGCAATCACTGTGCCATTGGCCATCGCTATGTCTGCCGCGACGGACCGGTTTTTAACTATCACCAGATCGCGGAGTTGGTGGAATAGCGACCATGGACTTACAACAACAGCTCGCCGCGGGTATTCAAGGCAACGTCGTCGTCATGGGCATTGGCAATCCCTGCCGTGGTGACGACGCTGCCGGCAGCCTGGTAGCTCAAAAAATCAACGCTGCCCCCGGCGTACGCGTAATCGATGCCCAGGAGGTTCCGGAAAGCTACGTGCGCCAAGTGGTAGGCGAGGGGCCCGACACCGTGGTGCTGATCGATTCCGTTGATCTCAATTCCGCCCCCGGCTCTGTCGCGGTGTTGGATAAGGATCAAGTGGCGGGTTATTGGCCGAGCACGCACCGCGTGCCCCTGACCCTGCTGATGGACTACCTCGCGCGGGAAACCCATGCCCGCGTCTGTCTGATTGCTATTCAGCCGCGTGGGACGGGTTTTATGCAACCCATGAGCGGAGAGGTGCACGCGAGCGTGGCGGGAATCGCCCGCGTGTTGAACGATGTTTTCGAGGCTGCGCGCCGTAGCGAGCCGCAGAGTCGTAGCGCCGGGCTTTAGCCCAGCACTTGGAGTGCGGCCGCCAAGCGGCCGCCGCGGCAGTCGCGCCGATGAGAGGAAGCGTATGGACGTGATCACCTCAATTGCCGTCCTCATACTGATCCTGCCCGCAGCGGGAGCTCTCTTATCCGCGCTCCTCAAGGACCGGGCCCGCCCCGCGGCGGTAGCGATTGCCGCCACGGCGACCGGCCTGGCGGTGTGGCTTACGTTCTCCACCTACCATGCCGGCCTAAAGGCCGGCGCTACGTTCGGCGCGTCTTTCACCCGAATGTTGGGGGGGCTTCCCTGGCTGCGCGGCATTGTCGATGCACCCATCTTCGGGGTTCTTATCGATCCGCTGGCTTCCGTGATGCTGCTGGTGGCGGTGCCGATCGGATTCCTCACCGTCCTCTATTCCACTTCCTACCTTACCGACAAAAACGCGGAGCACCCGGTAGGGAGTGAGCATTACGGCCGTTACTATTTCTGGCTCATGCTCTTCATCGCCAGCATGGTCGGCGTGGCCATTGCACCGAATTTTTTCCAACTGTTCGTCTTCTGGGAAATGACGACTTTGTGCTCGTGGGCGCTGATCTCTTTCCGCCAGGACGAGAAGAGCTTACGGGCGGGATTCAAGGCCCTTTTGATGACCCACGTCGGAAGTGCCTTCTTCTTGCTGGCGATCCTTATTATTTTTGCCCGTACCAATTCATTTGATTTCTCCGCTATCGGCCGGCTGCCCGAGGGTCTGAAATCATGGGTTTTACTCTTTCTGCTGATTGCCGCCTGGGCGAAGGCAGCGCAAGTGCCCCTGCAAACGTGGCTGCCGGATGCCATGGAAGCGCCCACTCCCATTAGCGCCTATCTGCACGCCGCGGCCATGGTCAAGGCCGGCGTATTCCTGATGGCCAGAACGGTGAGTAGCGGGTGGGACATTCCACCGAAGATGGCTTTGCTGATGGCCGGCATGGCGCTGCTCACCATTTTTGTCGCTCTCTCTTTCTATTTCGTTCAGGATGATCTGAAGCGGTTGCTTGCCTACTCCACCATCGCTCATCTCGGATACGTGATGCTGGGCATCGCCATGGGAGGTCTGGGATCAACCCTGGCGTTCCGGGGCGCCGTATTGCACATCATCTGCCACGGCTATAGCAAGGCCACCCTCTTCTTTTGCGCCGGCTCCATCGCCTATGTCACCGGAACTCGCAAAATATCGGCCCTGCGCGGCCTGGGAAAGATTATGCCGCTCACGGCCACGGCATTTTTCGTCGGCCTCCTGAGTGTTACCGGAGTTCCACCCCTGGCCTGCTTCTGGAGCAAGTTCATGATCCTCTCGGGCGCCATGCGCCTTTCCGGCCCCATTGGACCGCTCATCGTCATCTTCATCCTTTGCGAAACGCTGGTCTCCTTCGGATGGATGCTTTACATCGCGCAAAAGATCTTCCTGGGCGCGCCCCTGGTGGCGGTGGATGTCCCGGTCGATCCCCCGTGGCCCATGGATTCCACTTTGGTCATCCTGATGATCGGCTGTGTGGTAGCCCCGCTGGTGGGGATGCCGCTGGTGCAATTGATTGGGAAATAAAATGGTTCATTCCGTTTGCGACTTGAAAGGGCGACGTTATGGGCTTTCCGCGAGGCTGGCGGGAGAATCTCGTAGCGCGGGCGTCCCGCCCGCTGTCGCGGGAGCGTCCCGCTCCCGCGAATTGCGCGGGCAGGATGCCCACGCCCCAGCGGGCGAGACGCCCGCGCTACGACGGTTAGTGGGGAAATAGCATGGACAATGCCGTTCGCAACATCGAAGCCAGCATCGTGATCCTGATTGTGGGTTCCCTGGTGAGCCTGCTTTTTGCGCGTAACCGGAAATTGTGCGGCTGGGTCAGCTTCGCTTTCGTTTGCGCCTCATCGCTGTTCACCGGACTCGCAGTGGTAGGAGCCTGCACCGTCGCCTCGGGCGAACAGACGCTCCTATCGTTGCCCCAACTGGGCGCCAGCTTCACGCTGCGGGTTGACCCCTTGAGCGCCATCTTCCTGGGCATTGTGGCCGTGATTGCCCTGCTGAGCGCGCTGTACTCCGTCCGCTACATGGAGCACTACAGGCACGATAAGGTGGGGAAGTTCTTCCCGCTTCTTCTCCTCTGCATCGCCAGCATGACGGGAGTTCTGGTGTGCACGGATTTCTTCTTCTTCCTCATTTTCTGGGAATCCATGACCTTGACGTCCTACTTCCTGGTGACGTTTGAGAGCGAGAACCCCGCGAGCCAGCGAGCTGGCCTGAAGTATTTCATCATCACCCACGGCGCAACCCTGTGCATGGTGGCCGCGGCGCTGGTGCTCTGGAGGACATCCGGCTCGTTTTCTTTCGATGCCATCCGGCATGCACTGTCCGCGCTGCTGATCACTCGGCCATTCCTGGCCAACACGACCATCTTTCTCTTCTTCCTGGGGTTTGCCACCAAAGCGGGAATCCTGCCCATGGGCGATTGGCTCCCCGATGCCCATCCCGTGGCCCCTTCCGGCATGAGCGCCACGCTTTCGGGCGCGCTCGTCAAACTGGGAATCTATGGGCTGATTCGCCTTTTCTGTTCATTTTTGCTGGCGTCACCCTCGCTGCAGATCTGGGGAATCATTCTGGCCCTCGCTGGCACGGGATCGCTTTTCGTCGGGACATTGACCGCCCTGCGGCAGACCGACACCAAGCGCCTGATGGCCTTCCACACCATCGGGCAAATCGGTTACATCTGCCTGGGGCTGGGCGTGGGCGTCTACTGCTTGCAGTCGTACCCGGCGCTGGCCTCGATTGCTCTGGCGGGAGCGATTTTGCACGCGGTAAACCATGCCTGCTTCAAGTCGTGCTTGTTCCTGGGAGCGGGGTCGGTGCTTTACCGCACCGGCCTGCGCGACATGGACAAGCTGGGCGGCCTGGCGGCTTTTATGCCCTACACCAGCGGAACAACGACCATCGCCTCATTGAGCATCGCGGGCGTGCCGCCGTTCAACGGATTCACGAGCAAGTGGCTCATCGTTGCCGGGTGCCTGTTGGCGGGAATGCGATTCCCCTTGTTCCTCGTGCTGGGTCTGGTGGCGCTCTTCATTTCGCTCGCCACGCTCGCTTCCTTCCTCAAGGTGCTGGGATCGGTCTTTCTCGGCAAGGCGGATGAGAGCCTGGGAATTAAGGAAGTACCGGTATCCATGGTCGTGCCGCAGGTAGTGCTTGCCGCCCTGTGCGTGCTGTTGGGCATCTTTCCCCAGCTCGTGTTGCGTTTCGTCGGGCATGCCATCGAGGGTGTCACTTCCCTTCCCGCATCGGGACTTGATGCGAGCCGGATCTGGGGTGGACTGTTACTGACGGATGGGTCGCCGGTGGGATTCTGGTCGCCCCTCGCCATCCTGGCCGCCTTGGCCATCCTGGCCTTGATCTCCTATGGCATCCAGCGCGCGGGAGGAGCCCAGGTGCGGTCGGCGCCGGTGTGGTACTGCGGAGAAGAACACGCTCCGGCCACGGTCCGCTACCCCGCCAGCAGTTTCTACCTGCCCTTCAAACACGCTTTCCAGGGAATCTATCCGAGCGGAACAATCCATGTGCCGAAATTCCCGGCTCCGCTTCGGCGGGCGCTTGATTTTGACCGATGGCTGTATACGCCGACCATCAAGATGATTGACCGGGCCGCAGGCCGCGTGAGCAGAACGCACGTCGGAACCCCGCAAGTTTATCTTCTGTGGATAGTGATTGGGGCCGTGATAGTGACAGGAATCCTCCTGTTGGTGCATCGCTGAGGAGATGGGAATGACGATTACCGAGCAGTCGACCGTTACGCGAGTTGAGGAAACCGTTGCCGCACGCTGCGACGGCGCTTTCCTGTCAGGGACGCAGCCGCAGGCCGATACCCTCCATTTCAAGATCGAGAAGCGGGCCATGCGAGCGGTGGTGGAAGCGCTGGCGAGCGAGCTGCACGCGCGCTTCATGATTTCGGTGGGGACGGATACCCGATCCCTCAACGGCGACTTCGCAATCTTGCATCTGTTTTCACTGGATCGCGAGCATCTCTACGTTCTGCTGGAATCTCCCGTTTCCGAAGAGGACCTGAAGGTTGCATCGATCACCGACATCATCCCGGGGGCAAACTGGGCCGAGCGGGAATACCGCGATGCCATCGGCGTGCATCCCGAAGGGCACCCGGATCCACGCCGCCTGCTCCTAGCCGACGACTGGCCGGAAGGCGTCTACCCCTTGCGCCGGGATTTTCCTTATAACTACCAGCCTCCTCGCGCGGAGAATGTTGCCCCGCAGATGCGCGAACCGCCCAAAGGGGCGAGTGTGGTACCGCTGGGGCCTTTCTTTCCCGTACTCGAGGAGCCCTCCTACTGGCGCATGTTCGTGGAAGGCGAGACGATCGTGGGATGCGATACTCGCCTCTTTTACAACCACCGGGGAATTGAAAAGCTCGGCGACAGCGTCATGACCTACGGCCAGATCCCGTATTTGGCCGAGAGAATATGCGGGATTTGCGGCTTCATTCATTCCACCTGCTATTGCCAGGCGGTGGAGAAGGCGGCGGGCATCGAAGCGCCGCGCCGGGCCCGCTACATCCGAACGATCCTGCTGGAGCTGGAGCGCATCCATTCCCATCTGCTCTGGTTGGGCATTGCCGGACACATCATCGGCTTTGAAACGGTGTTGATGCAGACCTGGCGAATCCGTGAGCCGGTCATGTGGCTCTGTGAAGAGATTTCCGGAAACCGCAAGACCTATGGGATGAATACGGTCGGCGGGCTGAGTCGCGATCTCCGCAATGAGACAAAGCCCAAGCTCATCGAGACCCTCGCGCAGGTGGAAAAGGAGACCATCGCCGTTCGCAACGCGGTGGTTGGGGACTCGACGCTTCATGCCCGGACCAAGGGAGTGGGCGTGCTGACCAACGATTGGGCAAAGAAAATCTGTGCGGTGGGCCCGCCGGCCAGAGCTTCGGCGGTGGCCATCGATGCGCGCATCGATCACCCATATGCGGCGTATGACGAACTGCCCCCAAAGATCGCGACCGAAGAGGCGGGGGATGTTTGGGCGCGCGTGCTGGTGCGCGTCAACGAGTTGCTGGATTCGATTCGGCTGGTGCGCGAGGGTCTCGCTTCCCTTCCCGAGGGGCCGATTTGTGCGGAGATCAAGGAGGCGATACCGCCCGGAAGGGTTGGCGTGTCCGTGGTCGAGGCGCCGAGGGGCGAGGCTGTCCACTTTGTCCTGACGGGCGGTGATAACCGGCCATATCGGTGGAGAGTGCGGGCCCCAAGTTATCCGAACCTGCAAGCTCTGCCGGCCATGGTCCAGCAGGCAAACATCGCGGACGTGCCGATTACATTGGGGAGCCTGGACCCCTGTTTCTCCTGTACGGAGCGCCTGGAGACTGTGGATAGAAGGACCCATGAAGTCAGGGTCTATTCCCACGCGGAGATTCTGGAGATGTCCAGAAGGCGCCGTGGAACGTAGCGCCACGTGAGGCAGCGATCATGCGGTTGGGGGGGCCTGCTGCAGGAGGGAGGTTCGCCGTAGAGATTCGGATGGTGTTCATCGCGCGGGCGTTAGCTCTACTGTGGGCTGGATTCTGGATCTCTTTCTTCGTGGCAGAAGGCTGGGCATGGCGCTCGCCTTGGCGGGTGATGGCGTTCTGGGCAGGCGTAGGCCTTGCATTCAGCATCTTGGCACTACTGCCGTGGAAGTGGCAGACAACCGGAGGCGTTCTGCTCGTGGTAACCGGCTTGTTGGTTGCAGTGGGTTATGCATGGTGGTCGACGCCGCGGCTACCGTTCACGAGCCGTGCGATTACGACCGTCGTCTTCGGTGGACCTCCACTCGTAGCTGGGATCCTCTTCCTGATTCATCCTGGGACTCTGAGTGCCCAAAGAGGACATTGAGGAATGATGGCTGGAAAGCTAAAAAGTTACCATCTTGAAATGCAGAACACTCATGGCGGAGGGCTGCGATGACGGTCTGGCACATCAAAGTACTCCTGCTCGGCTTGCTGAACGTGGCGGCCGCTCTACTGCTGTCGCCACTTTGCGAGGGAATCATGCGCAAGATTCGCGCCGCGATCCACTCGCGCATCGGGCCTCCCATCACGCAGCCCTATTGGGACATCTTGAAGCTCCTGGGTAAGGAAGACCTGCGAAGCACGGGGGGAGTGGTCTATGCGGGCCTGCCGGCTCTCACCCTGGCGTCCGTTCTGCTTCTCGCCGCCTTGGTCCCCATGGGCACGCCCGCGCCGCTGGCCTTCGCCGGCGACATGATCGTCGTGATCTACGTCGCGGCGATGAGCGGCGTCGCCATCATGTTGGCGGGGTTCGCCAGCGCGAGTCCTTATGCTTCCATCGGGAGCTCGCGCGAAATGATGATGCTTCTATCGGTTGAACCCATCCTGGCCATTGCCCTTGTTGTCGGCGCGTTCAAGGCAAAAACCCTGGCACTCGGTGGCATTGCCAACTGGCAGGTACAGAATGGTCCCAGCATCAGTTTGGCGATAGCGGGCGTGGCATTTTTCCTCGCGCTGCAAGCCGTGGCAGGTAAGTTGCCGTTCGACATTTCTGAGGCCGACCAGGAAATCATGGGCGGTCCAATGATCGAGCAAAGCGGTCCGCGCCTGGCGCTCTTCCGCTGGGCAATGTGGGTGAAGCAGCTCGTGTTCGCTTTCTTGCTGGTGGAAGTGTTCTTTCCCTGGCCACACTTTGGGATTTACCCGATCGATTTGATCGCGACCGTCGTGAAGGTGCTTGTGGTGCTCGTCCTGGTGACGGTTATTGATGTCGTCAATCCAAGGCTTCGTATCGACCAGGCCATGGGTTATTTCATGCGCGTCGGGGTATCGTCCCTGGCGGCCCTGGCCTTTGCGGTGATTGGGAAGTAGCAGGAGGTTAAGGTGTTCCTGAGCAAACTGCGAGAGGCATGGATTTGCTTGAAGGCGGGGCGCGTGACCCTCGGATACCCGTTTTCACCGCACGAGCCCAAACCTGGATTCCGCGGCAAGATCACTCTCGATGCCGATTTATGCTTCGGATGCGGCGGATGTGCCAATGTCTGCCCGGCCGCCGTGATTGTGGTGTCGGACAGGGAGCAGCACATGAGGTTGCTGGAATTCTTCTGGCGCCGGTGCACGTATTGCGGCCGGTGCGAAGAAGTTTGCCCCGAGGATGCCATCCGCCTCAGCCAACAATTCGAAACCGCCACGAACGCTCCCCAGGATATGTACATGCGGCTCGAGGTTTTCATGGGACCCTGCCAAAGATGCGGCCGATGCTTCCCACCCCCAACAGCGCTCGACCGGATGATGAAAACCGGGTTTAGGGACGGCTTGCATGGAGGGAGAGCATGAACCCGGAAGCGCTGCACACGAATTTGATTGAGACCCTGAGCTTGACCCTGGTGATTACCTCGGTGGCTGCGGTCGAGATGCGGCGGCTTAAGTTCTCGATTGTCGCCTACCTCTGCCAGGCACTCCTGATCGTGGGTCTGCTCCTGAGCTTTGCGGCTGTCAACCATGCACTCTACTGGTGGGCTGCCACCGCCCTGGTCACCAAGGCGATCCTTACACCCTGGGTCCTGTTCCGGGCGATCCGCGGTATAGATGACCGCGAATTGAAGCCGGTCATCGGTTTTGGCCCCTCCGCCGTGATTGCCGCCTTACTGATGTTGGGGTTTTTCCACCTCACCCACAGTCGGACCACGCTTCTCGCGCCCACCGCGATGGCGCAACTCGAGGTGTTCAGAACAAATTTGGCGGTAGCGTCCACGGTTTTCGCGCTGGGCCTGTATGCGGTGCTGACACGACGGGATGCGATCAAAACGGTGATCGGCCTCTGCCTGCTTGAAAACGGCGTGCACCTGAGTTTGGTGAGCCTGGCGCCCGGCTTGCCGGAAACCGCCCTCTTCGGCGTGGCGACGGAGGTGGTTGTGACCGTATTCCTTCTGGTCTACGTGATCGGGGGAGTGCGGCAGGAATTCGGGTCCACGGATACCTTCAGGCTGCATGAATTAAGGTGGTGAATACGATCAAGCGGTTCGGACAAAGGATGTACATATGGCGGGAGACGTCCTGACAGAGACATCAATCGTACCGGCGGTTGTATTCCTCTTACCGATGCTCGCGGGCGCGGTCGTGTTCTCGGCCACGCGCATGGGCCGCACTTTTCAACAATGGATCTGCGTTCTGACCGCGACACTGGTCACCGGGTTGTGCGCCTGGATGGCGTATCGCGTTCTGGAAGGGGTGGTGCTGACCACCTGGAGTGGCGAACTCCGCGTCGATGCCCTGAGCGCCTTGATGGTGGTCATCATTGGCGGCATCGGATTGCTCACCTCGGTTTACTCCGTACGATACCTCGAAGAGCGCATGGCGGAGGCGACTGCCGCGCGCCGCATGCGGATATTCTACGGCCTGCTGATGTGGTTTCTCGGGACCATGCTGTGGGGATGCGTGACCAACAACGTGATCATGTTGTACGTCGCCATTGAAGCCACCACCCTCACCTCCGGCCTCCTCGTCGCCTTCTATTGGGATCGGCGCGCGCTGGAAGCGGGCTACAAATACCTCATGTTGCTCACGATTGGGATTACCTTCGCTTTGTTCGGTTGTGTGTTGCTTTACGCCGGGGCCGCGGCCACGGATAAACTGGCGGGAGCGAGCGCTCTGCTGATCAGCAACATCCGGAACGTGGCGCAATTCATACCGAGCGGCACAGCGGCGATTACCATCGCGTTCCTCGTGATCGGATTCGGGACCAAAGCGGGCATTGCGCCATTTCATCCCTGGCTCCCTGACGCGCATGCGGAGGCGCCGACACCGATTAGCGTGCTGCTTTCAGGCGTGATGATCAAGATGGCGCTGTATGCTATGGCCCGCACGGTGAGCATTTTTTACCCCGCCTGGCCTCAGGTCACGATCTTCCTCGTGGCGCTGGGCGCCTTCACCATGCTGCTCGGCATTATCCTGGCGTTGACCCAAGACGACCTCAAGCGCTTGCTCGCGTATTCATCCGTGAGCCAGATGGGCTATGTGCTGGTCGGCATCGGCCTCGGAACGTACCTGGGATGCTACGGCGGCCTTTATCACTTGCTGAACCATGCCATTTACAAGTCCCTGCTGTTCATGTGCGTGGGTGCGGTGATGTATGCCACGGGCGCGCGGCGAATAACCGAGCTCGGCGGATTGAGAAGGCAGATGCCCATCACGAGCGCGTGTTTCTTTCTTGGGGCACTGGCGATTGCCGGCTTCCCACCGCTCAATGGATTCTGGAGCAAGCTGACCGTCTATCTGGCGCTGGCCAGGGCCGGACTGTGGTGGGCGGCGGCTATTGCCGTTGTGGTGAGTATTTTGACCATGGTCGTTATGGTGCGGGCGGCGTACAGAGTGTTTTGGGGAGAGCGAGGCTCAATCAGCACCCCCACACCGGTTGTGCGGGAAGTGCCGGCGCGCATGTGGGTCCCCATGGTGTTCCTGGCGGGGATGTGCGCACTGCTTGGAATTTACCCGCAAATGCCCTACCCGCTGCTGGATCGTGCCGCAGCGGTTCTGGCCACCCTGGGAAGGTAAAAGGTGGAAATATGCTAAAGGACCTTTGCCGAAAGGCGCTGGGCAAAGCGCTTTGGGTGTATCACGCCAATTGTGGAGCGTGCAACGGATGTGATATCGAAATCATCAATGTCCTAACTCCATATTATGACGCCGAGCGCTTCGGGATCAAGCTCGTGGGGTCGCCCCGGCACGCGGATGTCATATTGATTTCCGGCCCCGTCACCCGGCAAGTCGAGCCGGCGCTGAAAAGGCTGGTGGAAGCCGTTCCCAATCCGAAGCTGACGTTCGCGGTCGGCTCGTGTGCGACGGGAGGCGGCTGCTGGTTCG
>Ga0187872_10001477_pt1 | contig 23777 bp, 35 predicted proteins | sample June2016WEW_16_4_FD_132973 | JGI IMG/M metagenome (GOLD analysis project Ga0187872, IMG submission 132973) | Peatland microbial communities from SPRUCE experiment site at the Marcell Experimental Forest, Minnesota, USA - June2016WEW_16_40 | ecosystem: Environmental > Terrestrial > Soil >...
AATACGGTTCATCCCCGCTAGCGCGGGGAACAGAATATAATCTCAAACCTATCAAAACAAATGCTCGGTTCATCCCCGCTAGCGCGGGGAACAGCTCTGGGAGGTCGCTTATCGCCCTATATTCATCGGTTCATCCCCGCTAGCGAGGGGAACAGTTGGGCAACAACTGGTGCTAATAGTACACCTTCGGTTCATCCCCGCTAGCGCGGGGAACAGTTGCCAATAACACGCCTCATATTTGTATGAACCGGTTCATCCCCGCTAGCGCGGGGAACAGCTTGTTCGCATCTTTGGAATTATTATCCGGCTCGGTTCATCCCCGCTAGCGCGGGGAACAGTCTTGTTGTAAGTTCTTGAATTACTTATCAATTTTAAGCTAACAAAATGGAACCATTCTTGCATACAATCAAAATGGAACATCTGTTTCAAGAGAAACAAATTTTACTAATCTCAATCCATCAAAGTCAATAGGCATTCTTCTATTCTCACCGCATGTATCAAAAGCAAATCCAATATCATCATTGGTAGACCAAGCCAAGATAGCATTTCCTTTTTCTATTTTTGATTTGACAATCTCCCACACTCTTTCTCTAACACGAACAGAATATTGTCCAATAAAAACATTAGAACGAATTTCTACAAATAATCGAGATAAATAACCCCTTAAACGAGGAGGGGCATTTTCAAGTACGAAAACCTGCATCACCAGTTTGCTCCTTATTTGGTATTACTATTGGCATAGCCTCAATATGTGGTTTTGGATGTTGAATCTCTCCTGCTGCAAGAACCTTATCTATACACGGAATTATTCTTTCAAGTAAGTTGTTTTTACGAAAAGAATCTCTACAACGATAACGTGTCTCACGAGAAGGTTCATTAACTTTTTCAGAAGCAACCTTAAAAGCAATAGGAACTACAGTCTCAAACTTAAAAATATCTGCTATATCATAAACAAACGATAATGGTTTACCTGTATGAATAAAACCAATTGCTGGTGCATAACCGGCTGCCAATACAGCAGCTTCACACAAACCATAAAGACAATGAGTAGCCGTACTTAAACATTGATTAATATCATCTCCACTAGAGAAATTATTTATATCATAATTTCTATAATTCCATTTAATTCCATATTGATTAGCAAAAATTTCATACATTGCTTTAACACGAGCTCCTTCAATACCTCTAAGCTGTTCAATACTTCTTTTTTCAGGAGAGGCTTCTCCAAAACGGATTTTATACATCTCACGAACAACTTTTAATCGTAATGTATCATCTAACGCAAGACTAGCTTGATACAACAAATTGTCAGAGCGTGCTCCACCCGGTTGACCAGATGAATAAAGACGTACACCACCTTCTCCAACCCAAATAATTAAACAACCTACTTCAGCGCAAAGAGCAATCGCCGCATGCGTAATACGAGTCCCCGGCTCAAGAAATATACAACAAAAACCACCAACTGGTATTTGAGTTCTAACTCCGTCTTTATCAATCAAAACAACTGCTCCATCAATCACATCAATGTTTCCATAAGAAAGAAAAATCATAGTAGAGCGTTCTCTAATGGGAATTGGATTTGATTCAATTCTCATTTTTTAAGAGCCCTTCCTTCTAATCATATTAACTCTGCGTTGAGCAAACTTACGATTAGAAGAATCAAATGATATAGGCTGATCAGGTATAGAGTCTTTACCATTAGAAAACTTATCCACATCTTCTTGACGAGTAAAGCTTTCTATACTTTTATCTCCAATCAATGGTTTTAATGCCTCAGTTTCTGAATCAAATAAACCAACTAATATAGGCGCTGACGGAATACAACACTTACGACCAAGCCATATCCCCCACACCGGATCTTCTAACCAATTTGCTAAACTTTGCAAAAAGTCTTTATTACCATATAATATAATACCAAAGTTAGCATCTGTAAGATACTCCCTATTTGTTATAACACAATTATCATTCTTATCACCATTTGCTATAATAGTATTTTGAACGGTATGAAAATCATTAAGGCGTCTGACACCAATCTCCTTACCATTGAGAACGCGAGGAATAATTAATGATGTCATATGTAATAATGCAAACTCGGCAATAATTTGTTTTTCAAAATCAGAACCACGGTTCGCTCCGGCGGCAGCACAACACATTCCAATAATAGCACTTTTTGTTGGCATTAAGCCAGTTCTACGCCTATGGTATTGACTATCATAACCCCATGACTGCAAGGGTCCTTGCAACCTAAGGCTTAACCAAGATGAATTAGACGACATGTAATGAAACCTCATTTAAAAATGATCTCAAACCAATATCATGAAGAATGAGAACACGATCTTCATCAAGATTAAACGCTCTTCTATTTGTAGCATATTCGCTTTGAAGTCTCGAAATAGACTCTGGCACATAACCAGAATTTGATTTAATTGCATTTTCAAATGCATTAATCAACTGTATTGGATGACCTTTATCCCTAATAACTCCCATAACATAAACAGGAAGAGTATTTCCATTCATTGTGTTTTTTCTAGCACTTGGAAAAGCCATAATAGTAGATTCAGCAAAAGCCCTAACCACTTTCTGGCGACTCTCAAGACTAATGCTTCCAAGATGATCTTTATCAGCTAACATACTCAAGTTTAATGTTGCAAAACGATAATATACCGCTGAATTAAACTCAAGAGTTCCGATCATTCCAGCTCCAGACTCATCAGAATTTTTAAGATCGTCTACGGCGGAAAAGAAATCAATCTCATTATCAACCTTATGTGTCGATAAAGCGTGAGAAAAACTTGCCGCCCCTTCTACATTAAGAGAAGAATCCTTAGCAACCATTCGACCAAACAAAGAAATATCAGCAGCATCTGTCAACGTTTCAGCATTAATGGCTTTACAGCTTTTTTTTGCGTCTTTAGTTTCCTTAAACTTTTGAGCAATAGTTTTAATTTCAAATGGAGACATAAAATATAATGTCTTCGACTTATTTTGTTCCTTTGATTTTTCATCAAGAATAACTAAATAATCAACAATAGCTTTTGCTCCGTCTTCTGATTCATTTTTAGATAATCCTTGACCCTGCAAGGCATCAAAAAGAGGCTTGTAAATTAATCGTGTCCTTTCACCTTGAAAAAGAGTTGGCTCAATTTCCTTAATATTTTCACGAATAGCTCGCTTAAAACATTGACTCGAAACACGGGCACGTGGAACGCCACCAAACACAGCTGTCTTTGGAGAATTAAGATCATCGCGATTAAGACAAGAAACCGGAACAGACTGAAGAATATGAAGCTCTAAATGTTTCATAATACCTTACCTTTCTTTTAATCAAGAGATTGGAAACAATAACATTAAACCAAAACCAAATGCTTTTGCAGACCCAATACCATTATGATATGCTTCTGCAAATTTTTCAGAATCCATTACTTCAAGTAATCCACGAAACCTGACACTACCATGATATCCATGATTACCTTTTTTTGAGAAATGAGACTCAATCATTGGACTAATTTCTAATGGCTTTAAATCAACTATTGAAAAACCATTCATATTTCCCTTACGATAAATCCACTCTCGCAATTCTTTATCTTTAATAAGCGGGCGCCTTCGACTACGCATTCGTTTACCATCCGCTGTTAACTTATGAGTTCCATCTATTTCTACTTGAACAACAGATTCAACTGGATTAGCGACTAAATCAAAAGCGTAATATTTATGCGATAAAAAAGATTCAGAGATATTGCGTATCTGAAACGCATTCATTGGGCACCAATCTGGACGAATCGGCTCTCTATGAGCCAACATCCATACTCTAATACCACCATCCAATATGTCGATACGCGATAAAAAATCTCGCTTTTGATCTTGCGAACTTGGATAACAAGTCCAGAGTTTTTGATGCCATAAATAAGAATCATTAATACGAAGTCTTCTAATATCTTCTGCACCTAATTCTATACGAACTAACCACGCCATATTATTTCTCCTCTGCTGTCTTGTTATTCCAAAAAGACGAAGCCCAACTTAAAAAAACACCGTCTTTTCCATATCTAATGAACTTTCTTACATCATCTTCAAGACGTTCATAATTAACAGCAATATCTTGTGCTTTTGCCATAAGAATAATTCTAATCAATCTATTCGATAGTTCAGCAAATGAATCGGATGCAAGAAGATTTTGAAATCGCCTTTCAGTAGGCGAAATATTATCACTATTATGACCTCCATCTCTTAGATATTCTATTGTCTTACAAGTTTCTCCAATATTTCCCTTATCTATCTCTTTTGGATGTGTCGCATAAAGTCCAGCAATAAGAGCATTAATGTTATCTTCAATGTTCAGATTGACTCTACTTAACGCCGGATAAGCCCTATGCTTTTTATTAGGAATTAATCCACAACGTAAGTCTGCCATAAATCCACGATCTGATTGATATTTTCTAATACGAGAGACAATACTCATTTTACCTTACCTTTTTTTATAGACTCAGTTTTTTCAAACCAGAAAAATAAGCCTTAATTTGTCTTGGTGTTTTTCGACTACATACAAAATCATATGAATCTTTAACAGATTTTTTCAAAAACTTTTGCCATTCTTCTTGCATTGGAATTGCATTATCAGTCCCAATAGCATTTATATAGTTAATTAAAATATGCAAGTTTTCTTCAACTAATGTCCAATACTGGACAAGCCCATTTAATTTTTCTCTATAATCAAAAGAACTCCCTTTACACACATTTTTTCTATACTCTTCGATAGCAAAACCTAATTTTTCAGATAAATCTTCGGAAAATTTAACCTCTGACTGATATGTATTTTGTCCCTTGTCAGAGCGAAGCTTCGATGGGATATGATATACAGATTCAATAGTGTCTTCTATAGACGCTTTATGACGAACCAAAGCACAAATTATAATATCACAATCTTCATCATCAGATAATGATAAAAGTGATAATGGACCTCCTAAATTATTATTAGTCTTACTTCTTTTCACCAAAATAGCTGCAAGTTCTCTCCAAATAGCTTTCCCAGGCTTACTTCCTAAAAGATATCTTTCTTTTTTGTTTTCAATAATAGTTGCCGATGGTTCTTGTGTAAAGAAAGAATGAACTTTTTTTCCATTTATTGCTCCATAAAACCCAGGATAAACAAAACTCTTAGCATATAAAAGAAACTGTCCATCTTCTTTTAAAAGGAGAAGTCTACTTAATGGAACTAATCTTCCAATGTATGTTTTTGTGGCATTAGTTTCCGCTAAACTATCAGTAAGAGATTTTGGAACCATCTCCCAAATAGGTTTTCCTAAATTATTTGGTCCATATGAATCATTAACATCATCAAATGATGGTATGTTTGAAATTATAGTATCTATAAGATTTGAGCGTCGTATAAATGCATGAAGCATAGAAGCCGGACAACAAGGAGCATCATTACCACCCATATGATCTATTTTTGAGTTACCCCAAATAACACTTGATAACATACCTCCTGGCGAGAAACATTGAAACGTTAATAATCCTAACGCAATGTCTTCTAAAGAAATCTTACGATTTTTATTTGCTCCATCATGATCAAACAATGTAGAATTATTTCCAGTAGCCATATAAAAAAATAATTTTGAAACAGCAGTCCAACTATCGTTATTTACTGGCTTTAATCCAGCGATCTGTAGCCATGGCTTAGTATCATGAAATAACTCAAAAGAATCCCTCCAAGCATCCAAATAGAAAGAGGTTGCGTCAGCAAGTATATTACTTGATTTTTTTAATTCAAGCCACGCATCATAGTCTTTTGGACCTCTCAACGCAGCATGCGATATACAGATTAGCAATCGCATTAGTGCAACACGTTCTTGCGGACGAACAGACAGATCGGATATTAAATGTCCATAAACAAAAGCATCGTGTAAACTTACCATTTTTGGTTTACCATCTAACATCACTACTGGAACCCACGGATCAAATGCTACATTCATAATTATTATCCTATCAATAATAGATACCATATTCATCAGAATATGATATTTGCTTATTTGCAAAAAGACCTATAATATCTATAATATTTGTTGATGATACTTTTCCAATACAAAAATCACCATATAAATATTGATCTAATATTAGAGGAGACTCAACTTTATTAAACAAATATTTAGGAACTCTTACAAGATTATTAAAAATCGATCTTTTAATTGATAAACTAAACTCTTTTGTAAGAGAAACTGTTTCTCCATTTATAAATGAGATTTTATTGCCAATAAAAGATTTGCAAAGAATAACTTGTGCAGTTGGTTGCTCGTTCAATCTAGTTTGAACACCTTCTTCGTCCTCAAGGGCAGGATTCCAAATATTAGAAATTAATTCAGCTTTTTGTTTATAAGCACAAGCTTCGCCATATTCATCTATATATAGTCTTTGCCATTCAGTAGGGTCAGTATCTCGTTCTATATATGTTTCTTCGATTTTACTTCGAATGTCTGTAGGAACATTAATATTAGGTGTTTGTTTCCAAACCTCCAAAGATCTTAATAAGATATAAGGAGAATATACGTCAGCCTTTTTGCCAAGGAACCTTTTAATATCTTTATCATTCATATCTCTAAATTGAGAGAGAGTTTTAGTTTCTTCTAAAATAATAAGAGTTGGTTTTCCACTACGACCAATTCTTTCATGCCTCCATAGTCGACCCATACGTTGTAGCAACATATCTGTTGGAGCTAATTCAGTAATCATAAGATCAGCGTCCAGATCAACACTTTGTTCAACAATTTGGGTTGAAACAAGAATACAACCGCATCGTGTCTTGCCCGATTTATCCAGCCTAGACATCCACTCTTGTTCAAGCTCCTCACGCCTCCAGAATGGAAATCTGGAATGAAGTAGCCCAACTGGAAAAGAACAATTAGTTTCCTTAATTTTTCTATATTGATTCTGAGCAGCTTCAACGGTATTGCAAATCCATAACACAACTTCACTATTATTGGCGGCAGATATTGCTTGCTCAGTAGTAGTATTCGTATCATTAAACTTAATATCAACGCTCTTTTCTGGTGGTGGTTGTGATGAAACAGATTGTGATTCTTTGCCATCCTGATACCCAGATATAAGTGGATATGACAACTCATCAGAACCATTTGATAAAGAAACAAACTGTGATCTTCGTTTACCAGTAAGTGTTGCTGATAGAATAATAACCGTACACCCCAAACCTTTTAGTGTCTCAACAAGCTTATCAATTAATGTTCCAGTGTAAAGATCATACGAATGAACCTCATCAATGATAACAACCTTACCGGCAAGAGCAAAGTGCCTCACGAAAAAATGTTTTGCCGCAACTATTCCAAGCAGCGCTTGATCAATAGTTCCAACACCAAATGGTGCAAGAAGAGCACGTTTAGATGATGAAAACCATCTATTACTAATCCTAGCATCTTCATTACTACTATCACTTATAGAAGGAACCGGACTAGCCAAAGAATCTTTTAACCAAGAGTTGCCGTGAATTAACTTACTATTAATAGTTTTTTGTGAAACAATACGATTAACAAAGTCGTTAACTCTAATATGAATACGATTTGAAGTTGCTTGAGTAGGTAAGGCAAAATATATTCCAGTTGCTTTTCTTTCGCATAATAATTTATAAGCAGCTCCAAGAGCAGCTTCCGTTTTTCCAATACCCATAGGAGCCTCTATAACATAGACTCCAGGTCCTTGGATCATATCTATTGTCTTTAATTGAAGATCGTTTGGCGAAAAATCAAACAAATTATTGAATGAAAGATCTTTTATAATTTCTGGAAGTCCAAAACCAATCTGATTAATAGCTGTTTTTGCTATTTCTAATCTACTATAATCATCTAATGATTTATTTTGTGAAAAATAAAACTCGTCTGAGCCGACCCAATCAGCAACCGTTGTTAATCCGGCTAACCACAAGAAAACAGGAGGATCTTTTGTTAAGGATAGCTGATTATGGTTAATAGAAAAATCTTTTAAAATCTGTATAATATGACTATTTCTTTCATCTTCCCATTTAATACCAGAACTATTTTCTTCAGCACCTTTAATCTCAAAAGTTCTATTTGGATTAGATTTTAATTTGCCATGATGCGCTCCAAGCAATGTAGCTATACTTCTCGCACTCTTTGAATTAACATCAATATCTATTAGCGCTTTTTCAAGTGCTGCATGAGTAACTTTTCCATGATCTGGTTCTGTCTCTGTCTTCCAACAACCTTTTTGTTCAATATCAGTCAAACCATTTTGATCGAGCCAAACTTGACATTTACGCTGAAAACCTGGAGATATTTTACCAATATCATGAAGCGCAACTATAGCACCAATTACATTTTTAGATAATTGAAAACGATCTAAAAACTGAGGAACTATGTCAGCTAAACATATCGCCACATACCCCGTATTAAGAAGATGTTCGTAAACGCTAATGCCTGGCTGATTATTAAGTGTTTTTGCCCAAAAGACAGGAGAAACATTTATCATAAATGATACCTATTACACAAATGATCTGATGCTTCCTCCGCAAGTGAGGAACAATCAAAACCATTAAACTTATCAGAAAGACTGGTCGCTTGCTTGATTAACTTTCGATTAATTTTAGCTCTCTTCCCTGGGAAAGTATATAAAACTTCGTAATCACAAGTAATATAAAATCCATAACTATCTTTTGTATCTTTAATTTCTAACAAAATCTCGGACAATAAAAGTTCTTTCTCTGACTTCATTTCTTTACATAGTTTGCTAATATACTCTGCACTAACCATAAACCCTCTTATCGCTATTAAACTTTCATCTGTTGCGATGAGGATTATATATCACTTATCATAAAAATGTGATAATTATTTATCAATTGTTTGCAATTAAATCATCAAACGATATTTGACCTTCGCCGAAGTCAATGTAAAAATTGCCTTTAACTTCTTTGACAATACCGCCAATAATATCGGTTCCTTTTAACGCGGCGACCAAAGCATCTTTCTTATTCTCCTTTTCTGCGTCTATTGTTCCGCCTTTTGTGTCGCACATAATCCAGCGACCATCGAAAAGATGAATTAGAAAGTCGGGAAAGAAACTACGCTTATGACCTTTGGAATCAATGTAAACAACCGAATAACTTCCTTTATGCCTATCATAATTCCGCGCAATAAACTCAACATTTTCGTTCTTATGAATCATATTCTCGAAAACTTTTTCGATGCCACTCTTCGTTCTTTCTCTATCAACGTAGACCATATCATAAAGAGATCTACTTCCATTTGGAAGAGGAGACGCTACGGTTGGAGAAACAAATCTGCAAACCTCGGGAGGGCTACAATATTCTTCTTTAACAACTTCAACCTCTTCGTATAAAGATTGACACTCTGTAATACTTTCGCCAATTAACCTAATGATAAGAAGAATATTATTAAGGACGAATACCTTGATATCTTTCTTTGATAAACCTTTTCTACCATCAAGAATAGCTTTCTCAATACAGCGAGTATGCTTACTAATATGTTTCAGTTTCAATCGAAGGACACGATCATAAATATCACCAATATCTACCTCATCAACCGTCCGATTAATTCTATCAATTTCTTTAAGCTCCTTCTCGTCGAAATTAATTCGATATGTTTTTAGCACTTCCTCATAAGAAAGATTCTCATTAAACTTATCATTGTGATCCTCAATTTTAGCTCTAAAAATCGGATAGAAGTCTTCTGAAAAATCCTTTGGCTCGAACTCTACAAACCGATCTTTTGGTTCTGTATATTCAGAAACTATATGAGGAAACTTAGAGAAGCTTTCTCTGAAACAATCTCTTATCCTGATCTCACTTTCTCTGGCAAGATTATCTCTCAAATACTCAGCTCCTGTCCAATCTATACAATCATCAAATCCAGAGAATGCAAAAAGATAAAGTGTATCAAGTTCATTTCCATAATGCTTTTGTTCTGGCATTCTTTGCCCACGACCAATCCTTTGAATCTGAACCTTTGCATTAGTGCTTGGGCGAAGTTGAACGATAACTTGAATAGACGGAATATCAACTCCCGTATCAACTGCCTCTTTCGTTATGATAACCTTGGTTTCTGACCAATTACCTTTGCATTCATCTGTATTCTTGGCACCTGAAAGCCAAAGTTTAACTTTACCATTATCTTCCGTCCAACCATATTCAGTTTCTAAAAGAGAAAGAACATCATCGATCTCGGTATTCTTGCCACTCTTATTAGGAATGAAGACAAGTATCTTTGGTAAATATTGAGCATTACATTGGGTGGCGATGTCTGTTAGCTCAATAAGTTTTTCAGCAGCGGCAGCCACACTTTCCGAAGTTGTTAAACATTCGGAGATAACAACATCTTTCTTAATAAGACCAGAAGCACGAACGTCATTGTAAGATATATTCCAAATGAAGTGATAAAAATTAGTCGGCGTTGCCGAAGCTACAATCGTATATGATGGAAGAATAATCTCATTGCGAATCCTCTTGCTCTTCTCAGTATCAGCGTGGGTATGGCTTTCATCAATGATGAGAACAATAGGACAATGAAGTCTTGTATTCTTACACATATCTGGAAAAGATGTTATATCGCCATCTTTCATAGCAATATTAATTGCTTTACCTTCTTTATCCTCTTTATTAAGAATCTCCCAATTGACGACAACGACATTACCTTCCATATTATTCGGACAAGAAATAAGCGCTTCATCAAGAAGAAAAACGCCAATACCAGAATTATTAAGTGACTTTTCTAATGATGCTTTTGATTGCTCAGCAAGCCCACCCTTTCCAATGGTAAGCCAAATAAAAGCTACATTACCATCAAGCTCATTGTGAATCTTTTTAATAGCTTTGGAAAGAATAATCGTTTTTCCGCTGCCAGTCGGCGAATTAAGACAAGAGATTCTTTCTCTTTCGGCAGCTTTAATATGTTCGATTGCATCATTAGCAAGAGCATCTCGTGCCACCTCTTGAAATCTTTTCAGTCGAAACCTTACCGCAGGAGCAGTTTGAGAATATGGTAAAGCAGAAGTAAGCGTTTCTTTTTCAAGAACCTTGGTGTATTTTACATCTTTCAATCTTGCTATCTTTTCGATAGCATTCTCAACATCTTCTTTTGCAACTGTTACTTCCATATTTTCTCTCACTTTTCTTTTTCGTCTTTTCTATTAATGAACTCGTAATAATCTCTTGGATATTCTGAGTCCACACAAATCTCTATCACATTATTTTTGCAGATGGAATCAAGTTTTTGCCTAAATGATTTCTCTTCTGGTTCAATGTAATCATTCCAAATAGCTAGGCAAAAATCATTATTATTGGAAAGGATAGTATACTTCTCAGTTTTCTCAACCTCATTAAAAGCATTATACTTTACCATCAAAAGCGGAGCTATCTTATTATCATCTACAAGCTGAAAGATATGATCGCTTTTTTTACCTTCTTTTGGTAGAGAGGACACTACCATATATTTGAGGTTCTCGTTATCAATTGTTTTGGCAAGCCTTGGATAAGTCACCTCTTCACAAATACCATCTGACAATTTTTCTGACCTCGCATTATTGGTGCAGAGGATAAACTGTCGCGAACCGCCATCTTCTTTATTAAGTTCGGCAACTGCCTGTCCTGTTGTTCCAGAGCCCGCAAAGAAATCAAGAATGATACTATCTTTTTGCGATGCTTGTTGCAGCAGATATTTAATCAAAGGCAGTGGCTTTGGAGTATCAAACAATTTTTCTCCTCCAAAAACCTCAGCTAAACTTTCCGTAGATTCTTGCGTTGAATACCATCCAAGAGCAGTAGTAATGGCTTTCGTGTCGTTAGTGTATGAATCTTTGAATTTCTTCTGGCGCGGTGTCCCGTCACCTTTCTTGGTCTTTGGAAAAAGAATCTTGTCATCAGCAATCATTTGCTCAATTGTCTTTTTGCAAAAAGCCCAATTACCATTATACGATATGCCAGTCTTAGGATCAACTATATCAAAATAGTTGTTTTGCTTTCCTGTCGCCCGTATGTTTTCAGAACGCCATAATCCTCTTGGATCATTATCAGGATTAGCAAATCCATCATCAGTTCTTGTATCTCCATTAAATCGAAACTTATTCGACTTACAATAGCAAAGAATATACTCAGTGTTCATAATTAGCATATTACTTGGCGGAACACCTTTTGCCCCTTGCTTTGTCTGCCAAGTAAAATTGCAAACATAACTGTTCTCGCCAAAAATCTGATCACACAACATCTTTAATTGGAATAGTTCATTATCGTCAATACTAATAAAGATGACACCTTTATCGCTCAACAATTTGTAAGCAATCTCCAATCGTCGCGCCATAAATGAAAGCCATTTACTATGACGAAAACTATCTTCTTCATCAACAAAATCATCGTTGTATACGAAGTCTTTATTGCCAGTATTATATGGAGGATCAATATAGATGACGTCAACTTTTCCTTTATGCGTCCATTGCAACATCTTTAACGCGTGATAATTTTCTCCTTTGATAAGAAGATTATGATGCTTCTTTACATCTCGCACAAAAGACTTTTCTTCATCTTCTGTCAAAAAGATATGATGTGTTTTCATTTGGGAAACACAATCCTCTGATTTATCCTCAAATCTCAATCCATATTTTGACATTTATTTTTCCTTGGTAAAGTATATAAGTATGCGATATTATTAGCATCATTTAACTATTCATATAACTCATACTCGACAAAAACTTTCGGTTCCTCTGGAATAGAGATAACATCTTCAATCGTCGCCTCTCTTACCTCAAACTTTGGATAACCTTTTACTTCTGGACATCGTGCGGAGAGAAAAATGGCACATTCTTTCCATCGCTTCTCCTCGATCAACTTATCAACCTTTGGACGATCCGCATTAGCTTCTTCAAGAAACTTGCTTTGTGCGATATAGTATTTACTTTTCATCGCGGAGACGATGCCCTCATAAGCAACATCATCGACACATCTTACGTGATAACGATCTATCCAATGACAAAAATTAGATACTGCGCGAAAACAAGCTTCTTTCCAAGCAGATTCTTCATCAACATAAAATGTAGTTGAGGTGATAAAATCTTCATTTTCAGAATACTCTTCGCTTTTTAACATCCACACATTATCCATAATATTAATCCTTACCTCATATCATTTGATAGGAAACTAACTACTCCTACTCTTCACACATATTCTAAAAGATAGATATTATCTATTACTTCTTCTTTTCCAAAACCAAAGATACCTTCTTTTCAACTTCATCCAAGAACTGCTTAGCAAGCTTATCTGCTTCTTTCGGCTCAAATGTGCAAAGGTCGAGACAATCAAACTCTTGCCAATCAGCATCGCCTCCCTGATCTATTACCCCAATAATATCCTCATATTTAGAAACAATCTTTTGAAGAGCTTTACAATAAGAGAGCTCTTGTTTAGAGCTCATATTCTCAATCTTTGGAAACTCTTTTGTTCCATCAAGATTAACCTGATGATTCTCATAACCATCATCATCTTCTCCGTGCCAATAACAAACTCTAAACTTCATTTGTTTCTCCTTCCACTTCATTTTCTTCGTTAGCATCTTCGTTATCAAAATCTATATTGTCAGGAAAGCTGAATATAATTTTGCCTGAATGACCATCTTCAATACGCATCAGCTCCCAACCTGCCTCTCTCCATTCATTCCATAATTCTCTGGAGAACTCTGCTTCAAGATTATTGCGAAGAGTAATCGTATATGGAAAACATTGGGCATTCTCTAAGAAGTAAGAGACATTGGTAGAAAAGGATATCTTATACTTTCCTCTATTTCTCCTAATCTTGTTAAAGCTTTCTCTTGCTGTTATCATAATCTTTATTATTCCCTTCCATAATTAATCAATAAGATAGGATACACTAATCAGATAAGATACACTAATCAATAAGATAAGATACTCTGATCTCTGAAAAAGAAACTTCTGATCTAATTTTTCTCTTATCTCTTATATCTCATTTTTTATCGACAAGAACCTCGAACGAACTTTTTTCTCTGCAAATAACCAAAAATGTTTTGGTGCTTTTGTTAGCCTCGCTTCGCAGCGGCTTTCCAAACAAGTACATTCCTTTCGCTGCGAAACTCCGGCTACCAAAATCAATCCGAATACCGATTGCTGCCCCGCGGCTAATCGCTAAAATAACTTTCGTTCGCAAAACGGATCATCGCTCGTTCCGAAAACAAAAGCTATTTTAATGTCATCCTATTGCAAAACTTATTAATGCCCAAAAAAGAATAGCAGCGCCAATAGAATATCCAATTTTCATCGTAAAACTCCTTTTTTAATGATTAGGAACCAATGTTAAAAACAACCTTCTCTCACCGAACAACCCAAAACCTTATTCGTGATGCAAACCTAATTTTAATGTCAAGCAAGCCCTTCTCTCGCTCTCCATATTAATTTTAATCCTTTGCATAAAGTCAAAATAGCTTTGTGATCCCAGCGGAAATCGAATCCGCGTCGTTAGGTTGAGAGCCTAATATTCTACCATTAAACTATGGGACCAAACTTTCTTTTGCGCATCATACGAGTTTCGATCTCGTCCATTCTTCTTCGACAGAGAAGCGGGTTCGCCAGCTCCCTCATGATGCGTATTACCTGATACATTATTATTAGTATCAGTTAGAACAATATTTCTTGCTAATTATCAAATATGTTCCAGAGTCAGATGGTTTCTTTCCCAAGAAAGATAACCATCGATGATTAATAATTTCCAAAAACAAAGAATTATATTCTTCCTCCGACGCATATCCTAATGCAGAAATCATAAGAAGATATTTCTCTCTCGCGACAATCTCCCCCAAATAATCACCTCTTAAATAGGATTCAATACGATTCTTCTCAAATCGATCGATAAACTTGTTTTCCATTGGACTACTTCCATTCACATCGCTTTATTCCGCCGCCGACTAAACTATCTTGCCAATCGGAGCAGACAAATTGCTTTTCAGCATTCTTCTCCTTCGCCGGTGTGTTCGATGGGGCTTTTGAAATTGGAGGAACAATATTTTTTGGTTTTTCAGGTGTCGTCGGCTGCAATGTGTAAAAGTCATTATCGACAGGAGATACAATATCAGCTCCTTCAACTGGACGAACCTCTTTAACAATCTCATCGTGTTGTTGTGTCATCTCAGAAGCAGAACAGGTATTAACCGCAAATACCGCTGCAATAAACATTAAAAAAACACGACTCATAAAATCCTTTCAACGATTAAATATGTCAATATACAAATGACCACTGTAATAATAAAGCTAAGCATATTAATCCTTTTTAATAGCAAAAGATAATGTTCCAGATGAAATCTCAACCCCATTATCTGAAAGAGAGCTATCAAATAGAGTATTTGAAACTCTAACCTGAGAACTAATAAGAGAAAGATTATTCAAGAAAGTATCTTTTGATTCATTAGATGATGCTGAAAAATGAACTCTAATATTGTCAAAAACATTAAGCTTTTCTGCTTTTCTTAATCCTTGAATGAATGAACAAATCTCACGAATATCTCCCTCCTCAATAAGCTCTTTATTTAATGTAGTGTCCAGAAGGACAACAACATTGTTTGAAGACTCCATTGGAAGAGTAGAATCAAATGTTTCAGAAACCAAAACATCATCATAAGAAATCTCAAATGAGAGAATATTAATTGGTGCTTCTTTAAGAGCCTCTAACTCCTCAGAGGATAGATTGGCAATAGCGGAAGCCACATTAGACATTTGTTTTCCGCATCTTCTACCAAGCCTCTTAAAATTAGCTTTTGCAGAAAGCCTTCTCTTCTCAGAGAGACTTCCTGAATATTCAATCTCCTTTACATTTAATTCCTCTTTGAGAAGAGGAATCTCCTCAGAGGAAAATGAAATGTTAGCAATCATTTTTGCTAATGGAACCCTAACCTTAATTGCTGCCTTTGTTCGCAAGTTATGACCTAATGTCGCTGCCAGACGAACTCTTCTCATAGAGAAGATATAACTCTCTTCTTCAAGAGAAAGAGAAACAACTTTTGGATATGAAGATAGATGAATACTCTCACTCTCTCCTAATTCTGAGAAGATATATTCGGAGATAAATGGAATAAATGGCGCGAGAAGCTGACATAATGTATGCAATACATAATGCAATGTTCTAAACGCTTGATCCTTAGAAGGAGACATATTCTCCTTGTAAAAGAACCTTCTCGACAATCTAATATACCAGTTGCACAAATCGTCAAGAAAACAATAAATTGTCGGAAAAATATTTGTCAACTCATAAGAAGAAAGTCTCTTATCAACTTCAATAACAACCTCTTTCAACCTTGAAAGAATCCACTTGTCCAATAATCTAATAGGAGAAAGAACATTTCCATTATCTTTCCAGTTATCAAGAGATACATATTTGTGAAAGAAAGTAAGAACATTTGTCATCGGGAAGAGAAGACATTTGTTAATGGTAGAAAGTTCTTTTTCCTTAAATGCAAATGGTTCTGCTGAGACAGCAGGAGAAGAAAGAAGATAAGCTCTCAAAACATCGGCACCATAATTATCAATGATGTCTGAAACATCAGCAAAATTATTTTTGCTCTTTGACATCTTTGTTCCGTCTTCGGAAAGAACAAGACCAGAGACGATCACATTCTTAAATGGAGCTTTATCGAAAAGCAATGTTGAGATGATAAGGAGCGTATAAAACCATCCTCTTGTCTGATCTAATCCCTCAACAATAAAGTCAGCAGGAAAATTATTCTCTACCTTTTCCTTGTTCTCAAAAGGATAATGATGTTGAGCATACGGCATACAACCAGACTCAAACCAACAGTCAAGAACCTCTGGAACTCTTCTAAACGTCTTTCCATTCTTATTGAAGATAACTTTGTCGAGAACATCTTTATGAAGATCGGAGATATGCTCGCCAGATAACTCTTCTAACTCTTTAATCGAGCCAATGCAAATCGTTTCTCCATCTTCTGCTTGCCAGAGAGGTAGGCATGAGCCCCAGAGTCTATTTCTGGATACATTCCAATCCTTAGCTTCTCTTAACCAATTAGCAAACCTATTCTCTCCAATAGATTCTGGAACCCATTTGATAGTATCATTATTAGCAAGTAATCTATCCTTAATATCTTCAACTCTTACATACCAAGCATCGATTGCCCTATAAATAAGTGGAGAAGATGTTCTCTCACAAAACGGATAATCGTGACGAATGGTTCCGCTTTTGAAGACAACTCCTTTATTAGAAAGATCTTCAATGATCTTTTTATCTGCATCCTTGCAAAAAAGAGGAGCATAATCACCAGCAATAAATCTACCTTCCACATCCAATGGATCAATCATTGATAGATTATGCTGAACTCCGATACGATAATCATCCTCTCCGAAGAGTGGAGCTAAATGAACAGCTCCAGTTCCTTCTTCTGAAGAGACATATGTATCGTTAACGATGGGAAGTTTTTCGTCAGAAAAAAGAGAATGATATTTAGCGCCGAGTAAATCGGAACCAATCATTGTCCGAAGAGTAATCGATTCGTCGAATAGCTTATCGACAAGAGAGGTGGCGACAATATACTTCTCATTATGAAAGAGAACTTCTGAATAGCTAATATTTGGATTGAGACAGACGGCAGCATTGCTTGGCAAAGTCCAAGGCGTCGTCGTATAAACAAGAAGAGAGAAATCAGAATTAACAATCCTAAACTTAACGATTACATAAGGGTCTTCAACATTTCGATAACTATTGGCAATCTCAAAGTTAGATAATGTCGTCTGCAATTTGCAGGAATACGGCATAATCTTTTTGGCTTTATAGATTCTGCCTTGCTCATAAATATTCTTAAAGACCCACCAGACTGATTCCATATAGCTGGAATCCATAGTTTTATATGAGTCATCAAAAGAAACCCAACGACCCATACGAGAAACGGTTTCTCTCCATTGATCTGCGCAAGTGAGAACCGATTCTCGACAGACCCTATTAAACTCTTCAACATTATTAGAAGAAACAATATCTGTTCTTCCAAGACCCATTTTCTTTTGGACTAGCGCCTCGACAGGAACACCATGGCAATCCCAACCCCATTTACGAGGAACGGAAAAGCCAGACATAGTTTTGTATCTTGCGATGACATCTTTAATCGTTCCGACAAGAAGATGTCCATAGTGAGGGATGCCGGTCGCAAAAGGAGGTCCGTCATAAAATACAAAGGTCTCTTGCGAGAGCAAGAGAGACTTCTCAAATGTAGAATCGTTCTTCCAAAATGAAAGAACTTTTTCTTCTACTTCTCTGAATGAATACACTCCTTCTCCTCCTTCATTCTTTTTTCGTCAGCCGCATCTTCTTCGACAAGCAATGATTCTCCTAGCATATGCCCGCAGCAAATACCAACCGCAATGCGTCTTCCATTTTGATGGAGACAATGACAATCATGACCTTTTGTCACGCATTCGGTTCCATCAGAATCATAATGAATAGCTTTGATATTTGGATCAGTTCCGCAGAGAGGACAAATAGCCATTGTTATTCCTTTTACTTTTTAAGTATTCCTTATTTACTTCACCAGTTTTGCAGGACTTTCGACAAGAAGATAACCATCAGTTCCACGCTGAAAAATATTGGTTTTATCCATAAAGGATTCAATCCTTCGGAACAATCGAACATACTTCTCATCAGAAGAGACATCAATATCAAATGCCTCCTTCGCTGCCCTATGAAGATAAACCTTAATGGTAAGATCGGAGATAGGACGAGTATTCCCATATGTAGCATACATATTGCGAACCGTATCTGAAAGAAACTCCTCGGAGACCATTGCGATCTTCGCCATAAAACTCGGCGCGATAATTTCTTGCGTTTTCATTTTTTTTCAATCATTAATAGAAACGATTTCAAGAGCAAGCCCCGCATCAATATTAGATGCGATATATTCTGCCCAAGTAAATGCCTCTTCTCTTGTCCCGAAAATCTTTGCCTCACTTCTATCGGTGAAGAGAACAGCTCCATCACCAATGTAAGAACCATCTTTACTCAATAGAACAAACATAATTATTTCCTCGGATAGTCCCCTTGGACTTCCTCAATCGAAAATGTTTTACTTGCACATGCCGCAGCCTTGCCACCTTCTGCCGCCTTACCGCCAACACCAGCACCTTTGATACAGAACTTGTGCATATCAATAATCTTTTGAGCATCAGCTCTCGTCCCGGCGATGCCATAACATTCGCTTCCTGATACAACTCTATAATAGCTCATATAGTTTCCTCTCTTAATCCTTCTCGTTTTCAGATTGAATATCCTTTGTCTCAATGGAGATAACATTTGACGTTATCAGATATTGTATCTCGTTTGGAAAACTGATCATCATTTTACAGCCAGCCTTAGCAAAATAGTTTTCGTATGTTGCCCATTTATTTTCAACTTTATGATAAGCATGCTCCGCCTCATTAAAATGATAAGTAGAACCAGATGCAGTTTTAACTTCAATAATCTTCATGCTATCCTTTCAACAATCTCCGTGATATTCAATATATGAGATCGAAATAACTTTCGATGTTTCAAAACCAATGTTCTCATCTTCAAGAGAGAAGACTGCCATTTTCTTTCCAATCTCTGGCGAACAAATGCATCTTCCTTTGTGCCAGGGTTCTCCAATCTTACGAAACTCGGAGAGAGCATTATTAATCTGATAGATAGACCCTGATTTAGTTCTCACCTCAATGATGGTCATAGTTATCGGCTCCTTTGAAACTCCCGCTTGTATCTGACATGTTGCTTCGTTCTAAAAGAGTGTCTCTCCTCTTCTTCTACTTGATGAGAGGCTTCTGCTGCTTCTGCCTCATAAGCATGATCGTAGCCACAAACTGGACAAGGATTGTAATCTTTGGGAATATTATTGATGTCAATCATGACTCTTATTTTCGCACCTTAAAGAGCGGTAAGCCTTCGATATGTTTCCAATGCAATCTTTTCCTTTTTCTCGCAATCAATCGCCGCGGCTTTATGCTTTATAGCTTGTGCGGAAAAATAAACATATTCAGCATATACATCAAAGAGAAGCTTCTCGAAACTATTCTTATCCATTTCTAAGAAAACCAATACCTTTCTTAACGAGTCTCAAACCTCTTTTGGAAAACCTTACCACACTCGAAACACGTTTGCTCCCAACCATTCTCATCATCAATTCGCTTGCTCATCGGATGGGAGCAGATTTGTTGAACGGGATAATCATTCATATTGACCTTCCGTCCAGGAGATTTTCCTTTGAGAGAAGAGAGATCACGAACACCTTGACGAGTTACCCCAAACATACTTTTCTTCGACATTAATATTTTCCTTTATTCATTGGGAGGGACGAGTGGCTTATTACTCTTATTGAAAGTTGGCTTGCCATAATAATATGAGCAAACCAAAGAGATAACAAAAAGAACGAATAGAATAACATAAGCAGCGGTTTCCATATTTATCTTTTCCATTTTATGCATTCGTCCAAGACACGACAATATCAAAACACTTTGGACTGCTCGATTCCAATATACAGACATCAAACTCTTCGTTCATAAGGAGGGTCTTAATATGTTCCTCGAAAGTTTGTTCAAGGTTAGTAATCATCTCTGATGTTTTTCCATTTTCTGCTGCCTCACGACAAGCACGAAGGACAGTATTATATGCAGCAGACTTTGACTGCTCAAAAAAATTCTTTGATAAACTCATAGTTTTTCCTTTTCTTCCAATTCAGATTTAGATGTTAAAATTCCAAGCTCCTCATCAAGCTCTTTCTCAATTCTACGAAGTAGCTCATCATTATGTGCCTCTGGCAATCTCAAATATCTCTTTCTTGTGATGAGACTTAACAAAGAGTTACACCATGAGCTAAGCTTAGACAATATTGAATTACACAATGACTTCTTTTTTAAGCTGAACTCGATTGAACAATCTCTCTCATTCAAATCTACCTTCCAACCCGCTGCACGATATTTGTTTTTTAGAATCCTTGCAGCCTCGATTTCTCCGACATAACACTTATCAAGAAATATAAGATAAGGATATGTTGTAGTAACCAAAGGTAGATATATCTCAAGATCTTTTTCAAAGATAGCTAATCGAGCTTGAACATTTTCTTGAAACCTCTTGTCAATATTGTTCAAAACTTCATCGGCAGTAATCATATTACTAACTCCAACTATCTTTGGAAGAACGATTATTCGTCCAAATATTCATCATTATCTTCATCGAGAAACTCAGCCTCAACAATATCCTCTTCGTGTTCCGCGGGATAGACATTGCCAATCTCACGATAGACAAGAGAAAGACCATAATAGACAGTAAGAGAAACGAGAATAGCAATGATGATTGCTATTGAGAGTGCCCAAAACATATTTAGCTATTCGTCGGCGGGTCGGGAGGAGTCTCATCCTTAATGTGGACAGAAGGCTTTCCCTCAGTATATCCCCAGAAGAGGATGACAGTCAAAACAAGAGCAACGGCACCATAGATTAGAGTTTCCATTTTTATTTTTCCTTTCAGTTAGAACCACCATCAATTAAATCAGAACACAAATTATCACAACCAAAGTTATCCGATGAACAAAGAGAGATACATTCATCATATGAAACATCGTCAAGCACTTCCGCGCAGTTGACGATGGGAGGAAGAAAAAGTGCGATAAGAAGAATGTTTCGACTAACAATCAAACTCTTCATTAAACCGAGAAACGAGCTGGTCATATATATCTTTTCCATTGTCTGTCAAAGACAAATAAGAGAAAACTGGTCCGGGATTAAAGCCACATTTCGATGCTCGGCATACATAAGAATATTCTTTGCTCCCTTGTCCTGAGTGGTAGAGAGAGCCGAAAAGATAGTATGCAGAGCAGATGTCATATCTATTGAAGAACATAAAGCCTTAATAAGTTGGAACTGAACATTTAATGATTAGCTTTCCATTGGCAACATCAGAAGATGGAGAAGTAACATATCCAAATGGACATCGCGCCATCGCTTTCTCTCGGCAATGGATCGTATCCGATGGGAGAGGAGAGCAATGGATAATAATGTTTCCATCTTTTGGAGAAGCATTCCAATAAGGAAAGCAAGATATTGAAAAGGACAATGCAAAAATAAGAGCTCTTATCATAGCAAAAGACTATCGGGAGGAGTAATGTATCGAAACGATTTATCGGAATGATCAATCATTGATTTTTCCGCTTTCTTTATTGCTTCTTCTAATGAATTGGCGGATATTCTTTCTGATTCGACATAATGATAATATTGATCCGCGCCATTACACCTTTGTCCTGAGAACTCAAAATTGAATACCATATGTTTTCTCCACTCAAATAATGTTGTCTGGCAAATCTATATATCTGATCTGTTGATCTGTTTTATAGATGGTTTTTTTAGCTATTTCCCAAGCTTTCTCTAATGAGTTTGCTTTATATGTAACTATTTGTCGATAAAAATTATCATTTTCATCTTGTCCAGAATATTCAAAATGAAACTTCATTTTAGCCTTTGTCTTTCTTAATGCGACAAATTGTAAGTATGCCAAGTCTGCATCTAACCAATTACCAATATCTAATTCTCTTCTTAGAAGAGAGTTCATTAATATCTTTTTCTGACGCATTACAATCAGAGACAAACCTTTCATAAGAGAAGTATGGAGAGCCCTTAAAGATGAAAGAGAATGCGTCTATCGCTTTGTCTGCTTCAATCGCATATTTCTCACCCTCATCAATAGAATAACTGCTAACAACAGAATCAGCCTCTTTCGCACGAAAATGAGACGCCTGCTTCAACAACTGCGAAACATATGTTACAGCCAAACAATATTCTTCTTTTGTCATTTTACTCTTTTCCTCCAACTCTTAATTAGTTTTTTCCAAGCTCTAATCTCTTCTTCAAAAAGCCAAGCGTAGAAAGAAAGAATGGCTCCAAAAAATATGAAAGAAGTAACAATAAGAACAAATAGTGGAAACATAATTAAACCTTTTTATCTGAGAGATAGACAACATCAACTAATGCCTGCATAAGATCATCCAATGATGATAGTCCTTTTCCAAGAGAATCTTGGACTACATCAAGATGATTAATTAACATCTCCGCCTCTTCTTTGGTAAGCGAGATGGTGTAATTATTATTCTCTCCAAGCGCTTCGCGTTTGATAAACATATATTTCCCTTAATCAGTTATCAATCCAACCGGGTAGACAATTCCATGGATTACAATTCGATGTGGTGCGTCTAATACCGAAAATATCATTCCTCGATATGAACAGTAGCAGACGACAAGAATAGAGAAAAGACCAATAATAGCTTCAAGCCTCATAGAAAAATTGAATCCTCATCTGGCGATGGAATATATGTGACAATATATTTTGTTGGATTATAATCTCTCATGAAATGAGAACTTTTAACAATAGCCCAAGCATTCTCTAATGAGAGAGCCTTATAAGTATAAACCCAACTTCTCATAGCTCCATTATATGAGTCGATCCAACTTATATTGAAAAGATAACACTTCATAGCAAGATACTCTCTTCTATCGAAGGAAGGTATTTTATGTCTACTACATAATACTGCCAATCATTTTCCAAGCTTCTTCTAACGAATTAGCATTATAAGTATAGACCCAGTTTTTAACTTCAAGAGTTCCATCATCACAATAGCGTACATTGAAATTATACTTTTTCATAAAGAGAGCTTACTTAGAAAGAACATATCCTTCGCCAAGCAACTTCAAAAGCAATCGTCCATTAAGTTTAGGCTCATATCTATATTTCG
>Ga0187872_10001486_pt1 | contig 23628 bp, 16 predicted proteins | sample June2016WEW_16_4_FD_132973 | JGI IMG/M metagenome (GOLD analysis project Ga0187872, IMG submission 132973) | Peatland microbial communities from SPRUCE experiment site at the Marcell Experimental Forest, Minnesota, USA - June2016WEW_16_40 | ecosystem: Environmental > Terrestrial > Soil >...
GACTCCGTGCGTGGCTGCTGACCCATCATCGGCGGCGTCCCTCCTGCATCTCTACTTAACACACATGATGTTCACCACCAACACAAAAACTCGGCTCGAAAGCCGAGTTTTTCAACAGTCTCATATGATTTAGAAACGGCCCAATCGGTCTGGGCTATCCCGCCGCATCAACAGCTTACAACTTGGGCGACAGACGCGCACAAATGGCTCATGCGCGCAGCATGGTGCTTGACCCGGCGTATATTCGCAGGCTAGCATCCGAGAATATTTTCATTGGAGAACGGAATGCTGACGCACGCCGAATTGCTGCAATTGAAGCGGTGGAATACTCCGACGATCTACAACGGCTGGGAGCAGATCACCAAGCACGACCCCGCCCATGAAGGCGTCAACCTGGAAGAAGTGCGCGATTTCATGCCGCAGATGGGACCGATGGTGGGATACGCCGTTACCCTGGTGGTTGAGCCGGGGAATCCCAAACACAAGGAAAACGCCAGCGCACGCGGCGAGTACTTGAAGTACGTGGCATCGATCCCAGGCCCCAAGATCGCGGTTGTCCAGGATCTCGACAAGCCGAACGTCTTCGGCTCTTTCTGGGGTGAGGTACAGTCCAATACCCACCGGGCGCTCGGATGCGTCGGCACCATTACCGATGGGGCAATCCGCGATCTCGACGAGATGACCAACGCGGGCCTGAAGAGTCTGGCGCGGCGGATGTGCGTCGGCCACGCCCACGTTATTCCGGTGCGATGGAATTGCGAGGTCGAAGTCTTCGGACGCAAAATTTCGCCCGGCCAACTGGTCCACGCCGACAAGCACGGGTTTATCGCGATTCCGCCGGAGGATGAGGCGCGCCTCCTGGACGCGGCTGTTTTCATGGACAGCAACGAGTGCAACACGGTGATTCCCGCGGCCAGGGGATCGTTTGGCCTGCCGATCGAGGAAATGTTGCGGCAAATGGATAAGGCGAGAGCCGCGTTCCGTGCCGCCGCGCTGAAGAGATTCCACAGCTAGGGCGTCCGCGCTCTGCTGTGAACCATAGAATGGTGACCTTATATGCATATCACTCTCATCGGCAAATACGCACTGTGGATGTTGGTCCTGTTTGTGCCATCGCAGATCTTCATCGGCTACCTCATGGCCCACAAGGGGAGCCAGAGCGCCAAGCACTACTTCATCAGCGGCAAGGAATTGCCGCTGCTCCTGATGTTCTTCCTCGATTTTGCCAGCGTGCTGGGCGTGGGCAACTTCATCGGCTACGCGGGGAAGGGCTATGAAATTGGCCTGAGCCAGTTTTGGATGATGCTGGGCGAACAGGGTACCAAGGTGCTGTTTGCCGTAACCGTAGCTGGAATCGCCGGACGCTATGCGTATACCACGTTCAACGAGTTCCTGGAACAGGAACTGTTTCACGATAAGTGGTTGCGCGTCCTCGGTGGATTCGCCATGTCGATCCCGATGGTCGCCTGGATCGGGGTGCAGGCCATGGGCTTGGGCACTCTGCTGGCCGTAGTGATGGGAATCGACCCGGTAACAGGCATCTGGATAGCGACCCTGACGGCGGTCATCTACACTGCGATTGGCGGCATGTGGGCGCTGGTTTGGACGGATGTGCTGCAAGGCGGCATAAGGATATTTGTCGGCTTCCTGTTTTTCGGCATCATCTTTTTCAAATCCGGTGGAATCGACGGCATCAGAACCGGCATTCTAGCCGTTCAGCCCAACCTCTGGTCATTCGGCAACACGGGTTTCGCGCAGAATCTGGCCCTGTTGATCACTCCCATGTGCGGCGTCTTTACGTTGCAGGTGTGGTGGCAGCGTTGTTTTTCCGCCAAGGATTCAAAGGTCGCCTATCGGGGATTTCTCTACACGGCTTTCTTCGCCATGGTTATGTGTTCAGCCAGCATTTTTATGGGAATGGCCGCTCGCGTAATGAATCCGCACCTGGCGCGCCCGGACATGGCCTTTGGCTGGTTGCTGGTCAACTGGCTGCCGCCGGTGTTTGGCTCTCTGCTGGTGGTCACCATTATCGGGGCCGACATGACCGTGAGCGCGGCCTTCATGAATTCGGGCGTGACGCTGGTTCTGATGGACGTGGTGAAGCCGTTGATCCGCGGAGATTATCCCGACAAGAAGCTCATCCAATGGGCCCGCTGGCTGACCTTCATCTTCGGTCTGGGATCGGTCTGGGTGGCTCTCCATTTCCCAACTGCTTTGTCCGCCGGTCTGTGGGGTTACACATTCACCGGAGGCGGCCTCTTCCTGCCGCTGGTGATCGGGCTGCTGTGGAAGGACAAGAGCGGCAAAACCTGCGTCACGAAGAATGCCGCCATCGCGTCCCTGCTGATTGGCGGTACAACCGCGTCGGTCATCCAGTATGTTCCGCGCTTGTTCAAAATGTTTGGCGGGGGCATCATGCCCGGCTTGGCCCTGTCGCTGATTTTGACCGTGGGAGTCAGCCTGGTGGAGCGATCGATACAGAACAAGGCTGCGCGGGCCGCCGCCTCGTAGCAGATACCAATGCCGGCGGTAAAGGGGATTGTCCGTGGCGGCGCGAGCCGGACACGTCAGGTCCCCAGGGAGATGAAATGGCAACACTCGGACTGATTGAATACCAAGACGCGAGCCCGGAGGTTCGCGCCGTTTACGACGACATCATGGCCGTGCGCAAAACCGACTGGATTAACAATTTCTGGAAGGCCATTGCGCACGATCCGGCCACGCTGAAGCGCACTTGGGAAAGCATCAAGCAGATCATGGCGCCGGGTGCGCTCGATCCGCTCACCAAGGAATTGATCTACGTGGCCGTGAGCGTTACCAATGGCTGCGGTTATTGCATCGCATCGCACACGGTGTCGGCGCGCGGCAAGGGAATGACGGACGCCATCTTCCAGGAGCTGCAGGCGGTCATTGGCATGGCGAATGAAACCAATCGGCTCGTCTCCGGCTATCAGGTGGAGATCGATGAGCAATACAAGCCGCCATTGGCTCGCTAGTGTCCTGGCGCGGAAACCCGCTTAGTGACTCTTGCTATGTCATTCTGAGCGACCACCGGGGTCCCGGCTTGCTCAGCATGACAGCACCGAATCTTTTCTACTGCGCTCAGAGCTGGTGACTTTTTCGGACGGTGCCCCACATCTGCCGCAGTTAGCAGATGTGGGATTTGGGTACCAGTCGAACTACCCCACGTTAGCCCCAGTCACCCCAACGAGCCGAGCCTCGTCGGGGACCCCGACGCGGGCGAACGTGGGGTACCAAGCCGAAAGCTCAGCATGATTCTTTGGCAGGTTTCGCCACGCGCTCCAGAGCTGGAGCGTGTTATTCCGCTCGGCTGAGCCGAAAACGTGATCTTGCTCACAGCACGCCAAGGGCGAATTAGCAGAACATCCTGAAGCGGTTTCAGAATAGGCGTATCCCGGAGCTCTCAAGCTTCACGGATACACCTTTCGCGAAACTGGTCACGCCGGATCGCCGGGCGGGTTCCGGTGGATCGTGGTTCTTGCCTTCCTCACGTGGGGGAAGGATTAGGAGTGCGCTTGGTGAAGCCCGTAAGGCTAAGGCGGATTTCGCAGGTCGTGTTCTTCCTGCTTTTTCTGTTTCTCCTGCTGCGGACAGAGCTGCGAGGATCTCTGCATGCAAGCGGGAGCGACATGGCGCTGCCTTACCCGGTTCGCCTGTTTTTCCAGATTGATCCGCTGGTGGCGGTTGCGAACGCGCTGGCCACGCATTCGCTCTATCACGGACTTCTCTGGAGCCTGGTCATCCTGATTCCGACTCTGTTCCTGGGACGCTTCTTTTGCGGCTGGATCTGCCCCATGGGCTCGCTCAATCACTTTTTTAGCAGCCTGAAGTCGGAGCGCAAGCGCGGCAAGCAGTTGATTGAGTCGAACCGCTACAAACGCTGGCAGACCACAAAGTATTACATCCTGGTGATAGTCCTGGTTGCAGCCGCTTTCGGTACGGGAATCGCCGGATGGTTTGATCCTCTTTCGCTGCTGGTGCGATCATTGGGATTGTCGGTTCTGCCGGGGCTGAATTACGCCCTGAGCGCGGGCCTGCATGCGCTTGAGCACAGCCGCTTCGGAGTGGTGCAGACGGCAGGCAGCATCCTGCACTTCATCTTCGGCGCTCTCGTGCTCAGCTTCAAGCAGCCGCATTTCCGGCAAGGGTTTTACCTCGGACTGATCTTCATTTTTCTGATAGCGCTCAATCTTCGCGTGTCGCGCTTCTGGTGCCGCGCGCTGTGCCCACTCGGCGCGCTGCTGGGAGTCGCGTCGCACTGGTCGGTCCTCGGCCTCTCGAAAAAGTCCGGGCACTGCAACGACTGTAACCGCTGCCTGATGCATTGCCAGGGTGGTGACGATCCTATCGGCGGCGTCCCCTGGCGCAGAGCCGAGTGCCATCTCTGCCTCAACTGCGTCGACGAGTGTCCGGACCGCGCGCTGGCCTTCCAATTCTTTCCTTCCAGCGGTTCTGTGGATGGCCCGGACCTGCGGCGGCGCAAGCTCATTAGCACAGTGGTTGCCGGTGCGGCCATCGTCCCGCTGGCGCGCAGCACCAACGGATTTGCCGTTGAACGCCATGAGCGGCTGCTGCGCCCTCCCGGAGCGCTCGATGAGGAGCACTTTCTCGAGCGCTGCATTCGCTGCGGCGAGTGCATGAAGGTTTGCCCGAACAATGCCCTGCATCCGACGCTGACGGAGGCGGGACTGGAAGGCCTCTGGACGCCGGTGCTTGTGCCCCGAACCGGTTACTGCGAAGCCAGTTGCGTGCTGTGCTCGCAGGTGTGTCCGACGGGAGCGATCTGGGAGATTACGCCCAGGGAAAAAGGTTGGACCGTGGAGCTTAGCGCGGACACCAAGCCGGTCAAGCTTGGGATCGCATTCTATGATCGCGGGCGCTGCCTGCCCTGGGCAATGGCTACCGAGTGCATTGTCTGCGAGGAGTGGTGCCCAACCTCTCCCAAGGCCATTTATCTTCGTCAGGCCGAGGTCGTGGACGCGAAAGGAAAGATCAAGCAGGTCAAACAACCATACCTCGATCCCAGTCTCTGCGTGGGCTGCGGCGCATGTGAATACGCGTGTCCCGTGCAGGACCGCCCGGCGGTTTACGTCACCAGCATCGGTGAGAGCCGCTCGCGAACCAACCAGATCCTGCTGAACCGGGGCAAGCGGAGGCCGAATTGATGCACTTGTGCCGGGTTTTTCGAATCCCGCTCGTTCTCGCCTGCGTTCTCACGCTTGCCGCCGCCGCGGGATGTGATCAGAAGACGGCGATGAACTCCGGGCCGTTTCCGGCCTCGAACGAAGTTTCCGGATGGGCCAAAACTGGCGAGACTCGAACATTTGACGCGGCCAATCTCTGGCGCTATATCGACGGCGACGCGGAAAAATATCTGAAAGCCGGCGTGCAGAGCGCGTCGACCGCCGATTACAAGTACCAAGACAAAGTCGAAGCCGTCGTCGATGTCTATACCTTGACAAGCGGCGATGGCGCCAGCAGGTTCTTCGACTCGGAGCCGGCGCGCAACGCCAAGCCGGTCTCGCTTGGCGATGGCGCGCGCCTCTATGGTCAAAGCCTGATCTTTCACAAAGGACGTTACCTGGTACGAATCGTGGCATACGACGAATCACCGGAGGTCCAGCAGCGGATTCTCGAACTAGGACGCGGGCTGGCGGAGCGTCTCGAAAAGTGAGGGCAAGAAGGCCGCGATGGACGAGCATGAAGCAGGAACAAGCCGCCGGGATTTCCTCCGGAAGTGTATAGCTGGAGCAGCCGCGTTGAGTGCCGCCGGCGAGTTCAACCTCCTGTCGGCGCAGCAGCCTGCCGCAGTCAAATCGAGGGTTGTAGTGGCCCGCGATGCCATGCTGCGCGCGGCCGGCTCGAAAGTCGATTCCGGACGCATTTTCGGACTGCTCGACCGGGGAATGCAGGCGTTTTATGGTGTCGACAATCCGTTGCAAGCGTGGAAGAAGCTGGTGCGCCCTGGCGAAAGGATCGGGCTCAAGGTGAACACCATCGCCGGGTGGGGGCTGTCGACCAATGTGCAAGTCGTCGCAGCCATTTGCGAAAGGCTTCAACAAGCCGGCATCCAGGCGCGAGACATCATTGTCTGGGACCGCGAGAGCAGCGAACTGGAGCGCGCCGGGTTCCGCCTGGCTTCCGATGCCAACCGCGTGCGTTGCATCGGAACCGACGCCTTCGGCTACGAAGAACAGCCGGAATCCTTTGGCACGGTGCGGAGCAAGTTGTCGAAGATTCTTACCCGAAACTGCGACGTGCTGATCAATGTGCCGGTGCTGAAAGATCATTCCGAGTCCGGGATCACGGCGGCGCTGAAGAATATGTACGGTGTCATCGACAACCCGTACCGCTTGCACGCCCAGGGTTGCGCTCCCGGCATCGCCGATCTGAACATGCTGCCTGCCATCCGGACGAAGATGCGGCTGACCATCTGCGACGCAACCACCGCATCGTTCGACGGCGGGCCTTCCTTCGAACCGGAGTCCACCTGGCAACATAATGGTGTAATCATTGCGCGGGACACGGTCGCGCTCGATTACACCGCATGGCAGATTATCGAGCATAAGCGCGCCAAACAAGGACTCAAGACGCTGCTGGCGGCGGGCAGGGCGCCTCGGTTCATCGCCCTGGCGGCCGACGCGCGGCATCAACTAGGCACCAACGATCCCAACCGAATTTCCCGGGTGGAGGTTTAATCCGCCATGGATCGACGCGAAGCGCTGCTTAAGCTATTACGCCTCGCCGGCGCCGGCGCGGGAAGCGCTGCCCTGGGCTTCTGGCTCGACCAGCGGAGCACGCGTCCGGAGCAAACGCTGGTGATGAGTGCAAAGCGCAGTCACACCGTCGCCCCGGACACGAAACTGCCGCAAATGATCATTGCCCAGGGAGGAGACGACCCCGCACAACTGGTGCGCCGGGCGCTGCAGGAACTCGGCGGCATTCGCCGCTTCGTCTCCCGCGCGGATGTTGTGGTCATCAAGCCCAATATTGGCTGGGACCGGACACCGGAGCAGGCCGCCAACACCAATCCTTCTGTGGTGGCCGAGGTGGTTCGCCAGTGCTGGGACGCCGGGGCAAAGAGGGTCATTGTTGCCGACGTGAGCTGCAACGAAGCCAGACGCTGTTTCCAGCGGTCGGGCATCGCCGAAGCGGCACGGCGCGCGGGCGCGGAGGTCATACTGCCGGAACCCGAAAGATTTAAAGACGTCGACCTGCAAGGAGAAGTGCTGCAGAACTGGCCTGTATTAGAGCCGTTTCTGGCTGCCGACAAGATCATCAACATTCCCATCGCCAAGCATCACAGCCTCTGCGGCACAACTCTGGGAATGAAGAACTGGTACGGCATTCTGGGCGGACCCAGGCATCAACTCCACCAGCGTATCCACGAAAGCCTGGTTGACCTTGCGGATTTCATCCGTCCGACGCTGACGATCGTCGACGCCTACCGGGTGCTCATGCGCAATGGACCGACCGGCGGCAATGTAGAGGATGTCGTGCTCAAGCAAACGGTGCTGGCCGGGACCGACCCGGTCGCGCTTGACGCCTATGCGGCCAAGGCTTACTGGAACCTGGACCTGAATTCGTTGCCCTACCTGAGGCTGGCCGCCGAGCGCGGCTTGGGAACGCCCGCCTTCGAAACACTTCGCACGCAGGTTGTCAGGGTCTCCTGAACGGACAGCTCCCTTGTGAGCGGCGCATCGCGGTGGTGCGTTCGAAACAGGGGACAGCTCTATGTCGTTTTGAGCTTAAGCTTCGACTTGTTCTCTTCCAGAAACTCCCGCAGTTGCGGGCTGGCATCGAGCAGCCGAACCCATTGTTCGTAGTACAGCGTCACTGGAAAGCGCCCCAGGCCGTAAACGCTCACTCCGCCCTTCTCGCTGACCTTGAATTGCAGAGTGGCAGTTCTTTGCTGTTTGGTCTCGAGTTCCGCCAGCTTCGCTTTCAGTTCTTCATAGGTAGGCTCAGGCATCGAATCCCCCTCCGGTAGCTTTACAGATTGCAGCTTTCAGAGAACATAACAATACCACGCGGGTCCTGCTAGAGCAGTTATAAGGCTGATGTACCCGGTTCTGGCACCGCTGGGCTGGATGTCACCCCAACAGACGCCAAAGCGGCCGCTGGGGACCAAGATGAAGGTTGAACTCGTGCGGTGTGCGCTCCCGGATGGGCGTTTTCCCGGCTGCCGGGGTCCTCTTTTGTTGTCTTGGCGCCGCTAATCTGGTAAGAATTGCGCTCAGACCAGTAACGCAAAAGGTGGAAGCGAAGTAGCCGGGCACGGGGTCCCCAGCAAACGCCTAGTTTGCTGGGGTGACATTCAGCCCGGCGATGATAACTCCGGATACACCAATGACGGAACTGCTCTAAGCTTAATTTCTGGTCTCATATCCGCCTGCCGCGGTGGCTGATTGCCGGGTAAACAGGAGCACGAGCATGAATGGGAGCCGCAGAAGTTTTCTGAAAACCGCCGGCGCGATTGGCGCCATCACCGCAACCAGTGGATTTCCCCGCGGGAACTGGGTTCCCCGGGCGTTCGGAGATTCCATGGACCCCAAAAAAGAAAACATCACCGCCGACATGTCCCGCTGGGCTGCGGGAGTGAAGTTCAACGATCTTTCAGGCGACGCTGTCCAGCAGGCGAAGCGGTTCCTGTTGGATTCCGTGGGCTGCGCGCTGGGCGGATACCAGCAGCATGACACGATGATCGCCCTCCAGGTGCTGGATGAAGTTGCCGCTCCCGGTCCCGCGACCGTCATCGGCTCAGGAAAGAAAATAGATTGCGTGCATGCGGCATTCGTGAACGCGCTGATGATCCGCTGCATGGATTACAACGACATCTACTGGAAACAGGATCCTGTACATCCCTCCGACATCTTCCCTGCCGCCATCGCCTGTGGCGAGCGTGCCAAGAGCGACGGCCGAGAATTGATCGTTGGCCTGGTACTCGGTCACGAATTCGAAATGCGTTTCGCCGAATGTGCTTTTCCGGGAATTCGCGAGCGCGGCTGGCATCACGCCACACTCACCGCCTTTGTTTCGCCCATTGTTGCCGGGCGCATGTTGCACCTGCCATGGGAGCAGATTCAGCAAGCCATCGGCATCTCTGCCTCGGCACGCGGCACTTACGGCGCGGTGACCGCCGGCAAGCTGACCATGATGAAGAACACGGTGGACCCAATGGCGACGGAAAGCGGCGTGCTAGCCGCATTGCTGGCGGCCAAGGGCTACGCCGGACCTGAGCACGTGATCGACGGCAAAGAGGGACTCGCTCAGGTGATCGCTTCGGAATGGAAGCTCAACGTGCTGACGGACGACTTAGGCAAATCGTGGCGCATCACCCAGTGCGGCATGAAGTTTTTCCCCACCGAAGCGCTGACGCATTCCCCCATCTCGGCCGTGCTCGATCTGGTGAAGGAGAACGACCTCAAGCCGGACCAGATTGAGAAAGTTCAAATCCGCACGGTGGCCCGGGCAGCCGATATTCTGGCCGATCCCAGCAAGTACGAGCCGCATTCCAAGGAAACGGCCGACCACTCGCTGCCATACGGCGTCGCGGCCGCCATTGTCGACCGCCAAGTCACGCCGGCGCAGTTCACCATGGCAAAGATCAACGACCCGCAGATCCGCGCGCAGCTTCGCAAAGTCGAAGTCACTGGCGATCCGGAAATCGAGAAGGTGTTTCCGGCTTTGCAGCGCGTGCACGTTACGATCATCACCACCAGCGGTAAGCGGTTCAGCAAGCAACTCGATTACCCGAAGGGCGATGCTCGCAATCCACTCAGCGACCGCGAGGTCGAGGAGAAATTCGCCGCGCTTGCCGAAGGCGCGCTCACCAAGCCGCAGCAGAAACGCGTTCTCGACACGATCTGGAACCTGGAAAAAGTGGGCTCGATTACAAGCTTGATGGAGATGCTGAAATCGGAACGGAGCCCCGCCGCTCACGGCTAGAGCAATTCCCTTATAGATGTATCCGACCTTAGGGAATGTCATGGCGACCGGAGCGAAGCGAAGTGGAGGCACCCTTTGTTTTCGGAGGCAGAAACAAAAGGTGGCTCGTCCACCCCAACATGCGCAACTACGGCGCATGCTGGGGACCCCGGCTCGACTTCGCTCGCCATGACAGCCTGAACATGTCGGGATACACCTACTGGGGAACCGGCCTAGCAGTTATGCGTCGCGCGCTCGATCTTTTTTCGATTCACCGCTATTGGCCCGATAGCGGGCGGCGAACAGAGGATGGCAGGCGGGCCTTACCGGGGTATACTATCGCTTCAACTGCCAGAGTAGCGTGCCGCTGACTGATCGGAATGGAGAGTAACCGTGCAGGTTGTTAAATTTCCTTTTGGCGATAAATTCCTCGAACTTAAATTGAACCGGGAAGCCGAAGTACTCATGCCCGAGCTGGTTGTTGCCGCGCCGGACAAGCTGGCGGTGATTCGCAAAGCCATGGCGCAACCGATCGGCTGCGAACGGCTGGCGAAGCTAGCCAGGGGTAAGTCGTCGGTCGCCATAGTCGTCAACGACATCACCCGGCCCGCGCCCAGTGAGGCCATGTTGACCGTGATCATGGAGGAATTGACCGAAGCCGGTATCGACCCGGCAAACGTCACCGTGATTGTGGCCGTGGGGAACCACGAGTTGCCGACGCCGGAGGAATTGCAAGAGATAACCGGCCGCTGGTGCTCCAGGCTCAAGATTGTCTCCCATAACTGTTACGACGACGGCTTCCTGACGTATGCCGGAGAGACCGGGAGGCACGTGCCGGTTTACGTGAACAGCCATTACGCCAAGGCATCTTTGAAGATCTTGACCGGGTTGATCACTCCCCATCAATCCGCCGGCTTCAGCGGCGGAAGAAAGTCCGTCGTACCGGGCATCGCCGGAATCAAGACCATCGCGACTCACCATTCTTTTCCAATTCGCCCCGAGGGTCCCGTGATGGGGATCATCCAGGGGAATGTTTTTCACCAGGAAGCGGTTGCGGCAGCCCGCCTCGCCGGGGTCGATTTCATCGTCAACGTCATCAAGAACTATCGCGGCGAAGTGGTGGAGGCGGTCGCCGGCGATCTTGAGCAGGCACATGCGCGCGGGGTTGAAATCTGCGAGAAGTCGTGGGTCCGCAAGTTCGATACCGGCTACGATGTTGTCTTTGTCAGTCCCGGCGGATACCCGAAGGACATCGACCTGCATCAGGCGCAAAAAGCTGTTTCCGTAGCCGAACAGGTGGTCAATCCCGGCGGCACCATCGTCTTAGTTGCGGAATGCAGAAAAGGCATCGGTAAGTTCGGAGCCACGCTGAAAGCCGCCGACTCGGTCGATACGGTCATTCGCAATTTCTACCAACAGGGTTTTTCCGCTGAAGGGCACACCTCAAAAGCCTACATGTTTGCGCGCGTTTGCAAGAAGTGCCGCGTGCTGGTGGTGACCTCCGGCATCGAACCCAGGGAAGTGGCGGAGATGTTTATGACGGGCTTCACTTCGCTTGCCGAGGCGGCATCGGTCGCATTGAGCAACTATAAGCAGCCGAAGATCCTGTGTATCCCTTACACGGGCGAATGCATACCTGTGCTGACCGGGAGTTTGGTAACAGCCTGAAAAGGGCAAGGCTCGAATTGGGTGAGAAACTAGAGCTGTTTCATAACTCATTTCGGACTGGAGCCAATGGCGGTCCCTCAGCGGCTAAAGCCGGAGAATATGCGGTCCGGAAACGGCGCGGCTTCAGCTTTAGCCGCGCCCCTTCAAAGCCGAGTTGTGAAAAAGCTTGTTGCCTGTTGGCAGAGTAACTTCGGGGCATCTCAGCACACTCACGAAATTTAGCGGGGTGGAGGAGCAACTCTGCCCGATTTTGGGTGTTCGTTATAATCGCAACAGTGCCGACTGAACAGAAGAACCAACGTACGGAAGCCCGGCGGCGCCGGAAGAAGCTGATTCTTCTGGGCATCGGGATTTTTGTGCTGTTCACGATCGCGTTTCTGCAAACCTCCTTCAACCTGACGTTTCTGCGCCCGTCGACATCCGGCCAGACGCTGACGTTTGCGGCCTTCTCCTCGCTGATTGTGGTCGGACTGATTGTTCTCATCTTTGTTCTGCTGCGGACGTTGATCAAGCTATACGTGGAGCGGCAGACGGGCGCGCTCGGCTCAAAGTTCCGCACCAAGATGGTGTCAGGGGCGCTGCTGTTGTCGTTGGGGCCGGTGATTGCGCTGTTTCTTTTCTCCTACGGGCTGATGAACCGGTCAATCGACAAATGGTTTTCGCGTCCGGTGGAGGAGGTGCGCCAGCACACCGCCGAGGTGACGCAGCTTTTGACCAGCTATGCCGGTCAGAATGCGCTGAGCGAAGCGCAAAGTATTGCCGCCGCGCCGGAGACGGAGCGGGCCTTCCAGACGGGAAAGTTCGGTCCGCTGATGGCGGAGTTGCGCAGGCACGAGCCAACGTTGCAGGGAGGGTTTGCGATTGTGCTGTTCGACGGACAGCCGGCAGCCAGCTTCCAGGCTCCCGACCTGTGGCCGATTTTGAGCCGGAAGATTCCGCTGATGATGCCCGACGGGCAGTCGCGCTCGTTTACCCTGGGCGCGGAAGAGTATGTGGCGGGCAGCGCGAAAGCGGGCGGGCGCGGGCGCATCCTGGTGGCGATGCCGCTGCCGGCCAAGTATTCGGCGGTGCTGAGCGATTTGGAGGCGAGCCAGCACACCTATGCCGCGCTGCGCAGCGAGCGCAGGCTGGTGCGGCGCACCTACATGCAACTGCTGCTGCTGTTGACGTTGATGGTGCTGTTTGCCTCCACCTGGTTTGCGCTGTCTCTGTCGAAGCTGGTGACGCGGCCGGTGCTGGCACTGGCACAGGCCACCAAGGAAATCTCCGAAGGGCGGCTGGATTACCGTGTCGAAGTGGCGGCGGGCGATGAGTTGGCCGATCTGGTCACCTCGTTCAACAGGATGGCGGCGGAGCTGGAAAGCAATCGTCTGCAGATCGAGACCAGCCGCAAGGATCTGGCAGGCGCCTACGTAACGCTGGAAGCCCGCGGACGGCACATGGAGACGATCCTTGAAAGCATTCCCACGGCAGTGCTTTCGCTGGACCCGGACGAAGCCGTCACGCACGTTAACGATGCGCTGATACGGCTGTTCCGGCCGCAGCGGGTGGAGCGCGCGGGCCGGACCGAGAGGCTGGCGCTTGCCGAATTCTTCCCCGCCGATTTTGTGGAGGAGCTGCGGCGGCTGCTGCGCAAAGCCGATCGCATGGGCTCGACTTCGGCGCAAATGGAAACGACGGCCGGCTCGACTGCCCTGGTTTTGTCGGTGACGGCGGCCTCGATGAATGAGCGCCGCAGCGGGCCGATTGCTCCGCGGCAGCGCCTGGGATACGTCGTGGTATTCGAGAACCTCTCGGAGCTTTTGCAAGCGCAGAAGCAGGCGGCCTGGCGTGAAGTGGCGCGGCGCATCGCGCATGAGATCAAGAATCCGCTGACTCCGATTGCACTTTCAGCGGAGCGCATCCGGCGCCACATTGCGCGCGGAACTCCCGATGAATCCTCGCGGGCGGTGATCACCGGCTGTGCCGACACGATCGCCAGTTCGGTGGAAACGGTGCGGCAACTGGTGGACGAGTTCTCGACGCTGGCGCGCTTCCCCGCACCGCAACTGCGTCCCTCGGACCTGAATGCGACGATTGTGGAAGCGCTGGTTCAGTTCGACGGCCGTCTGGAAGGCATCAACGTCAGCACCTTTCTGGCGAAAGAGCTGCCGCCGGTGATGGCCGATCCGGAGGCGATCAAACGGGTCGTCGCCAACCTGATGGACAACTCAGCCGAGGCACTGAGCGGCGCATTGGTGCGCGATCTGGTGATTTCAACCGCGCTGCTGGGTGGCCGCGATACGGTCGAGATGTCGGTGGCCGACACCGGTCACGGGGTGACGGCGGCGGTGAAGGAAAGACTATTCATGCCTTATTTCTCGACCAAGCAGCGCGGCACCGGGCTTGGGCTGGCGATCGTGGCGAGGATTGTCGAAGACCACCACGGCACGATACGCGTCGAGGAAAACCAGCCGGTGGGGGCGCGCTTCGTGATCGAGCTGCCGGTTGCCGCCGAAGCGGAGCGTTCGGCCAATCGAGAGCCTGACGCAGCCACCGCGGGCGGAAACGTCTCCTGACGGAGGCCCGGAGCCTCATTTCGGAAACTACAAAACAACCCCCACATTAGCTCCGCCTGCGGCTCACCTGTCGAACTGCCCCACTCAAGCCAACAGATGGCTTGAATGGGCCACCCATCGGCAATATGGGCCACCCATCGGCAATAAAGAGGTCCAGTTTTTCCTGTTAGGTTACAATTCTGCCAAATGATTCAGGTACTGATCGTCGACGACGAAGTTGGAATTCGCACCTCTCTGAGCGGCGTGCTGGAGGACGAGGGATACGAGACCAGCGCGGTCGAGAGCGGTGAGGACTGTCTGGCGGCGCTTGCCGAACGCCAGTTCGACGTGGTGCTGCTCGACATCTGGTTGCCGGGGATCGACGGGCTTGAGGTGCTGGAGCGGGTCAGGGGGCTGGAGAATCATCCCGAGATCATCATGATCTCCGGACACGGCAACATCGAGACCGCGGTGAAGGCCACTAAGCTCGGCGCTTACGACTTTCTGGAGAAACCGCTCTCGGTGGATAAAACCCTGATCGTGGTGAAGAACGCCGCGGAGGCGCGTAAGCTGCGCTCGGAAAACGTCGATCTCAAACGCGAGGCGTTTTCACCGAGCGAGATCGTCGGCGAGAGCATCCCGCTGAAGGCCCTGCGCCAGCAGATCGGCCTGATGGCCCCGACCAATGGGCGGGTGCTGATTTACGGCGAGTCGGGAACCGGCAAAGAGCTGGTCGCGCGGGCGATTCACGCGCAGAGCCTGCGGCATCGCGAGATGTTTGTGGAAGTCAACTGCGCGGCGATCCCCGAGGACATGATCGAAAGCGAATTGTTCGGCCATTGCAAAGGGGCGTTCCCCGGCGCCAGCACCGACAAGGCAGGCAAGTTTCAGAAAGCCGATGGCGGCACGCTGTTTCTCGACGAAGTCGGCGACATGAGCCTGAAGACCCAGAGCAAGGTGCTGCGCACGCTGGACGAGGGCCGCTTCGTCCCCGTGGGACGCGAGGAGGCGGTGAAGGTCGACGCGCGCGTCATAGCGGCTACCAACAAAGAACTGGAAGACGAAATCGGCAGGGGAAATTTTCGCGAAGATCTTTTCTACCGGCTGAACGTGATTCCGTTTTTTGTTTCGCCGCTGCGCGAGCGCAAGGAAGATATTCCGCTGCTGGCGCGACACTTTCTGCACGAGTTCTCCGCCGCCTACAGCCGCCGCGACAAAGAGATGAGCGACGACGCCATGGAGGTTCTGCTGCGCTATTCGTGGCCGGGCAACGTGCGCGAACTGCGCAACGTGGTGGAACGGGTCGTGATCATGAACCCCACGGCACACAAGATCGAACGCAAACACCTGCCGCCGCTGCTCTATCGCGAGGGGTCGCGCCGCAGCATGGGCGAGTTTTCCACGCTGCACCAGGCGCGCGCGGCCTATGAGCGCGATTACATTCTGAAGAAGCTGGACGAGAATCACGGCAACATCAGCCGCACGGCCGACGCGCTGGGACTCGAGCGAAGCCACATGTATCGCAAGATGAAGGCGCTGGGAATCGCGGTCAAGGAATAGCGCGGGAAACCACCCCACGTTAGCCAACAACGGGTGAACGTGGGGCACCTTCGGGTGTGGGGAAGAATCTACCTATGGAAGTTGCCAACCGGAACAAAGGTGAGAGAGGCTGCATACGCATGGCAGTGCAGCAAACTACCCCACGTTAGCCAACGACGGGCGAACGTGGGGCACCGTCGAACTTAAATCACTATCGAAATTGAATTCAGTGTGAGATTAGTTTCGGCTTGTTTCATAAACCGATGTTAGACGAAACGGCGAATCCCCTCAGGGGCTAAAGCCCATAATCTTGTGCGCTCTGGACGGCGCGGCTGACATGATCTCTTTTGAGACTGGAGCGATGCCTAACCCAAGACATATAAGCCGTAGCGAAGAGCTGTCAGGTAAGCCGCGCCCCTTCAAAGAATCCGCAGTAACGCAATTATGTGATTTACGGCACCACAACTTACTTTATGAAACAGGCTCTGCGATTTTTTCTTGCGCGTTTCAATCATCCCAGCGAGCAACCACCCCACCCTAGCCAACAGCGGGCTAGGATGGGGCACCCAAACTCGCCGGGGACATCGATCGTCATCGGCCTCGTGCTGCTTGGGTGCGGGTTCGCCTGGGCGCAACAGAACGCGCCGAATGTCCCAAATGCCCAGCCGGCCACGCCCAAGCTCCCGGTGCACAAGGAGGAGATGGTGGTGACCGGGACTTATCTGCCGGTCGCCGTCAGCGAGGTCGATCGCGATGTGGTTGTGCTGGACGTGCGCAACACGCGCGCGCTGTATCCGAGCCTGATCGATGTTCTGCGTCTGGATGCGGCGGTGGATTTGCAGGAGCGCGGGCCGAACGGGGTGCAGAGCGATCTGTCGATTCGCGGCGCCTCCTTCGGGCAAAGCCTGGTGCTGGTCGATGGGCTGCGGATGAACGATGCGCAGAGCGGCCATCACAACCTCGACTTGCCGATGCCGTTCCAGTCGATTGACCGGATAGAGGTGTTGCACGGCAGCGGGTCGACGATGTACGGGTCGGACGCGATCGGAGGCGTGGTGAACTTCATTACGGCGCCGCCGATTGCGACAGAGGTGCGGGCGGGCTCGGCGTTCGGGAATTTCGGCACGAACCAGCAGTTCGGAACGGCTTCCGTGGTGTTTAACCGATGGACGGAACAGGCGTCCTTTGGCCGCGATTTTTCGACAGGGTTCACGACGGACCGCGATTACCGCGCTTTGACCGGCAGCTCCGAGACCCACGTGGAAACCAGGCTGGGGGCGACTACGGTGCTGCTGGCCGGCGGCGACAAGCCCTTCGGCGCAAACCAGTTCTACGGAAATTTTCCCTCGTGGGAGCGCACCAAGACGTGGTTTGCCGGAGCTTCGCAGGAGCTGGGCTCGAACACCCTGGTGCAGTTCGGCTATCGACGACACACAGATTTATTCGAACTGTTCCGCGACGATCCGGCGGCCTACACGAACGATCACATAACCAATAGCTGGCAGGCGGCAATCCGGCGGCACAACAAGCTCGGCAAAAAGCTGAACGTGTTCTACGGCGCGGAGGCGTATCGCGACACCATCGACAGTAATAATTTTTCCCCGCTGGGCGAAGCGCCTGCTCTCGGCCATCATGAGCGCAACCGCGGCGGCATCTACGCCAATGTCGACTGGAGGCCGGTGCAGCGGCTTTCGCTGTCGGTGGGAGCGCGCGAAGAATATTACAGTGGGGGCCACGGCGTCTTTACGCCGACGATTGCGGGCGGGTATCGGCTCTCGGAGCGCCTGAAGCTGCGCGGTTCGGTGAGTCGCGCCTTTCGTCTGCCGACTTACACGGACCTGTACTACAACGACCCGGCCACGATTGGCAACGCTGGGCTGCAACCCGAAACCGCATGGAGCTACGATGGCGGCATCGAGTGGACCATTGCCCCCAGGCTGGCCGGCTCGGTGACGGTCTTCCGGCGCGACGAGAAAAACGATATCGACTACGTTCTGGTGCCGAACGATCCAACCGCGCTGGCCGCGCCTCTGAGCCTGGTTCCGCGCACTTGCACCTCACCGACATCGCCGGGGTGCATTTATCAGGCGCGCAATCTGAATGCGCTGAGCTTTACAGGGGTTGAGGTGGCGGTGCGCTGGCAGGTCTCTGGCGCCAACCAGGTTTCGATTGCCTACACCGCGCTAACCGGCGCGCAGCAGACGTTGAATGGGCTGTTGAGCCGCTACCTGTTCAACTATCCGGTGAACAACGCCTCCATGCAATGGCAGTCGCGGCTGCCGGGGAAAATTCAGTTGCACACGCGGGTGGGAGTCATCGAGCGCTATCACAACGATCCGTACGCGTTGTGGGATCTGGCCATCACCAAGCAGTTCCAGCACGTTCGTCCTTTCTTGCAGCTTTCGAATTTGGCCAACACGTCCTATCAGGAAATTGCAGGGGTTGCGATGCCGGGGCGCTCGATCCTCGGCGGGGTCGAGGTGCTGTTGAGCAGAAAAGTGCAGCCTAAAGCGGTTCCGCGGTAGGCAACAGCAGTCTCTTCGAGTCCCCACATTCGCCAACTGCGGGCGGATGTGGGGCACCTGCGTTCTTACGCCCGCTGCGCGGGCTGGGTTCACGCAAATCTGACGTTTACCCCAGGCTTACGCCTGGGGCTACCGTCTTTTGCCCGCTGCGCGGGCTGGGTTGCGTAGATTCCACACAGGCAGATGTGGGCCACCAGCGACGAGAGTGTTGCTGTACGAAGAAACTACCCCACGTTAGCCAAATGCAGGCGAACGTGGGGCACCAAGCCACCACAATGATCTAGAAAGAAACTACCCCACCCTAGCCAACTGCTGGCTAGAATGGGGCACCCGCCGAAAAGCAGATCCTTCGCTGCGCTCAGGATGACACTCATTTCTGCGGGCGGATGTGGGCCACCAGACCCATCGGCGACGACAACCCAAGAAACTACCCCACGTTAGCCAAAGACGGGCAAACGTGGGGCGCCAACACTGTTTGCAAGGTAATCCGGGCTGAAGCGACGCGCTATTCCGGCGGGTTTGGATCGCGGGTGGCGAGAGACTGCAACTGCTTGCGCCAGTCGAGTTCGTCGACGAACTGGCGCGACTCGCGCCAACGGCTGCGAACCTTGATGAAGAGTTCGAGGAAGACTTTCTTGCCGAGCAGGCGTTCGATGGCGTGGCGGGCGCGCGTTCCAATCTCCTTCAGCATGGCGCCTTGCTTTCCGATGACAATGGCCTTCTGTCCATCGCGCTCGACGTAGATGACGGCTGCGATCTTCACCAGCCTGTCGCTCTCTTCGAACTGCTCGATAATGACGCTGCTGGCGTAGGGCACTTCCTGTTGGGTCAGCACGAGCACCTGTTCGCGAATCAGCTCGGCGGCGACAAAGCGTTCGGGCTGGTCCGTGACCTGGTCCGGCGGGAAGTACTGCGGGCCCTCGGGCAGATTGGCAACCACCTTATTCAGCAGGAGTTCAAGCCCATCCTTCTTGGTGGCGGAGATCGGGATCACCTCGGCGAAGCTGTGCAGAGCGGAGTAGTGCTCGATGATGGGCAGCAGATTGCCCTTATCGAAAAGATCGATCTTGTTGAGCAGCAGGAAAGTTTTGAGCTTGCTTCGTTTGACCAAGTCAAGAGCGAACTGTTCGCCAGCACCGAACTTCTGCGCTGCGTCGACGATGAGCAGCAACAGATCGCAGCCCTCGACCGCGTCGTAGACCTCCTGCATCATGCGCTTGTTGAGCGCGTCGACAGGCTTATGGATGCCTGGCGTGTCGACAAAGATGATCTGCCCGGCGGGACGGCGGCCGGCGCGTTTGACGTTCACGATGCCGCAAATGCGGTTGCGCGTGGTTTGCGGTTTGTGGGTGACAATGGCGAGCTTCTCGCCCACCAGCGCGTTCAGCAGCGTTGACTTGCCCGCATTGGGGCGTCCGACAATGGAAACGAATCCGGATCGCATCTGCTGACGATCTTACTACTTGATCGGGAAGAACGCAGGGGGGAGTCGCGGGCGAGCGACGAGATGCGTTGTTATACGAAGAAACTACCCCACGTTAGCCAAACGCGGGCGAACGTGGGGCACCAAGTTTGTGCTTTGAGACGCGAAAAAGGCAGATCCTTCGCTGCGCTCAGGATGACACCCATTTCTGCGGCAGATGTGGGGCACCAATCGGAACCTGGGGCACCTGCATGACAGATCAAATACATAGATTCTTCGCTCGCTACGCTCGCTCAGAATGACACTTCAAAGGGTTGTGTGAACTTCCGGGACACCGCTTCAGGTTGTTGCCGCCCGCAGACGGGCCTCCTCGACCAGTTGGTAGACCTCATCGCCGGTACAAACTTCGTAATAGGCGTGATCGGTCCAGCTACGCAGTGAAAAATCGCGCGCGTCAATCACCGGCACGGCGGCCTCGCGAATAACGATTGGCTGAAAGACATCGGCGGTGACAGGCACGAGCCCGCTGTAGAGGCGGACGAGACGTTCTCCCCAGATGTCCGGAAAAGGAATATCGAATTCCTGCAGCGAGATCTCCTGCCGGAGGCGCTGAAAGGCGCGCTGCTCAAGTTGAATGCCGCCGACGTTGTACTGAAAAAGAAAGTCGTCGGGAACGCCGCCGGTGTCGGCATCGGCCAGCAACTGGAAGAGGAAGATGCTGAAGGGAAGTTTTTGTCCCTGGAGGCGCCTGCAGGCGCTGTGGTTGCAGGATGAAAGACGGTCGGCGCGATTGATCGCGTCGGAAATCATAATCCGCGATTCCCCATCGAGAAGGTACATCGGCGCGGAGTCCTGGTGGGTGATGCCGATTCCCAGCTCGAGCGCGGGAAGCTGCAATGAACTGGATTCCTCATAAAAGGCGCGCACGATGCTGATCATCTCGCGGGCGAGAACACAAGCACGCGCAACCGGGAAGCAGGCGGGTCCGTCACGCTCTTCAATGCCGAGAATGATGGCGTCGCCTTCAATAAATATTTTGCTTGCGCCGTATTTCGCGAGCAGCTTGTTAACCGGGTCATAAAATCCCAGGCTGAAGTAGGAGGCGGGATTCTGCCCGCGCTCCACCAGGGTGCGGGTGAGGAGGGTGGAATCGCGAACGTCGGCCTTGAGCACCACGTGGGAGATGACGCGAAGGTCACCCGGCTTTTGTTCTTCCGGCAACAGAAACTCGTAGAGCCTGGAGTTGGCTTCCGAAAGCTGGCGCATGCGATCGGTGCTGATCAGGTTGACCTGGTCCATTCCGGCATTGAGCGCCTCCAGCCTGCGGATGTCACGGTTGTAGCGCAGCAGATCGACCAGGAAGCGCCCGGCGATCTTGGCCTGCTCGGCTGTGCCCAAGTTGGCGAGGCGTTTTACGGCGGCTTGAAAATTTGCCGGCGAAATCTTCCCGTGCGTCGCCAGCAGTGCCTCCACGCGCTCGCGTTCGGGCCGGGAGATGAGAGCAATCTTCAATTGCTGTGGATTGATCAGGGATGAGTATTCGGAGAGCAGCGGCACGATCTCGTAGCCGGCGAGGACATAGTCCATAATGCCGGCGTCCTCAAGTATGTCGAGCCAGGCCGACAGCAGGGCGCGTTGCGAGCTTCCTTTTTCGGTGTCTTCGTCCGGCACTCCGCCGGCGACCAGCTCCTGGCCGTTCTCGGGGACATTCAGCAAATCGTCTATTTCATCGTCGGGCAGGGTGTTGCCGAGGGGCAGAACACTGCGGAAATAGCCCTGCATCAAGTCCCGGAGCACGGGAAGGCGATCGGGATCCTTCTCGTAGTTGCCGAGCATGAAGTAGTGCGAGGCCTTGATGAAGTCGTCGCGCCCGTCCTCGGAAAAAATCAAGCGGTTCAGGAACAACTCATAGGCGGCGCTTTCGGCGTCTCCGAAAATCGAGCGGCGCATGTGGCCGACTGTTTCCTTCTCGATTTCGCGCAGCGTTTCGTACAGGTCCTCGCCACACTTGCGGAGCACGGCGCGCTTGTTGAGCTGAAAGCGCGCAAAGGAATCGCGCAACTGAAGAAGATGGCTGCTATTGCCAGGGCTTTCCAGCGCCCGCAACTTGGAGCGGCATTGCTCCTGAGCGCTGGTATATTGCGAGGTCAGCGCATCGCGGAGGAACTTGACCAGGGCGAGGCGAAGCAGCAGGTCGATACTGAGATTGCCGCGCTGGCGCGCCAGGTTGAGCCCGGTGCATTGCAACTCGGCGGTTCTGCGCTTGAACTCGCCGGCGATGTCCGAAGGCTTTTGTGGATTGGCAATGCCGCCAACAAAGTCGTTTGCTACAAGCCGCGCAGTTTGACCAAGCCGCGCGGCGTCTCTCAAAGGAGCGTTCGGCGAGAGCGCGACCCGGCGAAGCGGATTCGAATCCCCCGGCGTAAGCAGATCCTGGATGGCGCCGTGAAAAGCAACGAGCAGCGAAGTATGGCTGCGAACCAGCTCCACATACTTGGAACTGAAAAAAACATCGTGCCGGAGATTATCGATGCCGATTGCCAGATCGCGCAGTTGAATAGCGGGCCGGTAGCCGCTCAAGTGCATCTGGCGAGCATGCTCGGCAAGCGTAGCGCGATGAAAAAACGAAAACGGAGACATTGTCAGAAATCTGCACTTGCACCAGTTCAGGTGCTGTCGAAGCTTATACCATGGCGAGCCCGGCTGCCGAAACTATTATGCTGCCGTTCCGGGGGATCACGGGCGGTTCTGACGGTCCAAAAGTTCATTGGCCTGTTGAGATCACGAACTTCTAGAGCGGCTCGCGAGCGGGTATATCCGGGGACCTCGAATCGGGCTGACGTGTGGCACCATCGCTCTCGCTCGTTCTAACGCCCGCTACGCGGGCTGGGTTCACGCAAATCTGACGTTTACCCCAGGCTTGCGCCGTGGGGCTACCGTCTTTTGCCCGCTGCGCGGGCTGGGTTGCGTGATTCCACACGGGCGAACGTAGGGCACCACGCGGCTCAGCAGATGACGCCGCTCCCGGCGTCTAAAAACCACCCCACGTTAGCCCAATCACCCCAGCGAGCGGTGCTCGCCGGGGACCCCGACCCGGGCGAACGTGGGGCACCAGCTAAGGATGACAGCACGGAAGTGTCATTCTGGGCGACCGAAGGGGAGCAAAGAATCCGATCTTGTTTTCAAGACCCGCAACTGCGGGTCAGTTCCTGGAGCTTCAACCAGGGCGAAACTCGGCGACCTGCTCACTGCTCTTGAACAGCGGCTGCGCGGCTGCGTCATGGTCGATATACCTGGCATAAATCTCTTCGACTTCGGCCTTCGACCAACCCACGATGGAAGCGGCTATCTTGCCGTCGCTGGTGATTTCGAAAACCGTAGGAACGTTGGTCAAGCCATAAGCGGCCGAAACCGCGTAGCCGTGCTCGTTATCGCGGGCGGTGCGGAGGGCAACGCCATAGGTACGCATGAAACGAACCGTGTTTTCCTCATCATCCTGCGAAATGGCGACGACAGAAACACGCTTGTCCTTGAGCGCCTGGGCAAGCCGGTCGAAATAAGGCAGGGAGTACTGGCAGACGGGGCAGCTAATCTTGAAAAAAACCAGTACGGCGGAGCCCCTTGCCAGCGTCTGCTGGAGCGAAAACTCGCCGCCGCCAATCAGCGGCAGTTTGAAGTCGGGGGCCGAGGCACCGGGTACAAGTGCGGACATTGCTCTCTCCAAAAGTATAGTTGCACGATAGCACGGGTTCAGAACGTTTCCAGGTTAGCCGAATGCTGCCTGCCCTTCGCAAGCCCCACATTAGCCAACTGCGGGCAAATGTGGGCCACCTCCCGCCGGTTCGGAACTATCCCAGGCAGCGTAAGGATGGGGCATCCGGCTCGCGGTGAAATCAGAATCCCACATCTGCTAACCGCGGCAGATGTGGGGCACCGTCGGACCCGATGGGAGATTTAGGCGACTAACCCGAATGGCGCGGCGGGCGAA
>Ga0187872_10001491_pt1 | contig 23580 bp, 24 predicted proteins | sample June2016WEW_16_4_FD_132973 | JGI IMG/M metagenome (GOLD analysis project Ga0187872, IMG submission 132973) | Peatland microbial communities from SPRUCE experiment site at the Marcell Experimental Forest, Minnesota, USA - June2016WEW_16_40 | ecosystem: Environmental > Terrestrial > Soil >...
CCGGCTGGGCGTGTTTGGATTCTTCTCGCATCCCGAGTTGACCAAGGAATCCGAGAATCATGCGTCGGGCAACTACGGACTCATGGACCAGGTCGCCGCACTGCAATGGGTCCAGAAGAACATTGCCGGATTTGGTGGTGATCCGCAGCGCGTGACCGTTTTCGGCGATTCGGCTGGATCATCCAGCATTTCCAATCTCATGGGATCGCCGCGCGCGAAAGGGCTGTTCCAGCGGGCGGCTGGTGAAAGTGGCGCGTGGATGGGTCTTTCTCTCACAACCACACGAACGCTCACGGAGGCGGAACAAGCTGGCGTGAAAATGGCTGAGGAGCTGCACGCTCAAAGCTTGGAAGACCTACGCGCGAAATCAGCGGAAGATTTGCTCAAGGGTGGCCGTGCTGGCGGACCCGTGATCGATGGATGGTTTCTTCCGGAAGACGTCAGAACGATATTCGCCGAGGGCAAGCAGAATGATGTGCCGCTACTTGGCGGATCGAACAAGGATGAAGGAACATTCTTCCTTCAACCCACCACGGTCGAGAAGTTTATCGAGCGTTCGCGCGCACGTTTCGGCGATCAAGCGGGCGCGTTCCTGAAGCTCTATCCGGCGGGCTCGGATGAGGAAGCGAACACGTCACAACTTGCCGCGTTTCGCGATGAGCTCGCGTTTGTGATGCGGATTTGGGCGCGGGCACAGACTAAGACCGGGCATTCGAAAGCATTTCTCTATTACTTCACGCATGAGCCTCCTCCGCCCGTCGGCTCGACTTCTCGCGGTGGCCTTGGTTCGGGCGCTACTCACGGAGCGGAAGCCCAGTATATTTTCCAAAACCTGCTGGCGCCCCGCGCGTGGACGGACCTCGATCATCAAGTTTCAGACATGCTCTCGTCGTATTGGGTCAACTTCGCGACGAACGGCGATCCAAACGGAAAGGGTCTGGCGAAGTGGCCCGCCTTTGACGACAAAAAGAGCGGTCGGCCGATGGTCTTGGGCGATCGAGCCGAAATTGGACCAGCACCGAATCGCGCGCAGCTCGCGTTTTTCGAACAGCTTTACGAGAAGGAACGGGGAAGCGAGCACTGACTTTGCTGGGAGACCAACATGGCCAATCATAATAATCGTGTTCCCTCAGGCGGATGCATTGTTTCCAACCCTCAAGTCCTGATAAACGCAAGGCCCTGTCCCCTCCAAATCGCCTAAATGCGAGGACACTAACTAAGCGACCAGCGCTTGCAGCGATTACGTTCTGACCAGTTAAGTATCAAGGCCCTGTCTTTGACTAGCGGCAGCATCTCCGAAAGCATGTAGTCTTGCCAGATCGGGCTATCTGAGTATACGAAAAGTACGTCTTTGCCACGGGGCAGCCAAAAACACCAAATGAAAATGTAGCCATGAAGTTATCGGTTCCTTCTTCAATGTGCCACTGTGGAGTCAAATAGTCGAACGGGAGTTCCTTTTTCAATACTTCAACGATGGCTATGAGGCGCTCCAAAAGCATCCATATGGACTGATTGCTTACTTGGGAAAACTCCTCTGACATTGACAATGACTCCTTGGGTTGGGCCTTGACTCGACGTACGGCAATGGTTTCCCGCCGAGCTTGACGGCGATATCAACCAGAAAGATCGCTATCCAAGCAGCCAGCTGGCAGCCAGTGCGGCCACTGCCAGCTTTGCAAGCCAGCCGAGCGAGTGGGAAACGACCATCAGCGGGTGTAGCTTGATAAAAAGCGCGTTCGTGATCGTGAGCGGCAGCGGAACCATCAGCCAGACAAGCGCCGCAAATTCTGGGGTCGAGTGGTAACCGCGAATGCCGAAAACGACGCACGTAGACACGAATGCCACGGCTGTCAGAAAGCCGAGTATCGTGCTCCACGTGATCGCGCCGGTGTCGTCTTGTCGCAGCTCTTGCCGCCAGACTTCGGGATAAGCGAGGTACTTATCGTGAAAAAGCACACCTGCGAACAGCCAGTCCGTGAACGAACCTGCGACGCCCGCTGCGAGGATGGCGAAGAGGAAATGTTTCCAGTTCATGTGCGCCTCCGCTTACGAGAGGACCGCCCGGAGAAGCATTTGGGTGAGCCGACTATCCGTTCTGTGGACGCGAAGATAACACAAACCTCGCCAGCAAGTAGCGATACAATTTACATCTGGACGGTCACGATTCGCCCGTTTGTTTCGCCTCGTTTGCCGTACAGCGTCACCTTCCCATTTACCACGTTTGCCACGTAGCGGCTCTCACTGAGAAACTGCATCACCTTCCTGCCAGACCGTGCCATTTGTGCCCACCGTGATTTCGTTTCCGGTTCTGCTCCAGCCCACGAATCTCGTTCCCGTCGAACACGAAGTCCACTTGCCGCAAACGGCGCTTCGAGGTCCGCCGAACAGGGAAACGCTCTGTGCCCAGTTCGACCACGTTGGCGTTCTCGACGAGGGCTTGCCGCCAGACATCAGTGAGTGCTTCCTCTAGGGATAGTTTCATGGCACACCGAGTTCGGTGGTGGATTATATGCCCATCCGCACTGCCCAAGCTGCGCATTGGCACGGAAGGGGATTTCTCAACAGCTATTGGGAGGACACGTCAGGAGCATCGGCCATTCAGGACATCGGGAAGGCTATGTGTGCTGAAAAGTGCTACCGAAGATTTTCACCGAGAATGCGGGTGCGGTGTGTTTTGAACCTGTGCTGCACTTCATCAAGCTGTTTGTCCAGCTTCTTTACCTGTTTTCAACGCCAATCGGGGCTTTTTCTTTTTTCTCCCTACCAGGCCAGTCAAACCTACCAAAGAACGAAATGCGCCCCGGCATAGAGCAGCAAACCAGCGAGGGCCAGACCAAGCGCACCAATGGTTAGGCTGACCAGATTCCAGTGAGACGGGTCGTCGTGGGTTCTCATCGGCGCTATGATAACATCACTCTTGACTGTCGTGCTGCGTTTGGAAGTCCGCAGAACGGGATAACCCGCTGTGCCTAGCTCGACCACTTTGGCGTCCTCGATGAGGGCTTGCCGCCAGACCTCGATGAGTGCCTGCTCGAAGGAAGGGTTCATTGCGCGTTCTGATTCGTAAGCGGATTATACTCCGAGCATCAGGGGGCGGGCGCGATTGGCTGCGCTTTCAGCGCCGGAGCGGGCGGGAGGCGTAGCTGGCGCGCTCGCCGTCGGAGCTGCGGCGCCACTGCTGCTCCTCGGTCTCAGATGAAATCGCACGCCGCGCTTCGCGTTCTCGTCGATCGTCCGCTGCATGTCGACCTGAGCGATCGGCACCGCGCTCTCGCCGCCATACGCGACCACATAGTGCACTGTGCTGCCTGAGACCCAATAGTCGGTCGCCGGATACATGGTCCCATCGGTTAGATAGAGCAGAATGGTCGGCGTGGATTCGGCCACGTTGCCGGTTGAGGGACCGGATGAGGGCTGGGGCGCCGGTGGCTGCTCGTTCGGCGCCATCGAATCGTTGTGGTAGCCGTTCGGCTCCGGCAGTGCGTACGGCGGTCCGTAGGAATAGTAATCCCCGTAATCTGAATCGGGCGGAGGCGCGTACGGTGGGCCGTATTCATAGTAGCCGCCGTCCGGATAGGCGTCGTATCCGTAAGGACCCCAGCCCCAACCGGGTCCCCACCAACCAAGCGCCCAGGGCCAGCCCCAACCCCAGCCCCAGCCAAATCCAAAACCGAAACCGCAACCCCAGCAGCCGCCAAAACCGCGCCCGCGGAAGCCATACCCGCCGAATCCGCGATTGCCGAAACCACCGTTGCCAAATTCACGGTTGCCGCCATCCGCTATCGCGGCATTATGAAATCCACCCGAGGCCCCGGCACCCGAGGAACCCCGAGCGCCCCCAAATGAATGCCCATTGCCATCCGCGATCCCACTGCGAGCCCCAGATCCGCTGCGTGCGCTGTAGCCGCGACCCGCGCTAAAGCCGAGTCCGAATCCGGTCGAGGCCCAGCCCCGAGATGCAAAGCTGCGGGCGCCTCCGAACGAACCGCCTCGGTAGGTGGCTCCTCCATAGTAGCGCCCCCCACCGAAGCTGCCGCCGCCACGATAGCCTCCGCGATACGCGCTCCCGCCATGAAATCCGCCTCCGCCAAAGCCACCGCCCCCGTGGAATCCACCTCCACCACCGCCGCGGAAACCGCCGCCACCATGCCCTCCTCCACCGCGTTGGGCGAACGCAGGATTCGGCGCGAACGCTAGTACAAGCGCGAATACAAACGGAATGAATGTTTTGGAGAGGATGGACGTTGACATCTCGGCACCTCCGCAATAATGCGATAGGCCCGGCACGGCCTCAGCCATTGCTGCTGTTCTACTTCCTTAGATTGCCTCACGCTTGTTTAGGTTTCCCGGTCCGTGCAGGCATAGGAGCATTATGCATCGGCGCTACAGAGGGCCACTGGAAAATCGGCGCAGCGCATCATCCCAACGCAGGGGCAGTTGGGAACCTTTGACCATCCACCGCACGAACTTCGTTTTGTCCATGTGCGGAGCGAGCGCCGCCATCAGGCGTACGTGCGGCGGGTGCTGCACGAAGGCTCGCAGCGCCGCTTCGTCCTTCCATGCCGAGAGCGTCCAGAATCGTTTGGTGAGCGGGCGGGCGAGAACCGAGTAGCCGAGCAAGCCCTGTGCCGATGCCAACTGCTTCATCACTTGGGCGCTGTAAAGGAAGAACGGCGGCACTCGCCAATAGCTCTTCAGCGGGAGGTAAGAGAGCAGCGCGATGAAATCGCGATTGGGGTCGGGACTGCCAAATTTTCGCCACGGAGTCGCGGGCATGATTCCGAGATTCTATCGCACCATTTCTTCGGCCAAGTGCGATATGTTCTTGGGGAAAGAACGACACTGAGACGGGACGGACTTGGGAACGGGTTGTGGAAAGCTGAAGACGAGGGAGGGGCGCCAACTTTGAATCCAGCGCCTTCGGGACTCCTCGTCTGACGTAGGCGTCACTCGGGCCATACAGTTCTGAATCCGAGAACTGAACCACTCCAAAGAATCTCTTTTGGTAGTTTGACGGGAGATGACAACGCCTGAGAACCAACCGGGCATGAAGGACCCATTAGAGCCGCTCTTGCCACCCAACCGATGGCCAGCGCGATTTGAGATTGACGCGAGGGGGCGGGGGGCATATCGTTTTGCGCACAGATAAAGTTGAAATCGGAAATTCCGGTTGAGGACTCAAGGGGAAGCGATTCTATGAACTCGGCCAAGAACGTGGATTTTTCGAAGCGCAAAAATTCTGTCACGGGTAGCATGACCGTGGTGGCCATCGGGCTGGCTGCCGTGTTTGCCGCATACGCAGGCGGTGCAGCACGGGCGGCGCGGGCCGACGCGAAGTCGATGAAAACAACTCAAGACGGGGTTTACACCGACGACCAAGCCAAGCGAGGCAAAGCGCAATACAGCCAGAACTGCGCCAACTGTCACATGGATGACCTGAGCGGGAGCGGCGAGGCCCCAGGGCTCGTCGGCGACGCGTTCACCCAGAGTTGGGACGGACAGACGGTGGACGATCTTTTCGAGGTCACTTATACAACGATGCCGCCGGATAAGCCGGGGAGCCTCAGCCCAGATGCTACTCTCGATGTCGTTGCATACCTGCTTCAGTCGAATCAATTCCCGGCGGGGAAGGATGAACTCAAGAACGACCCGGGAGCGTTGAAGAACATCCTCATCGCCACCAAGAAAACCAGTCAGTAGGGGTTGGCGGGGAAAACTGTCTGCGGCGTGCGTGGCTGCCAGAGCCATGAGCCCCTCACGCGAGAATCCCCTCCACCTGGAATTGGTCCTAGACCCCCGCGGAAGACTTTCTAGCCAATGAACAGCGCGCCGTCGTCGCACGGCTCGAAAAGCTGGTCGGCTCATCATCCTCGATGCCAAGCAAGGCGACCTGGGTCATCGTGAGCCTGAAATCCTTCCCTTCTGCGCAGCCCAGCAACTTCTCTCCTTTGTGCTTAAATACTTGGAGTGACCCGTCTGGCTGGTTCAGCTTCATTCCGACACTAGCAAGTTCTTAGTGGACTTCGACAACAAACGCAGTGGAGCGGGTTGGAGTTCGGTATTTGGCAACATCGCGACAAGTTCAATTTCGACGACGCTTACACCAGAGTCAGGGTGCTGGATGGCCGAAGGCGTGTACAGGTACTACGTGAAGGCTCCCGCTGTGGACCTTGTGGAAGGCATATTGGTGCCCTTTTTTCACTTTCACAGAAAAGCAAAGAACCGTTGCTGTTGGTCGCTCAAATCAAGTACCAAGTGGCGGTTGGCAGTTCAATCGAAAACGCGTGCAAAGCATGGGACATTTGGACACTTTACTACGACTGGAATGACCGCCAAGATTTGGAAAAGGTTATTGCCCTCGGGTCTTCGGATGACGGACGAATCGAATGGACGAAGGTGCTGGCCATTCCGCTGTACTCGATTAAGCGAGTGGAGGATGCCGAACAATTGATGGCTCAAGTTAGAGGAGTCCCGGAGGTTTGCGCATAATTTCCCACGCACCGGGCATTGCCGCAGGTATTATTCCCCGACGATTCTGCCGTCCCTCCTGAAGGTGACCTATGAACGAAATGAACGAAGCGTGACGCCTCGAACTAGTTGTCGAGGCCGTCCGATATTGCCAGCGCGTGAAAGGAACCTTTGACCATCGAGCCTGGCTTCATCGTGCGAAATTGGACATCCCTTCTTACTTTTCTTCCTTGTCGCCATCGATTGAATCTCCGTTGAGGGATTTTATGTAGCTGCCAGAAAGACTGTGCGCTCAACAACCGGGCTGGAGCGTTGCCACACTGAGGCGGCCAGGTATAAATTGTCGGTCAGCAGGGGGTTCAAAACGTAAATCCCCGCTTCAAGGAGGAAAACCACATGCGAATGTTGCTCAGAGTATCGATTCCCGCGGAAGCCGGAAATGCCGCCGCCAAGGCTGGAACCCTAGGTTCTACGGTCGAGCGAATTGTAGCCGATCTCAAACCGGAAGCGGCCTATTTCTTTGCGGACGACAACGGCCAACGGTCGGGCTCCGTCGTGTTCGACATGAAGGACGCATCGCAAATTCCGGCGATCGCTGAGCCTTGGTTTCTCGCGTTCAAAGCTAAAGTCTCTCTCCGGCCGGTCATGAACCCGCAAGACCTTGCCGCGGCCGGCCCATCGATTACCAAGGCCGCTAAGCAATATGGGAAGTAGACTACAATCCGGAATGGAAGTCACTCGACGATTAGGAAACGAATGAAATAGGAATCCGCATACCGTCGATTAAGTGAACCTCCGATGACGAGGGGAGGAATCCCGGGATTCCTCCCTTCGTTCGATTTGTCGAAGGCACGGGGCTAGGGCTGTCACGAACTCATCCCCAGATTCCGCAATCAAAAGCCAACCGGAGGCTTTGGATTCGATACGGTGGTGCCGATGAGCGACCACCTGCACTTCGTCGAGCGCATCCGGATGGTGAATCGCAATGAGATGCAGATTCAGTTCACGACGGAAGACCCCGATGCGCTGGCAAGACCAATGAAGGTGACGCTCACCTACCAGCGCGTAACGGACATCAACCGCATGACTGACGAGCTCGAATGCGATCCGGCGACCGACCGCAATCCAGTCGTCAATGGCAGGTTTACGACGATCGTACGTTAGATGGCTTCAGCAGCGGCCGTCGTGCTCTCCGATTTCGTGGATCGTGCAGATGTTGGGATGATTCAACGCAGCAGCAGCGCGCGCCTCGCGGAGAAATCGTTCGAGGGCTTGCTTGTCGCCGGAAACCTCATCAGGAAGAAACTTAAGAGCGACGGCCCGGCCCAGCGTGGTGTCTTTGGCGCGGTAAACCACCCCCATCCCGCCACCGCCCAGCCTTGCGATGATTCGGTAGTGAGAAACGCTCCGCCCGACGAGGGGATCGGGAGCCGCCATTGGGCCGACATCTTATGTTTCGTCTCAAGTCAAGTCAACGACGTGCAATCTCTAACGCGAAGGGTATTTACGAATGGCTATTTTTCGGAGACATCGCGCTACTGCGACTTTTGCTGCAGCTTCGCGTATTCGGCTTTGGCTTCTTTCAAGAGAGCGAGGCAGTCCTTATAGGTGGTTTTGGCCTTAGCTGATATATAGCGCAGCTTTCTGCAGCGAAGGACCGGAAATCTACCCGGACAGCGCCATCGCCCTAGCAGCCTTTGTAACCGTAGAGCCACTCGAAATATTCAAAGTCGTCCGGCGTGCGCTTGGCCAGCAACGCGTTGCGCAGTGAAATCCCGACGCCGTTCACGTGTTTCAAATCTCCAAAAAACCGCGCTGCTTTCTGGACACGAGCGGTGCGGGGAATGCGTCTCTGCTGATAATCGGGGAACGCCCGGGCCGCATCGCCGCCGTACTCTTTCAGACTTTCCCCGAGACACACGGCGTCTTCCAAAGCCTGGCATGCGCCTTGGGCAATGTATTGCAGCATCGGATGCGCCGCATCGCCGAGGATGGTGATGTGGTTCCGCGTCCAGTTTGGTATCGGTAGCCGGTCAAGCATCGGCCAGCGGCGATTGCGCTTTATTTTTGTCACGGCGTTGCGCACACGCGGGCACATTTTGCTGAAATGCTCTTCCAACTCCTCGACCGTTCCCCAGTCCTCCGAATCTGGCTTGTACCGGTAGCTGCGGAACACCGCCACCTGGTTGAAAAGGGTCCCGTGATGTACCACATACTGGACGAAATGCAGATCAGGGCCGACCCAGATGACCATAGCGTCGAGTTCAGACTCGGCGGGTGCCTCGTCAATGGGGATCGTTCCACGGTAGGCGACGAACTGGGAGCAGATAGGTTCGCCGTCACCCTGGACGATTCCGCGGGTTTTAGACCATAAGCCGTCCGCACCGACCAGCGCGTCGCACTCATAGACCGATCCATCGGCGCATTCCACGCGCGCGCCATCACCGAGGTCCTCAATCCGTACGGCGTCCTTATCTGCTTCGAGAGTGGTCCGCTTGCTCGCCCGACAGGCCTCGAGTTCCGCTGCAAGCAAGTCTCCCCGGTGCATTACGATATAGGGATACTCGAAATGCTGCAGGAACTTCGCGCGCAGATTGAGGGCGGTGATTTCAAGTCCTGAGAGTGCATCCATCATCACGAGGCGTCTGGGGAAAGCGGCGTGCTTTTTAACTTCGTCGAGGATGCCCAGCCGGTCGAGCATCCGCGTGGCGTTAGGTGCGAGTTGCAGGCCCGCGCCAATCTCGGTGAACTGTTCGGCCTTTTCGATAACATGCGCGGAGCGTCCGGCACGCGATGCGGCTAGCGCTGTCGCGAGCCCGCCAATGCCTCCGCCAATGATGAGAAGAGGAATCCTGCTCAAGTGTTCCGCCTGCTCTTCAAAATGAGTGTGACAGCCGCTTCGCCAGCGTCTCTCCCTCGACGCACTCCATCACTAGATAATCGGTCCCATCTTGATGACCGACATCACGCAAACACAGATATGCGGATGATTCAGGCTGGAAATTGTTTTCGCTTTGCGCTCGAAGCGCTGCTCGCGCACGGGATCATTGGATATTTCCTTTGGCAGGACTTTAACTGCGACACTGCGGTCTGGCCTCGTGTCACGGGCGTGGCAGACTTGTCCCCTTCCGCCTGTGCTCAGCGGTGCAAAAATTTCATAGGGCCCAAGCTGTATGCCTGGAGCGACGGGCATAAGTGGCGTGATTATAGCCTTAGAATAGTCCTTTGACACTTCTTCGGTGGTCAGTGCCTGATTAACGCTGCGGATCCCACGCTACTAGCGTTGAGCTTACACCTGGTAACATCTTTGGTAACAACTCGGCCTAAATGCGCCTATTTCTGCCTATCTTCAATTCGGGAAACCGCTTGAAACATAATGGATTTAACAACTGAATGCCAATCGGCAGGTCCCCGGTTCAAGTCCGGGCCTCGGCTCCATCCATCCCTCAGCTAGAGAAGCAGTTGCGGGGTCGCAACGAGCGATGCGGCCTGCGTTTTTTCAACCTTGCGCCCGGCGAATGTGAGTTGGTCCCGCTTGCGCTTCCACCGCTCTGCTGATTTCCTTCCGCCATCCGAGCGCGAACGCGATTTCTGCAACCACGAATAGCGGACCGATAAGCAGCCCAATCAAATCATCGAGGAATGCGGGCTTGCGCCCCTCGTGATGGTGTCCGACGAACTGGAAGACCCAGCCAACGACGAAGAACCCAGCGCCACTCACGATCCACATTACGGTTGTCTGCATCGCAAACCATCGCGCCGCCAGCAGGCACAGCGCGAGCAGCGCGCACATCGCCACGCCGAAGCACACATCGAGCGCGAGATAGAAGATCGCCAGGAGCGCTGCGACCAGGATCGCAGGCGAAAGCACGCCTCCGAATGCCGCGAACGAAGGACGCGACAGTAAGATGCACACGGCGAGCACGATCATTGGAATCCCCACGAAGTGCGTCGCAATGTTGCGGCGATCGCGATGATATGTAGCATACTGCGCGAGCTGTTCGGTAATGGATCGCATGGGCGTCACCCTCGTGCGAACCGTAACACAGCATTCTCCGCTACGCCACCGCTGGCGCTCGCTTCGGCGCAGTGGTATCCATCGCGCCGCGAAAACGGATCACGACGCCCGATCGTTCTCAAATACGGTGATTTCTTTCGGAACGATGTAGACGACTTCGTCCCTCACGAGATGGAGGTCGCGGAATCGCTCCTGGGACATCGTTGGGAGATTCTCATGTTTCATTGATGCCATAAAGTCTACCGACTTAATAGACTGTGTCGAGCAAAGATTTCAATGGCAGCCCTGTCTGCTTTGTGAGACCCGCGAAGCTCAGGAGTGGTAGGATGACTTCGCCATGCATGCCACGCCAAAGGCCGAACGCGACCCCAGCCGCGAACTGCTCCGCCACGCCGTCGCGACCCTCGCTTATCGGGGCGGCAAGGCGCTTCGCGGCGCGCCCACGGGATTCGCGGAGTTCCGCGTCGCCGATACGACGCGCACGCCCGGTCAGGTTCTCGCCCATATCGGCGATCTGCTCGATTGGGCGCTCTCGCTGGCAAAGGGCGCCGAGCAGTGGCACAACTCCGATCCCATGCCCTGGGACGCGGGCGTCGACCGTTTCTTCACCGCCATTCAGGCGTTTGACGCCTATCTGGCCTCGGACGCTCCTCTCGCAGCTCCGGCCGAGAAGCTCTTTCAGGCGCCTGTTGCGGATACCCTGACCCATATCGGACAAATCTCGATGCTTCGCCGGTTGGCCGGTGCCCCCGTCCGTGCCGAAAACTATTCACGCGCGGATATTGCGGTGGGCCGCGTCGGTCCGGTGCAAACCGCGCCTAAGCGCGAGTTCGATTGATTGGGGAGTCGAACGGCACGGACGTGGCTGTGCACACCCGAAGGCAGGATGAAAGGGCGGGCAAATAAAAAAGTAGCCGGGCGGCACCGGCTGAGGGACCCGAACCGCCCGGCCTTTTCTCACCCATCTCCGCAGGGTCTGGGTAAGAACTTGTTATGCGGCGTTTTCGCCGTTCCGCATGAATTCGTAGCGCTCGATTGCCGCTGCCACACCCACTTCGCCCGAATGTTCCGGGCTGCTGCGCAATACGCGCCCCAAGCACCGGACCCGGACTGGCCCCGCTTGGGTTAGCTCGTGGGGAAGCGTCATGACGATTTCTACCGGCGAGCCGCTTTTCAATCCCTTGGGCAGGAAAAAGTAGATGCCCCGCGAACTCACCTCGCGCGATTCCGTCGCGGCCTCGCCTACAACCGCTTCATCGGTCCATCGGACAGTCAGCGGCAAGCGCATGAGAAAACGCCGCGATGCACGTCGCTCTTTTGAAGACACCAGACAACTCCTCTTGATGCCCGCCTAGATTACGGTTGGGCCTGACTTACGCCAATAGAGCAAAGGAGCCAATTCTCAATGGCCCGGCTGGTACAGAGGTACTAGAGCCACTACGATTTACGGGGTATTTTGACGTGACTTACCGCGGACTAGCCAGATAGGCGGCGATTACGTTTGGTCGATCAGGCGGTGATGGATGGCGTAGAGCGCCAATTCGAGGCGATCGGAAACGCCGAGTTTGTCGAAGATATTGTGAAGGTGATTCTTTACGGTCTGCTCGCTGATGAACAGCTTCTCGCCGATTTCCCGGTTTCGGAAACCCTGAGCTACGAGCTGAACGATTTCCTTTTCACGGTCGCTCAGAAGCGGCTTTTCCCGTCGCTGCCCAGCCTCGGCAGACTTCTTGAAGGCGTCAATCACTTCGGCGGTCATGTGATTGTCGAGCCAGATTTCGCCGTCGAACACCTTGCGAATAGCTTTTACCAACAGGTCGCTGGCGGATTGCTTCAAGACGACGCCGCGGGCTCCCAGGCGCATGGCGCGGACCACGTCGCGGTCGTCTTCAGCCGCCGTCAGCACAATGACTCGCGTGGGAGTCGAGTCGAAATTGACCTCTTCCAGCACGCCCAAGCCGTCCTTCTCCGGCATCCGCAGGTCCAGCAGGAGGATATCAGGCTTCAACTTGGCGAGCATTTTGATGCACTCGACGCCGTTCGAAGCCTCCCCCACGATCTGGATTTCTTCGGCGTCGGCCAGCAATTTGCGAAGACCGTCGCGAAAGATTGCGTGGTCGTCCGCCACCAGGATCCGAATCGCCTGTTTCGCTTTGCTCATCTTATCAATTAAATGGAATCTCGATAGTTAGACGCGCCCCGTGCCCCGGATTTGACTCCACCGTCAGCGTGCCCCCTACGCTTCGCGTCCTTTCCTTGATCGAAATCGGGCCGAGACGCAACCGGTCCAGTTCTTCGCTCGTGTATCGCCCGGAGAAGCTGAAACCCCGCCCATTGTCGTCTACGACGAGAGACACTTTCGACTCGTCTTGTTTTAGTTTTACCACGACGTGGCTGGCACCGGCATGCTTTTTTACGTTGTGTAGTGCTTCTCGGTAAATCTGGAATAACTCCCGGCAAATGCGGTCTGGCACGCGCAAATCGCGGTCCGCGATGAAAAGATCGATGGCCATATCGTGCTCCATCCGAAATCGCTCCGCAAAAGCTTGCATCAGTTCCCGCATGTCCGCGCTTTCCACGCGCACCGGCCGCAGGTCCGTCACCATCCGGCGCAGCTCTTCGCTTTCCTGTTGTACCGTCCTCTCAAGGCTCCCCAGTTCCTCGCACGCCTGTTCGGGCTTCTTCGGGAGCTTCTGCCGCAAGACCTTGAGCTGGATCTTGAGGCTGAGCAGCGTCTGGAGGATCCCATCGTGCAGGTCCCGCGAAATCCGGCTTCGCTCCGATTCGACCGCATGCGTCCGCAGGTTGCGCAGCAGGAAGACATTCTCAAGCGGCGGCCCCACGTGGCGCACAATCTGCTCGAACCAGCGCAAGTCTCCATCGGAAAATCGCCGGCGCGACTGTCGGGGATTCGCGACGAGCACGCGTCCCACCGGGCGGCCACCGGACTCGATCGTCACTGCCAGCAGGGACCGCGCCCTGAACTCTTCGCGCGTCGATTCGGGCGGTGCCGGCACTCGAAGCCGCTCGCCCGTCCGGCGATCCCAGCCGAACCCTTCGCCGCTGCCGTTCTTGAATTCCCATCCCATCGCGATTTCCAACCCGTCCAGTAAGAACGTCTCCGAACGCGACAGCGGAAGCGTTTCAGGGGGCCTCGCCTCGCGGTCGTTCACGCCGACCTTCCATACGAAGAGGCGCTCCACGTCGTCATCGCGTATTGCCAAGCACGCCTGCTCGCACTCGAACGCCATCGTGAGCTCGCCGAGCCCCTGCCGAATCGATTCCGTCAATCCGCGCTCGAACCGCAGGACCCCGGTGATTTTCTCGAGAAACTGCTGCCGCCCAAGGTACTCGCGCTCGCGCGCGGCGAGATACCCCATGCCCAGCCCTGAAACGATTGTCCCGACCCCGATGGCGACCCAGTGCCACATGCCCTGCCATCGAAACGCCTCTTCTCTGGCCACGCGGATGATGATTCCCACCGTAGCCAGGCCCACGAGCGCCAGCATGGCCCGCTCGTTTCCGCGAGTCGCCAGGGCAAATACGGCGAACAAAAAGAGGAACCAGAAGGCCGTCACCGAGGGCGTAAAGTAGACGAACACCGCCAGCACCGCGAAATCCACTGCCAGAGGGATTCGAAACCTCACTTCGCCGAGGAACCGTTCGGCAAGCGCGGCGCTGAGCGCGACCACCAGGTAAGCAGACAGGATGACGATCGAAGCCCGCCGCGCGGGCGTCGGCGACGTCTCGAGCAGCGCGACGAGCGACAACGCAGCGATCACGGCGCGCGCCAGCGTGACCTGTCGTTCCAGGTATAAGCGTTCGGTGTTGTCGAGAGCCATCGGCGGGCGACTTCCTTTCAAAGTCTAACAAGCCCCTCCGAGCGCGCAATCGGCCCGCCGCCGCGTGTCGTCTTTTGGTAATCGCACGCGCGGGAGTATCGCGCGCGACCTTTACGCGAAACACTTGCTTCCCACATTTGACATTGGGTGCATAATCTGTTGGAGAAACCGGACTGAGGGACCGCCGGATTGTCGGAACGATATACGCAAAGAGAAGTGGGTCGCATCCTGGGCGTTGATGCGAGCCGCCTGCGCTACTGGGAACGCTTGAGGCTGGTGCATCCGCAGGCGCGCTGGGGGGAAAGATTCTACAGCTTCGGCGACCTGGTGGCCCTCCGCACGGTCAAGCGCCTGACGGACAACCGCATTCCGGCGCGGCGAGTCCGGCGGGCCGTGGCTTTGGTCGAGCAGCAGTTCGGCGAAGCTCCCCTCCCCCTCCAGGCCCTCCGCTTTCTCGAACAGGGCCGCGATGTCCTGGTGATTCCTCCCGGCGCCGCCCGGCCGTTCAACCCCATCAAGCAACAGTGGGCCTTTTCTTTCGACACAACGGCGCTCGGGGCAAAACTGCACTCGATGGCGGGGCCGACGCCCGAGGATCTGTTTCAATCGGCGCTCGATTGCGAGACTCAGACCGAAACGCTGCCTCAGGCCGTCGACAACTACCGCCTGGTGATCGACCTTGCGCCCGACTGGGTTGATGCGCACATCAACCTGGGCGTCGCGCTCTATCAGATGGGTCGCACCGAAGAGGCGCGCGCCGAGTTTTTTGCCGCCGTCCAGCTTGATCCGCTGAATGGAATTTCGCGCTACAACCTCGGCTGCGTCCTCGAGGAACAGGGCGAGATCGACCAGGCCATCGAGCATCTGCGTCGCGCCGCCCGCGCCATGCCGGCCCATGCGGACGTCCATTTCAACCTGGCCCTCGCCTACGAAAAGCGCGGCGAGCGCCGGCTGGCGCGCGAGCAGTGGATGCTCTACCTGCGTCACGCTCCCAACGGTCCTTGGGCCGAGCAGGCACGCGTTCATCTGAAGCAATGTTCCCCGCGCCGCAAGCGCTCCGCCCCGATTCCCTTCCCGCGCAAGGCCTAGCCGCTGGTAGGTATCTCTTTCCTTATCCGCGCGACCTCGCAAGGTTGACACTCCAATCCTCAGGACTCATCCTCGATCAGTTCGAATCGCGTCGCCCGAAAGGAATAAAGGACAGCAATGAGCGTGAAATCGCTTGAACCAGAGGCCGAGACGGCTCGCCAAGCGCGCGAAGCTGAACAAAAGAGCGTTTCTCCGGGCGCGCCCGCTCCCACCTGGATTCATCGGCCCGTCCTCGAAGAGTGGAAGCCGGCTTACTCGCCCATCCTTCTGGTGCTGCTCACGCTCGCTTGCCTGCTGCCGTTCATCGACAAGGCCTTTCACATTGACGACACGCTCTTCGTCATGGCAGCGAAGCAGATTGTGAAACATCCTCTCGACCCGTACGGATTCCACGTCGTCTGGGTCGCGACCGACCGGCCCATGTGGGAAGTGACCAAGAATCCGCCGCTCGCTTCCTATTACGCTGCCGTCATGGGTACCCTCGCCGGCTGGTCCGAGCGCGCGCTGCATCTTGCATTCCTCGTCCCGGCAATTGTCCTGGTGCTCGGCACCTATCGCCTCGCGCGCCGCTTTACTCGATACCCTCTGCTCGCTGCCGCAGCCGCGCTCTTGACCCCCGGTTTCATCGTGTCCGCTACGAGCGTGATGTGCGATACGATGATGCTCGCGCTCTGGGTCCTGGCGGCGGTCGTCTGGATCGAAGGACTCGAGCCCGAAAGGCCACCCTTCCTCATCGTCGCCGCCCTGCTGATCGCTGCGAGTGGCCTGACGAAATATTTCGGCGCGGCTCTGATCCCGCTCGCCTTTGCCTACGCACTCGCGCGCAAGCGGCGCCTGGGAACCTGGGCGCTCTACCTGCTGATTCCCGTTCTTGCCTTGGCGGGCTACCAGCTTTGGACGCACGCCTTGTACGGGCACGGTCTGCTGCTCGACGCCACTCAACTCGCTGGCTTCCGCGACCCGGACGAAGGCACTTCGGCTCTGGCCAGAGGTCTCATCGGCATGGGGTTCGTAGGAGGGTGCACGCTCACGGGACTCACGTTTGCTCCGCTCGTCTGGGCGCGCAAACACATCCTGATCGGGATCGCCGTTGCCGCGCTGGCTGGCCTAACGATCAGCCGCGGATGGATCAACCTCGGCGCTCCCGCCGCTCATGCCAATTGGACGTTCGTCAGTGGCCAGCTCGCCTGCTACATCGCCGGCGCCATCTCGATATTCGCTCTCGCGATCTCGGATTTTCGGGAGCGCAAGGACGCCGATTCCCTCTTCCTCGGCCTGTGGATCTTCGGCCCGTTTGTCTTCGCCGCGTTCCTGAACTGGACCGTCAACGCTCGCACGGTTCTTCCGCTCATCCCCGCCGCCGGTATCTTGCTCGCGCGCCGTTGGGAGAAGGTTCGGCCTGCCGCCCGGCGCTACCGTCTCGTGAAACTCGTAGCTCCTCTCGCGCTGTCGGGTCTTGTGTCTCTGTGGATCGCCATCGCCGATTTCGACCTGGCAAATTCCGCTCGCACGGCTGCGCACCTCATCGCCCAGGAAACTGCCGGCGAAAAAACGCCCGTTCTCTTCGAAGGCCACTGGGGATTTCAGTACTACATGGAATCGTTCGGAGCTCGCCCTCTCGACTTCGTGAAGCCGAACTACCAGCCCGGTCAAATCCTGGCCATCCCGGACAACAACACATTGGCCTTCTGGACGCCACCGGGATTCACGGGCCCTGCGCAGGTGATTGAGGTGAACATCTCGCGCGGCGTAACCACGATGAAACCCCAAATGGGCGCCGGCTTTTACTCCTCGATGTGGGGACCTCTGCCTTTTGCCTTCGGCCATGTTCCGCCCGAGCGCTACTTCGTTGTGCGTTTGACGCCAATCAGATCTGCCGATCAACCGCCCCCCTCCGGAAATCCAGCGCCTTAGCCCACTCAATCCTGCGGTTGAACGGCCCACGGCCTTGGTATAATGTGGATTGTCATCCCTGGTGAGCGTAGCTCAGCTGGTAGAGCATCGGTCTGTGGCTGCGAGCGTCACTATTCCCGTCATTTGTTTTCAATCGGTTACAGTCCCGTTATTCGGTGGGATTCTGGATATTTGGTGGGTTTTGGAGCAGTTTGGGTACGATTTGGGTACGCTAACTTGGCTTCAAACCGGGGCGATTCCACAGGCTTTCAAAAACTCTTCGTCAGCGACTGACTCGGGCGGTCTCGCCCCAGATGCGCCGGACTCAAAATCATAAATACGCGTTTCCGCAATCCCAGGCGCGGGTGGGAATAGAACTCAAAACAGTTGAAATTTGGCCGATCCGCCGGTTCCCGTGCAATTTCTCGTACAAAAACGGGCCTTACTTCTTATGTGTCGGCCTCAGTGTTCCTTTCACAAAGCAAGACTCACAAAGTCTCGTGCCATCCTTGAGCGTGAAGTCAACCCTGCGGCTCGGATCAATCTCTGCTCCGCATTTTCCGCACCGTTCGTCCTTTGGCTCGGCCATGAGCATCTCCTTGCTCAATTCAATCACAGGCCGCGATGGAGCACACTAACGGCGCGTTATACGTCCCGAGTGGGCAGCGAACAATCGCCAAGGTGTCGGGAATGGCCACTTCGGCGCCAATACGCCCGGAATCGCACTCGTTCTCGTCCTGGCTACCACCACTTGAGCAAGAGATTGCACGTCGTTGACTTGACTTGAGGCGAAACATAAGATGTTGGCCCAATGGCGGCTCCCGATCCCCTCGTCGGGCGGAGCGTTTCTCACTACCGAATCGTCGCAAGGCTGGGCGGTGGCGGGATGGGGGTGGTTTACCGCGCCGAGGACACCACGCTGGGCCGCGCCGTCGCGCTGAAGTTTCTTCCTGATGAGGTTTCCGGCGACAAGCAAGCCCTCGAACGATTTCTCCGCGAAGCGCGGGCCGCGGCCGCACTGAATCATCCCCACATCTGCACGATCCACGAAATCGGCGAGCACGACGGCCATCGCTTCATTGCCATGGAGCTGCTACAGGGTCAAACACTGAGGCAGCGCATTGGCGGTGGGCCACTGGACGTGAACACGCTTCTCCGCCTAGGGACGGAAATCGCCGACGCGCTGGATGCGGCGCACGCAAAAGGCATCGTGCATCGGGACATCAAGCCAGCGAACATCTTCATCACCGAGCGCGGCCAGGCCAAGATTCTCGACTTTGGTTTGGCCAAACAGATTCCCCAAAGCCGCGCTCTGGCAGCGAGCATGGACGGGACCACGGAGGATGACGATCCGCATCTCACGAGCCCCGGCGTGGCGATCGGTACGGTTGCCTACATGTCGCCCGAGCAGGTGCGCGGCGAGGAGTTGGACGCACGCAGCGATCTCTTTTCCTTTGGCACCGTGCTCTACGAAATGGCTACTGGACGCCAGGCGTTTGACGGGAATACCTCGGCTGTGATCTTTCACGCGATTCTTGCCGGCGAGCCGCCACCGGCATCGGACTGGAACGCACACGTGCCCAAAGGGCTCGAAGACATCATCCGCAGGGCGCTCGAGAAGGACCGGGAGCTTCGCTATCAGAGTGCGTCTGGGATTCTGGCGGATCTGAAACGTGTGAGACGCGATACGGAAACGCCGCGTTCCGTTCCTGTTTCTGTTGGAGTGCCGAGCGCCGTTCCTGCTGCTTCGGGGCCGCCAGCGAAGACCGCGGAACATCCTTCCTCCGGGAAACACTCCAAGGCGATCGAATCGCTGGCGATCCTCCCACTCGAAAATGCGAGCGGCGATCCAGAGACCGAGTACCTGAGCGATGGGATCGCGGAGACGCTGATCAATACTCTGGCGCAGCTTCGCAAGATGCGTGTCGTGCCGCGAGCAGTCGCATTCCGGCATCGCGGGCCGGGCGTGGATCCACTGGCAGTCGGGCGCGAGTTGGGCGTGAGAGCGGTGCTGGCAGGTCGCATGGTGCAGCGGGGCGAAGACTTGATCGTGTCGGTGGAGTTGGTGGATGTGGAGCGACAGGCGCAACTCTGGGGCGGGCGGTACAACCGGAAGATGGCAGACCTGATTGCGTTGCAGGAAGAATTGACCACGGAGATCTCCGAGAAGCTGCGATTGCAACTCACCGGGGAAGAGAAGAAGAAGCTCCGCAAGCGCCCCACACAGAACAGCGAAGCGTACAAGCTGGTCCTGAAGGCGGTGCACGCCTATTCCAAATGGTCGCCCGTGGGAACGCGCAACGCGATTGCACTTTGCAAGCACGCCATTGAGATCGATCCAACGTATGCAGCGGCGTATGCTGCGCTGTCCGCTGCCTGCACCATCTCGGTGGTGCTTGGGTACGCCGCGGCAGCCGAGGTTTACCCTCGAGCAATGTCCGCGGCGAAGAAGGCCCTCGAGTTGGACGAAACCCTTGCCGAGGCGCACGCCAGTTTGGCTACAGTTCTGTTCTATCAGAATTGGGATTTTGCGGGCGCCGAACGGGAGTGTCGGCGCAGCCTGGAGCTAAACCCGGATTATTACGGCGGACACGCAGGTTTGGGGGCTCTGAATAGACACCGGGGCCGCTTCGACGAAGCGATCGTGGAGTTCAAACGCGCACTCGACCTGGAACCACTTAACCCGTCACTGAGTCTCAATTTGAGCTTGGTCTACTACTGCGCCAAGCGGTTCGACAGTGCGATCGAGCAGTTTCGGAAGGTTCATGAGGTCGATCCCGACAATCCCCAGGCTCATGCGCTCCTCGCCGACGCATACGCCTGCGCCGGCCAGCGAGAGAAGGCCATTGAGGAGTGTGAACAGGCATTGGCGCTGGGCCCAGGCACGGCCATAGTCCGCCTACATGCGGCATGCACGTACGCCAAAATAGGCAAGACCGAAGAGGCGCGTAGGATACTCCAGGAGGCTGAATCGGCGTGGAAGCCGGGCGATCCTCTGTCTTACTTTATCGGGATCATTCACGCGCGTTTGGGAGAAAAGGATGCGGCCTTCGAGTGGTTGGAGAAGGCATTTCAAGCGCACGAAAGTTTCCTGATGAACCTCAAGGTCGATCCGAGGTTCGATGGCCTGCACGGAGACCCGAGGTTCGACACGCTCGTGAAGCGCATCGGCATCCCAGACTGAACCGCGAATTTGAGGGTACGCACATGGCAGCAATCTTGAAATTGAACCGTTTTCTGCTGACAGCGGCTTGTCTCGCGGTTGTACTTGCCATTGGGGCGGCCGTGTCGCCGCAGTCTCAGCCGATGTTAATCACTTTGACCGGGCAGTCGATGATCCGATCAGACATCCGCGCAACCGCGCCTGCGGCCGTGCCCGCGATCCAATCTCTCATCAAAGGGGACGTGAAATTCACGAACTTCGAAGCTGCCGTCGCTGAAAAAGAAGAGACGGTCAGCGAGGGCGGGGGATTTCTTGCTCCGCCCGAAGCACTCGATGCGCTGACGACGGTCGGCTTTAACCTGCTGTCGCTCTCCAACAATCATGCGTTCGACCTCAAGCTCACGGGTCTTGAAAATACGCTCCGCGAGGTGAACAGCCGGAAAATCGTACATGCGGGGACAGGACAAAACGTCGACGAAGCGACGGCGCCGGGTTACCTGCACACTTCAAAAGGCACGGTGGCGCTGGTGGCGTTGGCGTCGGGGATGATTCAGCAGGGAGGAAACGCCACGTCGGATCGGCCGGGCGTGGATGAGCTGCGCGTTCAAATGGGCGACAAGCCCAATGAGGCTAGGGCGGAGCTTCCCCCGGGTATGGAAAACGAGCCCAACCCGGAGGACACGAAACGCATTCTTCAGAGCATACGCAATGCCCGGCAGCATGCCGACCTCGTCATCGTCTACCAGCACAATCACGTTTTCTCGAACAAGCCGTTCCTGACGATGTTTGAGGAAGGCTTGCCGGAGCGTCTGGCCCCCAATGATTGGTTGAAGAAATGGACGCACCTGGAAGTAGATGCGGGCGCGGATATCGTCGTAATGCACGGTGCTCCGTTATTGCACGGCGTGGAGATCTATCACGGGAAGCCCATTTTTTACGACCTGGGCAATTTTATTTACAACCTGCCGCCCGAGCTGACGGTGATCGAGGAACCCATCAACTGGGAAAGCGTGGTAGCCTACGTCCAATTCCAGGGAAGAAACCTTCAAGCGATCACCCTGCAGCCGATCTTCCTGAACAACGTGGGCCAGGGTGTGCCCGATCCTCACAACCGGTACACGAATAACCAGTTCCTCGATACGCGTGGATTGCCGTCGCCTGCGACCGGCCTGAAGGCGAGCTACATTCTGCAGCGGATGGCGGACTTGTCCAAGCCATTCGGGACGGAAATGGAGTTGAAAGGCGACACGGCCGAAATAAAAGTGAAAGGCGGGAGTTAGACGGAGTCGTCGCGACAAGAGGTCCCAGGCAGTGATCTGCGCTTCGATCCCCGCTACGCCGACTTGGTCCCCCGCATCGGATTCCCGCAGTGACCTGCTGCCTTTCCCGGGCTCCGTTAGGTGTCGCGCGTATACACTCGTGGGCGACACAGCCAACCCATTTGGTGAATACACAAAGCGGACATAAAATTCCTCCGTGGCCGAGAAACGCAAAGTCGTCCCAATCGCTGATGAGACGTTGACACTGTTCGATGCCGCGCAGGAAATGGCGGATCAACAGAAAATCGAGCGCCCTCGGGGCGTGTGCCAGGCACTCAATGCGCAACCCTTCGGAACCAAGGCCGCCGCCTGCTACCAGCTTTTCGATACTCGTTGCGATTGAAGCTCAATCAGCCACCGGATCGTTCGATGGGCCTTCGCGCGACGATTTCCGCCACGGGGCGCCGATGTGCCGCATCGTTCGGCTGCCCCTCGTGGCGATGAAGAATCTCCCAGCCTTGGAAATACGTCATCAACTCGCCCGGCCTCAACCGATGTTCTGTTGGCTCTTCACCCGGCTCGGTGATGTGCACGATCGCAAGAAGGATGCCGCTCGGAACCAGTCCTTCCTTCGCCGGTTGAAACAGGTCCCGCTGCAGGTAATAGCAGATGACGATGAGATCCCAAGCCGAGCGCTCAATCTGGTACTCGCCCTTTTCAAGGTCCGCGATTCTCGCGTCCACGGTAATCCCGCGCTCGGCAGCTCGACTGCGCAGGATTTCGATGGCTGCCGGCGCGCCGTCCACGGCGGTGACGCACCATCCGTGTTCCGCAAGCCATAGGGCATTTCGGCCCGTTCCGCACGCCAGGTCAAGCGCCTTGCCCGGCGCCAGGTGCCTGGCCGTCTCGACCAAGAGCGGGGTCGGCGTAGCCTCCGTGTCGCCCGCGGAACGCCGCTCTGCGCGGTAACGTTCTTCCCAGCCGCTAATCTCCATCTTCCGATTGTTAGTAGCTCTTGAAACCTTCGCAAGCTAAAAAGGGCCTCTTGCCGAGCTCGCGGATGTTGACTGGGCGGGACGGCTCTATCAATCCGCGAATCGATATGCGTGCCTGTACTTCCTGAGAGAGATTGCAGGGGTTCAAGCATTTCTGGTCAACGTGTACTTCGTTGGCGACCCACGGACGCCGACAACGAGAGAAGACTGGGACGCCGCAATCGGGTACGTCAATTCCCGCGCCAGATTCACAACCGTGGGAAGCACAACTATAAACCAGGAATTGTTAATTTCCGGTTTGCATGAGGAGATGGTTTGTAATTCTTGCAGAAAGTTGGCGCCGCTTTTTCGCGAGCCATACGCGGATACTCAGGGACGATTTTCCGCCAATCACGACAGACGCCACGCGGACCCGGAAAACCGAAAGCCGCTGCCCCCTTTCCCTCGCATACCAGCGTGTGCAACCGACCCTGGCGGTCAGGGGTCTTCGATACGAGAGGCAACTAAAGTGCTGAGAACCACATCTTCACCAACTGCGCGCCGATTGCCCGGTCATGTTGGAGTTGAAGACAAACTTGAAACTGCGGTCCACTGCGATTCTTCCCTTTTGCGGAGTCCTGATTGCCGCCTCGCTGATGAGTCCGAAGCGCCTGAATGCGCATGCGGCAACCGGCCCACTTGTCCCGGCGCAATCACAGGAGCAGTCGCCTCTGCAGCCTGCCGCCACATCCAAACAGCCACCGAGGACGACTCTTGCCGGGTCTTGGAAGCTGAATCGCGATGAAAGCGATGATCCCCAGCAGATAGTTCGAGCTGCGGAAGCCTCAAGCAGCAGTACCGCTGGCGGCAATCC
>Ga0187872_10001495_pt1 | contig 23543 bp, 18 predicted proteins | sample June2016WEW_16_4_FD_132973 | JGI IMG/M metagenome (GOLD analysis project Ga0187872, IMG submission 132973) | Peatland microbial communities from SPRUCE experiment site at the Marcell Experimental Forest, Minnesota, USA - June2016WEW_16_40 | ecosystem: Environmental > Terrestrial > Soil >...
CTTCACGTCGGGGCGTAGCGCAGCCTGGTAGCGCGCCTGCCTTGGGCGCAGGAGGTCCGCGGTTCAAATCCGCGCGCCCCGACCAATCCTTCAGCGCGTGCGAAATCCCAGTCATTCCTATGACTTGGCGGTGCCCGCGGGCCGCGCGAGCCGAAAGTGATTGCATCCGAAAGAAATCTCTGGCACAACACTCTGCACGTCCGATAAAGGGGCCGCGTTCATGGAGATCTCCACGCGTCAGGTCGGCAACATCACGATTGTCGATGTAGTCGGCGAAATCACGCTCTACAATTCGCCAGTAATGCGAAAGACGCTGATCGATCTCCTGAGGGAGAAGCGCCTGCCTCGCGTGATCATCAATCTGGAAAAGGTGAAGTACATCGACAGCGCGGGCGTGGCGTCGCTGGTCGAGGGCTTGAAGATTTCGCGAGACCTGAAGAGCGGATTTGCGCTGTACGGGCTAAGCCGCACGGCGCGAGAAGTCCTGGAGCTTACAAAACTCATCAGGGTTTTTGAAGTGCACGATAGCGAAGAGGAAGCCCTGCGCGGAGGCGGCAGCACGTTCCCCGCAAAGTGACGCTTCGGCGGTTTCTCTGCAAGTTTATCCGGAGATCGAGTCCATCCGAGTTCAAGAATGGCGCTGACAGAAACGATCGGCGAAGCCACCATCAACAGCCTGGCCTACGTGGGCAGCCTGGCGAAGCTTTCGGGCGGAGCGGCTCGAGCCGTAGTCGTTGATCCGTTCCGCGGGCGGAAGATTCGCTTCAGCCGCGCAATCCATCAGGCCATGTCTGTCGGCGTCGGGGCCATCCCCATCGTTTCGTTGATCTCGCTTTTTGTGGGCACGATTCTGGCGCTGCAAGGCGCGTACCAGTTGCGCAAGCTGGGCGCCTTGCAGCTGGTGGCGAGCGCCGTCGCGATTGTGATGACGCGCGAGCTGGGGCCGCTGATGACCGCGATCGTCGTGATCGGGCGGTCGGGCTCGGCCTTCGCGGCTGAAATCGGCACGATGAAGGTCAACGAAGAGATCGACGCGCTCGAAACGATGGCGCTCGAGCCGGTCCATTTTCTGGTCGCTCCGAAATTCGTCGCCATGGCCGTGATGATGCCCTGCCTGACCACCTGGGCGGATTTCATGGGCGTGGTGGGCGGGGGTCTTTTCGGCGTCACGAACGCAGGCTTCACGTGGGCGTCATACTTTCGCGCGACGCTGGACGCGCTGGTCCTCCGCGACATCTTCACCGGACTCATCAAGAGCGTTATGTTCGGGCTTGTGATCACGGCTGTCGGATGCCAGGAAGGTTTGTCCACGGGCCTTGGCTCCGAGGAGGTCGGGCGATCCACGACGGCGGCCGTGGTGAAGTCGATTTTTCTAGTGGTGGCAGTGGACCTGGTTTTCACGGCGCTCTTCTATTTCACGGCGCCACAATAGCAGCGCAATGGCGATGGAGCAAACGCACAAGGACGATCCGAGCGGCCTGGCCATTTCCGTGCGGAACCTGCGCGTGAATTACGGCGAGCGCGAAATCCTGCACGGCATCAGCTTCGACGTGCCGGCGGGCGAGACGATGGTCATCCTCGGAGGCTCCGGATCGGGGAAGAGCACGCTGCTGCGCACGCTGGTGGGGCTGGAACAGCCGACCAGCGGTGAAATCTTGATGCGCGGGAGGAACGTCGCCGCGTTGTCGAAATCGGAGCGCAACGAGCTACGCAAGAAAGTGGGGATGTCGTTTCAAGGCGGGGCTCTTTTCGGCTCCATGACGGTAGGGGACAACGTTGCGCTGCCGCTCCGCGAGCACACGCCGCTCGATGATTCCACCATCCAAATCGTCGTGCGCCTGAAGCTCGACCAGGTCGGCCTCTCGGGTTTCGAAGATTACATGCCCGCGCAATTGAGCGGCGGGATGAAGAAGCGCGCGGCCATCGCCCGGGCTCTCGCCATGGACCCGGAAATCCTGTTTTTCGACGAGCCGTCCGCGGGCCTCGATCCAATCATCGCCGCGGGAATCGACGAGCTGATCTTGAAACTGAAGAAGGCGTTTCGAATGACGATGGTTGTGGTCACGCACGAACTGGCGAGCGCGTTCCTGATCGCCGACCGCATGATCCTGCTCGACAAGGGAAACATCGTCGCCAATGGGACGCCCGAAGAACTGCGTGGGAGCAAGCAGCAGCGAGTGCGGCAATTCATGGACCGGATTCCGGAGCCTGAATTGAACGCGGAAATTGATTACCTGCAAATGCTGACCGGGGAAAACCCGCCGGAGAGACGCTGAGTCTGTCCTGCCCCGGGGTCGTGATATACTCGCCGACATTCTTGGGGCGCTAACAGGCCCCAGTGAGGATCGTCAAAAGGCAAATGGAGTCCAAGCGCGAGCAGGCTCTTGTCGGATTGTTTGTGCTGGTGGCTGTGGCGCTGCTCGTTGTCACGGTGTTTCTCCTCTCGGGCATGCTCAACCGAGGCACACCCTATCGTGCTTATTTCAAGAATGCGGGCGGACTCGAGCCGGGGTCGGAAGTCCGCTATGCGAGCGGCCCGCCGGTGGGCCGAGTTTCCAAAGTTGAGACCGATCCGAACGACCCGACGCGAATGGAGGTTGATTTTGCGGCCCGCTCCAGCGTCCCGGTGAAGACGGACAGCATGGCGATCATCACAAGCACGAGCCCCCTCGGCGACAATTTTCTCGAGATCAATCCTGGAACCGCCGCAGCCCCTCGGGCACGCAGCGGCGCCACACTGAAATCCGCCGAGTACACCAGCTTTGCCGATCTTCTCACGATGGTGAACACGCTGGGCCCCCACGCAGACGATCTGCTGGTCAATCTGAATGACCGCGCCGTGGCGCTCAAGATTACGCTTGACCGCGTGAACGATTTGCTGAACGACCAAAACCGCGCCAACATCGGCTCGAGCCTTGCGAACGTCCGGGGAATGCTCGACGAGGACCGGCCGGCAATCCATTCGACGGTCAACAATCTCAACACCCTGAGCAACAAGCTCAGCCCGCTGATCGACGATTTCCGCAAGACCTCGGCGCAAGCCAACGACGCGCTCGCTCATCTGGACGCCACGATCACGGAAGATCGCCCCGACCTCCACGCGGCTGTCGGCAATCTGCGGCAGGCGCTGGCCTCGGCCGTGCAGCTCACTGACCAGCTTGACAGTACGCTGAACACGAACTCGGAGAACCTGGACGAGATCATCGATAACCTGCGGCACGTGACCGAGAATTTGAACTCGTTCACTGAAACCATCAAGACGCGGCCTTACACATTGGTCCGTGCGTCCGGCGTCAAGCCGCGCGAGCCGGGTCAGCCGCCACCGAAATAGAAAGAAGGGAAGCAAAGAATCGTGATACGTCGGATCCAGGAAGCTGTACTACTTTTTGTGATGGCGGGAATTTGCTCGGCGTGCGGAGCCTCGCGCCCGGTGAAGTATTACGTGCTCGATTCGGGCCCCGCGCCGGTTGCTGTTTCCCAGGCACAGCTCCCGATCACGCTTCTGGTGGCCCGAATTACGGCTCCGCTGCTCTATCGTGACGACCGCCTGGTCTACGGTTCGGGATCGGTGCGGCTTGGGACTTACGAGTACGAGCGTTGGGCCGAGTCACCCACGGAGATGGTCCAGGGCATGCTCGTTTCTTCCCTGCGTTCGACGGGGCAATACCGCTCGGTCGCGCGAATCAGCAGCAGTTTTCGTGGTGACTACATTGTCCGGGGCCATCTGTATGCTCTCGACGAGGTGGACGAGCCGGAGTTAGCAGCGCGGTTCTCCTTGGAGATCGAGCTGTTCGATCCTAAAACAGGCACGACCGTTTGGACTGATTCTTACTCGCATGACGAACCGGTCACCGGCAAGGCCGTCACGGACGTTGTCGAGGCGTTAGACAAGAACGTGCGCGCCGGACTGCAACAACTTACGGCGGGTCTCGGCCAATACTTCGCGAGCCGCCCGCCGCGTCCCACTGCCGCACAGTAGCCCTGATCCACCCATTCGGCGCGCTTTGGCGGAGGAGCGCGTCATCGCTGCCCCTATCTGACTTCTTATCAATAGAATGAGACGGTTTTTTTGCGACTATTCGGCGTGACATTTGTCACCCCAAAAAGTGACGCTGGTCACAGCCGACCGAATCGCGTTCGTCCATGCTGTCTCCAGGAGGCGGGTTATGCCAAACATCAAAGAAGCCGGAGCGCGAGTCACGCTGAATAACATCTTGTATCTGACGGACTTCTCCGAGCCGTCGGAAGCGGCTCTGCCATTTGCGACGGCGGTTGCCCGCGAATACGGAGCAAAAGTTTACGCCTTTCATGTGCTGATTCCGGCTGCGTATGTCTACACGACGCCGGAGACGGCTGCGGCCGGTATCGAAGCCCAGGAAGAAGCCGCACAGGAGGACATGCAGCGCGTCGAGGCGCAACTTGTCGGCATCCCGCACGAATCCGTCGTTGAGCGCGGAACCGGCATCTGGCCGTCGCTCGAGCGCGCCATCAAGGAGTACGCCATCGACTTGATCGTGCTGGGGACTCACGGCCGAACGGGAGCGCAGAAGCTCTTGCTGGGATCCGTCGCCGAGGAGGTCTTCCGGCGATCGCACGTGCCCGTGCTCACAATCGGGCCATGGGCGCATAGCGGGATACATAAGGGTGCGAAATTCCATCGCGTCCTCTACGCCACCGATTTCTCAAATGAGTCGGCGTCCGCAGCGCCTTATGCCATCTCGATGGCGCAAGAGAATCAGGCAACACTGATCCTGCTCAATGTGATGAGAGAGCCTGAAACCCCGCTGACCGAGAGGGAAGCGCAGGATGCCATCTCGAACGCAACGTATCAGCTCCACGAAATCGTCCCGGCGAGCGCCGAGCTCTGGTGCCGTCCGGAGGCCGTGGTTCGATATGGCAATGCGGCCGACAAGATTATCGAGACCGCGAAGGAGCGAGGCGCAGACTTGATCGTTCTGGGAGTGCGGGACGCCAGAGGGCACATCGGCGCCGCCACGCACCTCGAGCGGACTACGGCGCACAAGGTGGTTGCACACGCAGTTTGCCCGGTCCTGACGGTACGCGGCTGAAATCGACGCCAGACGCGGGAGGGCTTGCAAAAAGCTTCAGCGCTGCCGATAGTGTGCGTGTGAGTCCCGAAAGCCTACAACCGAACGCGCAAGCCCTTTCGCGCGATGGTCAGGAAACGGGACCGCGCTCGCTCGACGCGGTGTTCAGGCCGCGCTCCGTGGCTGTAATTGGGGCGACGGAACGCGCAGGCAGCGTCGGCCGCACAACCTTCGCGAACCTCGCGAACCTGTCCTTCCGGGGAAAAGTCTACGCGGTCAATCCACGCCACGCCCAGGTTCTTGGGCATCTCTGCTACGGCAACATCGAAGAAGTCCCCGAACCAGTAGACCTTGCCGTCATCGTCACGCCTGCCGCGACCGTGCCAGGCGTCATTCGTGAGTGCATCACGGCCGGCGTGAAATCGGCTGTCGTCATCTCCGCGGGGTTCCGGGAACTTGGCGCTGAAGGGCAGGCGCTCGAGGAGAAAATCGCGGAACAGCTTCACCGCAGCCGATTGCGCGTGATCGGCCCGAACTGCCTCGGAGTGATGAATCCGCTCATCGGCCTGAACGCGACTTTTGCGCAGACGATTGCGCGACAAGGAAATGTGGCGTTCCTGAGCCAGAGCGGAGCGCTGCTGACGGCGATTCTCGATTGGAGCTTGCGGGAAGAGGTCGGCTTCAGCGCGTTCGTTTCGACCGGGTCGATGCTGGATGTGGGTTGGGGCGACCTGATCGATTACTTCGGCTACGACGCCAACACCCAGAGCATTCTGATTTACATGGAATCGATCGGTGACGCGCGCTCGTTTTTGTCGGCTGCGCGCGAAGTGGCGATGAGCAAGCCGATCATCGTCATCAAAGCTGGCCGGACGGAGGCGGCTTCGAAGGCTGCCTCCTCGCACACGGGCGCATTGACGGGCAGCGACGAAGTGTTTGACGCGGCCTTGCGCCGATGCGGCGTGCTGCGCGTTCAGAGCATTTCCGATGTCTTTTACATGGCGGAAGTTCTGAGCAAGCAGCCGCGTCCATCCGGGCCCCGGTTGATGATTCTGACCAACGCGGGCGGGCCCGCGGTGCTGGCAACCGACGCGCTGATAGCGACGGGCGGGGAACTTGCGCCGCTTTCCGAGGAGTCGCGGCGCGCGTTCGATGCCCTCTTGCCGCCGAATTGGAGCCACGGGAATCCCATCGACATCTTGGGAGACGCCGATCCCGAGCGCTACGAACGCGCCCTCGAAATCGCGATCAACGATCCCGGGAGCGACGGTTTGCTCGCGATTCTCGCGCCGCAGGGCATGACGAATCCGGCGAGCGTGGCGGAACGCGTGAGCCACCACGCGAAGGGGCATCGCAAGCCGCTGCTGGCGAGCTGGATGGGAGCAAACGAGGTCGAAGAGGGCAGGGCGATTTTGAACGCCGCCGGAATCCCCACTTTTGATTATCCGGACACAGCGGCCCGCGCGTTCGACTACATGTGGCGCTACACCTATCACCTTCGCGGCCTTTATGAGACGCCCGCCATCGCGGATGATCCGGGCGTCGCGCAAGAGCGTGCGCGCAAGGCTCGAGAGCTGCTCGCTTCGGTTCGGTCGCAGGGACGCACGCTGCTCACCGAGTTCGAATCGAAGCAGATATTGTCTCTCTACGACATCCCCACCATCCCGACGAGGATTGCGCGGAGCGCTGACGAGGCCATGAAGGTCGCGCGCGAAATGGGCCTGCCCGTCGTCCTGAAACTTCACTCGTACACCGTGACGCACAAGACCGACGTCGGCGGCGTGAAGCTCGATCTAAAGACTCTCGATGCGGTCGGGGAAGCCTTCAAAGCAATCGAATCGAATGTAACGGCACGGGCTGGTGCCGGGAGCTTTCAGGGCGTGACAGTGCAGCCGATGGTACGGGTGGATGGCTACGAATTGATTCTGGGAAGCAACGTGGACCCGCAGTTCGGTCCGGTGCTGCTCTTTGGCTCGGGCGGACAGCTCGTGGAGGTCTACCGCGACCGCGCTCTCGGTTTGCCGCCGCTCAACACCACGCTGGCGCAGCGCCTGATGGAACAGACGAAAATATACAAGGCACTTCAGGGCATCCGAGGACGAAAGCCGATTGACCTCCAGGCGCTCGAAAGCCTGCTCGTCCGATTCAGCTATCTTCCCGTGGAGCTGCCGCGAATCAAGGAAATCGACATCAATCCTCTTCTCGCGTCGCCCGATGGATTGTTCGCTCTCGATGCCCGAATCGTGCTCTTCGACGAAACCGTGACGGACTCGGAGTTGCCCCGGACTGCGATCCGGCCGTATCCGGCGCAATACGTCGGGCGCTGGAAGATGAAGAACGGCGCCGAGGTCTTGATCCGCCCGATTCGCCCGGAAGACGAACCGTTGATGACGCGCTTCCACGGATCACTTTCGGAGCAGAGCGTGTTTCTGCGTTATTTCCACATGGAGAAGCTAAGTTCGCGCGTCGCGCACGAGCGGCTCTTGCGGAAATGCTTTATCGATTATGACCGCGAGATGGCGCTCGTCGCCGAGGCGGCGGAGGGTCCTGCGGACGGGCGCGAAATACTTGCCGTGGGACGGTTGACGCGCGAGCGCGATCGGCGCGAAGGCGAAGTGGCCGTTCTTGTCACCGACCGGGTGCAGCACCTTGGCCTTGGCACGGAGCTCATCCGCCGTTTGATCGAAGTGGCGCGCAACGAAGGCTTCGAGCGCCTTGTTGCCCTCACGATTCCCGAGAACACCGCGATGCGCGCGCTCGCGGAGCGCTTCGGTTTTGTCGTGCAGCCGAGCGAGGATCTTTCCCAGATCACGGCAGTCCTCAAATTTTGAGGCTCGTGCAATCAGACGAAGGGCGCAATTCGCTTGACAAGAAAAAACCTGGCGTGCTAACACCCACGCGCGAGCCACGATTCACCGGGTGTCGCAAAGCGAGATGAGTTGCAACGGGGAGAGAGGCCAACATGGACATGAACCGCAGGGCATTTCTTGAGGGCTCTTCGAAACTGTTGTCAGCAAGCTTGCTTGCCGCGGGGGTCCCGGCGGCCGCTGAGGCCGCGAATGAGCCTCAAACGGCCAAACGAAAATACCGGCTCGTCGCGACCGAGGAAGCATTTGCCGTCCCGGAGCAAGTGGAGGAGTTCCGCCGAGTCGCCGGGCTTTCCTATTCGAATCCGGACCTCGATATGTGGCGAGGGTTTCTCAACCCGACCGCCGGGGCCCCACCGTTGCTCCGCCGCCTGCTCGATCTGGAGGGCGAGCGCATACAGATCATGGACCAGGCGGGCGTGGATGTGCACCTCCTGTCGCTCACCTCGCCCGGCGTGCAGATGTTCGACGCCGATACGGCAACAAGCCTCGCGACCTCGGCGAACGATCAACTGGCCGCGGTGATCAAGAAGCATCCGACGCGGTTCGCGGGCCTCGCGAGCTTCGCGCCCCAGGATCCCCAGCGGGCCGTGAAGGAAATCGATCGCGCCATGAATCAGCTCAAGCTCAACGGGCTGATCGTCAACTCGCACACGAACGGTGAATATCTGGACGATCGGAAATACTGGCCGATCTTCGAGGCGGCGACGGCTTCGAAGGCGGCGATCTATATTCATCCGCGCAATATGCCGGACCCGTGCTCGTTCATGACCCGCGCCGACACCAACCTGGCGGGCGCACTTTGGGGTTTCCAGATGGAGACAGGGGTGCATGCGATGCGGCTGATCGTCAGCGGCGTTTTCGATCAGTTCCCGGACCTGAAAATCGTTCTCGGGCACATGGGGGAAGGGCTCCCGTATTGGCCTTACCGGATCGACTACATGTACAGATCGTATTCGCGCGGACACGGCAAACTGAAGAAGAAGCCCAGCGAATACGTCAAGGACAACTTCGTGATCACGACGAGCGGCATGAATGTCCATTCCGTGCTCGAGTACTGTCACAAGGTTCTGGGTCCGGACAACATCCTGTTCGCGATCGACTATCCATATCAAGAGTCGGTCGAGGCGGCGAATTTCATGAACTCGGCGCCGCTGCCGGAAGCGGACGTTGAGAAGATCGCGCACGGGAACGCCGAAAAGATCTTCCGCATCGCAACGGCGTAATGGCAGGTTGATTCGAGAGCTTCGGGGAGCAGTCAAACTTGGCTCTTGTCCTCCCACCCAATGTTTCCGCGAAGAGCTTTCAGCAGGCACTCGACGCGTTTGCGGGTGTCGTCGGCAGGCAGTGGGTGCTGGCGACAGAAGAAGATCGCCATACCTACCTGGATGCCTTCTCCATTGGCGATGCGAACGACCACGTGCCTTCCGCCGCTGTAGCCCCGCAATCGGCGGAAGAGGTTCAGGCCATCGTTCGAATCGCGAACGAACACAAGACTCCTCTGTGGCCGATCTCACGTGGCAAGAATCTGGGTTACGGCGGCTCGGCACCGCGCATGAGTGGTACCGTCATTCTTGATTTGGGGCGGATGAAGCGCATCCTCGAGGTAAACGAGCGATTCGGATACTGCCTGCTCGAGCCCGGCGTGGGTTTCTTCGACTTATTCAACTACCTGCAAGAGAACAAAATCCCGCTGTGGATGTCGGTGCCGGGCAACGCGTGGGGAAGCGTGGTCGGCAACGCACTCGAGCGCGGCTACGGCTACACACCGTACGGAGACAACACCGGGCATATCTGCGGCATGGAAGTCGTGCTCCCGAACGGCGAAATCGTCCACACCGGGACTGGCGCGATGTCCAACAGCCCCTGCTGGCAGCTTTTCAAGTACGGCTACGGCCCGTCGTGGGATCAGGTGTTCGTGCAGTCAAACTTTGGCATCGTGACGAAAGTGGGTTTGTGGCTCATGCCCGATCCGGAGTCGACGATGGGACTGAACATGCAACTTCCCGACGCCGACGACATCGGGTGGGCGGTCGACGCGCTCGCGCCGCTCCGTTTGAACGGCGTCGTGCAGCAGAGTCCCAGTCTCGGCAATTCGCTACGATTTGCCGCCGTTCAATCTCAGCGCAGTGAGTGGTACCAGGGCGAAGGAGCGATGCCCGAGAGCGTGCTGAAGGAAGTACTCCGGAAGTTCAACCTCGGTTGGTGGAGCGTGAACCTGAGGTTGTACGGCTACGACGAGATCAACGAAGTGAACGCGCGCGTGATTAAGAATGCCTTTGCGAAGTACACAAAACAGGAATTCGCCGTCACCAAGTGGCACCGCGGCGATCCCATCGCGGATTCCGGCGCGGGGGTTCCGAGTGTGAACTCCTTGCAGGTCGTTAATTGGCGCGGCGGACGGGGCGGGCACGTCGGGTTTTCGCCGGTCCTTCCGGCCACGGGCGAGCACGTGCTCAAGCAGTTCCACAGCACGCGGAAGCGCTACGAAGAAATCGGAATGGACTACTACGGGTCATTCACGCTCTTCGAGCGGTACGTCACGAACATCAACATGATGATCTACGACCAGGACGATGCGGTGATGACCGCCAAGGTGCGCGCCTTGTTCAAGGTCTTGGTCGAGGACGCAGCCAAAGAGGGCTATAGCGAGTATCGAACGCACCTTTCTTTCATGGACGAGGTGGCGAACACGTTCGATTACAACAACCACGCGCTCTTGCGGCTCAACGAAACCGTCAAGGACGCGCTCGATCCGAACGGCATTCTCGCGCCGGGGAAACAAGGCATTTGGCCGAAGGCGTTGCGCGGGAGAACGTCCGCTGCGCAAGGGAGAAAGGCGTGAAGCGGCTGCTGATGATCGCTGCTGCGACGGCATGCGTCGCCGTTTGGGGCACAGGCGGCTTGGCGGCGGACGATACGGCGCACCATCTGGAGGAGGGCAAGAAACTGTTCCATGACCGTTGTGGCTATTGCCATCTGGTGGGAGGCACGGGCACGTTCATGCTTGGCCGAAGATTGGGGAAAGATAAGGCAGTTCTCGAGGAGCGCACGGACCTTCGTCCAGACTACATCCGGCACGTCGTGCGCGCGGGAATCGGCAGCATGCCGCCGCACAATCGCGTCGAACTGCCGGACAGCGAGCTGGACTCGATCGCCGAATATCTAACTCGACCGGTTTCGGTGCGCAACGACCACAGGTGAAGAATCAAATGGCGCAATTCTTGGACCGGCGAAACTTCCTGAAAGATGCGGGCATGCTCGTGGTCTCGGCCACGCTTCTGGGTTCGAGCGCAGCGACGACGGCTGCCCCGTGGGAAGCGAATCCCTCGCGAATAGCCGCCGTCTTGTACGACGAGCGCTACAGCGATTGCCGAAGCTTCGCCGATACGTTCGTCCAGCGAGGAGTGATCGCTTTCAGCACAAACGGGAATATCGCGAGCCTCTGGTATGGCCCTCTGCGGGCGTATTTCGCGAGGTACGGTGGCGGTGTGGCCGGGCTGACGGCTCAGTCGGATCCCGTTGTATCGCAATCCTGCGGAGCGGAGCTCAATCTCAAGCTCCTGTACGAAGGCTCGCACGACTGCCGCGCGTCGAACGCTTTGACACATCAGCTCCGGGTTCGTGGAAATGGAAACGAAATTGCCAAAGCGCTTTTGCATTCAAACGCTGATTGGGCTCAGTCGCTCGCAGATGCGCTGGGCCGAGCGGCGTGGAACAATGGCGGCGTGTGTTTGGAGTCATCGGCCATCCGTGCTTCACGATCCGACGACCATCCGGGGTTCTTGTCGTCGTGGGCACTCGGCCCGGCAAGGGCCGGCGCATAGGACCCCCGGGCGACGCCGCTTAGGGCTGCTCGCCTGCTTATGCGGTTGACAGCCGTACGGCAATGATGGAATATCCCGGCGCTTTCAGTCGGTTCAAGGAGTGCCGTGGCAAAAAATCCATTCTATGGCTGGACGCTCCTGCTGGTCTTTTGGGCGATCATCATCCTGAACTTCGCGTTCCCTACGTTCGGCATGAGCGTGGTCAACACTTACATGGCGAAGGCGATGCACCTGGACCGCAAGGAACTGGGGCTCGCCTATTCCGCATTCAGTCTGATGGCGGGGCTGCCGGGTCCTCTCGTGGGCCTGTCGATCAACAGGTTCGGCATTCGAATTACCCTGGTTGTGGGCACGCTCATGGTTTCTTGCGGCGGACTGCTTATGGCCTTGTGGGTGCACAGCATCCTTCAAGCGATTCTGATTCTCGGAATCATTGTCGGGCCCGGAGCGGCCATGGCGGGCACAATCGCGCCTCAGGTTGGGATGGCGCGATGGTTTCATCGAAAGCGCGCGTTCGCTATTTCCATTCTTCTGACGGCTTCCGGTATCGGCGGCTTTGCGGCGGTTCCCCTGTTGAACCGCATCATCGCAGGAGCGGGCGGGAATTGGCGGATGGCTTGGTGGTGCATGGCCACAATGTCTCTGTGCGCTGCGCTGGTTGCCGCGCTTTTTGTCAGGGAAAGCCCCGCGCAGTTGGGACAGGTGCCGGACGGGAGCGCGGCTCCGAGCGGCCCTCCGACGGCGGCCGGATCGCAGCGGCCGCACGGAGTTTATAAGACTACGGACGACTGGACTCTCAGCGAGGTCTTGAAGTCTCCTACGCTCTGGCTATTGATGCCGACGTATCTCGGCTTTTTCATGGGCTTTTTCATTTATGTGTCGCATGGCATTTCCCATCTCGAAGGCTTAGGACATACCCCAGCGCAGGCGGCGCGGTCGCTCTCGGTGCTCCTGCTCTCGTCGCTGATAGGGCAGTTCACAGTGGCAGGGTTGGGGGACCGCATTGAGCTTCGTTACATATTCGCCGTCGCGGCGTCTCTGTTCGGCGTCGGGATCGCTCTCGCGACCAAGGCGGTTGGACCCGTCGCTCTCTATCCCTATGCAATTTGCATGGGAAGCGGGTTCGCGGCTTCCTTCACTTGTCTCCAGACGATTCTCAGCAACTATTATGGTCCAAAGGTATACCCGCTGGTGCTGGGCGTGACCATGCCGATAGGCACGATTCTGGGCGCTTGCGGACCGGTGACCGCCGGATGGTTCTACGACAAATACGGCACGTATTCCCAGGTTTTCTTCATCATCGCTGGGTTGTGTTTCCTGAGCGCCATCCTCTTGATATTGGCCAAACCTCCGGCGCGAAGTGCGTCCGGCGGAAGCGTGGCGTCGGCACCTCAACTGAAGTAAGCCCGCGCTTAGTGGCGTAGGGGAATTCAATTGACGCAAGACTCCCAAGCTCGAACCCGAAGAATCACTGCCGCGGTCGCCGAAAAGACTGCCGCTCCGTTTGTGCTGCAAGAACTTGAGATGGATGCTCCGCGCGCGGACGAGATTCTCGTCAGAATCGTCGCGACCGGCATCTGCCAGACCGACGTTCACGTCCGAGACCGCACCCAGGCGGCGGGGCTGCCCATCGTGTTGGGCCACGAGGGCGCCGGCGTCGTGGAAGAAGTCGGCGCCGAGGTGACCGCCGTGAAACCCGGCGACCACGTTGTCCTGTCGTACGACGCCTGCGGGCATTGTCGATTCTGCTTGAGTGGCCGCTATCCCTACTGCGAGCAAGCCATGGCGATCAACTTCGGCGGCTCGCGCCTCGATGGCACGAACGCGTTGCATCGGGTTGGGAAGTCATCTGGCGGCGAGGTCCGCGGACATTTCTTCGGGCAGTCTTCGTTCGCAACCTACGCGCTCGCCACGGAACGCAACGTCGTCAAGGTTCCGACTGACTTGCCGCTCGAACTGCTGGCGCCGCTCGGCTGCGGCTTGCAAACCGGGGCGGGCGCGGTAGTGAACTCGCTGCGCGTGCCCGCGAATTCGGGTATCGCGATCTTCGGCACCGGCGCAGTCGGCTTGGCGGCGGTGATGGCGGCGCGCATCGTGGGCGCCAGTCCGATCATCGGCGTCGACATCATCCCGCAACGGCTCGCGCTTGCCGCGGAGTTGGGCGCCACGCATACGATCGACGCGCGAAAGGAAGACGTGCGGCAGCGCATCGCCGACATCACGGGCTCGGGAGTCGACTACGTTCTCGAAATCACCGCGCGGCCGGAAATGCTCAAGCTCGCCGTGGAGGTCCTCGCCATGTGCGGCGTTGCCGGGCAGATCGGCGGCGCGCCAAGAGGCACGGAAGCTCCCGTGAGCATGACCCACCTGCTGCTGGGCCGCGCGGTTCGCGGCATCGTGCAGGGCGATTCCATACCCCGGCTCTTTATTCCCAAGCTCATCGAGATGTACAGGGCCGGCAAATTCCCCTTCGACCGGCTCGTGCGGTTCTACCACTTCAAGGATATCAACCAGGCCGTCGCCGACGCAGGAAGCGGCGAGACGATCAAGCCCGTTTTGCGCATCGGCAAAGCCTGATTGAGGGTAGCCATAGAGTACTGTTTGCGGTGTACACTCGGGCCTGCTCGGCTCATGGAACTCCCAGGCGATCCCAGCGGAGGTTGATGTGGGGAGTGTACCCCAGTCTCTGACTGTCAGCGACATCATCGAGCGGCGTTCTCTCAGCCGCTTTCAGGTCTGGACGGTCGCGCTGTGCGGTTTGGTCCTGGTGCTCGATGGTTTCGACTCGCAGCTCATCAATTACACCGCGCCCTCCATCGCCGAAACCCTGCACGTTCCGGTCGCCAGATTCGGCCCTATTTTCGCTTCCAGTCTGATTGGACTGATGATTGCCGCCATGGCGACGGGTCCGATCGCGGATCGGTGGGGCCGCAAGTGGCCGGTCATATGCTCGATATTCAGCTTCGCGGTATTCTCGCTGGCCACGCCGCAAGTGAAATCCTTTGACGAGCTCCTGGTTCTGCGGTTTCTCACCGGCCTCGGGCTGGGCGGCGCGATGCCGAACGTCGTTGCACTCGCGGCCGAATACATTCCCCGGCGGCTGTTGCCGATCCTCGTGCCAGTCTTGTTCATTGGAATGCCCCTCGGCGGAACAATCTCGGGCTTTGCCAGCGCGGTAATGATTCCCCGATGGGGTTGGCACTCCACATTCTACGTCGGCGGAGTGTTGCCGCTTGTGATTTCGCTTCTGCTGATTACCCTGCTACCCGAGTCGATTCAGTTCCTGGCTGCCCAGGGCAAGAACGTGCAGAAAGTGTGCCGCATCCTGACGCGGATTTCTCCGGAATTCGCAACGGCGGACGTCGATCTCGCAGTTTCTCCTTCGGATCGGTCTCACAAAGGCGTTCCGGTCATGCGCCTCTTCACGGAAGGCCGCGCTGTGGGGACCATCTTGCTCTGGCTTCCCTACTTCATGAACCTGCTGCTCATCTATTTCACCGGGAGTTGGCTGCCTGCGTTGCTGAGAGGGGACAACATGTCCGTCTCGGCCGCGTCCACGGCGACCGCATTCATCAGCTTTGGTGGCATCTTCGGATGTGTCGCTGAGGGGTATCTCATAAAATGGCGCGGCGCCGGCGCCATTCTGCTGGCCGAGTACGCGTTGGCTGGCCTGTTCCTTGCGTTGCTGGCGCTTCTGTCGGTTTCTTTTGCCGTCGTCTTGGCTCTGACGTTTACCGTGGGTTTCATGATCATCGGCGCGCAAGGAGGCCTGAATGCGCTGGCTGCCAGTTTTTATCCGACTTCCATACGGTCCACGGGTGTTGGTTGGGCGCTGGGCGTTGGCCGAATCGGCTCGATCGTCGGTCCGTTGCTAGGGGGAATGTTCTTGTCATCATTTGGATGGAAGCCGAGCCAGATGCTGCTCTTTGGAACTTTTGTTGCGGGATGCGCCTGTATTTCGATCCTGCTGAGCAACTTTGCCCGGGGCCACGCGAGTGCCTACAGCCGCGAGCCGAATCTGGTCCCAATCAAGTCACAGGAGGACACTCGAGCATGACTGCGGAAACTCGCACGATATCGCCCGAGAAAGCGGCGGCGCGAAAGGCTTACTACGACCGAATTGCGCAGCAGCATCTCGCACCGCTCTGGGAGCGCTTGAGCGGCCTGGTGACGCGCTCGCCTCAACCCACAGCCAAACCTGCCCTCTGGCAGTACCTTTCGGTGCGGCCGGATCTGATCGCTGCGGGCTCGCTTTTGTCGGCGGAGGAAGCGGAGCGGCGCGTGCTGATCCTCGAAAACCCAGGCCTTCCGGGGCAATCCAAGATCACAGGTTCCCTGTACGCCGGACTTCAGCTTCTGATGCCGGGAGAGCGAGCGCACGCTCATCGCCACACCGCCAGCGCCCTTCGTCTGTTTCTCGAAGGGTCGAGCGCCTACACATCGGTGGACGGCGAGCGCACAGACATGGCGCGGGGAGATTTCGTCATCACGCCCGCATGGAGTTGGCACGACCACGGGAACGACGGTCCGGATCCGGTGATCTGGCTCGACGGACTCGACGTGCCGATCGTCAACCTGTTCGATACGAGTTTCTCCGAGGGCCGCGATGCCGCAGAGGCTCCCGTCGCACGGCCCGCGCACGATTCCGAGGCCCGCTACGGCGCGACGCTTCTTCCGGAAGGCTGCAAGGGTGAGTCGCTTTCTTCTCCGCTGCTCAACTATCGATACGAGCGCGCGCGCGGAGCTCTTGCCACCCTGGCGAGGAACGGTCCAATTGATCCATGCCACGGAGTGAAGCTGCGCTACGCCAATCCGCTGACGGGAGGGTCCGTCATGCCGACGATGAGCGCCGCCATCCAGCTTTTGCCGCGCGTCTTCGAAACGGCGCCGTATCGTTCGACGGACGGCACCGTCTTCGTGGTCGTGGAGGGCAAGGGCCGCAGCCAGGTGGGGGATGCGTTGTTTGAATGGCGCGAAAGCGATGTTTTTGTGGTCCCAAGCTGGGCGCTTCACCGCCATCGAGCGGAGAGCGAAGCCGTTCTGTTCAGTTTCTCCGACCGCGTTGCTCAGGAAAAGCTCGGCATTTGGCGCGAACAGCGAGACGCAAAAGCAAGCTGAAGTCCCGCCGCTCCTTTTTCCACGCACGGAGCGACTATTCACAGGCGACGACGGGCACATCCATTTCGCCGATACCTTGGATCTGTGCATGCATCAGGTCGCCCGGATGGATCGGACCCACGCCTTCCGGCGTTCCCGTTAGCAAGACATCGCCGGGAAATAGCGTATAAAAGGAGCTGGCAAATTCAATCAGCTCCGGCACGCCCAGAATCAGGTCGCGCGTATTCGCGTGCTGTCGAAGTTCGCCGTTGACCGAGATCGAAAGTTCGAGTCCCGATGGATCGGGCAGCTCATCGGATGTTACCAACCACGGACCCAGCACCGTGTACGTATCGATCGACTTTCTCAGACTGCGTTCTTCGGGACCCCGGACCGTAATGTCGAGGCCGATGCAGTAGCCGGCCACGAAGCTGAGTGCGTCTTGCTTCTTCACAGCCTTGGCGCGTTTGCCGATCACCACGGCCAGCTCAACCTCGTGATCCGTTCGTCTATCCGGACGGCGAATCGCGACCCCCTGTGAAGGCCCGGCGATCGAACTGGTCGCCTTCAGGAACAGACCCGACTGATGAATCGCCTGAACGTGAGCGACATTCTGGTGGTGTAGATTCGGATCGGCTGCAACTTCCTCGAGGTGCTTCTTGTAGTTGACCGGGGCGGCTATTATCTTGCTCGGATTGGCCACAGGACTCAGCAGACGCACGCTTGAGACGGGGATTGCCTTCGCGGAGAGAGCCGTCGACAGAATCCGCTCACGCAAAGTGGGCAGAGCGGAAATGAAAGCATCTCCCAACGGAAGCGGATAGCGAAACGCCGGCAACTCATCGAGGACCAGCGTGACGTCGCGCACGAGCTCCTGTTGCACGATTCCGAGCCGATCGTTGTTGAATCGACAGAAACGCACGTCCCCTCCGGCCGCGAGAACGTTCTAAACCTATCACGGGCTTCCGCGCGTCGGTCCACCAAGTTACGCTTTCGGCATTCGCCGGTCGGCCCGCGCCACGACCTTTCCCCGAACCCGGTAGACTGGCTCCAACACAGGACTAACGTGAGCACCCGGGCTGAATCCGTTTCTCCTCCACATCCCGCCGGGCCGTGGATTTACCGGCCTTGGCTTGACTTGCTCGTGGGCTGCGGAGGTTGGTCCGCTCCCCTTCTTGCCGCCGTATGGCTCGCGCCTTCCGGCACGCATTCGTGGCTGATCGCGTTCTATTTCCTTGCCATCATTTTCAACTATCCCCATTTCATGGCGACCGTTTATCGCGCCTACCACACGCGCGAGGACTTCGATAAATACAAGTTCTTCACGCTGCACCTTACCCTGCTTTTGGTTTTGACCGGAATTCTGCTGCACGCGTCCTATCGCCTGCTGCCCTGGGTGTTCACGCTCTATGTCTACTGGAGCCCGTGGCACTACAGCGGGCAAAACTACGGGCTGCTTTTGATGTTCGTTCGCCGCAGTGACGCAGCCCTGACTCCGGGCGAGCGCCGCTGGCTGCGAGCCGCCTTCGTCGTTTCCTACTTGATGCTGCTCGCGAGCTTCGAAACGGGTGGCTCAGTTGATCCCCTGATTCTTTCGTTGGGTCTGCCGGCACAATTCACGATTCCCGCGCGGATCGCTCTCGGGCTCGCGTTCGCAGTCTGCGCGTGGTTTGCGCTCGGTCAGCTCGTCTTACGCCGAGGCATCCGAGCGATGGCAGCGCCGCTTACGCTGGTCTCCACGCAATTTCTATGGTTCGTCCTGCCGACTTTTCTCGAGTTGCGCTCCACATACCAGATTCCGCAGACGCGCTACAGCAGCGGAATCCTGGCCGTGCTGCATTCGGCGCAGTACCTCTGGATCACGAGCTACTACCAGCGGCGTGACGCGCGTGCCGGCCAATCCAGCTGGCGCACCGCCGGGTATTTTCTGACGCTGGTCGCGGGTGGCATCGCGCTTTTCATTCCGGGACCCTGGCTCGTGAGCTACATTTTCCGCTTTGATTTTACGACGAGCTTCCTGATCTTCACTGCGCTCGTGAACATTCACCATTTCCTCCTGGACGGTGCCATCTGGAAGCTCCGCGATTCGCGGGTCGCTTCCGTCTTGATCGGCCGAACCGAAAACTCTCGACGCGGCCAGGCCGCCGGTACACCGACGCGAGATCCAAAGCCTGCCGTCAGCGCGGCGCGCGTGTTATTTGCCCCCGCCTTCCGCATTGCCGTCGTCGGTCTCCTGTTGCTTTGGGGCGTGGCGGATCAGGTTCACTTCGCTCTTGGCACCGATGACCAGAATCTTGCGGCTCTTCATCGTGCGGCGCGAATGAATCCCTACGACAGCGCGGTGCAGGCGCGCATCGCTTCGGCCGAGACCGAGGCAGGGCGGCGGGGCGATGCGGTCGCGGCGTTAACCCGCGCGGTGGCCCTCAGTCCCCGCAACGCCGCGCTTCAACACGCGTGCGCCCGAGCCATGATCGCGGACGGCCGCTACGCGGATGCGTACGAGCATTACAAGAAAATGCTCGAGATCTTCCCCCGCGATCCGGACGCTCTTGTCAACTACGGTTTGCTGGCCGCCCGCTTGAATCGGCCGGAGGAAGCGATCGATTCGTGGCAAAGCGCGGTGGACGTGGATCCGAATCAGGTCAACGCCCATCTCTATCTTGCCGAAGCCTTTGATCAGAGAGGCGAGCTCGCCTCCGCGGCCCGCCACTGGCGTTCGTTCTTGGAGCTTGCAGCCCATCTGAACGATCCCCCGGTCGCACCGCAACAGCAGGCTTCGGCCGAGATTCAATTGGCGGATGACGACGCTCGATTGAATCAGACCAATGCAGCCCTCGCGGAATACGCTTCGGCGATCTCCCTTGCTGAGCCTGCGAGTGACGCAAAACTCGAAAGCCTGGCTCTTGCTCATCTCGCGGATTTGCAGGAAAAGGCTAGCAACCCACAAGCCGCCGCTGGCTCCTATCAGCGCGGGCTGGCCCTTGATGCGAAAATGGGCGATCCGCGCGCTGAGGCTTTCGACTGGTTCAACTATGGACAGTTCCTGCGCCGGCGCGGATTGCGCGACGACCTTGCGTACGCTTGCTTCGTGCGCGCGGAGAACCTGCTCGCGCCCGGGGGCGGCGAGGAGCTGGAAACGGTTCGAAACGCCCGCCGGCAGGTCGAAAGCCGCCTCGGTAGGAAGGCTCTCACCGTTCAGAAGAATCTTCCTGTCTTGTTAGCCGGGGCAACCAATCTCCCCACAAGTTCCTTCTGATCGTGGTCAAGATAGCGGTTGGTGGTGACCAAAATCGCTCAGCCCCTCCGGCCAGCCGTATCCAAATGATGACTCCTTGAGGCCAACCTTCGGGTCTCCGGTATTTGCCCAAACACCTTAAGCCATTGGTACAGCACGTGCTTTCGGAAACCACTGCAATGGTGGGGTGTACTCTGCTCCGCCGGTTCAAAGGATTCCTGATCGGATGACACGGGCTCTTCGCAGCGGGGATACTGAGTGAGCTTTCAAAGTCAACACTTCACAGGCGGAGTTTTTCAGCTCGGCGCGCAGCACCTTGCCAGTGTGCCTGGACCTCCATCTCGTCTGAAGGTTCGTTCTGCGAGGATTCCCACATTCTCTGTCAGGCGCGAGCCGTCGTACTCCGGCTGGTGGGGTTCTCTGCGCGTGTTGTGCAGCACGGCAAAGAGAATCTCCGTCCCTGGTGGCGCTCTACTTCAAAACGTGATGTTTGGGCGGCGATATTTTCGCGGCTCTTCGCTCAGCCTTTCGTTTGTGCTGCATTGCGTTGCGGTTTTCTTATTGATCTTCGTGCCGACCGTTCTTCTGATTGACGCGCCCGAGCTCGAATCCGTTCCCAACAGAATTGAGACGATCTACTATTTGCCGCCGCGCCACAAGGACAAGGTCGAGCCGCGCGTGGCCGCCGCGGAAAGGAAAGCGCCTCCTCCTGCTCAGGAAAAAACCCCTTCGAAAGGTGCGTTCGCCGTCGCCAGACTGGCCCACCCCGAAACCGCGCGTAAGGCCAACCAGACTGCTGCTCCTCCCGTTCTGCGGGTTACGAGTCAAATGAAATTGCCCGATCTGATTCTGGCAGCGCCGCTGGACACGCCCAAAATGCCGTCGTTCCGTTACAATCCCAGCGCTTCGACGCCTACGCGCCAAGCAAGAAATGTGGCCGCAGTGCCCGCGCCGTCGCTGACGCCTGCCGACCAAATCCCGGCGGGACTTGCCGTACTCAGCACTTCGACGAAGCAACCGATTCTGCCTATAGCCGTCGGACCCACGATCGGGTCCCGCAACGGCGGCGGTGGCGGCGGGGGCAGCGTGGAGGCGCCGAACATTGACGGAGGTTCCGTGTCCGGTGGCGCAGGCAGCGTGCTGTTTGTCGTTACCGGCCCGTCGCTCCCCAGCGGAGCGGGCGGAAGCGGAGGTGGAAACGGAAGCGGGAATGGTACGGTCTCTGGTTCGCCTACTGGAACCGGATCGTCTGACTTCTCCGTTTCTTCGTCGAGTCACGGTGGATCGCCTGGGGGGACTTCTGTCGGAGCCGCCGGCGGTGGCGGAAACGGTGCCGGAGGCGTCGGCCTGCTCAAGTCCGATTCGATTCTCAGCATGGTTTACGCAATTCCTCCGTCGTTCGCCTTTCGCAAGAACGCACTGATTGTTTCCGCGGGCCCTATCGGTGGTGGCGGCCTCGGCGTTTACGGAGCCCTGCACTGCGGAAAGGTGGATACGGTCTTTCTGTCGATGCCCGGAAAGAATTGGACGATGGAGTATTGTCCGCAGGGCGGCGCAACTGCGGACAGCTCCCAATTAGGTTCGACGGTCGTGCATATGGGGCAGGGAATCGTGCCGCCTCAGGCCGAATCCAGATTTGATTTCCAGCGTTTGCCGGTTCCCGAGAGCAAGGCTCACAAACTGATCATCCTCAAGGGTACGCTGCGCGACGACGGATCGGTCGATGAAGTCCAGGTTTATCAAAGCATTCTGCCGTTGATGGACGAAGCCGCTCGCGTCGCATTGAGTCGCTGGAAATTCAAGCCTGCACTGCGACAGGGAGCGCCGATCGCTGTGCAAATCCTCGTCGGAATTCCCGTGGATGGCGGAGTATCGCGCAGCACTCCGTGAAATGGGAGCAGCTCCCGGGTCGTCGCCTAGGTTCTAGGACGTACGGGACGCCCTGTGGAAAACTGCGTGTCCATTTGGCGAGCTGGGTTGGACATTACTTCTCCAAATGCGCAGAAACTTGCCCATCCGGAAAATCTCGTGTCTCCTTTCCAGGACAACTGTGCACATTTGGGCATCGCAAGTAGCTGACAGTGCCTCTCTTAGTCTCACCCCCTTGAGAAATCTCCTCCTCGGCTGGTTTTTGGCATCCGGTTTGCCTCTTCTGACACTCCCAAGGCCGCCCAGCCCACGTGTTCATGTTGAAGCAGGCGTTCTTGGAGCGTTCTGCGGTGGTTTAACGGGAACTTTACCTAGGTCATCAGTTGGGAGCACAAACGTTGAGCGATCCTACGATACGTGTCGGTTTTGTCAGTCGAGACTCCGGTCTGGCGGAGGCAATCGCGCGGGCATTGGGCGACGGCTTCGTCACGCGCGCCACCTCCGATTTTCAAGCCAATCGCCTGGGGGATCTCCGTGAGTGGTGCGATGTCATGCTCCTGGACCTTCGCGCCGCGAGTACTCAGGGTGACTACGAAACTGCTCTTCGCCTGATGGACGCGGTGAACCAGTTGCGGTCGCATCCGCCCATGGTCGCGCTTTGTGATGGCGACAACCGTCCGATCGCTGTCAAGATCATGGAGCACGGCTCGTACGACAGCATCAGCAGCCCGCCGAATATCGTCGAGCTCCGGCTCATTCTGCGGCGCGCTCACAAATTCTATTCCGCCGAGAAAGAACTCGAACAGCTGCGAGCCGCCGGCCGCGGCGCTGGGAGACTTCAGGAACTCCTCGGCACGTCGCAGGCGATGCAGGAGGTTTTCGACCTGGCGCAGAAGATTGCTCCTTGTGACGTCAACGTCCTCATCAGCGGCGAAACCGGCACGGGCAAAGAGCTGCTGGCGCGCGCGATTCACCAGACGAGCGGGCGAAGCGCTCGTCCCCTCGTCGCATTCTCGTGCGTGAACTTGCCAGAGACCCTGATCGAAGACGAGTTGTTCGGCCACGAGAAAGGCGCCTTCACGGGAGCCGTCATGAGCCGCCGTGGACGCCTCGAATCAGCCGATCAGGGAACGCTGTTTCTCGATGAAATCGGAGATCTGAGCCTTGGCCTCCAGCCAAAACTGCTGCGCGTCCTGCAGGAGCGTAGCTTCGAGCGTCTGGGCAGTAGCGCACCGATCAACCTCAACATCCGGCTGATCTGCGCAAGCAATCGGAATCTGGCCGAGATGGTGCAGAAAGGGACGTTTCGCGAAGATCTCTACTACCGCCTGAATGTGGTGCAGATGCAGCTCCCTCCGCTGCGGGAGCGCCGCGAGGACATTCCTTTGCTGGCGCACCACTTCCTCCAGATTTCCGCGGAGCAATTCGGCAAAAAAGCGAAGCGGTTCTCGCAGTCCGCTCTCCGCGCCCTCGAGGAATACGGCTGGCCGGGCAACGTCCGGGAGCTCGAGAACGCCGTGCAGAGGGCCGTTGTCCTTTCGGAGGGCGAGGCTGTCGAAATTCGCCACCTGCCTCCCTCGATCAACCGCGTATCGGAGAC
>Ga0187872_10001498_pt1 | contig 23508 bp, 22 predicted proteins | sample June2016WEW_16_4_FD_132973 | JGI IMG/M metagenome (GOLD analysis project Ga0187872, IMG submission 132973) | Peatland microbial communities from SPRUCE experiment site at the Marcell Experimental Forest, Minnesota, USA - June2016WEW_16_40 | ecosystem: Environmental > Terrestrial > Soil >...
GATGATCTGCTCTTCCGTGAATCGACCCTTCTTCATCTCGAATCTCCTTTCGTCGCTTCTTCCTGCCGCGCCGATCTGAAGATCCTCAAGTTTAACTGGTCTAAATTATCGAGAGCAGGTCAGTTCGCTCCCTGGCTTTCGTCCTCACATTGCGTTTCGACGAGCATCTGACGCGCGAAGAAGCCATTCGCAGAGGCAGAAACAGGGGCCATGGCGAAAAGGTGGCTGCGGCCTGGAAATGGATTGATCGGAACTTCGAAACGCGAATTGCGCCGCTGTTTAAGATGGAGTCCGCGCCGAAGATTGCTGAGCGGACTCAGGCTAGACCATCTCACCTGCCCAAGATTTCGGCCGGAGAAGCGATAAAGCGGGCAGTTGCGCGTGAACGAATCAACCCGATCGGTTCGCCGAGCATCAAACAGGACCAGCATGACTTGCGTCGCTTCACGATCCTGCAGCCCGGAACTGAAATTTGGAAGCGCGATCGCTACGGCATTATCGATGGGACGCCATACCGGACCGATTTGCGATGAAACGCTTGCTTTACAAATTCCTTCCAATCAAGAACATAGACAACAAATGTCTCAAAAACAACTCTCGGCTCGCACGTATGATTATTAGAGCCATAAGGATTCCCGACTCGCTCCGTTAGTGCTAGGCAATGATATCCGTCGGCGTTCCAGAATCCAAACTCCTTCACTTGCACAATCTGGCTCGGATCACATAGATCGTTTCTAGCGACCATACGACCCACCTGCGGCGTGAATAGATACGCTGTCCCTCGCCATTGCTAACCTTGCGGCATTTCTTGCGCACATGCAATCAGAAGCCAGAACTTCTTAAGAAAGTTCTGGCGAACTACATCGTCACGAACGAAGACAACTGCTGACCTATCCTCCGTTCTGGTTGTTCAGCAGCACGACCACAGCGGTCGTACGCCTCAACGTCAAGTGTCAAACCGCCGCGGCAGATCCAAACTCTCTGTGCGGAACGGTATTGCACCCAAACCGATGGACGCTTCCGAATTGGCCTGTGCGGAGCGTACCTTGGCGCGACTTGTTGCCCTTGCGTATGCCGCCGACCATCGAAATCTCTTCGATGAAGATACCAACGACCGCGCTGCTGATTCCCCCACCACTTCCGCTACAATAAGCACGAGATCTGATTGAGCAGAAGTCGATAAATATGAATAATTTAGAGCTGCTGCTGAACGCGTTGATTGGCACGCGGGAACCCGCCAGGCGGCCTGGTAAAGATACGCCACCGGGGGCCTTCGCTTGGGCGCGCGTCTCTACGGGGCAACAGGAGGAGCGCGGGCTGTCGATGCCCGAACAGCTCCGTGAGATTCGCCGTTACGCAGAGGCGCACGGGATCGAAATTGTGGATGAGTTTAAAGAGGCGGCCAGCGCTTACCGCCACCAGTCTCGGCGTCACGAGTTTCATCGAATGATCGACCGCGCCCGTAGCGACCCGGGCGTCTCCATGATCATCGTTCATGATTTCTCGCGTTTCGGTCGTGACAGCAGTACCGCCAAGAGTGAGATTCAAGAACTTCGTCGCGCTGGCGTGGAGGTCGTATCTGTTACCGATCCTAAGGTGGACGAAGACACCGCCGCCGGCGTCTACATGCGGGCGATCACATTCGCCAAAAATGAGGCGTACAGCAAGGAGGTAGCGTTCCACACCCGCAAGGGCTGCCGCGCGAACGTCCAGACCCGCGACAGCGAAACTGGCTGGTGCTTCAAGAACGGCGGCCAGCCTCTTTTCGGCTATCGTGCGGAGAGGCTCCATCGGGGCGAGGTGAAGCGAGGACGGCCTCTTATCAAAAGCATCTGGGTGCCAGATGAAACGGTCGTTGCGGGGCGCCCGATGCGTGAATGGGCGCGACACTGCCTCGTGGAACTGGCGGGCAATGGTGCATCGCTCGAAGAACTCCGGGCGTTCTGCGAGAAGACCGGGATTCCTGGTCGGCGGAAGCAATATTGGGGAATCTCAACGTGGTACGCCCTACTGCAGCCGCATGTGCTCATGCAGTACTGCGGTTACGCCGTGTGGAACGTCCACACGAAGGCCGGGAGGGAGCGGCCAAAAGAGGAATGGGTCATAGCAGAGCGCGGCCACGAGGCGCTCATCACCGAAGAGGAAGCGAGGAGAATTGCTGAAGCTCGACGGTCGGTTGGTGGCAAGAAGCAATTCAACGCGGGAGCCACCCGGAGCCGCGCCTCGCGCTACCTCCTAAGCGGTGGTTTATTCCGTTGTGGTCGCTGCGGTGCGAACATGATCGGCTTCCACACCGATGGCCGGTTCTACTACGTGTGCGGAAGCCAGCCCTATCGGAGTGGGATGGGATGCGGTCCGGGGGTGTACGTGCCCCAGGCGCAAGTGGAATCTGAAGTCCTGAGCGGATTGCGTGGCGTACTCGATCTATGCGCCGATCCGCAGAAGTTCACGCGCGCAGTCAACAAGGAACTGCGACAAATCTGGGAGTCGTCGACCGACTTCAGGCCGGACGCAGGCGAGCGAATCGCCATCGACCGGAGGATCGAGAACATCCGCCGAGCCGTGGAGGAGGGGCTGAACGACGCGAGCTGGGCGAACATACGGCTGCGGGAACTGAACGTTGAGAGGGAGTCGCTAGTGAGAGCCTCCAGAAAAGCAAGCGGTCCCCCTCAGCTTGATGTCGCGACTGCAATGGACTACCGACGTCAGGCGGACAAACTGCTCCGGCAGGGCGGCCAAGCTGAGCGCAAGCAACTCTTGCGGACTCTGGTTGGGGAAGTGAAGCTGATGCCCGAGGACTTGGAGGTGAGTATTAGCTACCGTCTACCCGAAGCCATTATGAATGGATTGGTTGCGGGGGACCGCAACGTCCCGAACGCTCTTAGGCTGTCATTCCGATTGGTATTGGGGGCAACTGCCTGAGTATAAAAGGTGCCGCTTAGCGGACGAACCATCAGAATGCCGTCTGCCGAGACCAAACGTTTTCGGCCCTTTCGCACAAAACCATAGGCGTCAATTCTTCCCAACCACAACCGCCCACGCCAATGCTCACCGTGGAGTACTCTTTAATCAGAACTACCGATGAAGCATCAGGACCATCACTATGTGGCACAGTTTCATCAACGAGGCTTCGTTGAGAACGCTGGCGACCAGCTATGGGTGTATGACCGCAAATGGCGCAACTACCAGCAAAAGTTTCCTCGTGCATTGTGCAGGGAACCCGACCTGTACACGCTTGTGTCCAAGAACGGAGTAGCAGATAGGGAGATCGAAACAGCCGTTCTATCCGTAATCGAGGATCAAGCGGCGAAAGTCATCGCATTTCTCACTTCTGGATTTGTTCCGGCCCGCCTGGACATCAGAGGATTGGTCCGGTTCATAGCGATTCAGTGGACTCGGGTGCCGTCCTTCCTCAGAACTGTAGGAGCGATGCACGAAGCGAAGGCCGATGAGTGGCTCCGTTTGCAGTTCGGAACACTGGAGAAAGCGTCCGCAGCGTTAGCTCGTCTGGAGAGGGCAACGAATAAGCCACAAATCAGCCCGGACAAGATGGTACACGCCGTTATGAACGGGAGAATCAAGGCCCATGCTAACAAAGCATTGGACATCCAAACCGTCTTCGACCACGCCAATCCCTTGGGTGTCTGGCTTGAGCACTGCCGATGGACGATGTTAGTTGCACCCGCTGGTTCCAACTTTATCCTTTCGGACAATCCGTTCGTTTCCGTGCCTCCAGAAGAAAAGAAATCCGAAAGCCTTGGATATGCGGCTCCAGGTGTCACAAGCTACTTCCCGTTAACCCGAAAACTTTGTCTCAAGGCGCAGTTTGATGGCCGCCTCAGCCTCACCTTCCAAAACGTAGACTCCCAATCCGTTCGGACTGTGAACCTGAATACCGCCGTCAATTCAGAACGCTACATCATGGCCGCAAATCGCACTCAGCTTGAGGGAGTTATTGAGAGAAGTGCGTGTCAAGGTGAGGCAGGGCCACGGTTCTCTGTTGAGGTAGAACGACCAAACGACCACGAATCGTTTCAGACGATGACGCTTCTTCCCCGCCGCTACTTCTACAACAGTTAGTTGAGGACGGCGAAGACTAGATCGAATCCTCGAATCAGCCGAACCTCCAAGAGAAGGCTACTATTCGACGAATCGCCCACCAGTATCCGAGCAGGCGAACGATTAGCCGATCCATCGTCAATACCATCCCTGACCATACGGCCAGCACGTCTCTAGCGGTAATTCGCTCGTGTGCTTTGGCTCATTCAAGAAGCCGGTTGACCTCCCATTGTGCTACGATTTGCCTAGTCCCGGTAATACTGTGTTGCTGAGGTGGAGGGCGTCCAATGCTGCGCTCGCTGACCGGCTGCTTGTTGTTCCTCACTAGTTGTCTGGTCTCGTTCTCACAAACAAGTTCCAGTAAGGTCAATCTCCCAGGTGAACCGCCAGAACTCGCTGGTGAGCCGAAGAAGCTCACGCCTCCGTCCGACACTCTTCGGCAGCTTGCGAGCATCATGGAGAAGTGGAAGGAAAATGATGCTGAAAGTGTAAAGGTAGTCCGACCGGAGCTTGACAGTTTCATTAGGCAGCACCCCGAGTTTGGAGATGGCTATGCGATCAGGGCACTAGCAGACGGCTGCTACATAAAGAGCAAAAATTACGACGAGATCACGAACGACATCAACACCGCCCTTTCAACATCGCAACCTGACCACGATAATCGCATGTTCAGTGCTGGCGATCTCTATGGCTACCGAGCACGAATTGCTTATGAGATGGGCCGGGAGCGAGCGGCAATAGATGATCTCGAAAAGGCGATGAGGCAGAACATTGATAACGCCGACAAGATTTTCAATTCGGGAGGCACAAAGCCAGAAGCCAACTCAGGCCGCTGTGCCTGGAATCTATCGGACCTTGATTCCCTCGTTCGGAAATTCCCGAACGATTATCGGCCAACGTTGTTCCGTGCTCTGTACTTGAGCTTTTTCACCACGTTTGATGAAAAGTACTTTCAACAGGCAGTCCTGGAGTTTCAGAAGTCGGCGACACTTAATCCTAAATCCCCGCTACCGCATTATTTTATCGGGGGCTTGTACGTTCGGTCAGCCTTCTGGTCGAAGGCTGCATGGACTTCCGATGCAGTTCGGGATGAAGCACACCGGAAGGCTGCATTATCGTATTCAAGAGCGATTGAGTTGGATCCGAAATTCCTCGACGCCTACGTTCAACGTGCGAACGCTTATTACCAACTGAAGCAGAGCCGCCAAGCGGTCAAAGACTATGACCAAGCACTTCAACTTGACCCCGAAAACGAAAGCGCTTACCACGACCGGGCGTTGGCGAAAATGGACCTTGGCGAATACTACTCTGCGATTTCCGATTTTAGTGACTCCATTCGGAGAAAGAAGGAAACTTCCGATTCTCTGTTCTCGAAACTTGCCTATGAAAACCGGGCTGATGCGTATATGAAGGTGGGCGACTATAGCAGTGCAATTTCCGACCTTGACAAGGCAATCGAGCGGGAACTTGCGAATGATTCGTTTCTTATGAATTTGCGGACTTTCCGGCTGATCTACCCGGAATATGAACAACTACCCGACGCAGCCCTTGTTGAGAAGGTCCGGGTACTCTTTTGGCCTGGGTTTACGCATGAGGTTCTTTCAAAGCAGTTGACCGAGAACAAGGATTTTACTTCGACTGGGCTTGCCGACCTGTACGTCAAGCGTGGGGACGCCTATCTCCGAGCGAAAGACTTTCGGAAGGCTGGTGCTGAGTACAATCGAGCATTTGCCGGATTTGGCGAATACGGTAAGGCAACGGACAGATGGCGGCTGTTCGCATCACCTCGGACTGATGAGTTCTACATTGACGTGAAGACTCTCGATTTTGGTGAGAGCGGTCCTGCACGCCTATGGATGAAGGTCGTGAGTAAGAAACCGACCTACAGCATTGACGCTTACGAGGTGGACTGCAAGGCGAGACGATTGAATCAAGTTTCCACGGCCATCTACGATTCGTCCGACAATCTTGTCAGAACCAATGAACTGCTTGACGGATGGCAACGAATCATACCGGACACAATCGGTGAAGATTTGTACGCCGGGATGTGCAGCCGTCCCTAATTCGCTGGTGAATCCGTTTCTTTCAAGGGTACAAGTTCATTGTTCAGCCCGAAGTCGGTTTCGGAGTATTTCCATATTTCAAAGAACTCTCGCACCGAGGTGGCGGCTTCTTCGGAAGGCGACGAGTCTCCTGTGAAATAATTCTTGTGCGTCAGAATCGCCTCCAGAGCGAGGCAATGAGCAGCCTTGATTATGTTGTACATCGGTGCCATGCGATCTGTGGCTTGTCCCAATGCTGGTGCGGCAATACCTCTCTGAAATAGTGCTGAGTGATAATAACGAGAGTTCAATTCCCGTGAACGGATCGGAGCGTGTCCAATGAAACTTCGCTGTGCGGCCTACGCACGGTATTCCAGTGACCGACAAAGCCCCGCTTCCATTGACGACCAACTGAGGAAGTGTTCTGAGTTTGCCGAACTGAACGGTTGGAGCATTCTCCCGCAGTACGTGTACACCGATGAAGCGATTTCGGGTGCTGGCGCAGACCGACCCGGATTGACACGATTGATTGAGGCGATCTCCCGTTCCGACCGCCCGTTTGACGTTTTGTTGTTGGACGACACCAGCCGCCTGTATCGAAATCTTGGAGATAGTATGAAGCTCATAGAGCGGTTGAGCTTTATCGGAATTCGGGTCGTCTCGGTTTCGCAAGGCATAGACACGCAAAACGAACAAGCCGACGTGTTGATGACCGTCCACAGTTTGGTGGATTCACTTTACATCAAAGAACTCGCCAAGAAGACGCACCGTGGATTAGAGGGATGCGTCTTGAAGGGTCTCCACGCTGGTGGGCGGTGCTTCGGGTACAACAATGTTCGGGAGGGTCGTGCCGTCCGTTTACATATCAATGAGGGCGAAGCGGCGGTTGTGCGCCGGATTTTTGAAATGTCCGCCGAAGGCTGCTCTCTCAAGACAATCGCAAAGACCTTGAATCAAGAAAACGTCCCATCTCCACGGCCCCGCTCGGGCAAAAAGTATGCAACATGGTGCATGACCGCTGTTCGGGAGATGCTTCGTAGAGAACTCTACGCTGGCCGGATCGTCTGGAATCGCTCACGATTTGTCAAGCAGCCCGGAACGAACAAGCGGGTGCGGCGGGAGCGCCCGCAAAATGAGTGGCACATCGTCGAACAGCCGGAACTCAGAATCATTGACGCAGAGCTTTGGGATCGTGTTCAAGCCCGTCTTGCTTTCGTCGCACAGGCTTTCGGAAAGGCGAACCATCCAGGATTGAGGCATCGTGCGTCCACTAGTCCGAATGTCCTGACCGGCTTTCTCAAGTGTGGATCTTGCGGAGCCAATCTAGTGATCGTGACCGGACGGGGAAATGGTGGGCATCCACGGTACGGATGCCCACAAAACTTCTACCGGGGGGCCTGTACCAACAACCTGAAAGAACGTGCCGATTGGATCGAACAACGGTTGTTCGGTGCGCTACAGAGCGCCGTATTGCGACCGGAGGCTATAGAATATGCCCTTGGGGAGTTTGAGCGTCAACTGTCGGCATCTCTCTCCAACTTAGACGGCAAGATTGGCCGGATGCGCCAACGATCCGAAGAGATCCAAGCGGAACTTCGGAACCTTGTCACAACTGTTGCGTCGTGCGGCCCCTCCCCGGCCCTGGTGGAAGCAATCAATAGCCGTGAACAGGAACTCAAAGAAATCACCCGGCAGCTACTTGGAACGGGATCGGATTCGGTTTCCGCCCACGTCGCACAAGCCCGTCAGTTCGTGGCCGAACGGCTTGGCGACATCCGGCACGTTCTCCAGACCGACGTTCAGAAGGCCAAGGCGCAACTAGCGAAACATGTGACGGAGATCAGCATGATTCCACAACCGGAAGGCCGGAAGGGACACTACATCGCTTCTGGTGACTGGAACCTGTTGGGCGGCTTTGGGGATCGGAATGAGTGCGTTCGGATGGTTGCGGGGGATGGATTTGAACCACCGACCTTTGGGTTATGAGCCCAACGAGCTACCAGACTGCTCCACCCCGCAGTTAGATTCTAACGCAGGTGGGTAGGGGCGTCAAACTTATCACGGATTTGCCGGTTAGCGGCTGGCGGCGCGAGTGCGCGGCTTTTCCGCTTCGAGCGCTTTCACCTTTTGCAAATGCTCGCGACGGTCGACGATGTAGTAGTACCGCGCCGAGGCCTCGCCACCGCTCAAATGCGCGAGCATCTGTTCCAATGCATCGCTGGGGTTGCCGGCCTGCACCCCGATGGAACGCAAGTAACCGGAGTGCCGCAATCGATGCCACAATTCCGGTAGCGTATAGCGGCGCTCCAGCGTCAAGCCACCGGCGAGTTGGGAGCGGCTCACCAGATACTGCACCAGCAGCAGCTCGTCGAATAGCAGGGGGGCAAGGAACAGGCGGCCCTGCTCCACTTCCCAGGGCTTCATCGGCGTCTCCTGCTCGGGTCCCAGACGCCGCGAGCGCCGGATGGAGTGCACTCCCTCAAATTCCGCCTGCCAGTTCACCTTGGGCTCTTTACGGCCGAGGTAATGCAACGAGACGTCGCGCAACCAGGCTGGATCTTCCAGGTCTAAGTTCACGCTGATCTTTTCCAACCACTCGAAGAAGGCGTGCTGTTGGGTGGCCTTTTGCTCCAACACAGCGAACCGATCGTCAGACTTGGGTAGCGACTTCACCAGATTGCGCCGCAGGGTATCGGTGGCTTTGCCGCTTTCGATGCGGTGCGTCCGGATGCGGGCGTGCCATTTGGCGGGCGATCCACAGTACGGACACTGTGGCTTGTCTTTATCCTGCGCCGCGAAAAAAGGCCGCGCTGGCTCGGCGGAAGTAAGTTCCTCGAGGGACGGCGTGTAGCGCTTCATCTCAGCGAGTGCGGTCTTGGGCGCCAGGCTCATGGCCTTGGTGAAGATCTGCCACACACAGGCTACGCAGAGCGATCGCTCGCTCGACATTACGGACTCCGGGGGGAACGCGGACAGATCAACTTGAAAGACTACCCGTACACGGGTCTTTTTCTTTGCGGCCGGTTTCTTGGCCACAGCCTTCTTGGCCTTCTTGGCCGGCTTCCGCGTTCGAGTAGCCATGCTCCATATTTACCAAACTCACATTTACCAGGCCTGCTGCCTGCCGTATTCTAACCACATGGCGATCGCCGGTAAGACACAGCCCAGACGGGTGCAGTATCGCGTAGGGCTTGGGATCACGGTGAGCTCGCTGGTGGCTGGCGCCATCGCGCTGGTTGCCTGGGCCAATCTCGCCAATACGCGCGCGGCGATTGTTGAACTGACCGACGAACAAGTCCACGAACTGCTGGCGCGGCTGGATACGCGGGTCCAAGACCAGTTAGATGACGCCGTCAGCGCGGCGCAGCTTTCAGAAAAGCTGATGAGCAACGCGGTCTTGCGGCAAGACCAGGACCTGCTGGCGCGCCACTTTACTGAGGTGCTGCGCGCCAATCCTACATTTGCCTGGGCCAGCTACAGCGATGCCATGGGCGAATTCACGGGTGCCTATCGCGCCCCCGACGGTTCCCTGCACGTGAGCCAAACCACCCTCAAGGGCGGCGGCGGATTGCACGACTATACGGCGGCCGCCAACGGCGCCTGGGAAAAACACTATGAGCAGACCGCCAACGATTACGATCCGCGCGATGAAGAGTTCTACAAAGCCGCCCAGCAAGCGGGGAAGCTGGTGTGGATCGGCCCGGTGATTTTTTACGACGAAGGGCTTCCAGGCATTACCTGCGCGAACCCTCGCTACGCGAAGAATGGAACTTTGCTAGGGGTTCTCACCGTCGACTTCAATCTCAACTTCCTTTCCGATTTCGTCGGTCAATTGCACTTTGGAAAACACGGAAAAGTCTTCATGTTCGATCAAGCCGGTCACGTGATCGCCTTCCCGGGATTGCGTCTGATCGAGAACACGGGGCAAGGGACAGCGGGTAAATTGGTCACCGAAGCCGATGTTCCCGATCCCGTATTCCAGGCTTTTCTCGCTCGCAAGGAAAACTTGACGGAGGAACAGTTCACGGTGCTGCAGGCCAACCAGCGTTACGTAGCTGGATACCGGCGCCTCAAGGTGGCGGGCGGTCCCACATGGTTTCTGGGCGCCTACGCTCCGGAATCCGATTTCATGAGCGTGCTGGCGCGGAATAAGGAAGCAGCCTTTGCCGTCGCGTTGGCTGCTTTGTGCATCGGCCTGCTGTTCACCATGATCCTGGCAAGGCGCATCTCGGTTCCTCTTACTCGACTGGCGTCGGAAATGGAGGAAGTGGGGGATTTCCAACTGAGCGTACGCCCGCCGATGAAGACCATCTTTAAGGAAGTGGCGACGATGGATGAATCGCTGCTCCACATGAAGGGCAGCCTCCGATCGTTTTCTTACTATGTTCCTCGGGACCTGGTGCGCGCGATGCTGCAGTCCGGACAGGAAGCCACGCTGCAAGGGCAGACGCGAGAGATGACGGTGTATTTTTCCGATATTGCAGGCATGACGTCGCTCGCCGAGACGATGACGCCGGATCAACTGGTGCAACTGCTCAGCCGCTATTTCGACGAGATGAGCAGGGTGGTGGCAGCGCAGGGCGGAACGGTGGACAAGTTCATCGGCGACGCCATTATGGCGTTTTGGGGAGCACCCATTCCGACGGCCGATCACGCGGCGCGGGCTTGTGAGACGGCTCTGCGATCGCAACGCAAGCTGGCCGAGCTCAGATCCGCGCCCGATCTCCCCGAACTCGCGAATATTCGTGCCCGCATTGGCATTGCCACCGGAGAGGTCCTGGTGGGCAACGTCGGCTCACACGATCGGTTCAATTACACGGTCATGGGAGACACGGTGAACCTGGCCTCGCGGCTGGAAGGCTTGAACAAGCTATACGGCACTCAAATCTTGATTAGCGATCGGACGTATCAGGCCGCCCGTGAATCCATTGTTGCGCGGCCGGTAGGCGTGGTCCAGGTAAAAGGCAAGCGTCAATGTGTGGAAGTGTGGGAGCCGCTCTGTCTCGCGTCCGAAGACGATGCCGTGGCTCGCGAGTTAGCGCGGCGTTTCGGGCTGGGCTTGGAGGCATATATCGCGCGAGACTTCCTCGGTGCAGCGGAACAGTACCAGGCCTCATTGACCTTGTGCCCGGGAGATCGGCCTGCAGCCGTACTCCTGGAAAGGTCCCGCGAATTGCTGAGCGCGCCTCCACCGGCGGAATGGAACGGGGTGTACGTGGCAACCGAAAAGTGAAGGGCATGGTCGAACCGATATACTGGATCTCGCGATGAAAACAGAAGCACGGACCAACATCTCGGAAGTCGTCGGCAACAGCAGCTTCGGCGGGTTTCAATTGGGCTTGTGCATCCTTTGCGGCCTCTGCCTGATCATGGATGGCTTCGACGTGCAAGCCATGGGCTACGTCGCGCCCGCGATTCTGAAAGAATGGCATGTCCCGAACGCGCAGTTTGGGCCCGTGTTTGGCGCCGGCCTGTTCGGTATTTTGGTGGGTTCGCTGTTCTTTAGCATGCTTGCGGACAAGATCGGACGCCGCGCGGTGCTGATCGCCGTCACATTGTGCTTTTCGGTTTTGACGTTTCTTACTGCTCATGCGGCGAATGTGCAACAGATGTTGGTGATCCGCTTCATTGCCGGGATGGCCCTGGGCGGCATCATGCCGAATGCTGTCGCCTTGGTTGGGGAATACAGCCCGCGCAAACTGCGCGTGACCATCATGATGATCGTCGGCAACGGATTCACGGCCGGCGCGGCCTTTGGCGGTTTCATCGCCGCCTGGCTGATTCCGCGCTTCGGATGGCGATCCGTTTTCTATTTCGGCGCGGCGGCCCCGCTGGTGATCGGTGTCATCATGATTTTTGCGCTGCCTGAGTCGCTCCAGTTCCTGGTGCTGCATCGCAAGCGTCTGGAACAGGCCTCGCGTTGGCTAAGGCGGATCGATCCCAGCGCGCCGGCGGACGCCAGTCAATATTTCGTCGAAGAGAAAAAACGCAAGGGCGTTCCCTGGATACATCTGTTCCACGAAGGCCGCGGCATTGGAACCATCATGCTGTGGACCATCAATTTCATGAATCTTCTGAACCTCTATTTCCTGGCCAGTTGGCTGCCCACGGTGGCCAATCAGGCTGGATATGGCATCCGGACCTCGGTCCTGGTGGGAACCATGGAGCAATTGGCAGGGATGATCGGCGGATTCACCCTGGGCTTATTCGTGCAACGCTGGGGCTTCGTTCGAGTTCTGACCACGTGCTTCGCGCTCGGGTGCGTCAACATTGCGCTGATCGGAAAGCCCGGCCTCTCGCTGGCGATGTTGTTTACCGTCGTGTTCCTGGCGGGATTCGGCGTGGTAGGAGGACAAACCGCGGTCAATGCGCTGTCCGCGACCTATTACCCAACCGATCTACGAGCCACCGGAATCGGGGCTGGATTAGGCATTGGGCGAATTGGGGCAATTATTGGTCCCGTTGTCGGCGGCGTGCTCATGAGCCAGCATTTGCCTTCGGAAAAGCTCTTTTATGTGGCCGCGGTTCCGGCGCTGATTTCAGCCATCGTGATGCTGGGGATGCACTGGGTGCTGAAGACAAAGACAGTCCGAAACGAGCCAGCAATTCCCGCCGGCCAAAATCTGTGACCGATAGGGCCCTGCTGTCCAGATCCTGAGTCACCCATTTTCTTTTGAGAGCCACCTGCAGCAGGGCTGCCCCGAGCGCTCCTCCGATATGCGGCCGCCGCTCGCTCCAATCCAGGCAGGCATAGGCGAAACGGCGGCGCAGCAATCGAACTGCATCGGCGTCAATCCCCAGGGCCGCAAACGCCTTGGTTCCATCCTGGGTCAGTTCGTAGCCGGATGAAAGCCATCCCAGCTCATGGAAGCGATCGTGCAGCGACACTGCCAGCGTGCCGGCGATGTGATCGTAGCAAGTCCGCGCCGCTAGCAGCCTGCTCGGCGTATTCGGCACGAACTTTCCCGGAGCGCCTGCGGCGAAAACACTCAACCCTTCCAGGATTCTTGCCACGTGAGAGCCATCCAGACTGTAGTAGCGATGTTTGCCTTGGGCGAACACTTTCACCAGCCGGGCGGCTCTAAGCCGGTCCAAGTGTACGCTCGCGGTGGACGGAGTCACGCCGCCTATGATCGCGAGCTCGGTGCTGGTTCGCGCGCGGCCGTCCAACAGACAATAGAGCATCCGCGTTCGCGCCGGCTCGCCGATAGCTACAGCAATTCTGGAGACTGCGGCGTCGGTGGAAGGTTCTGCAGCCATACTTCGATGCTAAACGAAGTGTCCCTGTTCGACAACTGGCATACTGCCGATCATGACCATTACCTGCGTCATCCGCTACGAGATCGATCCGTTCCAGCGGGACGAGTTTAAGACGTATGCCGAAAATTGGGGCCGCATCATTCCGCGCTGCGGCGGACACTTGATCGCATATTTTCTCCCCCATGAAGGTACCAACTACGTCGCCTGGGGGCTCATTGCTTTCGACAGCCTGGCCTCCTATGAGACATACCGGATGCGCTTGAAGTCAGACCCGGAGGCGATCGAGAATTTCGCCATGGCGCAGAACAAGCGATTTATCGTGCGCGAAGAGCGAAACTTCGTGGAAGTAGTCGCTGGAACTTTCTGGCAACCTTCGACACTTTCTGAAGAATGAAGAAGGTCGGGATTGTGGGCGGTGTCGCATGGTTATCCACGGTGGACTACTATTCGGAGATCTGCCGTCGCAGTGAACAATGGCATCACATCAGAAACCGGCAAGGCCTTCCGTCGACACCGCTGTCAACACCAGAGATGAGCATCGAATCCTTGGATTTGCACCAGGCCGTGTCGTACTTGGGGGTGGATGGCGACGAAGAATCCTGGTCGCAATTTGACAACTATCATCGCGCTGCGCTGCAGCGTCTGGAAGGAAGCGGCGTCGATTTCGCGCTCATGGCCAGCAATACGCCTCACCATCGTTTCGCTTCCATCGTGCACGGTATTCAGATTCCCGTCGTCAGCATTCTGGAAGTGACGGCAAAGGAAAGCGCCCGGATCGGGGCGAACGAAGTCTTATTACTCGGGACGGAGATCACGATGAGATCCCCGATTTTTCGCGCGGAATTCGCGAAGCAGGGCGTTCAGGCGGCTGGCCCGGATGACGACGAAGTAAGGGCGATAACGGTGGAATTGATTGCGGAATTACAACTCGGCAAGCGGGCGGGAGCGGCGGCGACGTTAGGTAGGGTTGCGAAACATTCGTTCGAACGTCAATTTCAGGGCCGGCCCGTGGTCTGCTTGGCGTGTACCGAACTGCCGCTTGCGTTTCCGGAACACCGGATGCTGACAACCTTTGAGGACGACGGCGTGACGTACATCAATAGCACGGCCGTCCACATAGAAGCGGCCTTCCATTTGGCCGTAGCGTAAGCCCGCGGGACCGTTACTTAACGTGATGCTCTTCTACTTCTTTATTGTTCTCGGTGCAGACGTACTCTAAGATCTCTTCGCTCTTCGGCATCAACACCCAAGTCCGGACGTTGGTGAAGGGCTTGGTGTACATCTTGGGGTCGCTGACCGTGACTTCGTAACCCAAATGCGTCGCGTCGATGCGATGGAAGTGCTCGACGATGTGAAGATCCTCGCTAACCGGATGGCCCGCCGTATCGAGCAGCATTTTCGGCGTGGCGAAAAACGGGCCGACGGTGTCCACCACCAGCGTGTCACCCTCCCAATGGCCCACGGAATGCCCATACCAAAAGGTCTCTTTGGCTTCATCGGGGGTGGGATGCGGGCGGCCATCCATATAGACGACGTGGAACGCAAACATGGACTCGTGCAGAAACACGATCTCCTTAGGCGTTTGCACAATCTCCGTCGCCACGGGAGCGTTCATCGAACGTGTGTAGCCCATGGGATTGCAGTGGGCGGTAGCGTCGTAGCGCCCGGCATCGTAATTCTTGCTCCAGTCGGCCGCCCAAGGGGTCATTGGCAGCGGTCCGTCCGCTTTCTGGGAGCAGCCCTTCACTTCGGCGCCGCACGCGTCATTGCGGCCATCTTTGCTCATGTCAATCACGAAGGGATGGTCCCACAGACCGCTAATATCGGGCTTGCCGTCGGGGGTGCGAGGAATGGGACCGGAGGGAGCGCTTGCAATCTTGGCGGTTGGGGACGCGGTCTGCGCGGCGGCGGGGATGGAAAAAGGCGGCAACGCGACCGCGACTAGGACAAGCCCTGCTTGGAGCAGAGGATTTCGCACTTTGAACCTCCAGAATGCGCGCGGCAAAACTGAAAATAGCAGCGCGCGAGCAACTTGGGTAGCGGACTCATTCTAATTGGCTGAAAAGCGGCAAGTCAAGCGAACTCGCTGTGGAATCCGCCTGAGCCGGATACGTTACCTGGTGGCCCTCCACTTTCGCGAACGGCGTCATGGCGTGCGCCCGGGACTTGGTGGCGCTCAGAATCTCCAGCACCGGAATGCCCCGGGCCACCAAGGCGTCGGCGATCAGCGACCGATGGCATCGCCAAGGAACAGCTTCGGCGCACATGATCGCAGCAGGCGCCTGGGAGGCGAGTTCGATCAGATGATTCAGGTTCTCGCCGAATTCCGGAGTCTGCATGTAGTCGGCGTAGCCTCGAAACGATGCGTTGCGCCATCCGCCATTGATCGAATCCTTGCGAGCATGCCGGAGCCCACCCAGTCCGGCGAGATGGCGATAATCGATGCCGGCGTTTTGGAGGCTGACCGCCAAGCTTTCTTTGTTGAATTGTGGATTGCGCCGCGATTTCGGAATGGTTCGTACATCCACCAGCCTTTCGATGCCATGGGCCTGCAGTATTCGGATGAACTCTTCGATGGGGTGGACGGAGTGCCCGACAGTATTGACGACCATGAGGGTACCCTAGTTTCAAAGTAACAGAACATCCTGAGGACGCCTGGGAGCATGCGCCGTTCTGAATGCGAGTCATAGAAAATTTCTTCTTTACGCCCAAACAGTCCGCAAATATACTTAAAGCGACTTCTTCCCTGACGGCTGCGGCTGGATGGGAGCTTGTCAAAACAACGGAGTCCGTTTGCCTCCGATAGACGTGCTCATCGGCCGGAGCACCTTCACCAGCCTTCAAAAAGCTAGGGCCTTTGGCATGATCGAACCCCGGTGTGAACATCTCGTCTTTGCAGGCAACGGAATGTCTGGCGTGGCTTGCGTGGAAGAACTGATCGGGAGCGGTCAGGTTTTCGACATCACCATTTTTGGCGACGAACCCCACGCCAATTATGACCGGACTTTGCTCTCCAGCGTGCTCGCAGGCGAGCGCGATATTGACAGCATCATCTTAAACGACATCGAGTGGTACCAGGAGCACGGAATCCGGACTCGGCTCGGAATCCGCGTGGAGGAGATTGACCGGGCAAACCGTGCAGTCCGCAGCAGCGATGGCGATTGGACTAGTTACGACAAGCTGATCCTGGCAACAGGCTCCAGTCCGCTGGTTCCACCGATCGGAGGTCTGGACAAAGCCGGCGTCTACATTTTCGGGACGCTCGATGATACGCGAAAGATGGCGGAAGCGGCCGGTCCGGGCAGGCGGGCCGTAGTTGTTGGTGGATGGCTGGCGACGGAAGCTGCGCGGGGTCTCGGAAAGCGCGGCTGCGATGTTACGGTTGTTGAATCCGGAGGCTCCTTCGACAGGCAGCTTGAAACCGTGCTGGGGGACGTGCGTGTGGAAGCGGTGCGTTTCACAAGTGGCGAGGAACTTGGCGCGGACCTGGTGGTGATCGCAACGAATCTGCAGCCAAACACGTTGCTAGCGCGAAGCGCCGGCGTGGAAGTAAATCGCGGAATCGTGGTGAACGATCAGATGGAGACTTCCGATCGGTACATTTTCTCGGTCGGCGGGTGCACGGAGCATAATGGCCAGACTTTCGACTGTTTTCCCCCGTTATTAGAGCAAGCGAAAGTGCTGGCGGCGAATCTGGCGGGCGTCCGGGGAAGCGGCTTCACGAACCTGGATGCCGTATTTCAGGAATTGGCAACGTCTCCTCTCCACCAACGCGCGGAGTAGACGATCAGTGCCGCGGCCAGCCATCCCAACGCATAATCGGGTTGCGCGCCCCAGCGCAAAAGTGCCGAATGCATCAATCCGAACCAAGAGAAGACTGCGGCGACCATGCACCAGATCGCTGCGCGATGGAAGCGGCGGTCGATCAATTCTGTGATCACCGACGCCACCACCAACACGAGAAACAGAAAGCCGTTGCCCAGTCCTAAAACTGATGACCAATAGATGGAGCGGTTCAGCGCGGCTTCGACGGCGGCATTGGCGGCCGAAAGCCTGAGCGCGGGCAGGGCCGAATTCACGGCAGTTGCAACCACTGCGCCCGCGGGGAGCACGAAGCCCAGCAGTACGGCAGCGAGATATTTCGGATCCACGCGACGCAAGGTCGCCATCCCCACGCCGATGGAAACGTAGGCGATGATGGCCGCGAGAATCGGCCAGGGAAACAATTGCGCTACGAAAATAGTGAGCCCGCTCATAACCACCGCAAGAAATAGCACTGGAGTCCAGAAGGCGAAGCTGATGCGCGCACCCACGGCTTTGTAGGGCGGGTGCATGGCGTAAATAACCGGAGTGACCACACTTCCGGCCAGACCGCACACCAGCGTTCCCAGACCATCCCAAGCCAGCACGGCCCGCGCATCGTAGTCGTCCCCGGCCGCCGCGGCACCGGCCACTGAGGCGATGTCCTGGAGCACTTGATAAATCGCGATGGGCGCGATCACCGAAAGATACGGGAGCGCAAGGGTCATGGCACGCAACGGTTCGGGCGTGGCCGCGAACGGAAGCTGGAACGACGGTCCGGACCAGGAGGGGTGGACGTATCCGATGGCGAGCGCTACGGCGAGTGGGACAATCCATGCAGCGATGAACGGCGGAATCCTCCAGCGGGTGATCGGGATGCCAGCCAATACGCTGCTGAAGATAATCGCAAGCGCGATCAAACCAACCAGCGGTTGATCGAAGACGCGCTGCAACAAAACCAGCGCGAGATAGCTGTACATGGCTGCACCGAAAACCGTCATCGCAGCTGGAGCGGGAATGAAGCGGCGGAAGACTCCCGCAAATGGCGCCGCCGCCAGCTTGATGACGCCGGTCCAAGCCACCGCCGCCGCTCCGATCTCCCAAGCGCGATTGGCATCGTGCGTTTCCAGATATACCGGCAGCATGATGGACAGTGTGTAGGCGATGATCGCGGGTACGTTATTGCCGTACACGTGCGCGGTGACATTGGAGCGGCCTTCACGATGGGCCAGGCGCACCGCAAGGAGGACCAAGCCTAGTGAGCCGATCAGAAAACCGAGTGCGTAGCCGGGCAGCAAGTGAGTGACGCTGAACCCGGCTGAGATTCCAACGGGGATCAACAGAAACACCGGAATCACCATCTGCGCGAGATTGAAACCGACCTGCGCGATGGTTGTGTCCAGATCGCCTCGGGTCAGCGCCCACCAGCTTGCCATGCGTTCAGATCTTAAACGATTCGAGCGATTCGGGCGCGAAAAGGCCGGCAGGCGCGAGCAAGCGCTTCGCCAGGCCTTGCTCATGCGAGTAGCGCAAGAAGGTCTGCAGCACGTGGACGTTGGGTTCCAGGCCATAAGGCCAGAAATCGCGGCCCATTAGCTTTTCAGTGTCCTCCACATGCTGCACCAGCCACGGCAGCATGGCCTTCAGAGCTCCCATTTCGTGCAGATCCTCATAGGTGTCGCGCTGCGCAAGAGCAAAGGCTTTGCACAACGACTGTGCCACCCAGCGATGCTTTTCGTAAACATCGCGGCGAATCACGACTACATGCATGATCGGGAAAATCTTAGTCTTCAGATAATAGTCGCGCTCCACGGATTGGTAGTCTTCAAAGAGCCGGCGGACGTTGCCGGAGCCTCGGTTGAACGTCGAAGGAGCGCGCGCGGTATACAGCGCATCGATTTCGCCTGTATCGATCATCTGCGAAAGCGTCTTAGTCGATGGAATCGGTTGCACGCGAAACTCAGACGGAAGCGACAGTGCAATCTTCTCCGGACGGCCAGGCTGCTCCTCGCCTCCAGTGAAATAAGAAGGACTGGTGACGGGAATGCCGTATTCATCGCTCAGGATGCCCCGGATCCAGACCGGCGCGGTCATCTGATACTCGGGACTGCCCACGCGCTTGCCGATCAATTCCTTCGGCTCGCGGATCCCGCTGGCGGCATTGATATAGATGCAGGAATGTCGAAACATGCGCGACGGAAAGACGGGTATCGCAATGAACGGTGGATTTTCGCGGAACAGCGATAGTGTGTAGGAAGACAACGACATCTCGGCGACATCGAACTCTTGATGGCGCAGCATGCGGAAGAACGTCTCTTCCACCGGCAGATTGAGATAGTTCAGATCGACGCCATCGACGGTGACGCGGCCTTCCAGCAGCGCGCGCGTTCGATCATAATTCCAGCAGGCCAGCGTAAGCTGGAGTTTCGGCATGGTGAGAATCCGGCCTATTCGTAATACGCGGGCGATTTTTTCAGCTTGGCGTTGGCGGCGAAATCGTGCTCGATCCAGAGCTGCGCGCCCGATGTCTTGAGGAATTCCTCTATCTTGGCGCGGCTCGCAAGCGACTGCTCTTTGTTGAACTCGAAATTCGGCACGTGATCCGTATTGCGCTCTTCGTTGTAATGATACAGGTCGCCCGCAATCAGCACCGGGCCAGTCTTCGGGAGCTTCAAGAAGAGCACCTGGTGGCCAGGCGTGTGGCCAGGAGCGGGTTTGATGATGACGGTCCCATCGCCGAAGACGTCGTAATCGGATGCGGTGGGCAGAATGGTAGTCTTGCTGTCCTTGAGCGCGCTGTAGTTCTTTACGACCCGGACCGGGGCGGGTTGGTCGGAAAACATGATGTCGCGCTCCGGTTGCGACACCAGCCAAGTGGAAGCAGCGAACATATTGGCGTTCGCCGTGTGATCGATGTGGTAGTGCGAGAACGCGATGTACTTGATGTCGCCCGGCTCATAACCGATGGCTTCCAGTTGCGGCTTGAGCGGCTTCGCGACCTCAATGAAGCCTTGCGTGACTGGACTCCCGTCACCCTTGAAATCGCTATCCGGAACGACGCCCACATCCCACATCATCGTGCCCTTCGGGTGCGCAACCAGAAAACAAGGCACCGACATCTTCAATTCCGCGACTTTGTCGAAGCCGTACGACTTTGCGTCCGCCGGCTTCAAAACGCCACAATCGAATATGTAAAGCCGCAGCGATTTGGGCGGCTTGGGCGCGCGATGCGCCGATCCGTTTTGAGCGGCGAGCGGAGCCGCGGCAAGAACGATCACGGCGAACATCTTATTCCAGGACATGCGTCTGCCTCCTTAATTCGACAACCATGTTAGTCGAACGCGCGCCGTTATGTTGGGTTTCTCGCTTACGCCAATTGCTTCTTGATTGGCAGCTCGCGGATTCGTTTGCCGGTAGCCGCGAAAATCGCGTTGCAGATGGCCGGCGACATCGGCGGCACGCCCGGTTCGCCCACGCCAGCCGGAGGAGCGTCGCTCGCCACGATGTGAACATGCGTCTCCACTGGCGCCTCGTTGATGCGGGCCACTGGATAATTGTTGAAGTTCGATTGCTGGATGCGGCCGTTGGCGGCCGTAATCTCGCCCATCATCGCAACCGTAGCGCCGAATACCGACGCACCTTCAAACTGCGCTCGAACGCGATCCGGATTCACCACCTTGCCCGTGTCGAGTGCAATGTCCACTCGCGGAATACGAAGTTTTCCGTTGTCCACTTCCACCTGCACCACGGTGGCGACGTAGGTCAGGAAGCTGCGATGTACGGCGATTCCGAGCGCGCGCCCGTTTCCGGGCTTATGGTTTGCCCAGCCCGACTGTTCGGCTACGGTCTCAATCACGCGCCGGAAGCGCGCCGTATCGATAGCGTATGGATCGGGCGCTTTGCGGGCATTCGGCGGACGCATGTCGAGAATGCGCGGGCTGCCCACCACATCGAGCAGATATTCCACGCGATCGCGGCTGGATGCCGCAGCAAGTTCGTCCGTGAAAGACTGCACGGCAAAAGCGTGCGGGATATTGGCCACCGATCGTAGCCACCCGATGCGCACCTTCGCTTCCGCCGGTCCAACTTCAGCGCGGAAGTTCGGGATTTCGTATGGCACATCGGTCCATCCCAGGCTGAGCTCGAAGCTGGCGTAACGGGCCGAAGCATCGTTCATCGACGCGATGGGAGGGAACACGCTGCGCTGCAGCCACGCCGTTGGACGGCCCTTTTCGTCGACGGCCGCCTTCATGTACATGGCGGCGACGGCGTGATAGTAATCGAAATGGATATCGTCTTCGCGGCTCCAGACCACCTTCACCGGCTTGCCAAGCTGCTTAGACAGGACCGCTGCTTCGGCGACATAATCCGGTTTCGATTTGCGTCCGAAGCCGCCGCCTAGAAGCGTCACATTACAAGTCACGTCTTCCGGCTTGATGCCCACTGCCTGTGCCACTGTGTCCTGAACCGCTTGTGGATTCTGCGTGGGCGCCCAACAAACCACCTTGCCGTCCTTGAATTCGGCAAGAGCGACAGGCGGCTCCATGGATGCGTGCGCCAGGTGCGGCACGTAGTATTCAGCTTCGATTGTTTTCGCGGCCTTCGCGAAAGCGGCATCGACGTCGCCATCGTTTCGCGCCGGCTTGCAGGTCTGGCGCGCGGTGTCTTGGAGTGTTTTTTTGTAAGCCGCGGAATCGTAATCCGCGTTCGCTCCCAGGTCCCAATCCACCTTGAGTTTCCTGCGGCCTTGCATCGCGGCCCAGGTGTTATCGGCGATCACCGCCACTCCGCCTAAAGGTTGAAATCCCCAAGGCGACTTGAACGGCGAGATGGTAACGGTCTGCGCTACGCCGCGGACCTTGCGCGCTTCAGCATCGTCCACGCTCTTCAGTGTCCCGCCGATCACAGGCGACCGTTCGATGGACGCGTACACCATGCCGGGTACGCGAGCATCCATGCCGAACGTGGCGCGGCCTTCGGTGATCGCATCGAGATCCGTAATGGGAATCTCTTTGCCGATGTAGCGATACTGATCCGGCGATTTAAACTTCAGATCTTCTTTTTTGGGCACCGGCTGCTTGGCCGCAAGAGCAACCAACTCGCCGAAACCCAGCTTGCGGTTCGTTGGGCCGTGCACGATTTCGTGATTCTTGGCCTGGCATTCGGAAGCGGGAACGCCCCACTTGGTGGCTGCCGCGTTTTCCAGCATCGCGCGCGCGGTGGCGCCGGCCTGCCGCATCGGATTGTAGAAGCTCCGGATGGAATTCGACCCATCGGTGTTCTGGTCGCCGTATTTCTTGTCGCCGATGGCTTGTTGGATGGTGACGCGCTTCCAATCGGCTTCCAGCTCGTCGGCCACCACCATCGGCAGCGAAGTGCGAATGCCGGTTCCCATTTCCGAGCGATGCGCGATGATGATCACGCGGCCATCGGGCTCCAGTCCCAGATAAACGCTGGGCTGCCAGGTGGCATCGCCATCGGTGGCAGCCAGGGCATCCTCGGGCAAAAATCGCGAGCCCAGGATCAACGCGCCCGCTGAGAAAACGCCGCCCAGAAAACCGCGGCGGCTAACTACCGTGATGGTTTCGCCGTTCATGCTTTCGGTCCTCATGCCTTCGGTCTTCATGCTTTCACCCCAGCGGCCATTTTCACCGCTTGCCGGATCCGTTGATACGTGCCACAACGGCAGATGTTGCCTTGCATGGCGTCATCGATATCGCGATCCGTGGGTTTGGGCTTTTCTTTAAGAAGCGCCGCGGCTTGCATAATCTGCCCGCTCTGACAATAACCACACTGGGGGACGTTGGCTGCCCGCCAAGCCTTCTGCAGGGGATGGTCGCCCTTCGCACTGAGTCCTTCGATGGTGGTGATGCGCTTGCCGGCCACGTCGCTCATGTTGGTGACGCAGCTTCGCATCGCCTTGCCTTCCACGTGCACGGTGCAGGCGCCGCACAGGCCCATGCCGCAACCGAACTTCGCGCCGGTGAGTTCCAGCAGATCGCGCAGGTACCACAGTACGGGCATTGCCGGATCGCCATCATACTGCTTGACGGATCCATTGACGGTGAGTTGAATCATGTCCCTTCCCCTTTTGAATTTGGCTGATTCTTTATGATAGCCGGGAAATCGGTGGTGGGTCGGCTGGAATCGTCAAGCAGGCGGGCTGGAACACAAACGACTAGACGCGGGAGATCTCCGCTCCCGACGGTGGCGGCTTCCATCTGGTCCAAACCGGGGACATGGGTAACAGTTCTATCCGGGGACATGGGTAACACTTTATTGGGGTTGACGGTTTTGGGTTCCTCGAACGGCATGCTTGGAAGCAATGCCGTGGAAGGAGAACACA
>Ga0187872_10001501_pt1 | contig 23465 bp, 18 predicted proteins | sample June2016WEW_16_4_FD_132973 | JGI IMG/M metagenome (GOLD analysis project Ga0187872, IMG submission 132973) | Peatland microbial communities from SPRUCE experiment site at the Marcell Experimental Forest, Minnesota, USA - June2016WEW_16_40 | ecosystem: Environmental > Terrestrial > Soil >...
CCAGGCCCGCCTGTCAACCGACGCCCGAAATCCTCCTCGTGCATGTCGGGCAGCCTCCCAACTCCCAAAATCAATCGCCATTCTGTTCCGCTCCCCCTTAGTTAGAACAAATTTACCGTGGGGGCTAACCGGTGCGGATTGACACATCTCATGCCGTCTGATAAATTTAGGAATTGTTATCTTGAAAATCGCACTTATTGAGAAAGCTAAGGTATTTTCCGGAATAGTTCTTGCCGCCCTGCTTCTGGCCACGCCGGGATGCTTGGTGCGGAAGGTGACGCACGTCCATACCCCGGGCCAAACCATTCCAGCACACGATGCGAGTCTCGCCGAACTCGTAGCCAAGATTGATGCCTGGAGCGACGCCATCCACACTCTGACCGCCACGGTTGACTTGGAGCCCACGGCGGGGTCGGTTTATTCCGGAGTTATCAAGGAATACCATGATGTAAAGGGCTTCGTTTTGCTGCAAAGGCCCTCTACCATCCGCTTGCTGGGGCAAGCGCCGGTAGTCCGGACGAACATTTTTGACATGGTTTCAAACGGCGAGGAATTCCGCTTGTACATTCCCATCAAGGGGAAATTCATTATCGGCAAGACCGCGTTCCAACATCCCGCCAAGAACGCGCTCGAGAATCTTCGTCCTCAGCACATTTTACAAGCACTGATCGTTCCCCCGATCGACCCGAACACCGAGTACACATCTCGGGTAAAGGTCGACCACCGCGCCGAAGGCAAGCGTTTCTACGTGGTCAGCATCGTTGCGCCGACTGGGGACCGGCACGTGATTCTACGACGCACGATGTGGTTTGACCGCGCCGACTTGGAGCTGGCGCGGGTTCAATTCTGGGAACCGGATGGCACTTGCACCGAGGATGTTCTGTACTCCAAGTACCAGGATTTTCAGGGTATCCACTATCCGACCCACATCGAATTGAGCAGGCCTGAGGATGACTACGAAGTCACCATCACCATTGAAAAGGCCACGTTTAATCAGTCCATCGCGCCGGAAAAATTCGACCTGCAAATACCCGAGGGGGCGGAATTGATCGACCTAAGCGCGGCAAAGCCCGAGGAACACCCAAGTGATAAATAAGTTGATCATTTCCAATGTCCTGCATCGGCCCGTACGCACCGCGGTGAGCGTGTTGGCCGTGGCCATTGAAGTCGCAATGGTCGTTCTGGTGGTGGGTCTTTGCCATGGGATGGTTAACGATAGCGCCCACCGGGTGGAAGGGGTAGGCGCCGACATCCTAGTGCGGCCCCCCGGTTCTTCCTTCATGATGGGGATGGGGGAAGCCCCCATGCCCATCAAGATCGGTGATCGTCTACGGGAATTACCGCGCGTGCTCGCTGTGGCGCCCACCGTCGTTCACGTCAACGCCGTACAGTCGCTGGACCTTATTTATGGCATTGACCTGGCCAGTTTCAATGCCGTTTCTGGCGGTTTTGTTTATCACTCGGGTGGGCCCTTCCAGGCACCGTACGACATCCTGGTGGACGACATCTATGCCAATGCCCATCACTCCAAAGTGGGACAAACCATCAATCTGCTGAACCATGATTTCCGCATCGCCGGGATCGTGGAACATGGCAAAGCCGCGCGCCGGTTCATTCCGCTGGCCACGCTCCAGGATTTGATGGGTGCACAGGACAAAGCCACGACGTTCTTCATCAAGTGCACTGACCCCGCCTACACCCAACAAACTACCGATGCCATTAAGACATTGCTGCCGACCTATACCATCCTGCCGATGAAAGAATACATGGATCTAATGACTTCCAATAATCTTCCCCTCCTGAACTACTTTATTAGCGTTATGATTGGCCTCGCGGTGGGGATCGGGTTCCTGGTCATTTTCCTTTCGATGTACACCACCATCACCGAACGCACGCGGGAGATCGGCATTTTGAAGTCGCTGGGGGCGTCGAAAACGTATATCATCTCCGTCATTCTAAGAGAAGCGGTGCTTCTAACTGCGGTTGGCATCATCGCCGGGATCATCGGTTCGGTGATTATGCGAAAATTACTGATAGGCATCTTCCCCACGCTGCCCGTCGAACTGAACTGGGATTGGAGACTTTACGCTGCCGGCTTGGCGTTGATCGGGAGTATCGTGGGATCCTTCTACCCCGCTCTGCGGGCAGCCCAGCTTGACCCGGTGGATGCCCTCGCGTACGAGTAACCCCCCCGGACTGGGGAACGTCTGCACTTATAGAGACCCGAATGTCAGTATCCCCGGTCATTCACCATGCGCCGCAACCAGCCGAGGGAGAACGTAAGGATTACGTGGAACCCATTATCTGCACCAAAGCTCTGAAGAAGATATACCGCTTCGGCAAAGTCGATGTGCCGGCGCTGCGAGGCGTGGACTTGGTGGTCCAGGAGGGCGAGTTCGTGGCGGTGGTGGGCCCTTCGGGATGCGGTAAGTCCACTTTGCTGCATATCTTGGGGGGCTTAACCGGCCCCACGGGTGGTCAAGTTTGTGTTGATGGCAACGACTTTCGACTAATGTCCGACTCCGACCGTACGCGCTTTCGCCGGCATAAGATCGGGTTCGTTTTCCAGCGCTTCAACCTGTTGCCCACCCTCTCGGCGCGCGACAACATCGCCATTGCCCAGCACATTCAGGGCAACGGATTCAACCCGCATCGTTTCGAGACTGTTACCCGCATGCTGGGGATCGAGGGGAAACTGAATCACCGCCCCTTTGCCCTTTCCGGTGGCGAGCAACAGCGCGTTGCGATTGCCCGCGCCGTAATTTGCGAACCCAAAATCCTGCTGGCCGACGAACCCACCGGCAATCTGGACACAGAGAACTCCCAGGTGGTGCTCGACATGCTGCGCGAACTTAACCGCACTTTCCGCCAGACCATTCTGATGATCACTCACAACCCTGAGGCTGCCGGCGTCGCCGACCGGATCATCCGCATGCGTGACGGGCGAATTATTTCAGATTGATTCTTGCCGCGTTTCTGGCTATTTTCCCAGGTTACGACCTATGTCCTCACCCACAGATATTCGCGAACGCGCCCTCCCGCACCCGACGACACGGCAAGGTGAGTCTTCCCTGCGCAAGGTGGGGTCTAAAATCAGACTCGTGGTCACACGCAGCATTTTCTGGTCCTACGAACGCGGGAGTTGGCAGTACGACGTGATCGTGCTGGCGATCCTGGCCTTTATCTTCCTTTCCCCGCGCGCCTGGTTCAACGATCGCCCCACTCTGCAATTGACGGACTTGCGCCATCAGCAGGGCATCGTCGAGATGGGCCGCGTCAATAAGGACGTGCGGTACCTGGTGGATGCCCGATTGGTGGATTCACTCGGTCAGAAACCTGAGGACGCCATCCCCCTGATCCTCCAGCAACATCTGCAAAAGGCCTTCACTGTGAAATCCATCGATGCGGTTCGGGACCGCCATCAGGTCATTCTGGGCTATACTGTAATGGTAGAGGAATAACTCAGCCGTCGGCGGGATTTCGCTTCACAGGCCCAATCGGCCGGACGGGTTTGCGATTTTATGCGAGACATTCTCAAAACCTGGTTGCGCGTGCTGCTGGCCGGCGCCCTAGCCTTGGCACTTGCCCCGCCCGCCAGTCCGCGCAGGGGCAAACACCCTACCGATCTCACGGAGATTCTCTCGGATATGAATGAGGCATCCAAACGCCTGAAAACTGTTTCCGCCAACCTGGAGTACACCAAAGTCACCGTGCTGGTTGACGATAAATCAACAGAATCAGGCCAGTTCTTCTACCGCAAGGGCAAGACGACGGAAATTCGCATTGACATCCAAAAGCCGGATACCAAGGTACTTCTCTTCGAAAAGAACAAAGGCGAAATGTACTTTCCCAAGATCAACCAGATTCAGGAATACGACCTGGCACAAAAAAGCGATCTGGTGCAGCAATTCTTGCTCTTGGGTTTCGGCACCGATACCAATGAACTGAAGAAGGCCCATAATATAACGTACGTTAAGGAAGAAGACTTGGAAGGCGACACTACAGTGCTGCTGGAACTCTTACCCCGCAGGGGCTCCTCCGCCGCGCAGATTACTAAGATCCAACTCTGGGTTAATGAAGAATCGTGGCTGCCTGCACAGCAAGAATTTTTCCAGCCGGGTGGCGATTACCTCATCGCGCACTATTCCGGGGTGAAGGTGAATCGGGTTCTCCCCGGCTCCACCTTTGAATTGAATGCTCCCGCTAACGCCAAACACGTTAAGATGAATTGACGGCTGACCGTCCGCACTAGGTAGGGTCAGTTTTCGAGCGCTAAAACTATCCCCCAAAAGAAATTCAGTTAGCTTGGATACCCACGAACATCAGAACCCCGTGCTTTCTCATGGCGGAAGGAGGTTTGGACCTTGCGTGCGGCAAGAACTTACGATGCGGCGGTGATCGGGGCGGGAGTCTTCGGCGCGTGGACGGGATACCGCCTGCAACGCCGCGGACGCCGCACCATCATGATCGATTCCTACGGCCCGTCGAACAGTCGCTCCAGTTCCGGGGGAGAATCGCGTATCATCCGCATGGGTTATGGGAGCGATGAAATCTACACCCGATGGGCCATCCGCGCTTTAAGCCAATGGAAAGATTTCTTTCAAAGGACCGGCGACCAACTGTTCCATTCCACCGGCGTGCTGTGGCTGGCCAAAGAGGGCGACCCCTACGTTAAGTCAAGCTGGACACTTTGGTGAAGGCCGGAGTGAAAACCGAAAAGCTCTCCCGCCTGGACTTGCAAAGACGGTTTCCGCAAATCGCTCTGGAAGAACTGGCCTGGGGGCTTTATGAGCCGGAAAGCGGTGTATTGATGGCGCGGCGAGCGGTGCAGACAGTGGTGCCGGAGGCGCTTAAATCGGGCGCTGATTACCTTCAATGCGCTATTCATGCGCCGGCCGGGGGTGGCCAACTTCGCTCCGTGATAACCCCAAATGGCGAGGCCATCCGCGCCGGGGTTTTTGTGTTTGCTTGCGGCCCGTGGTTGCCAAAAGTCTTTCCCGACTTGTTGGGGAGCCGCATTTTTCCAACTCGCCAGGAGGTTTTTTTCTTTGGAGCCCCACCCGGTGATTTGCGCTTTCAGCCGCCTGCTCTTCCCGCCTGGTTGGCAATGGGCGAGGAGGTCTATGGCCTGCCGGATCTGGAGAATCGCGGCGTCAAGATCGCCTGCGACCGGCATGGACCCGCCATTGATCCTGACATCGCTGACCGCGTCGCTAGCCCGGAATCTCTGACCGCAATGCGCGACTACCTGAGCCGCCGCTTCCCTGCCTTGCGGAACGCGCCTCTGCTGGAGTCACGCGTGTGTCAGTATGAAAACACCTCGAACGGCGACTTCCTGATCGACCGCCACCCGGATTCTTCCAATGTATGGCTGGTCGGGGGAGGATCAGGGCACGGGTTCAAACACGGGCCGGCGCTGGGAGAGTATGTGACCACGCGTATCCTGGAAGGCGGCCCGGTGGATGCTCGGTTCTCATTGGCCACCAAGGCCACCATCCAGAAGAGGGCGGTGTATTAGCCGGCACTCAGCCCAATACGAAATGCCTGCGGCTTTATCATCCCTTCCGCTTCGCCTGATCGGCAACCGCTTGCGCAGCGCGGGCAACGGCCTCGGGGTCACCCAGATAGTAGTGGCGCAGAGGCTTCAAATTATCGTCCAGCTCGTAGACCAAGGGGATTCCTGTGGGAATATTCAACCCCACAATTTCCGCTTCCGATACGTTATCCAGGTACTTCACCAGCCCGCGCAGGCTGTTGCCATGAGCTGCAATGATAACCCTCTTGCCCGAACGAACGACGGGGGCGATGGTTTCATGCCAGTACGGCAGCGTGCGTGCTACGGTGTCTTTAAGGCACTCGTTCAGCGGCAAATCCGCGGCGCTCAAGCCCGCGTAACGCGGATCCTTGCCCGGGTAGCGGTCATCATCGCGCGTGAGCGGCGGCGGCTGGATATCATAGCTGCGCCGCCAGATTTTCACCTGCGCCTCACCGTATTTCTCCGCCGTTTGCGCCTTATTCAATCCTTGCAGCGCGCCGTAGTGGCGCTCGTTCAATCGCCAGGTGTTGTGGATCGGAATATACATCTGGTCCATTTCTTCCAGCGCCACCCACAGGGTTTTGATAGCGCGCTTCAGCACTGAGGTATAGGCCACATCAAAAACGAAACCGTCTTTGCGAAGCTGGCGGCCTCCCTCGACAGCTTCCTGAAGGCCCTTTTCACTGAGCCCTACATCCGTCCAGCCGGTAAAAAGATTCTCTTTGTTCCAAACACTTTCTCCGTGCCGCAGCAGCACAAGCTTAAACATGAATGCGTCTCCTTTAATTGTCGTCCTCGCCGGAATCCGAGCCGGATATTATAAGCGGAATCAGAAGGCATGGGCGAAGAGTTGGGGTGGTTCGTTATTTCCGCAAGCGTTTTGATATTGAGCCCCAGGGCGGGTTAGGAGTGGGATGTGGTCCGGCAGGGAGCCCATTGGCGAGGCGGTTTTTTGGAGTCGGACATTTTGGCGACAGCCGCAGGGAGAGTCGCTGGGTCGTACGGCGCGCTTTCAAACGAGGAACCCTACAAAAAGTCCGTGCTCTCGATGTTTCCAGGGCCTACCAGGGCTTCGGACTTAATGACGCCTACGTCGCGCTCGCCCCACGCCCACCCCATGTCATCGTTCGTAAGTCACTTCAGTCTTGCGTACTCTGTTTCAGCTTGTTTAAGGATCGGGATTTCGGGGTCGGCGTCTTTCCACAGGGTGAGGAAATCCTGATAGGCTGTCTTGTATGATTCAGTGCAAAAAGTGCGCGAAGTGCCGGCAGGTAATTGAACTGGACCGACGTATCCTCCGGGAATCGCTTTTCCAGATCGTTCGCGAGCGTTTGAGACCGGGCAGAATCCCCTGCGAGGGCCAGGGCAAAAGCCGCGCCATACTCCACATCCCGGCCCTTCGAAAGCTCAAGTGCCGCCGTCAATCTTTGCCGGGTTTCGGGCGGATTCCCGAAAAACGCATTCCACATTGCTGCGCCTGCTTCGTACCTCTTTTCCGCTGGCCTGCCTGCTGAGCCAAATCCGCGGCGCGGCGTGACATCTCCCTTGCGTGTTGCAAGCGGCCGAAACTGGCCGCAAACCCGCAGTGAGACGGGCGAACCCATTGCTCCACCACTGCCTGCACGGGAATAAGGCACCTTTACGCGTAGGTCGTCCATGTGTCGCCCACTTGACGTGAAGGCGACTTCAGGCCGAATCCGATCGCCGCACAATCGGTCACGCAAAAACCTTTGGTAGGATGGGGATTTCTCAGCACTCAGGCGCACCGACTGCTCAACCGTGGGTCGAAAGAGCGGTCTTCCCTTACGTCGCGAAGACGAGAGTCTGGCCTCGCGGTTACGCATGGGGGCGATTGTCTTCGTTCGCGAAGCCCCCTTCATAGGGCGAGCAGGATCGCAGTGGCCACAGATTAACGGGGACCTTCGCCTCAGGAAGCCTCGTTGGTTGAGGGCCGGAGTCCGTTGAGAACTGAAGCCTGTGAAAAACGGGGGCTGGACAACCTCGAGGGTCACGGTTGCGCCATGGGGAGTTTGATCTCGACTTCGAGTCCTTTGGGCGACCGGTTGTGGCAATGGACAGCACCACCGCAGGCTTCGATGCAGGTTCGCACAATCGCCAAGCCCAGACCCACGCCCCCTGTTTCCCGCTGGCGCGCATCTTCCGGGCGATAAAAGGGTTTGAATACCGCTTCGAGCTCGGCCTCGGGAATGCCCGGGCCCTGGTCGGCGACGGAGATGAGAATCGTGCGGCCCGTATCCTGCGCCGAGATCACGATGGGGCCGCAGTCCCCCGCGTAACGAATGGCGTTGCGCACCATATTGGCGAGTGCGCGAAAGAGGTATTCGGGATAAGCCATGACTTCCGCGTGCTCATCCACATGGGTTTCAATCTGCGCGCCTTCGCTCCCTTCCCGCTCGAGAACTCGCCGAACCGTCTCCGCCACATTCACGCGGGTCAATGGTGTGGTCGTGTTATGGAGTTGCGCCCGGGAGAAAAGGAGCAATTCGTTCACGAGTCCTGACATGTGCTCCATTTCTTCCTGTACACCTTCGACATACTCCCTCTGATTAGGCTGCGCTCGCTGGTCGAGAATTCCCAGTGAGACCTGAATCCGCGCGATGGGAGAGCAGAGTTCGTGGGCGATGTCACTCAAAAACCGCCGTTGGCCATGCACAAAACCGGAAAGGCGTTCCGCCATGCGATTGATGGCTTCACTTAATTGGCCGAGTTCGTCGCGGCGATGGAGGGCAAGCCGGGTTTCAAGTTTGCCTTCGGCAATCGCTCCGGTGGCGGCGGTGAGTTGGGAAACGGAGTGCGTCAAGCCTCGAATCAGGGGCAGCCAGCAGGCGCCAGAAACCAGAATGACCACGATGGCCGCCGCCAGCCAGGGCGTGTAGTCGAAGAAAAAGGGATTCGTCCACAGCGACGGGAACGTCCACACCAGCGTGGTCTCCTCAGCCTTCATCGTGGATCGATCGAAAATGGGAACGTGAACGCCTACCCAATAGCGAGTGGGTGGACTGGTCTGGACCAGGAACGCAGGAAATGGTGGGGGCGCCGGTGCGCGGGTGGGAGAGGATTGCCAACTGCCGCCACCGGGAGGGTTGGGGGCCGGAGCAACATGCACATCGCCAATGCCGGGCTCGCCCTTCGAAGGCCAAATACCTTCCGCGGGGCCCATGCCTGGAGGCTCCATGGGCGGACCCTTATCGTGGCGGACTTTTTCGAGCACGTCCGGCGGCAAAGTGACCGAGGGCCCTGCTATTTGGATTCCCTGCCTATCGAAGAGGCAAGCAGAAGCGTGCGTCGTGGAAGTGTAGCCCGCCAGCAAGCGGTCCCAATCCTTCCGGTCAGTGTCCGGCAATTGCAGAGCGATGAGCCGCGAGAGAGCCAGAATGCGGTCGCGCCCCGGAGAGAGCAGAAGCGAGCCCAGGTCAAGACGGTACTGAACGCGGACAAAGACGGCAAAAACCAGCACCAGCAGGAAGACGTTCAAGAAGGAAAGCAACAGAATCTTGACGGAGATGGAAATGCGCGCTTTCATGCCAGCCCTTCTGACTCCGGCTTGCGCAGCATGTAACCCGCGCTACGCACCGTGATAATGAAGCGGGGCGATTTGGAATCGTCGCCGAGCTTTTTGCGCAGAGACGAAATGTGCACGTCAATCGACCGATCGAAGACATCAAAATTCCGGTCCGCAACTTCATTCAGGAGCTGTTCTCGCGATCTGACCCGGCCCGCCGCCTTGGCCAACGACATCAGGAGATCAAATTCGACAGCCGTCAACGGCAGGACTTGACCGCTAAGGACGGCGCGGCGCGCCTCCGGGTCAAGGCGCAGTTCGCCCACCACCACCTCCGGCTCGCGGGATTCCCCCTGCGCGCGCGTAACGCTCGAACGCCGAATGGTGGCGCGCAGCCGGGCCAGTAATTCCCGGGTCGAAAACGTCTTGGGCAAGTAATCGTCCGCGCCGAGTTCGAGGCCCACAATGCGGTCGGGTTCCTCGCCGCGCCCCGTCAGCATCAGCACCGGCACGTTGGACTTGGCGCGCAGGTTGCGAAGCACGTCAAAGCCGTTCATCCCCGGCAGCATCACGTCGAGAATGACCGCGGAAAACTGCCTTTTGGCCGCCGCCTCAAGACCTTCCGGCCCCGTATGCGCAGCGGTCACTTCATACCCGAGGGGCTCCAGGTAGTCGCGAATCAGGCGGCAAAGCTTCACGTCATCATCCACGATCAGAATTGGAACGAGCGAGTCTGCGGGATTGTCACTTCGAGCCGGCATAGTCAACCTGCGGGCATTTTAGCACCGGGATGTAAGCGCCCCGGCCGGTTTTTACCATAGCTTAACAATTCTCCTCTTTGCACACACATTGCCTTTACGTGGGGGGATTCAAATGGACTTGTACAAAGGAGGTTCGACCAATGAAACCAGCTATTGCCAGTCTCGCACTCGCAACCTTGTTTTGCGGGCACGCTCTGTTCCGAAAAACTCTTCTGACCTTTGCCGCTCCCGGCCAAGGCTCGCCCTCTTCCATGATGAACCCGCCCGCAGAGGGCCCTCCGCGCATGTTACCTGGTGGGGAAAGAAAATGGTGGGAGGATCCCGAACTCGTCCAGAAACTCCATCTCAGCGATGATCAAATCCAGAAGATCAGGAAAATCACCCAGGCTCAGCAAATCTCTCAGTTCGACCTGCGCGCCGACCTGGAAAAACAAGAGACCACTCTGCGGTTCCAAATGGAAGCGGAGCCGCCCGACGAAGCGCAGGTGCTCACCCAAATCGACAAGGTAACTCAGGCGCGAGCGCGGCTGGAAAAGTCCGAAGTGGAAATGTTGCTGGCCGTGCGGCGTGTCCTGACGACCGAACAAGCAAAATTGGTTCGTGACATGCAGCGCCACGCCGGACCCCCAGCGCCAGGGTTTGGGCCGCCCGACGGAGGACCAGAAGGGCCTCCGGAAGGAGGACATGGTGCGCCTCCCAGCGGCCCTCCCGAGCCACCTCCCAACGGTAATGCAGATTGAAAGACCCATTTGTGACTGCCGGGGGCACCTCTCCCGGCCTCCGTCAAGGGGCGGGCACTGAGTCGATCACTCCGGCTCCGCACTCGCCCCTCGGGAGAAGGGTGGAAGCAAACTTCGACCCTTCGGCGCGCCAGGCTCCCGGCCAGGAATACACCCAGGTGAATAGACCGATGACAAGGATGAAGCCAGCTCGCACGCTCTGCGCATTTTGCGCGCTTGTGGCCACCCTAGCTTGCGGCGTAGGCAACGTTGCTTTCCAAGAGGGCCGCAGAGCCGAATTGCGAAAAGATTGGGACTCAGCATTGGTGAACTACGAAAAGGCTGTCCAATCCGACCCTGCGAATGCGTTGTACCTTCTCCACGAGAAGCAGGCCCGGAACCAAGCGTCCCTCTTACATCTCAAGAATGGCCGGCGCCTGTTGAAGGAGGGGCGGCCGGAGGAAGCCGCCGCGGAATTTCAGAAGGCCGCCAGCATCGATCCCAGCAATGAGGCCGCTGCCAACGAACTATCCCAATTGCTGGCCAAGCAGGCCGAAACCAGGCGAGCACACGAGGCGGCCATGCAGAAGGCGCTCAGGTCCCACGAGGAATCGAGATCACCGGCCACGGTCCAGCTTGATCCCCTTCCCCAGGAACCTCTGGCACATTTTCGCATCAGCGCCGATAGCCACCAAGTTATCGAAACTCTGGGTAAGTTAGCCAATCTCAACGTGGTTTTCAGCGCGGACTTCCACCCGAGTCCCATCAGCCTTGACCTCACCAACATTAGGATCGAGGACGCGCTCAGAATTGTGGTGCAACAAACCAAAAGCTTTTGGAAAGTTGAGACCCCCAAAACCATTCTGATCATTCCTGACAATCCTAATAACCGCCGGGATTATGAGGAGGAAGTTGTGAAGACCATTTACCTCTCCAATCCTCAGGCGGCGGCTGACCGGACGGCCATCACCACCGCCCTTAAACAAGTGTTGGGTTTGCAGAAAATTATCGACAATCCCGATTCCAACTGCATCATCATTCGGGATACTCCGGCGAAAGTCGCGGCGGCGGAGCAGCTCGTGCGCGATCTGGACCGAGGCAAGGCGGAAATCCTGATTCAAATTGAAATCGTGGAAGCCGACCGCGACCGCATTCGTGACCTGGGCCTGACGCCCGCCACCATTGATTCGAGCGGGAATGTTACGCCGGGATTGGCGGCAGCGGGAGTATTCTCGCCTTCCACGGCCAGTTCCTCATCGTCGTCGACTGCCACCTCCGTACAGCTTGGCACCTTGAGTTATCGTGACTACGCCGTAGTCCTGCCCAGCATCTACGCCACGGCGGTCTTGAACGATTCCAAAACTCATATCCTGCAAAGTCCGCAAGTGCGAGTGACGGACGGCCAAACCGCCAAACTGAAGATCGGGAGCCGTGTTCCCTACGCCACCGGCAGCTTCCTACCTTCCCTCACCAGTAGCAGTTCCACGACCTCTTCGACAAGCTTGTTGGCCAGCACACAGTTTCAGTACCAGGACGTTGGCGTAAACCTGGAATTAACGCCCCACCTTTTGGCGTCCGGGGAGGTCGCACTTCATGCCAAGATCGAGATTTCCTCATTGGGCGCCAATGTGACCGTTGGGGGTGTTAGTGAGCCCACATTCGGCCAGCGCGTGATTGAACACGACATCCGGTTGCGAGAAGGCGAGGTAAACCTTTTGGGTGGGCTGCTCCAGAGCACGGAGACGGCCCAGGTGCAAGGAATCCCGGGCCTGGGGAGTCTTCCCGTCCTGCACTACTTTTTTTCGGAAGACCACAAGGAAGTCAGCGACGTCGAAGTGCTGGTGATGCTTACGCCGCGAGTCATTCGGCTGCCCGACAGTTCCCCGGAAACCCTCGCGGAGCCCTTTGCCGCCCACGACGACTCCGGCCCCAGCACTCCCGAGCCAAGAGCAATCCCCCAAGGAGTTCTCGGGCAGGGGCAGCCGCCGGCTCGTTAGAGGAAGAAGCGTTCTATACGTTCCGAACATGGGGGAATCGAGAGGATCGGAGGTTTTCGAAATGTCACATTCATGGATATGGTTCAGACGTTCGCTACTTTCCGCCCTGGGGCTGCTTCTGGTTGCAATTTCCGGGCTGGCGCAGTCGGAGTTGGGGAACTTGCAGGGACAGGTTATGGACACTTCGGGCGCGCCGATTCCGGCAATAACCGTCGTGGTCGTTGATGGTGCCGGCGCCTCGCATCAAGCCCAAACCAACGAAGAGGGCCGCTATGCGTTCTCCCAACTGGCTCCCGGAACTTACGTCGTCCGCATCCAGCTCAAAGGGTTTGCCGATTTCGAGAAGAAGGGCGTGGTCGTTGCCCCCGGCCAGACTCAGACGGTCAATGCGCAAATGGTGGTGGCGCTGGAGAAGCAGCAGATCACGGTGAAAGGAACCAGCGTCAATGTGAGCGTCCAATCTGAAAACAACGCCAGTGCCGTGGTGCTGAAGGACAAGGATCTGGATGCGCTTTCCGATGACCCCGACGAGTTGGCGTCGCAGCTTCAGGCCCTGGCGGGCCCTGCCGCCGGGCCGAATGGCGGGGAAATCTACATCGACGGATTCACGGGTGGCCAGCTTCCCACCAAATCCTCCATCCGTGAAATTCGCGTGAACCAGAATCCCTTCTCAGCGCAATACGACAAGCTGGGATACGGCCGCATCGAGATCTTCACCAAGCCCGGCACGGACCAGTGGCACGGGCAGGGCATGGGCATGTTCAATGACTCTCTGCTCAACTCGCGGAATCCCTTCGTCAGCACGGAGCCGGGCTACCACCGAGAATTCATGGACGGAAGCCTGGGGGGGCCGCTTAGCAAGAAGGCCTCGGTCTTTTTCGATGGCGGACGCCGGGATATGGCGGGGAATTCGATTGTCAGTGCGGTGGTCTTGGGTTCGAATCTCCAGCAGACGCCGTTCAGTCAGGCGGTGCCCAGTCCCAACACCAACACGAATCTGAGTTCCCGGTTGGATTACGCACTGACCTCGAACAATACGCTTACGGCGCGCTATCAGTTCTTTGACGCCAACAGCAAAAATAACGGCATCGGCCAATTCTCCCTGGCCGCGCAAGGCTACAATACTCAACAAACCGAGCACAACATCGAGATCAGCGACTCGCAGGTCATCAACACGCGCGCCGTGAACGACTTGCGGCTGGAGATTGCACATGACACCAATAATCAACTACCGGTAAGCCAGGACCCCACATTGCAAGTTCAGGGGGCGTTCACAGGAGGGGGAAATCCTCAGGGTAAGCTCCTAGACACGCAGAACCATGTGGAAATTCAAAACCTCACTTCCATTACGAGTGGAAAACACTACTTTACGTTCGGAGGGAGGCTGCGGGATATAAACGATGCGAATAGCAGTACGGGGAATTTCAATGGAACCTTCACCTTCCCATCGCTGGCTGCGTATCAAACCGCGGAAGCCGAGCTCGCCGCTTGTCAGGCGGCCGGTGAAATCGACTGCCAGGCCGCCGGTGCGAGCCAATTCTCGCTCACGGGCGGAAATCCCGTGGCCGCGGTCAATTGGATCGACTTGGGGGTCTACGCGGAAGATCAATGGCGCGTTCGCCCCAATATTTCTCTCAACCTTGGACTGCGTTACGAAACGCAAACCATCATTCGCGATCACGCGGATTTCGCCCCAAGAGTGGGATTCGCGTGGGCGCTCGGCCATGGCAATAACGCGAAGACCGTCATCCGCAGCGGATTCGGCATTTTCTACGACCGGTTTCAGGAAGCGCAAGTTCTCGAAGCAAGGCATTTAAATGGCGTGAACCAAACCCAATATCTGGTTACGAATCCTGACTTCTTTCCCAACATTCCTCTCGCGAGCGAGCTTGCGCAGATGTCATCGAGCACGACCGCGAATACGGCCTATCAGATCGATCCCAATTTGCGGGCGCCTTACACCGTCCAGGGCGGCGTGGGTGTGGAGCGGCAAGTTACCAAGAGCGCCACGGTCTCCGTCACTTATCTCAACTCGCACGGCGTTCACCAGCTCATGACCCGCAACATCAACGCGCCACTCCCCGGCACCTACAGTTCATGCCTGTCCGGCGATACCACGTGCACGCCGTCCGCCGGAACACGGCCCTACTCGGATGAAGGGAACCTCTACCAATTCGAATCCAATGGTCTCTTCAACCAGAACCAGCTCATCACCAACCTCAATCTCCGCATGAGCACAAGGGTTTCCCTGTTCGGGTTTTATTCCCTGAATTTTTCCCGCAGCAACACCGCCGGGGTCAGCTCTTTCCCTTCCGATGCTTATGACATTGCCTTGGACTACGGCCGCGCCGCGTTTGACGTCCGGAATCGCTTATTCTTGGGAGGATCTTTTTCGCTGCCCAAAGGAATCCGGCTGAGCCCGTTCGTGATGGCCAACTCGGGGTCGCCGTTCAACATCACCACGGGCCAAGACAATAACGGCGATTCCATTTTCAACGATCGCCCCGCCTACGCTCCCGCCGGAGTCACGGGAACAAATATCGTCAAGACCCAGTGGGGAACGTTTGACACCAATCCCCATGCAGGCGAGACCATCATTCCCATCAACCTGGGGACAGGGCCGGGGCAATTCTCCGCGAACTTCCGGTTGAGCAAGACGATCGGCCTGGGGAGGAAAACCGAGGCCAGAACGCTCAGCGGTCCAATGGGGCCTCCGCCGGGCGGTGGACGGGGTGGACCGCCGGGCGGAGGTGGCGGCCCAGGCGGCGGTCTTGGGCCTGGAGGGCTGAGCAGTAGCGGCGGACGTGGCGGGCCCCCAGGACAGAACGTAAGTTACCGTTACAACCTGACCTTGGGCATCGGGGCAATGAACGCCTTCAACATTGTGAATCTGGGAGCGCCCGTGGGCCAACTGAGTTCCCCGATTTTCGGCAGGTCGAATTCGCTGGCATCGGGCTTCGGCCCCCCAGGTGGTGGGAACCGCCGGATCGACTTCCAGGTAATGTTCAGCTTTTAGTCCCCGCTCGGATTGAAGAGGGCAGGCTGGGCGCATAGGTCGGCGAATCGGACGAATGGCCCTCAATCGCAGATCCCCGAAAGGTGGCGCTCTTGAAAGTCGGCGGGACAGCCCCCGCGCATCACGCGAACGCATAACGGCCCACCTGAAGGAGTGTGCCCAGCGCCTGAGGGCACGCTCGGAAGGCCGCGCAAGCGGGAACGATGCATTGGGAATGAACGCCCTTCCATGATTGTGGGGAGACCCAGGCTCGCCTGGGTCACTTGGACGTGCAGTCGCCAAACTGTAGATGCGGTCGGGACTGTCACCTTTGACGCTCAAGCTGGGATGGCGGGGTGACCTGGAACCTACTGTGAGCGGACACTTACCTTTCAGCCTTCACGCGCTCAGCCTCCCAGCTGATTTTCGGCCAGGGCGCGGGCGACTTCCAGAAAGCCTTGGGCGGCGGCGGAGAGGGAGGCATGACGGCGGTAGGTCAACCGGAGCTTGCGCTGGATGCGCAGGTCGCTCACCGGCACTGCGACGAATTCTTGCCGCGACAACTCTTCCTGGACACACATGCGGGGAACGAAGGCGACGCCCATCCCCATGGCCACAAACTTCTTGATTGTCTCAATAGTAGGCAGCTCTGCGGCGATCTGAAGCGGCGTCTGGTGACGCGCGAAGGCTTCAATAACGCGCTGGCGGTACGGGGAGGAAATGTTGTGCGCGATGAACTGCTCCCGCCCGAGTTCGCGAATGCTGACCCCGGCTGAGCTGGCCAAGCCGTGGCCGCGCGGCACGATCAAGCAAAGTTCATCCACGCTCACAACCGCCGATTCCAGGTCCGGGTTCTGCGGGTTATACGAGAGGACGCCCAGGTCGATTTCATAGCGCAGCAAAGCGCTGGGAATCTCGCGCGAAAGACTGCGCTTCACGGCCACTTGCACGCGCGGATGGCGCTCGCGGAACCGCTTGAGAACGGGAAGCAGGTAAAGCGCGGTGCTCTCGTTCGCGCCAATGGTGACCTTGCCGCTCTCGAGCGCCCGCAGTTCCGCCAGCGCCGAGCGCGCTTCCTCCCGCAAGTTCAGGACCTTCTTCGCATAGTCGTAAAAGAGCCGGCCGGAAGCGGTAAGCACACCACTTTTGGTCGAGCGGTCGAGGAGCGGCTCACCTGCCCACTCCTCCAGGCGATGAATGGCTTGACTGACCGCTGGCTGCGTGCGCAGCATACGGACTGCGGCGCGCGAAAAGCTCTTCTCCTCCACCACGGCGACGAAAGCCTCAAGCTGAGTTATTTCCATGGGCGACTCCTATAACGATTCCTTATGATATCAGAAAAATTATAAACTTGACGCGGCCATCCGACCGGTCGGACAATCAGGGTCGAGTCGAAGGTCGGAATTGGACATTCGCGGTTTGTGGCGGGCATTGGTGGTTTATCCACAATGGCCTTACCGTCACCCCCCTGCTTTTAGGAGGAAGAATGCCGGAAAAAGTTTTCATCTTTGACACCACATTGCGAGACGGCGAGCAATCTCCCGGGTGCAGCATGAACCTGCCGGAGAAAATCGAGATGGCCCGTCAGCTCGACCGCCTGGGCGTAGATATCCTGGAAGCCGGATTCCCCATAGCGTCGCACGGCGACTTTGAGGCGGTAAAAGCCATCTCCGCGGAAATCCAGCGGCCTATCATCGCCGCCTTGGCGCGGGCCAATCAGCTTGACATCGACCGCGCCTGGGAAGCTTTGCAAGGCGCCGCGCGGCCGCGCATCCACACCTTTCTCGCCACCTCCGACATTCATCTTCAATACAAGCTGCACAAGACTCGCGAGGAAATCCTGAAGATGATCAGTTGGGCGGTGGGCCACGCCAAGTCAAAGTGCCAGGACGTGGAGTTTTCTCCCGAGGACGCAGGACGGACCGACCGCAGCTACTTGATCGAGTGCTGCCACGCGGCCGTCGAGGCCGGCGCCACCGTGCTGAACCTTCCCGACACAGTGGGGTTTTGCCTGGAGCCGGATTACGAGCAAATGTTCCGCGACGTGCAGACACGCGTGCCGGGCATGGACCACGTCACGCTGAGTACTCACACGCACGACGATTTGGGTATGGCGGTGGCCAATACGCTGGCGGGAATCCGCGGCGGCGCTCGGCAGGTGGAAGTTACGATTAACGGCATCGGGGAGCGCGCGGGCAACGCGGCGCTGGAAGAAGTGGTGATGACCCTCTATGTGCGTCGCGACGTCCTGCCCGTCTTCACCGATATCCACACCGAGGAAATCTACGCTTCCAGCCGGATGCTCACTCGCCTGACGGGTATGGCCGTGCAACGCAACAAGGCCATCGTGGGCCGCAACGCCTTTGCCCACGAAGCGGGCATACACCAGGATGGCATGCTCAAGAAAGCCATCACTTATGAAATTATTACCCCGCAGACGGTGGGCATGCCGTCAAACTCCATCGTGCTGGGGAAACATTCCGGCCGGCACGCCCTGGCCAAGCGGTACGAGGAACTGGGATATCAACTGACGAAGCCCGAGATTGAACGCGCCTATGCCCTGTTCACCCAACTGGCGGATCGTAAGAAAAACATTTACGACGAAGATTTGTTAGCCATCGTGAATGAGGGATTCCAGCATATTCCGGAAATGTTTGCCCTTAAACTTTTCCAGAGCGTCTCGTCCAACGAAGGACGCTCCACCGCCACCGTCGAGCTCGAAAAGGATGGCGAGACATTTCACGATTCGGCCACCGGGGAAGGGCCGTGCGATGCGGCCTTCCGCTCGATCGACCGCATTACCGGCCTGCCGGGAACAATTTCCGACTTTTCCGTGCACACCGTGGGCCCGGGCACCGACGGCGTGGCGGAAGTGCGCATTCGTGCGCGTTTCGAAGGGCGTGAGTTCGCAGGAAAGTGTACCAGCCACAGCGTCGTCGAGGCCGCCGCCCGCTCCTATTTGCAGGCGGCCAACAAGGCGGCGTATGAAATGAAACGACTGGAGGACTCGGCACCGGTGGGCACAGGTTCTATCCACAAGAACGAAGCGGTGGACCGATTGTTCCCTGGAGGCTACTGAGGGAGATGGTGATTTAGATTGTGTTGGCCGATGTGAACTCATTTCCCCCGCCCTTTTGGGTAACAGCGGGGCTTGATTTGGTTTTCTTACTCGCGCCTGCGTGCAGGCGAGGGGGGACCTTCGGGTGGTGGATAGTGGGCATATGCTTGAACATCCCTAATTATCCCTGACTTACCTCGCAAAACAAATGCCAGATGGCCCATCGCCTTTTTTTGTATTTTCAGACAGGCTCTAGAGATGAAATTCGAACCCATTCCTGCCCCTTGACTCGACGTAAGATACAGAAAATACACAGGTTGTATTCGACGCTCGACCAGCACCCCCATCGCTCTTCTAACTTTTGAAATCCCCAATAAAGTGTTGCAATTTGGTGTCCTAATCCGGTAAGATATAGATAATTAACGATATGCAGAGCTTGTATCGGATTGCGGTGCTGGCGGGAGACGGGATCGGGCCCGAGGTCACGGCGGAAGCCGTGAAAGTCCTTAAGGCTATTGAGGAAATCAATGGTCCCACGTTCCGCTTCAATAGCGGGCTGATCGGTGGTTGCGCACTCGACCAGACCGCTTCCCCACTTCCTGCCGAAACTATTTCTATTTGCAACAATGCCCATGCGGTACTTTTAGGCGCCGTCGGCGGTCCGCAATGGGACACCCGGCGTCCCGAGTTGCGCCCAGAGCAGGGCCTGTTGCAAATCCGGCAGCGTCTGGGACTTTATGTGAATCTGCGGCCCGCGAAGGTCCTCGACGCGCTCGTAAACATGTCCGCGCTGAAGCCCGACCGCGTGCGGGGAACCGACCTTGTCATCGTCCGGGAGTTGATGGGTGGAATCTATTTTGGCAATCCGCGCGGTATTTTTGCCAAGAATGGCGAGCGCTTTGGTGTCAATACGGAGATCTATCGCGAGCATGAAGTGGAACGCGTTGCGCACCGGGCTTTCCAGTTGGCCCGGCTTCGCCGGAAGAAGGTAACCTCCGTCGACAAGGCGAACGTGCTGGAATCGTCACGATTGTGGCGCGAGGTGGTTACGCGCATTGGCCGTTCCTATCCCGACGTCGAACTGAATCATCTTTACGTGGATAACTGCGCGATGCAGTTGATCGACAAGCCCACTAGCTTCGACGTAGTGCTGACCAACAACATGTTTGGCGACATCCTGAGCGACGAAGCCGCCATGCTGACGGGCTCAATTGGCCTGCTGCCCTCGGCAAGCTTGGGCGAACACTCGGCCCTCTATGAACCCGTTCACGGCTCGGCGCCTGACATCGCCGGACGCAATAAGGCCAATCCTCTTGCAGCCATTGCCTCCGCCGCGCTGATGTTGCGCTACTCTTTGAACATGGAAACCGCGGCATCGGCGATCGAGCAGGCGATCGAGCGCATCCTGAAGCGCGGCGTGCGCACCGCAGAGCTTCCCGGCAAGGCTCGTCCCACGTCCACAACACGCATGGGCGACCTCATCGCCGAAACCACTCAGAAAATCCTGAAATCCGCCAACTCCAAGAAGCGCTAACCCTCGCATTCACTCGTAGTTCACCTTCCGCCCGTTTGCTCTCTCACCGAAACCCCCATGTATTAATGCGCGTAGTTGGCTTTACACGTATAGGCCCCACCGTGGACGGGTGGCTTCCAACTACCTAAATAACTCTTCCTTTTCCTTCCGAAAAGCAGTAATTTCTCGCTGCGATGTGTTGTTCCATCATCCGTTCATGCTCCGCTGATCACATCGGAGTTGAACGCAATAATTGAGGATGGAGACGTGGGGACCTGGAAAGCTTTACTTGCAGCTATCGGAATTGTTACGGCGCTCAGTGTCTTAGCCGTAGTCATGAGACCGCCCAAAATCGCTGCATTCGTAGAGTTTAATCCGCCCAATGTCTACATCCCAGTATTCACCGTTATTTTTGTGTTGTTGGTCATCATGTTGTGGCGAGGCCTCCGTAAACCATGATGCTTACCAACAGCAAATCAAGGCACTGCCCGCGGCTTTTGCCTGTTGAACTCTAACCACGAGGTGGGAGGTACGCAATGGGTATCACAAGGCGAAAGTTCTTGGAAACTTCAGTAGGCACGGGCGCGGGGATCGCTGCGTCCCGCATCCTGAAAGCCGACACCGGCATGGCTTCACCGGCGGATGAACGGATTATTCCCGCCCCCATGGGTGAGTGGATGGCGAACACGCCTGCCAGCGCGTACCGGGCCTACCGTTCGAAACCCGCCCAGTCCGCGGATACTACAACCTGGGTCCAGGTCGACCTCGGCGAAAGCCGGCAGATTGACTTCGTCAAGATCTACCCCGCCAATGAAAAGGACGTTCCCGGCCGCGATGAGCAATACGCGGGTGAGGGCTTTCCGGTCCGCTTCAAGATCGAATGCTCGAGCGATCCCGACCTTCATCACCCCGCAGTCATCGTTGACCACACCGATACCGACTATCCCAACCCGAAGGGCCGCATTGAAAAATACGCCGCACAAGGTGTCGCGGGGCGTTATGTGCGATTGTTGGCTACGCGTCTGATGGAGGTTGCTGGAGGTGGCTTCACCGGCGTCGCCGGGGGCTACTACCTGGCTTTGGGGAAGCTGGAGGTGTATTCCGGAGGAAAGGAAATTGCGACTTTATGTCCGGTCACGGGGGACTCCACTTACGGAAATGACAATGACCTTGCCCAAGTGACGCGGCCGGCGCGCCCGGGAGGAGAAACCACCCGCGTAGACAACCCGGAAAACGTCACCGAAGCGAGCACCTGGAAGCCACCCGTCCACAAGGTCCGCGTGCCACTTACTGGCGTGACGCTGGAGGGCGGGGTCTTCCAGACGGCCCTGGAGAACAACATTGCTTATCTGCTGAACTCCTATTCGGTGGATGACCTCCTGCGGCAGTTTCGCGAGCGAGTGGGCACGGCCAAGCCTCCCGAGAAGCCCACGGGCGACCTCAAGTTTTGGGAGGAAGACCTTGCCGGTTCGAACGCCGGCCGCTTCCTGATGGCGGCGGGGAACACCCTGCGCTGGATCGATCACCCGGAACTTCGCCGACGTCTTGATGCCGTGGTGGATGGCATCGCGCAGCGCCGCCAGCCGAATGGGTACATCATGGCCTACCCCGAGGGCACCATTTTCTATTCGGAGCGGGGCGCTTACACCCGCGCCTGGCTGGTGCACGGCCTGATTGAGGCTGGCTATGCGGGAAACCCAAAGGCATTTGAATTGCTGCGGGGCTACTCCGACTGGTTTAACCAATGTTCCTACTTGCCGCAACTGCTGCGCTTCGCCGTCCAGGGCGGCCAAGGCATGATCGCCAACACGCGCATGTACTTCACGCCCGTGGGCAAGCCCGCCGACATCCAGGTGATTCAGCGATACTTTCAGGAGAACTATTGGATGGAGCAGTTGGCCGCACGAGAAGACCGCGCCATCTGACAGTACCCCTACGATCGCCCTCATTGCTATTTGCTCACCAACGTGGAAGCCTACATGGACCTTTATCGCGCCACGGGCGACACGCGTTACCTCAACGCAGTGGAAGGCGCCTGGGAGCTTTATCACGACAAGTGGGAGAACCCCGGCGGTTCCATCTCCATCATCGAATTCGTCGTTTCTCCCCCCAAGTCCTACCGGCTGGACGCCGAGCTAGAAGAGCTTTGCGGAAATTCCTTTTGGGCCTTTCTGAGCCAGCGTTTCCATCTGCTCGATCCGGAGAACGAGAAGTACGTTACGGAAATTGAGAAGTCCATTTACAACGTGGGGCTGGCCAATCAGGCGGGCTCGCAAGGTTTTCGTTATCACGCTTTGCTGGCGCACCGCAAGGAGAAGCCCACGCGGATGAACACCTGCTGCGAAGGGCAAGGAACGCGGCTGATCGGCTCGCTGCCGGAACATATTTACTCGCTCGCCTCCGACGGCTTGTACGTGAACCTGTTTGAACCTTCCTCGATCCATTGGACAGAGGGTGGGGCTTCCCTTCGAGTGAAAATGGTCACAAGGTTTCCTTTTGACTCCGAGGTTCGCTTGCAGTTCTCAGCGGCCCGGCCGACGCAGGCGAAAATCCGCATCCGTGTGCCCTCGTGGACCACCCAAGAAATGGCTGTGTACGTCAATGGCAAGCCTGCGGCCACCGGCAAACCCGCGAGCTATGTGGTGCTCGACGCCGCTTGGGCGGATGGTGACGTTGCAACCTTCACGCTGCCCGCGGCGCTCGGCGTAGAGCAATATACGGGAGTGGATCAAATCCCCGATCATGCGCGCTTCGCAGTGAGCTTCGGCCCGATCTTGTTGGCCGCGGTCGGCGCGCCGGAAATCAGGTTGCGTCTCGAGAATGTGAAACACCCGGAAGATTTGCTGAAGCACATAAAGCCGAAACCCGGCCAGCCGCTACACTTTCTGGTCGAAAATAATCCGGGCGTCGAATTCATGCCCTACTGGCAGGTGGATAATGAACCCTTCAACTGCTTCCCGGCCGTGGACATGCGCGCCTGAGCGCCGGCAGTGGTGGCGTGTCCGCTTCGCCCGCTATTGAACGGGCGTCCCGCCCGTGAGCAGTCATGGCCAGGATGGCCATGCCACAAGCTGGGAGCGCGGGCATCCTGCCCGCCATCGCGGGAGCGTCCCGGTCCCGCCCCTTGAATTTGTACATTCCGAAGGGGCCGTCCCCAGGACCATACCCTCAAAGATTCCAGCGCAGGCCACATGTAAGGTTTCGCGACAGTACGTCCAAGTGACGGGGAATCGGTAAACACTACGGCGTTAGAACGAAGCCGCTGGCGCGGCGGACGCTGCGCGTGCACGATCTCCGGGATTAGTCTTGCGATAACTTGGGGCACAGAGAAAGGAGGTCTCTGTGACCCATCTACGCAAAATC
>Ga0187872_10001510_pt1 | contig 23316 bp, 24 predicted proteins | sample June2016WEW_16_4_FD_132973 | JGI IMG/M metagenome (GOLD analysis project Ga0187872, IMG submission 132973) | Peatland microbial communities from SPRUCE experiment site at the Marcell Experimental Forest, Minnesota, USA - June2016WEW_16_40 | ecosystem: Environmental > Terrestrial > Soil >...
GGGCTAATCTCAACGGATGAGTACGAAGCATCGCTCCGATCTTTGCAGCGATGGGAAGGCACGTCGCGGGGAACAATCGCCCATTAGGAAGGGACCGCCAAGAAGGTGGCGATCAGCCGAGCCAGAGAGGGCGCCACCTCCGCGTGAGCAATCGACATAGGTAGGCGGTCACCCGCTTTCCCTGTCACACCGCCGTACATGCGGGTCCGCATACGGCGGTTCCGTGACTTAAGCCCGTGAGGGCTGGAGGTTCGCGGCGCATTTCGCCGATGGTGGCTTCGCCGCTCCCGGGTTCCTTTTGGGCTTCACCCTATCCACCCCTGGCAAGCTCAGCCGAAGCTGTTTGGCTGGCGCATGGCCACTCATGAGAGCCGCGCACTACTACTCACGATCACGGTTCGGGCCTTCATCCCAGGTCGGGACTCATATGCCCTCTGCTGACTTCTGCCGCCCCATCAGGGTCAATCACTCAACCCTCAGTCCCGAATTCGGGACGAACGGCAGATCTCCCGAGGTAAGTTCGACCGCCTTCCGCACGCAACCGCCGAATTTACAACCAGTGTCCTTGATGGATATGGGCTTCGTGGTCATTGGCCCACTCGCCCGGCACCGTATGCCTCTGATCCGGTTCTTGTACATCGGCTCGTGCGTTTGCTCCACGCTTCTTTCCGACCTCGCCTCACGACGACGCCGTTGCGCTTCGCTATCACTTCACCTCTATCAGGTTGTGAAGGGGACTTTCACCCCCAAGCTGTCGAACATGCTCGGCACACCAAAGGAGTGGTCCGACAGCCAGCTGCTGCCTGCCCAGAATCCGAAATTGGTCCCCCCATGAAACGTGTAGTAATTGAACATGGCCCGCAACGAGAGGAATCTCATGGTTCGTTGTCGCAACTCACCCGGTCGACCATTGGGCATCACCGAAGGCTGGCCCCACATTTCACCCCAGCCCGGGTACAATTCGTAGATCATCGTCGGCCATTGCGGGTATCGTTCCCGAAAGGCCCGCACGGCTTCCTCGGACTCGCCAATCGTCTTGAAGGAACCGGGAACCGAAATCGTGGTGTCATCGCAGTCGGTGATGGGAACTTCGGTGCCCAACTCCCTCAAAGTGCGAACGAGCCATTCCAAGTACTCCAGTCCTCCCGGCCGGTCCTTGGCGAACCACTCGTTCTCGGCCTGCAATAATATGACGGGGCCCCCGCGTGGCGCCTGTCTGGCAGCAATCTGTGGAAGCAACTTCTCGAACCAGCGGCGAATGTAGTGTAGCGCAACATCGTTCATAGCTCGCAGTTCAACCCCTGGTTTGGCCAGGAGCCACGGCGGGTAGCCACCACCATCCCACTCACCACAAATGTAAGGTCCCAATCGCAAGAAGCAGTGCAAGCCGAGGTCCTTGCAGGTATCAACAAACTTCCCAATGTCACGGTCACCATCAAAATCAAAAATCCCGTCCTGGGCCTCATGAAAATTCCATGCAACGTAGGTTTCAACGCAATTCAAGCCAGCCCGTTTGGCACGTAAAATCCTATCTCTCCACAACTCATGCGGGCAGCGATGATAGTGAATCGCGCCGGAAACCACGAATACGGGTTTGCCATTAATCACGAAGCAGCGGGGGGTGGGAACAACACCTAACGGGGCAACTATACGTACGGACATAAATAATTGCGAATAATTACTTGGCGCTCAGGATAAGGCACATAACCTTCTGAGGGTGGCTGATCCGTGGGTCCACCGGCGGAATTCCTTTTCCACGGCTACGATTACTCGGTCGAGGGTTGGAAAATATTGGTCATGGAGACAAAGCCTGTGCGTCAATTTCCAAACGCGTTCGATGGGGTTCAAGTCGGGACTATAGGGAGGGAGGTAGTCCAAACGGAAGTGGGGCGCCTGGGCCTCTCTCCAGGCTTGGTGCATTTTCGCATGATGAAACCGGGCATTGTCGGTGATGACCACCACGCGCCGGCCTCCCTGTCCGCTCCGCGGCTGAAGGAGCTCCAGGAAGTCCCAGAAGCTCTGCCCATTAAATCGATTCGTTTCTCGTTCATACACAAACCGCCCGTCACGTAGGCGCACCGCCCCAAAATATCCGACGCTCTTGCGCGTGGGGTGGTGCAAAAGGATCGGGTCACGATTCTCCGGGGGCACCCACATCCGACACCGGGAGCCGTATTGCTGAAAATGCACCTCATCCAGTGCCCAGAGGTCTGCGTCCGGCAGGGCGTTCACTGCTTGGAGTTTTTTTATGCTCACCCTGTCGGATCGCATCCGCACGCGCAATCACGGGTCGGGGCTTCACCAAGCGAAACCCCCACTGGCGAAAGAACCGGCGACATTGTCGCGCTCCCAGGGTTACGCCGTAGGCCCGCTTGAGGTGGGCCGCCAGCGTCTTCCCGTCCCACAGATTGCCGCTCAAGCCGAAATCGGCGGGACGTTTTCGCAACCTCGCTTGGATGGCGGTAATTTGCGGCGGCGTCAGCCGGGGAGGTCGTCCGGGACGCACGCCTTCTTGCAATCCTGTCAAGCCCTTCGCCTCGAACCGGCGGACCCAATACTCAACCGTTCGTGGAGCGTCACCCAACAATTCGGCCACGCGGCAGCAGTTCATCCCTTCCGCTACGAGCAACACGCCGTGCAAGCGGTGGTCATACCGAGATTCCGCACTGCGCCGAATCTCATCCTGCAACCCCAGAATGATGACCGAAGCCTCAGCAATCGTCAGTGCTTTCATGTCTCACATGAAAGCACATTTCACAAAGATGCGCAATTATTTATGTCCGCGCGTATAGCTTATCACCCGGCATTCTTTTCTCCATCGGTGGCGCTGCTGTACCGAGTGCCGCGGTCGCCACCGAATCGCCGCAGATTGCCGAGGCGGCCATCAGCAAATTAAAGGTCCTCCGCGTAATCTGGTGCTCCACTGTGGCTCCTCCTAGGGGGGATAACCATTCAACCTCTGACCTCAAGGCCTAATTGGCGCGGTATCGTTGATCTGGCCGGACGGAGGTTGCAGCAGTGGCTCGCGGGATCCGTCGAAAGGGTCAGGGATGTTTTGGAAGCCGCTGTTGCGGGCTGTTTTGGCCAGATCCTTCAGTTGTCACATCTGGAAACTGACCCTACCTGTGGTGTCATTCGACTCTGTCCAGCATTCACTCAGATGAGGGGTCGGCGTCGCCCGAAAGGGGCGGGCCAGCACGACTTTCTGCAGCACTACACATTCTGTCAATGGAACCGTTCGCGAATGCTTGGCACGTGCCCCGAAGTGAGGTAAGAAAATCAGGCCGGCGAGAATAACAGTTAACCCGTGGCCGCACAAGCCAAGAACTGCCCCCAATCCGCCGATAACGGAGAGGTTTATGGGAATCTGGATGATTCGGCAGAGAATTTACGCCGATGGGACGTTGTGGGAGGGAATGCGCGTGCCCTGGAGGCTGGAGTCAGCAGCCGAAGGCAACCTGCGGTCATGCGGTGCGAAGGATGAAGACACTCCGGTCCGATTTTGGGAAAGGGGTTGTTAAAATCCGCTGATAACGATGACGTTTTGGGCGGGTGGGTTCAAGGGCTCACGGGCAGCAAGCGCAGGTCCTCGCGGTAGGCGGCCATCCACCTGTCCACGCCGGCCACGCGCAGGATCAGTCGGCGGGCATGGTGAACCAGCCGTCCCGGCAGGTTGAAGAGCAGGAAGCGCAAGCGCTTGGGGCGCGCCGTGAGCAGTTCGGCGGGCAGGGCCAGCCGCTTCAGCGCCTGGAGCACATTGTGCGCGATCACCGCCAGGCGCAGCCAAGCGGCGTTGGCGCCAAAGTATTTCGAGGGCAGCACGCCGCCGCCCAAGTCGTTCTTGATCACGTCATGGACGAACTCAATGGTGCCGGCCTTTTCGCGGTGCCACTCGATCAAGCGCGCCGCCTTCAACTCCCAGCGGTTCGACAACACCGCGCAATGGCGCACCGCGCTCCCGTCCTCGAAGAGTTCCCCTTGCTTCTTGCGGATGCGGATGGCCACGTAGCGCAAGGGTTGCAAATCCTTCTTCTCCGTTTTCTCGCTGGGCACAAAGGGCACGTCGGCGCACTCGCGGGTTTCGGCCGGAGGGGGATCGCCGTAGGGTTCCCAGGCGGTTTCCGGAAGCGCCTGCAGGGCCGCGTGCAAGGGCTCGCTCATCCGCGCACTGATGGCAAACCCGATGCGCCCGCCGGGTCCGCCGGCCCGCTGCTCATCGCGCAGCCAATTCACCAGCCCGCTTTCGTGACACGCCGCATCGCCGCGATAGTAGTATTCCCCCACCGTGCTCGGCAGGGCGGCAAAGGCCCGTCGCGCCACTTCCAGCGGCTCCATGTGCGCGGGCACGTTGCCATCGCGAAATTGATCGGCCAGCACCAGGCCGGTCTCCGCCCATACCGCCAGCATGGGCTGGTAGCCCCGCACCCCTTCGTAAGTGGGCAAGGCCTGCTGCTTATGGCTCTCAATGATCGTCGCGTCCTGATCCACCGTGGCGATGCGCTGGTCGGGCGCGCGCTCCCCGCAGCGCTGCACCAGATCGCGGTTCACTCGGCCCAGCCCTGCCAGCGGCGGCGTCTCCTCCGGGATATAGGCGATCTGCTTCGGCAAGCGTCGTTGCTGGGCTTCCGCGATCATTTCCTCTTGGTGAAACGCCTGCAAAAACTCCAGCGCCGCGCGCGGCGAAGGCACCGCGTGCCCGATCATCTCCGCCAGCCCGGGGTCTTGCCGCAAGCGTTCAAAATCTTCCACCCATTCGCCCCCCGCCGCATGGAGAATCACGAAGCTCTCCACGAATGTCGCGTCGTCGTAGCCGCGCTGCCGCTGTTTCACCCGCACGTGCTCCTGGATACTCTGGGGCAGCCCCAGCGAACGGAAGGCCTGCACCACCAGCGGGATTCCTCCCAGCGCCGTCAGGGTTTCTTGCAGCGGCTCGGAATCAAGCTCGAACAGCAAGGGCGAGACGGTGGGCGAAGGCTTGGTGAGTTTGCGCATAGGAGAGAGAGCCCAGCAATTTTCACACCCAGCGGGTGAAGAATCTTAGAACCTCCCGGCACTTCCCACAAACTCCCGCCGCCCATGTCTACAGGGCTTAACAACACTGCGCCGCAGGTCAGCCGGGACAAGCCGCCTCTTATCGGCGAATCGGGGTGCCCCCGGCGCCATGATGTGCATCTTGACCTTTTTCGCTAGATCCTGGTTAGCCCTCTAGTAATTGCAGCGCGTTATCGCTGCCGCAACAAGCTTATCCAGCCCACTTCTCTTCCGGCCTCTAGTTTTGGGGATCAGCCAGCCCATGTATAGTGCGCCCCAAGAGCGCAGATCGCCAGTGGGTGGAAGTCCCACGCAGATAGTTGTCGGTAAGTCTGGTAGCTGACAAGCGCCTTGATTCGGTAACGGTTCAAGTCGAAGCCTTGTGACAAAGGCCACTTGAGGTGGCTGAGCAACCCGGCAGGCCGTAACGCGAGTGAAGCCTGAGCAGGCCTCGAAAGTGAAGTCGTGGACGCCGATCCGGCTATACATCGGAGAAGGCAGCATGGACCGGGAAGCAACCGACGCGCGCACCGGTCTGAGTCCACCGGGGTAATGGGCACAGCATTCTGGGAAGGTGATCTGGGCGAGGGGGGAAACCCTGTGCGAGTAGAGGTGAACTCTAACGCTCTCACCTTGGAGAGCGGCTCGTCGGGGCGGCGGAGAGGGTTATAGTACCGTGGAAGCCGGGTAATGCCGGGGGAGGGAAGGACCCTCACTTCAGGAATGCTTCGGAAGAAGCCAAGGTAAGGTGATTGGTGATGAGCCTGGAAACACCGAACAGAATCCGGAGGCTTCAGAGGAAGCTTTATCGCAAGGCGAAGGGCGAACCGGCCTACCGCTTTTATCTGCTCTACGACAAGATCTACCGCGAGGACATCCTGTACTGCGCCTACGAACGGGTGAAGTACAACCGGGGAGGACCGGGCGTGGATGGGCAGACCTTTGGCGAGATCGAGTTGGCAGGGTTGGGGAAGTGGTTGACCGGCATCAGGGAGGAACTCCGCACCAGGACGTATCGCGCGCAACCGGTGCGACGGGCCATGAGGCCCAAGCCGGGAGGCGGCGAACGGCCGCTCGGTATTCCCACGATTCGGGACCGGGTGGTACAGGCTGCGGCCAAACTGGTGTTGGAGCCGATCTTCGAGGCGGATATGGAACCCTGTGCTTACGGTTACCGGCCGCAGCGCAGCGCGCAGGACGCGATACGGAAGGTGCACGAACTTCTCTGTGCGGGCTACACCGAGGTGGTGGACGCCGATCTGTCCAAATACTTGGATCCTGCTTCATACTGCCCCCTGATTCATGAAAGTTGTTCGAATAGCGCTGGTTGGTGATCCACCACTTTGATTCGCAAGCCCTTACGTCGGCCCTGCCTTACCAGCACGGCCTGTAACTCGCCCCGCTTTACACGCTGCAACACGGTTTGCCGCGAAACGCCGAGTTTCAGTGTGGTTTCCAGCATAGGCAGATACTCCGGCGGCGCCTGCGGCACGATGCGCGCGCGCAACTCCTCGGTGATGCGAATCTGCCAGGGAGCGCCGGGAGTGACTTGCTCGCCAGCGATGAAGCCATCGGCCAGCCAACGGTGAATGCTCGAGGTGTTCATGCCGAGAATTTGCGCGGCCTTGCGGATGGTGACCAAGTCCCCAGAGGGCGGCTCAGCCGGCGGTTGGAAGCGCGGAATATTCCGATAGCGGCGGAGGCTGCCCACCTGGTGGGCGGTGAATCGCTCCCCCATGGCGGTCTTGCGGCCCTGACGATTCAGGATTCCCGCGATGACTTCATCCGGATAGAGCGCGGCCAGGCGGCGCAACAGGGAGAGGGTATCTTCGTCGGTGCGCGGCCCCATGGGCCGGAAGCGCGGCACGGGAACATTGAGCGTGGTGATCGCGCCGCCGCGCCAGCGCAGAGTCAGATGCGCCTGGCCTTGGGCGCGCTTCACGTCCAACATCACTTCTTCCAAGAGGGTGCGAAGAAGTTCTTTGCGATCGCGGTCGGTGGTAGTGGCGGCGTTCCACACTTCGCGCAGATCAGCGCCGAGCGTGCGGAGGCGCTGAAGTTGTGCGGGGCCCATCGAAGTCGGTTGCTGCTGTTCCCGCCGATGCAACTCCGCCTCTGCTGCCGCGAGATCACGAAGATGCTTTTCCCATTCTGCTTCCAGTCCGCGCGCGACGAGGCGATTTTCCGGGTCCACGGTGCGGTAGCGGCGCGCGGCCCGTTCCGCCTCGTAGCGCAAGCGTTCGATCTCCAGCCGCCACTGAGCGAGCGCCGCGTCGTGGTGGCTCTGCAGTTGTTGGAGCGTGAGCATTGTGGCTTCGACCGCGGCCGGGGTCACGGCGGTGAGAAAAGCCTCGGCCACGGCCCGGTCCATCGCCAGACCTCCGAGGTTGAAACAGTACACCCCACGTCCGTTGACGATGTCCTTGCCGGCGCAGTGATAGCCGGGAGTGGAGTTCCGACCGCGATAATGCGTGTGGAGCCGTCGCCCGCAATGACCGCAGGTGGCCAGGCCCTGGAGCAGCGCCGAGCCTTCTCTCAATGCGCCTCCCCCTGGGTGCGGTCGCGGACGAGTGTTGCTATCGAGCCGAGCTTGGTTCGCCTGGAAGGTTTCCCAAGCGATGAAGCCGGGATGGTGGTGGGGAAGCAGGACCGCCCACTGTTCGAGAGGAAGATGACGCATCCGTTTCTTGACGGCACCCTGGGCATCGAGGTAGCGCTCCGTGCGAGTCTTGCCATAGGTGTAAGCGCCAGCATACACCGGATTGGTGAGGATGTGATGGAGGGCCGTGTAGGTGGGAGCGACCCAGCGAATTTGTCCTTGCGGTCCATCTTGGAGAGGGAAGGACAAAGCTTCGGAGTGAAACCAGAGCCAGACGCGGCGGGCCGAGCCGAACTCGGCAAAGCGCTCGAAGACGGTGCGAATCGCGGCGATAACGGCCGCATCCGGATGAAAGAGAACTTCCCCGTCGGCTTCCCCCCAGACAAAACCGACGGGCAAGCCGCGGCGCAGTTCCCCGCGCGCCGCCTTGTTGCGGATGCCACCTTCCAGGCGGGCGCGGATGATGTGCAACTCCGCTTCGCTCATGGTGCCCTTGAGGCCGAGGAGCAGACGATCGTTGAACAGGGCGGGATGATAAACCCCGTCGCTGTCGCCGATGAGCGTGTCGGTCAGGCCGCAGAGTTCCAGGAGACGATACCAGTCGGCATTGTTTCTGGCCAGCCGCGGGACTTCCAGACCCAGGATGATGCCGACGTGGCCCAGGGCCACTTCACTGGTCATGCGCGTGAACCCGGAACGGTGGTCGGTGCTGCTGCCGGACAGGCCGAGGTCTTCATCGATGATGACGACCTGCGGGCGGGACCAGCCCAGTTGGCAGGCGCGATTCGCCAAGGCGTACTGGCGAGCGGTGGATTCCCGGTTGTGCTCGACCTGCGAGGGGGTGGACTGGCGAACATAGATGCAGGCGGCTCGCTGGGTATGGGTCGGTTGGATTTTGGCGAGATCAGTCATGGCTCTGCTCCTGGGGTTCGTGGGCTCGGGTCGCTTGGGTCATCAGGCGTGCGAGAGTCTCGACCACGAGGCGCTTGCGCTCGTCGTCGATCTGCTCCCACAAGCACGTCTCGGGAAGGGGAAAGTCGTCGAGGAACTTCAGCGGTAGTTGCGGCATGGCTCTCCTGGTCTGCGACGGATGGGGCCGACACGACAGTTCGGCCGAGGAGAGCATCGACGAGGGAACGGAGGTGAAGCAAGTCTTGCAGCGAGCTCACGAGCGGGTGATCGCCCACGGGACGGGTGGCGGACTCAAAGTCGGTCCAGGCCGCAGGAATCAGGGATTTACTCCCGTCCGGTAAGATCAGAACAAAATACAAATGTTTTTGTCGGTGGGAGTGCCGGAGAACGGACAAAGACTGGCCTTCAAACGGATGATGGGGTCGGGTGATCGTCACCCTCTCAGGAAGGTCCCGAGGGTGGGTAGTGTGTGGTGGTGTCCTTCGATACCATTCCCCACGGCGAACTGATGCCGTCCGTTGCTCGTCGGATCGTGGATCGAGATGTGCTGCGACTGATGAAGCAGTGGCTGAAAGTTCCGGTGGAAGAGCGGGATGGGCAAGGGAAACGGCGCATGACGGGCGGCAAGAACAGCCGCTGCGGGACACCGCAGGGTGGGGTGATCAGCCCCTTGCTGGCCAATCTGTACATGAACCGGTTCCTGAAGTACTGGCGGATCACCGAACAGGAAAAGGCGTTGCGGGCACACGTCGTCAACTATGCGGACGACTTCGTGATCCTCACCCGGCGACGGGCCGGAGAGGCGCGCGAGTGGACGCGAGGGGTGATGGAGCGCCTGGGGCTGACCCTGAACGAAGCGAAGACCAAAATCAAGGAAGCCTGGCAGGAGGGTTTTGACTTTCTGGGATATACGTTGGGCGCGCAGTGCTATCGGAAGAAAGGTGGGCGCAAGTATCTGGGAGCCTGGCCGTCGAAGAAGAGTGTGGCGCGCTTAAGACAGAAGGTGAACGCGGTGTTGGCACCGAGCAATACGAGGCCGTGGCCGGAAGTGCGCGATCAGCTCAACCGTCTCTTACGGGGCTGGTCGGGCTACTTCGACTATGGTACCCGGTCGCAAGCGTACCGCGCCGTCGATCGCCATGTGGAAGAGCGTGTGCGCAACTTCCTGAGGAGGCGGCACAAGATTCGCACCCGTGGCACCCGAGTATTCCCGGCGGCGTCCATTTTCGGCGCGCTGGGCGTTCGGGGCCTGCAGGATGTGCATCGGTTCGCTTCCGTCCGTGAGTCTGGCGAGGAACCCTGTCGGAGAGCCGGATGCGGGAAATCCGCACGTCCGGTTCGATGAGCGGGGCGGGGAAACGGGGCGACGCTTCATTCGTACCCGCGCCCATCCTCGACTCTACTGAGAATTGCGCGTTTCTTTGTTATAAAGTCGTCAGTACGCCTAGCCCCGCTCAGAGCCCCACTCTGTGTTCATGTCAGTCCTCCCCAAACTTCCTTCCGCTTGACGTGCGGCGCGAACTCGGGGGCGCGCTGGTTTGCCACACTCATGCGCCTATCTGATGTTGGTCAATTGCCTGAAAGAACAAAAGTCGGCCTCCCAATGGGTGGATCCTCTTAGGTTTGCACAAGGATGCCGACGCGATGCTTTTTCCCATGCTCGCGGGGTTTGAGAAAGGCGGCTTTCAGGGCCTCGGCGCAAATGGCATGACATACGATTGGAAAGCCTGGGACGGCACTCCCCACGGCTATGTAAGGTCTGCTCGGGGATGGCCACCAGGCCTCGCGCGCCGTGCTGTCACGTTGAGCGGCCGCTTCGAGCCTCGCCCTGGTCCGGATTTCCCAGCGGCCGTCATGACCATGGCGGGCGTCGATGAACCTTATCAGAGCACACGCACAACGGTTCTCTTTCTCAGAAAAAATGGTCCCATCCTTACAGAAAAGACATTCTTGTACCGTGTAGACTCTTGTCCGTTCCGAGGGCGGGTGTGGGATGATACCATCATGCTCGTCTCAAGCCGGAATGAAACCGGAGAATGCCAAGTCGGGTAAGGCCCCTGCCTCCGGAAACACCCCGCGCAGGTCAACTCTTCCGGCAAGATTAGGGTGCGGCGCCTGCGGGGAACAATCCACGATGGGTGGTACGCAACCATGAAACTTGATCCTCGCCGTGAGCGTCTCCTCAAACACACATTTCTGGACTATCGACAGACGGCGGAGTTCCTGCAAAACCCCTTGATCCTGGACCGGGCCGAGGGTCTTTACTATTGGGACACGGAAGGCAAACGGTACTTCGACGCCATTGGGGGAATATTCGTCGCCACGCTCGGACATCGCCACCCCCGATTGGTTGCCGCCTTGGAGAAACAGTTGGCGAAGATGACCTTTGCTCCGCCCCTGCACGGAATCGCCGACATCACTTTAGACTTCGTGGAAAAGATGGGGACCGTCACGCCGGCCAACCTGAAATACGTCAAGCCCTTCAGCGGGGGTTCGGAGGCGGTGGAGTCCGCCCTCAAGTTCGTGCGGCAGTACTTCAAGCAAACCGGCCACCCGGGGAAATACAAATTCATCAGCCGCTACTTCGGCTACCATGGAGGCACGGCGGGGGCGATGTCCGCCAGCGGAACGGGGTCGCGCAAAAGCAAGTTCGAGCCCCAAATGCCGGGCTTCCTGAAGGTCTTCCCGCCCCTTTACTATCGCAACCGTTTCCCCTCGTGGGAGGAATGCAATCGTTTCTGTGCGCGCCTGGTGGAAGACGTGATCGCCAACGAGGACCCGGAGACGGTGGCCGGGGTGATCGTCGAGCCGGTCGGCAACACGGGGGGAATCATCACCCCCACGGACGAGTATTTCCAGATGCTTCGGGAAATCTGCACCCGTTATGATGTCATGCTGATTTTCGATGAGGTGATCACGGGAATAGGTAAGACCGGGTCGATGTTCGCGGCCCAGACTTATGGGGTCACCCCCGACCTGATTTGTTGTGGGAAAGGCCTGTCCAGCGGGATGATGCCGATCGGGGCTATGATTGCCCGCGAAGATATGGCCGATGCCTTCTGGGGGAAGGCCGAGGACGAGGTGCAATTCGCCCACGGCCACACCTTCGCCGGCAACCCGCTGGCTTGCGCGGTGGGAATCGCGGTGGTGGAGGAGATCGTTGAGCATCGATTGGACCTGCAGGCCAGGGAAACCGGCGTGTACCTGGCCGGCAAGCTGGAGGAACTCAAGAAATACGGTGTGGTCCGCGAGGTTCGTGGCAAGGGCATACTGAGGGGCGTCGAACTGGTTAGAGATACGCAGACGATGGAGCCCTACCCGGAACTGGGCAATGCCTTGAAGCGAACCGCGATAGACAATGGCTTGATCATGCGCATCGACCCCTCCTGGTTCGCCGTGGCGCCGGCGCTCATCGCCAGCCGAGCCGAAATCGATGAGATGTGCAGCCTTATCGAACGCTCGTTGGTGCAAGCGTTGGAGACCGTGCGCAGCCGCCGCGGGGCGGCGGCCTAAGCTGCTTATTCTCGTGTCCTGACGCCCGCGGTGTCCGAAAGCGCGCGTAGCGGGCCTCATCCTTTGCCTCATTGGGCGCGATGCGCCGCGGACGGTTTGGAGAGAAACGGCTCTCGACAGGGTGGTGAAAGATCGTGGGGGAGGCTGGAATCCTGCCCATGGTGGGGAAGGCGCTTTCGCCTGCCCGGGACTTTGGGGAGGGAAATCAACTGATGAAGGGAATAATAAAGGGTATGCTGTTCCTCACCGCGGTCGCCGTGTCTGTCAGCCTGGTTGCTGACGCTCAAGGCGAGAAGACCGTCGGGCAGTGGGAACCGTTCGAAGTCACGATGACGGCCAACGCGGCATTCGCCGATGCCTATGTGGAAGCAATGCCTGACGACGGCACTCCGTATGTGCAGGTCACCTTCACGGGCACCGGCGGAGACGCCCTAGGGCTGAGCTACACGGTCACCGGCTTTTGGGATGGAGGCAAGAACTGGAAAGCCCGGTTCGCTCCCCCTGCGCCGGGCACGTGGTCCTACTTGAGTTCCTCCGCCGATGCGGGCTTGCAGGGTGTCAAGGGCACCTTTCTGTGCACTGAGTGGAGCGATGCCGAGAAAGCTGCAAATCCGGCCCGCCGCGGATTCGTGCGCGGGGCGAAGAGCGGCCCCCGCGCCGGCAGATACTTCCAGTATGCGGACGGAACGCCGTTCCTGTGGATCGGGGACACCTGGTGGGCCTGGATGAGGAAGGGTATTCCCTTCGGACGGGCCAAGCAGGTTATCGACGACCGCTCATCGAAGGGCTTCACCGTCGGCCAAGTGATGTTCGGTGCGAACAACGCGTCGCGCCTGGCAGGCAAGGATTATCAAACTCTTGATCTGGATACGATTCACGATGCCGAGCGGTTCATCGCGTATGCCAACAGCCGGGGGATAACGCTCTGGATCCACGCGTGGTGGGCGCAGAAGGATCTCGACAAGCAAGTCGGGCCCGAGAAGATTCGCCGCTGGTGGCGCTACACGATCCAGCGCCTAGCCGCTTACAACGTCATGTGGAACGTCGCCGGTGAGTACAAGATGGACAACTACGGCGGCCTGGGCCTGCAGTTCTGGAAGAACATAGGCGCCCTCATCCGCCGGGAAGACCCGTATGGACACGCCATCGGTGTGCACAATACCCCTCCGGGGTGGCTGGGCGGCGACATGGGCGACTCCGCGCAGTGGTCCACCGGGTCCGTGCTGCACCACGAACCTTGGCTTGACTTCAACGACAGCCAAGTAGGCCATGGAAAATGGAGAAACGAGCTCGTTCCCCAGATCATTGCCGCGGACTACGCTCGCACTCCCGCCAAGCCGACGCTGATCACCGAGGCGTGGTACGAGTACGTGGAAGGCTCCGCACCTGCGATGGATGTGAGGTTCGCCGCGTGGTCTGCCATCCTCTCCGGTGCGGCCGGCCACACCTACGGAGGAGGGCACCAGTGGTGGGCCGATATCCCCGACCATTCGCTGGACGACGACACATCGCCGAGGGCGCCGCAAACCGTGACCACGCTGGATTTCCCGGGCGCGGTATCAATGGGTTACTTGGCGAAGTTTCTCAAGGGCATCGACTGGTGGAAGTTCGAACCGCATCCCGCGCTCGTGTTGGAGTACCCGCAGCCGCTCGCTTCAGCGATTCCCGGGCAGGAGTACCTGGTATACGCGCGGTACGGCGGCCGGTTGAAGCTCGACCTGCGCTCCTCTTCCGCCGCCGACCAGTTCCGATTCACGTGGTTCGACCTCGTCAACTCCAAAGAAGCATCGAGTGGTACGGTGAACGGCGGCGACATCCGCACGTTCCGAACACTCGAGGATTATCCGGAGAATCGCGAATACAAGGATTGGCTGTTGCATGTAACAAGGATCCGTTGAAAGGGGCAGGCCGCCTCGCCTGGCTAGTCCGTTGGGAGCCACCGGCTCTGCCGGGGAGGCAGTAGAAGTCTAACAGATCCGGGAGTCCATCGCGGAAACTCCTCGTAGTGAGCCGCCAAAGCACACGAAAAGGAGATCCACGATGGACGAAGCAGAAAGCCTATCCCATACGAAGTGCGAGTGCAAATACCATGTAGTTTTCATTCCGAACTGCCGCCGCAAGACGTTGTACCAAGAATTGCGGTGGCACTTGGGGGAAGTATTCCGGCGGTTGGCAGAGCAGAGATAGAGTGAGATTGAGGAAGGGCATCTGCGGCCGGATCATGTGCATATGATGATTGCGATTCCGCCCCAATACGCGGTATCGCAAGTGACCGGATATATCAAAGGCAAGAGCGCGATTCATCGGGCGCGGGTGTACGGAAAGAGGAAGTGGAATTTCGTAGGTCAGCACTTTTGGGCACGAAGGTTCTGGGTGTCCACGGTGGGCCGTGATGAGGCGGCAATTCGCGAGTACATTCGGAAGCAAGAGGAAGAGGACGAGCGATGGGATCAATTAAACCTGTGGCGATGAGCAGCCACCGCCAAGTGGCTCAAAACCTGCGGGGGCCGCGTTAGCGACCCCGCCTAGCCGCTTTGAGCGGCTCACAATCGACGTAGGTAGGCGGTCGCCCGCTTTCCCTCTGTCAGACCACCGTACGTATGGGTCGCGTATACGGCGGTTCCGTGACTCAAGCCCGTGAGGGCCGGAGGTTCGTGACACCTTTCGCTGATGGTGGCTTCGCCGCTCCCAGGTTCCTTTCGGGCTTCACCCGATCCGCCCCCGGCAAGCTCAACCGAAGTTGACTGGCTGGTGCATGGCACACATGAGAGCCGCGCACTACTGCTCACTATCACGGTTCAGGCCTTCATCCCCAGTCAGGAACTAATATGCACTCTGCTGACTTCTGCCGGACGGTCAGAACACCTTACGGGGTGCTCGGTCACGACTCCGTGACACACGACAGATCTCCCCAGGTAAGTTCGACCGCCTTCCGTACGCAACCGGCGGATTTACAACTAGTGCCCTTGATGGATAGGGGCTTCGCGGTGTGTTGCCCGCTCGCCCGGCACCGTATGCCTCGAATCCGCTTCTTGTACATCGGCTCGCACGTTTGCTCCGCGCTTCCTTCAGACCCCGTCTCGCGGCGACGCCCTTGCGCTTCGCTATCACTTCACCTCCATCAGGTTGTGAAGGGGACTTTCGCCCCCGAGCTGTCGAACATGCTCGGCACACAGCTAAAGCCCCCGGCCTTGCGCTGACTTTCGGACACACTTGACACTGAGGGGCAGTGATGTTAAATATACTTCATGCAGGTTTGCGGTCGCGAATTCAGTGCGGCGACAATTGCCCGGATTGACGAGATGCTGAGCGGCGATCCCTCGTTGTCCCGGCGCGCTCTGTCGCTGCGTGTGTGCGAAGGGCTGGAGTGGCGAGCCGCCAACGGCAAACTCAAGGAGGTTAGCTGCCGAAAGGCGCTTCTTGAGCTTCATCGGCAGGGGCTCATCGCCCTGCCCGCGGCGGAAGAGTCCTGTTTCACCCGGTCTTGCCCCGAGCCGCCGGTCGATCAACGGAGCGATGCCCCGGAACTTTGGTGTGCTCTGGAGGAACTGGGCGAGATCCGCATCGTTCCCGTTTCCAGCCGCTACAGCAAGGCTTCGCGGATATGGAACGGTCTGATGCAACGGTGGCATTATCTGGGCAAGGGGCCGTTGTGCGGGGCACAAATTCGCTACGTGGTGGAAAGCTCGCGGCACGGGTTGGTAGGCGCCCTGGCTTTCAGCGCGGCGCAATGGCGGATGAGGGAACGCGATAAATATATCGGCTGGAGCGAGGCGGCTCGCCGTGCCCATCTGCATCGCGTCGTGGGTAATAGCCGTTTTCTGATCCTGCCGAGCGTGCACGTGCCGAATTTGGCTTCGCACGTGCTGGGCCTGTGCATGCGCCGGCTCGTGAACGACTGGACCGAGCGTTATCGATATGCGCCGGTGCTGGCCGAGACGTTTGTGGACCCGCGGCGTTTTGCCGGCACCTGCTATCGGGCGGCCAATTGGCGGCTTGTCGGTCAGACGGCGGCCCGGCCCACGGCGTACCCGAACGGCAAGGTGGCGGAGGGTCCCAAGGACATCTATTTGTATCCCCTCAGCGACAATTGGAAAGGAGTGCTGTGCGTGGAGCCGGAGGTGGCGCTGTGCAGCACGCCGCGAGCGGAGGCCCCCGCCGACTGGACCGAAGAGGAGTTCTCCCGGGCGCAGTTCTTCGATGCGCGACTCAAGCATCGGTTGTTCACGCTGGCGGAAGACTTCTTTGCGCAGCCGGGCGAACTGATCCCACAGGCTTCCCACGGCTCGGCGGCGAAGACGAAGGCCGCCTACCGGTTTTTCAAGAATCCCCAGGTGGATATGCCGAAACTGCTCAGACCCCACATCGAGTCGACCCTTGAACGGGTACGCTCGCACCCCGTGGTTTTGGCCGTACAGGACACCACCACGCTGAACTATACGGCCCATCCTCCGCAGGGGGTAGGTCCCATCAACAACTCTCAAAACAGCGCGGTGGGGTTGGTGCTTCACGACACGATGGCCTTCACGCCCGAGGGTACGCCGCTGGGGTTGCTCAACGTCCAATGCTGGGCTCGCGATGCCGCGCAGGCGGGTAAAAAGTACCGCCGCCACCAACTGCCGATTGAGGAGAAGGAAAGCCGCAAGTGGTTGGTGAGTTACCGGGCGGTAAGCGAGGCCCAGAAGCTTTGTCCCGGTACGATGCTGATCAGCGTGGGGGACCGTGAAGCTGACCTTTATGAATTGTTCCAGGAAGCGGCGCAAGATCCGCAGGGGCCCCGGCTTCTGGTGCGGGCGGAGCGCACCCGCAACCGGAAGGTCGAGCAAGGTGACGAGAAGGAAGAATTGTGGCAGAGGATGAAGGCCGAAACGGTAGCGGGGACGCTCCAGGTGGCCGTTCCCCGGCGAGGTTCGCGCCCCTCCCGTACCGCCCAGATCGAGGTGCGTTTTGCTCAGGTGGTGCTCACGCCCCCCGCAAAAATTAAACTTCCACCCCTGAGCGTATGGGCAGTCTACGCTCGTGAAGTGGGCCATAGTGCCGAGGTGAAAGAACCGATTGATTGGATGCTTCTGACCACGGTTAAGACGGGGAGCTTCCCCGATGCCTGCCAGCGGCTGAGCTGGTATAGCCGACGCTGGGGTATTGAAGTGTATCACCGCACGATCAAGAGCGGATGCCGCATCGAGGATCGCCGTTTGGAGGGTACGGAGAGTCTGGAGGCGTGCCTGGCCATTGATCTGGTGGTGGCTTGGCGGGTTTACTGGCTGACCCGGGTGGGCCGAGAGAAGCCGGACACTCCGTGCGACCAGATCCTGAAAGAAGAAGAGTGGCGTGTCTTGAGCGCTTGGGCCACCGGCACGATGGCAGAGACGGTTCCCCGTGTCCAAGAGGCGACGCGCTGGATCGGCAAAATGGGCGGCTGGCTGGCCAGAGGGAAACACGATCATCCTGGCACCACATGCATCTGGCGCGGATTGGTGCGCCTGCCAACTCTGGTACAAGGCTATCTGTTGGCCCTGCATGTTCATGGCATCAGGGCCAGTCCATGACCCACAGTCTTAAATGCGGGGTACAGCCAGGGCCTTGCGGGGGGATATTTACTCTTGAGCCGACGCACATCACGCACACAAATCCTCCCTGATCTCCTCGCAAACCAAAGAAAACACGTAGCCAGCAGCGGGGCAACCGCTGATAAACGCGAATCAGTGGCCCGGGCCGCCGGTTGCTTACACAATCGGTCCGAAGTCAGCCGGATTAGGCTGACTGCGCTCACGTCGTGCTGGGAACTTATGCGAGCATCGCTGTCCCGGTGCGCCTTTGGCCAAAGGCCGGTACGTTAGCTGTGTTACAGATAGAAATCACTGGTGCCCAGTGCATCACCGACAGGCCCAGGGCCCGAGGCAAGTCCTTGCCCATTTCCTTGCCCAAAATGCTGCCGACTACGCCCAAATGAGGCCGTTTTACCCTACTAACACCGCCCTAAACCGCTGAAAACACACGCATCCGCATCGTGACCAACACATTATGAGTCCGGCGCTCTAACCAACTGAGCTATGGGCCCGTACTGTGTTTTCAATAAGTTATAAGCGCAATTTGGACCACCCTTGTCATTTTGTTGCCCAAAACTCGCGATCGCGCCTGCATGTCTTTTACGAGTCACTTCCAGTATCCTATTGATTTCACTTATTGGCAAGAGGTAGAAATCCGGGATTTGGTTATTGACATGCGGACATAAAACCGCTGCTCATTGGCCATCTTCGACCCTCCTTCCCTCTATTGGGCATGAGACCGGCACTCCCACGACCCGTCAACGGCCCCATCGCTTGGCGCTGGCTGGATCCTGGCGTAGAAGGGCGTTTATCGTTCCCAATGCATCGTCCCAGCTTCCACGGCCTTCCGAACCGGGACCCCAAGCGTGGGACAAGGTCATCTTGCCCACCCATGATCGTGGTGATCCAGTCCCCGCAGCCTTTGGGAGTCTCCTGAATCAGGTTGTCGGAGGTCATTGTGAGGAAACTTCTGAGGGCGATGTTCCTCGTGCTTGCCCTCATCTTGTCGTCGTTGCCCGGCTTCCCTTGGGGTTGAGAAGGCTCTCGTCCACCTGTTGGGGGCTGTGAGACAATGCAAACCACGGTCGGCGGGGTAGCGATCACGGTACGGATTTTGTCCCGTGGGCTTTCCCAGGCCGCGACGTTATGAGCCCACGGCATGAAGAGCATGCCGTGGCTACCAGTTCTGGGGATTCCGGGACGGCCAGTCGGATTTGGCTAGTGCTGGACAGGCCGAAGCTGCTAAAGCCATGCATATCCTTTTTTATGTGCCGGACAACCAAGTTACAAGAAACTTCATTCCACAGCTCTGGCCATTCCTGCTTCAGGCGCTGACCCCCAAAGAGCACCGTGTCACGATCATCGATGGAAACGCGCAACACCTTCCCCATGCATCGGGGTCCGCGAATCGCGAATGCATAGACCGCCCTCAGCCCCTGAAGAACAGGTGCGAGGTAACAGGTTACAGGGAACAGTAACGGCAAGCCGCAGGCCGGCGAAGAGTCTCCGCTCTGCGCGCCGATGGGCGCAAGAGGAGAACCGCAGACCCCATCATGGGTGTCGGCCACTCGGAGGTGGACAATGCCAACCCTCAAGACAGAGCTCCCACGCTACTACGGAACGCAGCGTCGTCCGGGCCTGGTCAGGATCAAAGCTGAGGAGGAAGCCATCATTTGGCTGTGGGCCAAGCCATCCATTTTTCCTTGGCAGAGGCCGCGGGCTTGGCTCTTTCCTCCTGTTACAGGGAAAACCCGATGGCCCGGCGACTTTTCTGAAGGTCGGGCTGCCATGAAGCAGCTATTTTTTTTGCACTCTGCGCATAGCCATCCGCCGTGGCGTTTGCACAACCTAGCTCCTGGCTCGCTGGCAGCATCCTGCTTTCCACATCCATCTCCTATGCAGTGCCGACCTACTATGTGTGATGTTGTCGTCATACTTCGCTTACGGTGAAACCGCATAACTGAATCATACCACCGGGCAATCGACCGAGCGTTCTTTTAAGAATTTTATTGAGAAATAGGAAGGAGGAAGCGGATAATCGGTGAACTCGCAACTACCCACTTCCCCAGGTAGTCAAAAGTTATGAGATTAGACGCCGGCAAGGCTTCAAAGGTTGCACAAAACCAGCGCCGGGCTCGATGTTAAACGCTAACAAATCTTCAGAACTTCAGCGCCTCCATCACATTTCGGACATTTGCGCTCATGAATATGTGCGCCATTGGCTCCATATACGTGACCACACTTACTGCAACCCAATCTGTTGGCCGTGGTCGGTTCCTGGTAACCCCGTGTTCCGTATGACTACCTGATGGTTATCATTCACAAACCCGACTTTGGTCGTATAACCTGTCGCCTTAGCTTTTCCGGCTTGAAGACCGCGCAGTTTCCTTGCTTCGTCGAATCCACGGCTGGTGAATTCGTAAAGATCCTTACTGATTCGCTTGGCAAGCCCGCGTTTAGAAATTTCATCAAGGGCATCCATATACCTTGCACCGTCGGCAGCATCGTAGTTATTCAAGTCGGCGGGAAATGTCTTCCCCCCCAGCTTGCAGATGTCTCCCGAGTTGAAAGTCGCTGGGATTGATGCAACCGTCCTCGGCAGCGGCAATCAATATCTCGTTTATCTCTTCAGTGAAATCCTGAACCATGGCGTCACCCCCGCCCGCACGCGCAAACAAGCCTGCGGGCCTCGAAGGCAAGATTAATGGCAGGCTGTTATGCCGGATTCCCAAAATAGTTTTCGATACCACCATGCCCCAGTGGCACGGATGCTTTCGGTAAATTCGGCAATTATCCCGAGGCTAAAGGCGCCGTTGCCGGCAATCTCCTGATGGCAGCTCACCGCCTGTGCATGCTCGCGGAAGTCTCCTTCGACCAGTTCGAACAGTGGCAGGTACTCAGGGCAGCCCCCAGAGGAAGTCGGCACGGAGCGCGGACCGTAGGCGCTCGTGGACCGTCGGACTTCGCTCGAAGAGGTACAGGCCTGGGGGTAAACCCCGGACCCGATGCACGAAGATGCCGCAATGCCGGTGTGGCGGCCAGGGCCAGACGTCCCAAGGGGGCGCTCCGGGCCGTGGCGGGAGCCGGTCAAGCATGCCATGAAGGGGGAAAACTGAAAACGGAAATTCTGACTAATCTGGATTCAATGGCCCGATGGCCCGTTGAGCCGATCGGTCAATCATCCGATCACCCGACTCCCCTAATGGTTCTGGCCTACTTCGGCTTTGGCGCGGCGGGGACAGGAAGCGGTTGCAGCAGTTGTTCCTTGCGGTAGACAAGCGTATTGGTATCGTAGGCGGCGATTTCAAAATCGTGGCCGTGGATGATGGCGTCACATGGGCAAGCTTCCACGCAGTAGCCGCAGAAGATGCACCGGCTGTAATCGATGTTATAAACCAGGGCGTAGCGGTCCGCGGCGCTGATGCGGTGGTCGCCGGTATTCTCCGCGGCCTCTATGTAAATGCAATTTGCCGGGCAGGCCGCCGCGCAGAGGAAGCAGGCGACGCACTTCTCCAAACCGTTTTCGTCCCGGCACAAGACATGGACGCCGTGATAACGATCTTCAAAGTGCACGGGCTCGGCGGGATAATTCTCCGTCACGGTGGGTCCGACCATCATCTTAAAGGTCGTGGCGAAACCCTTCGCCAGGGCCACTGCCGAATCGGCCATTTCCCGGACAATGTTTGGCATAGCCCCTCAATGATAGGACCGAACCGCGTTCGGCGTGGGGCGAGCACCCCCACCCGACTCACAGTATAGCGGATGGCATGATGCCGGTCAAATTCACCGATAAACCACCAATCCGATATTTCCATTTTAGCTCCCAACCGCCCCACAGCATATACCCTTCGCGGGGTTCCAGTGCCCTGTTGGTTCGTTGCCTGGGTCCAGCGGCTCGGGACAGGGCCGGAGCTGCCGCAACGTGAGTCCCTAGACCGCTGACCGCGGCCTTGCCGTCCAGTTTCGTCAGACACCTCTCCGTCCCCGGCGGCTCTGGATCGATTTCTCGGCTGCCACAGCCTCAGCTATCCCGCCGGAACGGACAGCCCGGCTATCCGCTGGAGCATCCTGCCAAACAACCGTCTCGTCAGATGACGCTCCGCCAAGAGCAACCAATAATAGCGGGCATGTTTCACCAGCCCCCCGCCGGTCTTCACCAGTCGCTGATGCAAGCTGGTGAGCGACCAGTTGTCGATCCTCTTCGGCAGTACCAACCGTCGCCACAGGTTGCCCAGGTTGTAGGCGATCACACTCAGCCAGAGCCGTACCTCGTTCGACCGAAAGCGGTGGCAGCTCAGCCGCGTCATTTTCACGGCCTGCTTCCCCTCCTTGATCCACTGCTCCGCCGTACCGCGATTGTTGTAAAACCGCACCACGGCCCGGCTCGGCAGGGTCAAATTGGTCACGATGAACCCCACTTGCGGGAACAGCTCCCCCGCATGATGCTCGACCTTCGAACCACCCGGCGCGCCGTCTTCCAACTCGCCGCCTGATAGAGAAAGCTCTTGTACCAGACCACCGGCTTGTTACAGGGCCTGCCGACCGGCCTCGTCAGCAACTCCGCGATGTCCCTCTCCAGGCCGTCGTTGGCCGGTATGCGGATGGCATACTTGACGCCCCGCTCTTCCAATGCGTCGTAGACCGCTGGCTTGGCGAAGGCGGCATCGGCGCGGAACACTACCTCTTTGCCCAACGTCTGCTGCCTCTCGATCTCGGGCAGCAAGAGTTCTTCCCAACCCTCGGCGCTGTACACATTGCCCGGTCGCAGCTTGGCCTCCAGGCAATCGCCTTCGCGATTAAACAACAGCAGCGGGTGATAGCAGGTGGACTCGAAGTGTCCGTTGCAGGCGCTCTGCTCTTGCTCTCCGTACACTGGGATCTCCGTCGAATCCATGTCCAGGACAGTCCGGTAACCTGAATCCATCGCTTCCGCTTTGCCGATCAATGCCCGGTTGAGTCGTCCCAGTCCCGCAAAGTTTTCCTCCTCGCCCAGCATCTTGGTCTCGAAGGTCTGCAACCGGAAGGTCAGAGCGGTGCCCCGATCCCAGATCTTTTCGGATACAATCAGCCTGAAGGTCGGGTCCTGGGAGAGCCTCTCCGCGTCGTTGAGGTCTTCGTAACCAGCCAGGCGACTGTAGACGGATTGCCGCAGCAGGTCGGTGAAGGGAAACTGCGTATTCTTCCCACGGCGCGAGTCGGTCAGATGTTGTCTGATCAATTCTCCGAACCCGAGTCGCTCGTCGAGTTCGCGCACCAAAATCAGGCCGCCGTCGGAAGTAACGCGGGACCCTTGGAAATCGACCTTGAGAGAGGAGTTGAAAGAGAGCTGAAAGGGCTGTGATTGTATCTCACCCATTGGGTATTGACCTCCGGAGCGCCTTCGTTGCGTTCACACCCGTATAAATATTGATGACGGCGACGATCCGAAGATTCAGAAATAGAGTTCAAATTGGAAATGTGGGGTTATTGTTAAACTTGTCGACCGAACCGTGGGTTCCAGCCCAAACGGTTCGCCACAACGGTCATCGCCGCCTCGTTCAAAACCAATTGGTCGGCAAGGCGGTTCCAGCCAAAGCGTTCCGCCTCAAGTGCTAATTCTAGCTCGCTTTCAAGATGAGACTAAAAATGATACAATCGCGGCATGTCAAGACCACGACACATCGATTGGAAACTCGTCTCGAAAGCGCGAGCCGTCGTTGCCGAAACCACCGA